>Ga0265325_10002091_pt1 | contig 13639 bp, 6 predicted proteins | sample 41420metaG_FD_202090 | JGI IMG/M metagenome (GOLD analysis project Ga0265325, IMG submission 202090) | Rhizosphere microbial communities from Carex aquatilis grown in University of Washington, Seatle, WA, United States - 4-14-20 metaG | ecosystem: Host-associated > Plants > Roots > Rhizosphere >...
GAGCGCCCCGACGACGGCTGTGGGAAATTTTGGCGCCGTGCTCAATGCGAATGAAGTTGCGGTTGGGCTAGCCCGCACAGCCGCGTTTTTCAGCAACAACGAGGCGCCTCTGTCATCTCGCACGGTCCGCTTCATCAGCGGCATTCACTTTCCGCCCGGTGTATCCGATACGGCGAGCGCCGCGCTATACGGCATCGAAAATACGAATCGCGGCTGTGGTTTCAACACTACTTTTATTCCCGGTCAGGCTGTTCCGCCGGCGACCTTGATCAACGGCAGTAGTCCGGGCGTCGGAATCATTACGGGGAAAGCGGACCTGTTTGACAGTGACCCGACCGCCGTAAATCCGGGTGGTTTCCCTCTTTTCAAAAATGGCGAAGCCGTCGGGGGGATCGGGGTCGTGGCGGCGAGAATGGATGTAGCTGAGTTTGCCGCCTTCATGGGAGGCAGCGTTGCTGGTCTCATACCGCCACTTTCTTCTCTTCCTCCTCCCGGTTTGGTAATAATCAACGGGATCACGCTGCCTTTTGTCGTTCAAATGACGCAACCATCGGGGACCACGGCCGGTTCGACAAACGGCAGTTACTCGATGGGTCCGATTTCCAGCCCCGGGCCGGTTCCGGAAGGCGATTTAATTCCTGAGCGTTCCGGCCTCGTCGGAGGCCTGTCTGCCGCGGAAGTCGGATCGATCGTACAAAATGCGATTGCCACGGCCAATGTTACGCGCGCCGTTATCCGTTTGCCTCTTGGCCAGCGAACTCGGATGGTGATTTCAGTGGCGGATCTGGATGGGAGCCTGCTTGCGTTGTATCGCATGCCGGATGCGACCGTGTTCAGCATCGACGTAGCCGTCGGCAAGGCTCGCAACATGATTTACTTTAACAGCCCCTCGGTGAATCCAAACGATCTGCCTGGCGTTCCCGCGGGGACCTCCGTCACCGCCCGTACCATCAGCTTTGGCGCGCAGCCGTTGTTTCCTTCCGGCATCGACGGCACCACGCCCGGGCCGTTTTTCCCTCTGTTTGTGAATGACGTTAACCATCCCTGCACGCAAGGTTCGCAGCCCACGAATCTGAATCAGAATGGCATCGTCTTCTTCCCTGGGAGCGTGGGGCTTTATCGCAACGGGAAGCTGGTTGGCGGCCTGGGAGTGAGCGGAGACGGCGTCGATCAGGATGACTACGTTACGGCCGGGGGAGCCGCGGGATGGGAGTCGGCCCCGTCGACACGCGCGGACCAGATCGTTATCAACAATGTGCGCTTGCCCTACCAAAAATTCCCGCTAAACCCGACTCAATAATCGAAGTTATTTTCGTAGAAAAGAAGGGAAGGGCTGGTCGTTTCGCCTGATCCGCAACCCGCCTGTGACCCACAACGCATACGAATAAGTGGACGACAGGGGTGCGAATGCCGACTGGACAGATAACTGGCTGTCGCATCCGGCCGAACCGGCGCATCCCGCCGCGCCCAGCCCGCCTGAAAAAATCTCAGCGCCCGCCTGCCACGCGGGCCTGACCGCGTGGCACGAGTGTCGCGACCTTCTGCAGTTGCATGGCAAACCTGGGAGCATTGTACGCCGAAGGATTATCCAGCTGCTGAAACAGGTCCGTGATAGCGGCCCGAAGCTCCACTTGGTTTGCCGTTTGCTCATTCTTGGCGTAGGCCAGGGAGAGCGAATCGAGGGCCATCGTCGCCTGTTCGGCGGAGCGCTCGCCTTCCATGGAGATTGTTTCCGAATCGTCGCAGATTTGCTGCAACAGCCGCGCCGTCAGATCCCGATCATAGGGCTGCGCCTTTACCTGCTGCGCAATACGATCCGCCAGGCTGGCGGCATCCTTCGCGCGCGCCGCCAGTTGGTCTTTACTGCCCGGCTTTCCCGAGAGTTGCTCGATATTTTCCAGGGCGGACATGAGCTGGTTTGTGGTCGCTGCATCCACGCCCGCGGCGATGTGCCGGAATACCGCATAGGTCGACGGATTCCAGACGGGCGCGCCAGGCTGCCTGCCGTGATAACCGCCGGCCTGCCTCCAGCTCGTCTCGGGCTTCGTCAGGCTGTGATGGCATGCGAAGCATTCGTACTCCGAGAACTCCGGCCAGTTCGCGCCGGACGACCGCCGGTTCAGCCGATTCAACGCTTCCCTCAATTGCACCGCTTGCCCAACCGCCAACTCCTGCACGCTGAGCCACGCGCTAGCATTTGCCGCCGGTTTCCAGTGGCGGGGCATCGCCGAACTAAACGACTCCAGTTGAAAAGTCAGGTCCGGATGGCCCGCCGCAATCATCGTATGGTCCACCTCTTTTTCTTCCGTCCCGATGTGACACGTGAGGCAGCGTTCCGTCCGCTTGGCGAGGTCGCGGGTATCGTACATCCCAAGCTTCAAGGATTGCTCATGCGTCCAATTCTTCAGTGTGTGCGGCCCCAGCCAGCCGACCGCGGGCCCGTGGCAGCTCTCGCAGCTAACTCCGTCTTCGACATTCTGGAAGGTCTGCGCGCGCAGTTCCGGCTTCACATTTAGGGCGTGGCAATTGAGGCATTTTCCCGACCTGTTGGGCGGCTGATCGAGGCCAAGAATTTTTCCCATTCGAACCGAAACGGGATTTGAGAGTACCGAGTACGAACGCGCGTGCTTGTCCTGAGCGGCCCAGATGCTGTACTCGTTCTGCGCAATGCGAACCACCATCTTCGCCTGGACACCGCCGTGGCAGTTGCTCGCGGCACAAGATCCAGGCCCGCTGTATTTGCCGACCTCCGCCGTCTGGTCCTGCTGGGGCCGCTGTGGCTGAGGTTGTTGTGGAGCTGGAGTTACGTGAGGCTGTACGGTCACCTGAGCTGTTACCGCAGGAGCCAGCGCGAAGGCGGAGAAGAAAAATAAGGGCAGCAGAGACGTTTTCGCTCGCATTGCGATCATCCTCCCAGATTTGCCAGCCGGTACGTGTCTCAAGCTTAAACCGAGGATCAATAATGTACACCCAATTGCCCGTTTTTTCTCCCAGTGGTTCGCGAAAGTTCATCCGGCGGCCCCTGAGGCCTTCCAGTGGAAATTCCCAGCGAAGTTTGGTATCTTGAGCTGCATTTTTACCTTGGACGCTCGGGCCACTCGCAAACGCCAGGAGCTCTTTCTTGTTTGACGAACTTAGGGCCATCCAGGCTACCTACGGGTATTTGCCTACGGAACAACTGTATATATTGTCCGGCAAACTGAAGATGCCGGTCAGCGAGATTTACGCCGTCGCCAGCTTTTATCCCCACTTTTATCTCAAGCCTCCGCCCAAAGTCGATGTTCGCGTCTGTGCGGACATGACCTGCCACCTTCTCGGTGCAACCCAACTAAGAAAATCGCTCGATCAGGCCTTCGCAGGGCGGTCAGCGGCCGAGATTTCCATCCGGGACGTTTCCTGCCTCGGCCGCTGCGACACCGCTCCGGCCCTCTCGATCAACGACCACATCTATTCCGGAGTGAGTGCCCCACTGGCCCTTGAGATGATTGAAGGAGCCGCAGAGGGGAAGCTTCCGCGCCAACCCTCGCCCAAACGTCACCGTCCTGGATTGGAAACCAACCCTTACGAGGGGCCCAGCACGTACAAAGCGGTGCGGCAATTTGTGGAGAATCGCGATTTCAATGCGGTGTTGACCACGCTGAAAGCTTCCACTTTGCGCGGCATGGGAGGCGCTGGTTTCCCCACAGGCACAAAATGGGACATCGTTCGAAACGCCCCGGGAGTGCAGAAATATATCGTTTGCAATGCGGACGAGAGCGAACCTGGCACAATCAAAGACCGGTTCATCATGGAACGGGCCCCCCATCTTGTGATCGAAGGCATGATTGTCGCTGGGCTTGTTACTGGCGCGACAAAAGGCTATCTCTACATTCGCCACGAATACGAAGAGCCGCGGGAAGTTTTGCAGGAAGAAATTCATCGCTGCTACCGGGAACGCATCCTGGGGCAGGGGATACTGGGCTCCGATCTCGACTTCGATCTTGAAATATTCGTCAGCCCCGGCGGCTACATTTGCGGCGAGGAAAGCGCTCTCCTGGAAGCGATGGAGGGGAAGCGCTCCGAACCGCGCAACAAGCCGCCATTTCCCGGCACGAACGGGCTCTGGAACTCTCCAACCGTCATCAACAACGTGGAAACTTTTGCATTCGCCACAGCCATTCTGGTGAACGGCGCCGAATGGTTCAAGAAGCAGGGCATCAACGGGGTGCCCGGATTGAAATTCGTGGGGATTAGCGGCGACGTTTCCTATCCCGGTGTTTACGAGGTCTCGATGGGGGTTTCCTATCGCGATCTGATTTTCAAATATGCGGGCGGGATTCGAGACGGCAGGCGGCTGCTCGGGTTTGCGCCTTCGGGGCCCTCTTCCGGCTACCTTCCCGCTGCCATGGTGGATCTGCCGCTGGATTTTAAGGCTCTGGCGGATGTTGATTCGATGGTGGGATCCGGCGCGATCGTTGTTTGCGCCGAAGGGCGCTGCATGCTCGATATGGCGATCAACTCCACGCGATTTTTCCGCAACGAGTCCTGCGGAAAGTGCGTTCCCTGCCGCGTCGGTTCGCAAAAACTAGTAGACTTGCTCACTCACTGGACACAGGGCGAATCCGGGAAGGACGACATGACCGTCATCCACGAGCTTTTCAAGGCCATGCGGCTTACGTCAATCTGCGGCCTCGGGCAGATCATTCATGCTCCCGTCGCCTCGATCATCAAGCATTTCCCCTCCGTAATCGACGAGCACCTAAAGACCCGCCGCTGCCCCGGCGGCGTATGCTTTCAAGGTCGGGGGTAATCGATGGAGCAAGAACAGGATTTTTCACAAACCTACATTCCCCGGCAGCAGATACAGCTCACCATCGACGGGCAGCCTGTCGCCATCGACCAGGTGCGGGGCGAGACCACCACGATCTTCGAGGCCGCGCAAAAATGCGGCATCGCCATACCCACGCTTTGCCATCAGCAGAATGAAAAGCCTGTCGGCGTTTGCCGGATGTGCGTGGTAGACATCGGCCAGCGCGTTTACGCGGCTTCCTGCGTGCGGCTGATCGAGCCGAAAATGGTGGTCAAAACCGCCACCGACGACATCAAGAGCGTGCGGCGCACACTCCTCGAACTATTGATCGCCGATCATCCTTCCCCTTGCGCGCGCCAAAAGCTATCGGCGGACTGTGAACTTGAACGCCTCGCCGCCGAAGCCGGCATTAAGGCGTCTCCCTACGCTCCGCGCGTCACGCCGCGCGGCCATGACGATTCCTCCCTTTCCATTTCGGTGGACCACGAAGCCTGCATCCTCTGCGATCGCTGCATTCGCGGCTGCAACGAGCTCCGTCACAACTTTGTGCTCGCGAGGCGTGGCAAGGGTTATCAGGCGGGCATCTCGTTTGACGACAACATGCCTATGGGCACGTCCAGTTGTGTGAGCTGTGGAGAGTGCATGGTCTGTTGTCCCACTGGGGCGCTCACGAACAAGAAGGTCATCGATACGAATCTGGGCGAGGGCGATCCAGTCCTGCTACCGGAGTTGCAGGAGGTGGATGTATTCCGCGGCGTCTCCGGCACCTTTCTGAATCTGAACAGCAATGCCATACGCAAGCGCACTTACAAAGCGGGCGAGATCATTTGCAAGGAAGGTGATTATGGCTCGACGGCCTTCTATATTCTTGATGGGAAAGCCGAAGTCTATCTTTCTTCGCCCTTGGCCCACGTCGGCACGAAAGGGCAGAAGGGTTTTTTCAGCAAGCTGAAATCCGTTCTCGAGCCTACGAACCGGGCGCAAGTTCAGAAAGAGCCCCACAAGGGATATATACCCATCGACGGGCCCGTCGATCTGCCCTATGACAGCCGCGTCGCCGAACTGCAGGCGGGAGATCTTTTCGGGGAAATGACGTGCATGAACTACTATCCGCGCTCGGCGACGGTGCGCGCAAAGACCGATCTGACAGTACTCGAAATGCTGCGGAACGTACTCGATATCATGCGGCGGAATCGCGCCTTCCGCGCCCGCATCGAGCAGAATTACCGCAAGCGCGCTCTCGAGTCCCATTTGCGGGGTATTCCCATTTTTTCGTCAGTCACGCCCGATTTCGTCACTTACTTGCGCGATCGCGTCGAGCTGCGCCAATACTCGCCCGGGCAGTTGATTTGCCGCCAGGGCGAGCCTGCGCACAGCTTTTTCCTGGTGCGAATCGGCTTCGTCAAAGTGACCGAAACGCATCCGGGCGGCGACCTCGTGCTTGCTTACATCGGGCGCGGCGGTTTCTTCGGCGAACTTTCACTCCTGGGTGGCGGGGTGCGCACGGCAAACTGCATCGCTCTCGATCACGTGGAAGTGGTGCGCATTCTCGTTGAGGATTTCAATCTCATGCTGGAGAAATTTCCGGACGTGCGGCACGGCCTCGAAGCCGTCGCCGGCGAGCGGGCGGCCGAAAACCGACAGCGCTTCGCCCAGATACAAAGCGTGCCCGTCGATTCATTCCTGGCCCAAGGGCTGATGGAAGCGCAAAGTCTTCTGGTGCTCGATCTGGACAAATGCACACGTTGCGACCAGTGCGTGCGCGCCTGCGCGGACGCACACGATGGCGTCAGCCGCCTGATTCGCGACGGCCTGCGCCTCGACCACTACCTCGTGGCTACATCCTGCCGCCAATGCAAGGACCCGTTATGCATGGTCGGCTGTCCTGTCGGTGCGATTCGCAGGCGCAACACCCTCGAAATCACGATCGAAGACTGGTGCATTGGCTGCGGCCTGTGCGCCAATAATTGTCCGTACGGGAACATCAATATGCACCCCTTCGATGTGCAAACCGACGATCCCGCGCATCCCGGGCGGAAAATTGCCGAAATAAAAACCAAAGCCACGACTTGCAATCTCTGCCCCGATCACGACGAGCCTAACTGCGTCTATGCGTGTCCCCATGACGCCGCTCACCGTGTGAACCCTCGTGAGTTTTTTGCGGATCTCGCGAAAGAGTCCGGCAAGGGAATTGCCCAGCCGTGATCATCAACCAAAGTCACAGAGGATGGTTCATCGGCTCGCTGGCTTTGTTGGCGCTGGGCGGTGCGCTGTATATCCCCTATGCCTTTCTGAGCGTGGCCGGCGTAAGCGGCGGCAGCACGGCCGGGTTGATCTACGCCGGAGCGGGCTCGGCGATGATGATTTTCGCCGGACTTCTGGGCGCGCGGAGAAAATACCGCATCTGGCGCGTGGGCCGCGCGACGTGGTGGATGCGGGGACATCTCTGGATCGGATTTCTCAGCTTTCCGTTCATTCTGTTTCATGCGGGCTTCCGGCTCGGGAATGGGGCTCTAACTCGAGTTTTGATGGCACTCTTTCTGGTGGTCTTCATCAGCGGCATACTCGGCGCGCTGCTGCAGCATTACATTCCTAAGGTGATGACTGAACGCGTCCCCATGGAGACGATCTACGACCAGATCGACCGCGTACTCGGTCAGCTCGTCAACGAGGCGGCAATTATCGTGTCCGATATCGGCGCGGCAGTGGAACACGAGATCGAACGCGAAGAGGCCGCCGAGGAGCTTTTGCAGGTCCCGGTAAAGGGAAAGAAGGCTGCTGCTGTGGCCGTGGCGGACGAGCGCGTGAGCAGGAAGATCACGGTTTTCTTCGAATCCCAGATGAAGCCTTATTTAACCTCCCGGCATTCCCGGCAGCACCTGCTTGGAAATCCGGTTCAAGCAGCCACTGCGTTCCGGCAATTGAAGGTTCTTGTTCCCGAGGCGCTCTGGCCGAAGTTTGAGGATTTGGAAAACATCTGCGAGGAAAAGCGCGAATTGGAGCGCCAGCGCCGGCTTCATAAATTTTTGCACGGGTGGCTCCTCTTTCACATTCCCGCGTCCTACGGGTTGCTTCTGCTCGGAGCGGTGCATGCCGTCGTGGCTCTGAGGTACTGACCCATGCCTCGCATCCGAACCACGAAATCCCTGGCGAAGCGCATCGACCTGCAGTATTTCACGCACCGCGATGTCTTTCGCAAATGGCGCTTCGGGCTCTCGGTGGGAATTCCGCTTCTTGCAGTCGGTTGGATCGTTTATGCCCGCATGGTGCGCGACCAGAATGTCTACACGGAGGGTCCGCTGTCCTCCGCCCACGCCGTGTTGACTACGAATTGCAACCTGTGCCACGTGCGCACCGCGAGCTTCCGGGCCACCGTGCCGGACAAAGCATGCCTGGGATGCCACGACGCGCCGGAGCACAACCACCGGCAGGTTTTCATCCCGCAGTGCAGTTCCTGCCATGTGGAGCATGTCGGGAACATGCGCCTTGCGGAAACCTCTGATTCAGGGTGCATTCAGTGCCACAGCGATCTGAAAACATCCGACGACAAAAACCTGGTGGACCCTCATATTGGCGGCTTCGACAAAAAGCATCCCGAGTTTGCGCCGCTGCGCCCTGGGCAATCCGACCCCGGCACGATTAATTTGAACCATTTTGTCCATTTGCAGCCGACGATTCGAGGGCCTCGCGGGGCCGTCCAGATGGTCTGCGACGATTGCCACCGTCCCGTCAACACGCAAGGCCCGTGGCCCTATTCGGTCGCAGTGGTCCAGCCTGCTTCACAGCAGCCGGTCATAATGGGAGCTACCGACGCCCAGCAGAGGAAGCGCCGCTCGGTGGAGGCCGGCTTCGGGGCCTATATGACCGCCATCAAGTACGTGAACCAGTGCGCGGCCTGCCACGTGCTTCAGTTCGATCGCATCATACCCTCGCCCGCGCCGCACGACAAACCGGATATCGTCCACGCCTTTATCATCAAGCAATACACCGACTACGTCGCTCAGCACCCGGAGGCCGTGCGACAAGCGGTCCTCGAAATTGATGACGGCATGCCCCTTGGCCTTACGGCGTCCTTCTTGCGGCCAACGCGCAATGAGCCTTCGCCGGTAGCGAATTCAGCTTCCGAATGGGTACAACTCCGCACAGCAGAAGCTGAACGCCTGCTCTGGAACAAGAACTGCAAAATGTGCCATATCTCGACCCAGCACGACGGCCCAGGATTGCCGCAGTCTGTCAAAGCGGTGATCCCCGCCCGGTGGCTTCCGCGTTCGGAGTTCGACCACGAGTCGCACCGGATGCTCACGTGCGTGGCATGCCATTCAACGATACCCACTAGCCGCAAGACGGCCGAAACGAACCTTCCGGGAATCACTCTGTGCCGGCAATGTCATAAACAGGCGGGGCACTCGCAGCAGGCTGCGGAGGGGCGCTGCTTTGAATGTCACAGCTATCACGATTGGCGGCAGGAGCGCCGCGTCAACGGCATCATGGATATAGCGCAGCCGAAAGCGGTCCAGTCCAGCGGTAATCCGTCCCGGCAGGAGTAAAACACTGCGAGGGTGCCGCCTGGAAAGATGATTTCCTTTCCTCCGGTTTATCTATCGATTTCCCTGTAGGGTTTGGACTGCAGCAACTTTTTGGGGATTGCCGTCTACTGGCGCGTTCTGCGGATCGTCCGGAACGGTGTAAAGTTGCCCGTCTCGCAGGTAGAGCCCCTGCGTTTCCTGGCGGTTGAGGGGACGGGAACCTCGTCTTCCAAAAACGGCCAACTGGTTGCCGGTTTCATCCACCGCGCGATCCCGATCAATGCCGCGGGATATGGAAAGCGCCGGCCCATGCGTCCGGTAGCTGGCAATCAGCTTCGGAACAGGCTGCGGGCTGAACCCCGCGAATTTGGGCGTGGCCACCGGGGAGAAGAGTTGCACCACCTGCATCCCGTTCTTTCCGTCCGCTACGAATGCAAACAGGCTCGAGCTCACCATTCCCAGCTTCACGTCATTCGTATCGTTCAGTTTTCCGCCGGCGGTGAAGAATTGATCGAGCGCGGGTTTCTCGGGCCTCTCGATGTTGACGATCCCAACACCCTGCTTGCCAGCGGAAACATATGCGTAGGTTCTCGCAAGGTAGATATTGCGGGCGTCTTCCATCGGCACCTGGGCGTCGCGCACAATCACGGGTGACTCGGGCCGGGTGATATTCAGCACCTTCAGGCCGTTCCGGTCCACCACGAATACGTACCGGAACTGAACCGCGATTCCGCGCGCATCGTTCAACGCGGGCGCATCAATTTCCGCCGTTACCTTTGGTTGAAGGGGATTATCGAGATCAACAACCACTAATCCGCGATCACACAGAATGTAAGCGTAGGTTCCCACGAAGGCGATCCGGCGCGCTCCGTGGAGGATGTTGTTGGGATTGAACGCCAGTGCGCGCTTGAGGAAATTGTTCTTCGGGTCGCCATCGAGCAGCGTGCCCACACCCGGAGTCTTGGATTTCAGGTCCGGATTGCCAATCACCACGAGACCCTCGTCGCGATCGGCGACGTATAGAAAGCCGTACATCAGATGGATGGGCTGCTCTTCGTTCTCCGGTTTGTGCGTGCGCAGGGGATCGATTGCAAGCGTGCTCGGAGACGCGATGGCTTGCGCGTATTTCGTCTTGACGTAGAATCGCTGCCCCAGCGGCGATACGGGCGCCGTAATCATCCGCTCGGAAATGTCTTTGTCGTCGATGTTCGCGACGTCGAAGACGCGGATGCCCTCTTCTCCCATGGCCGCGTAGAGATACTCACCTCGCACCTGCACGTCGAGCACATTGCCTTCGTGGCGATAGCTCTGGCCGAGGCGGCTTCCTCCACGCAGGAATTTCTGGTAGTTCGACGGATAGGCAATTTTTTGAAAGTCACTGCCGAAGATCGTGGGCGGCTCTTCGTGTTCGGCCACCGCCACCGCTTGGTATCCGCCCTTGCCGCTCGCTACGTAAATGTAGCGGCCTTCAAAATTCATGAAGCCACCGCCCTGCAGGGTCACTTGCGCGAGCCACGCATTGTTGTCGCCTTTCGCAGAAACGTGGCAGTCCGAACACGTCCGCGTTTCCTTCGTGCGCACCGTATGGGGCACAAAGGGGCTGAACGCCTGCCCGCTGAAGCCCTCGGCGGAGACCGTTTGTTGCTGGTAATATCCCCATCCGCGATCCGCATTCTGCGAACTCACGAGGACCGCGCAAGCCGACCGGATCGGCGCAATCCGGTTGCCCGTAACGGTGCCGTCGACGCCGAGCATGTAAATATCGTCGCGCAGGATCTGGAAGTTGTACGACGTGTAATTCCGGGTAACCAGGCCTTCGTTATGAAGCATGGGCACGCGCTGATTGGCTGTCATCTGCAGGTGGCAGCCGAAGCAAGTGGGCACCCAGGCGGAGTGGCAACTGTAGCAAGTCATCCGGCTATTGGGGTGTGCAAACGCGCTCGTATCGTGGCCACCCCAAGTAGAGCCGTCTTTCTGGATTGTTTTTGCAAAGCGCGCCTTCTCGTTGTAGTTCGGGTTGCCGGGCGTAATCGAGTCCATCACCTGAATGACTTCCCATTCCTTGCCCTGTTCAACCATCGACCGCTGGAAAATCCGGTCGTCTCTCCGGTAGAACTCGCGCTCACCCCAGGGAGTGCGCAGAAGTTCCAGGTTCGTTCCTCCCTTTGGCGCGGCGGGTCCGGACGTCAACAGCGACGCGCGCGCATTCACCTGCCCGTGGCAATCCACGCAATCCACTTCAATGGCATTGCGCGTTTCGCCGTACAGCTTTCCATTTCCGTGGGCATCCTGCGCGAAGTGGCAATCCACGCAATGCATCCCTTTTTCGAGGTGGATGTCCGCCAGGTGCACGGCCTTCCCGAACTTTTCGGGATCGTCAAAGGGAACGATGTTGTTCTTTTCGTCGAGCAGGTCTCCCTGCCGGTCCTTCTTGTAAACTGCGCGGAAAAGCCATCCGTGACTATGGAAGTCCGCAAATTGGGTGTGCTTCAGGGTCTTTTCAAACTCCGGAGTTCCGACTTTTTCCAGGAAATCCACGCTCGACCACAATCCCCGCTGCGCGGCTCGTTCCGGATTTCTCGTTTGCACCTCCAGTTGTTCCTTGGGGCTCGGGTTGCGCTGCTTGGCCGGGTACATTTCCTCGCCATCCATTTCGTTGTCCCACCAGGTGTACCCGTAATAGGTGGTCTCCATGTTGGTGCCCGGATGCATGTGGCACACCATGCACTGGCTGGAGGGGATCGAGCGAGTGAACTGGTGAAGGATCGGATGGCCGGGCTGATTTTTGGGAATCGTGGGATCGGCGGTTGCCGTGAAGCCCGAGTGGCCGTAGATGGAATAGGAGCCTGAATGCTCCGCGGACTTGTCGTTCGCGTACACCACGTGACAAGCGGTGCAGCCGCTGTTGCGATAGTCGCCCGGCTGGTCGTTCGTACCCGGCAGACTGAGGAGCGGATCGAACAATCTCGTCTTTTGCAGGCCGAGGAAAACGGGATCGGTGCGGAGAAGGGTTCCGAACCCGCGCTCGCCAAGCTTCACATCCGGACGGCCCGGCTCTTCATCCAGCGACGGAATTCCAACCTCGGGCTTTTTCTCGCCCCCGCGTTCGAAAATACGGAGGACATTGCCGGGCTGCGAAACCTCCCATCGTTCGATTGGTTCGAGATAGGGTAGAACGCCTTTGAGTCGCGTTTCTTCCGGAGTGGGCGGGGGAACCGTCACCAATCGTTGGGGCTTTCCATCGGGCGAATAACTTTCTCCAAAATGAGGTTGTTTGAGCGGGAATGCTCCATTGTTATAGAGCGCGGCGCCCCAAAGCATGGCTCCGTGAGTCATCATGCTGGTGCGGACCTTTTGGACTTCGGAGGTGTGGCAACCGGACGCTCCGCAGGTCGTGGCGGCCACGCGCAAATCGCCGGGGTTTACGAACTTGACGTAATCCCAATCTTCCTTCAGCCAATCCGTGTATGCTCGAACCGGATTGGCTGTGTTTCCGTTCGCCAGAACTTTCGGCTGCGGGTGCGCTTTCTTCTTGGCGATCAGATATTCGCCGGACGTGGCGGAAAGGCCGGCTGCCACTCGCACGCCCGCATCGCCTCCATGGCAATCCGTGCAGCCCAAGCGCACCGACTGTGACACGTGCATCGTCCGGCTGTCGGTGGTCGTGTGGCAACTCTGGCAGCCCAGAGATTTGGCGTCTACGTCATCCTGCGTTTGCTTCAGGCGGAGGGACTGGCTGTCCAGCGCTTGCATGGTTGAGCCCGTGTCCGGCCGGGCCACTGCGCCTGGGGAACTAGCCGCGACAACCCCGTATAAAGAGATCACACACGATGACGCCAGCAGTCCCATCAGGTAACGTCCGGCTCTGCCTGTGAATCGCATGCCCACCTCTTTAGTATTCCGTACGATCAAAACTGAATTCGAAGGTTCGCAAACCCGGAAACGAGCACCCTTGAGTTATATATATTTCGCAGCCCAAGTCCGGGCACCAGCGACGAAACTCCTGCGGTCAGCACGATGTTCTCGGTTAACGGCGGCCGGTAAGATATCCCGATCCCCGAGTCCGCACCGATGCTGCGGTGTATGTTCGACTGAAATAAGAGGTACGTGAGGGTCTGAGTCCGGTCGAACTGCAAGTAGTTGAAGTTCACAAACCCCCGCAGCTTCGGCGTCAAGTCGGCGTCAATGCCGGCATTGTAGACGCGCACGCCGGGATTCACAAAGTTCGCTTCGCCTTCGTCCTTGCTCGACCGCAGCGATGCCAGCAGACTGTTCGGAGTTACCAGCGCCACGCCCGTTCCCGTTAAACGGATTTGCTCCCGGT
>Ga0265325_10002092_pt1 | contig 13637 bp, 5 predicted proteins | sample 41420metaG_FD_202090 | JGI IMG/M metagenome (GOLD analysis project Ga0265325, IMG submission 202090) | Rhizosphere microbial communities from Carex aquatilis grown in University of Washington, Seatle, WA, United States - 4-14-20 metaG | ecosystem: Host-associated > Plants > Roots > Rhizosphere >...
CAACGACTCAATCAGCTCAGGAATCGAGTGGGTGCCGACAACCTGAGTGCCGGCGGCCTCGTCAGCGAGAAAATCGTCTACCTTCGAAGTGGTTCGGTTAAAGACGGCCACCCGATACCCGTGGTCGTTCATATTCAGAACAAGGTTCTGGCCCATCACGGCCAGACCGATCAGTCCGATATCACAAGTGGGTTCCTGCACTTTCTTATTATCCCGTGAGCGGGGCGCGACAGGGAATTGGACACGCGACGTGAGTCGCGTTTCTTCGGGGTGGTGGAATGCGCCTCGAGACGCATGTCCGAGATCTACTACTATTGCGCGGCCGGGTGGAGTGTTTGCTTCGCGTCTCGGACAGCCATCCAGCGGTGAATCACGGCGTGGATTTGCTCGGCTGATACAGGCTTGCTCAGGTATTCATCCATGCCGGATGCGAAGCAGCGGTCGCGATCGGCAGCGGCCGCGTGAGCCGTCAGGGCCACAATTGGCAGCCTCGGCCATCCATGTTCCTTTTCGGCGCGGCGGATGGCGGATGCGGCGTCGTAACCGTCCATTTCCGGCATCTGACAATCCATGAAAACAATGTCGAAAGGCAGACGCGCGCACATATCCACCGCTTCCGCTCCATCACCGGCGGTTTCCACCGTGCACCCAAACTTTTCCATCATGCGCCTGGCGAGCTTCTGGTTCACCGGATTGTCCTCCGCCACAAGAATGCGGCAGGGACGCTCCAGCTTGCCTGTGGCCGGTTCGCACGCTGAATCGAGCGCGTGCGAGCGTTCCGTGATTGTCAGCGGCAACTCCAGCCAGAACACAGAACCCTTCCCCAGTTCAGTTTCCACGCCCACGCTTCCACACATCAGTTCAGCCAGCTTTCTGGAGATGGCCAGCCCCAGTCCGGTGCCGCCGAAACGTCGCGTGGTTGATGAATCGGCCTGGGAAAACTTCGTAAACAGAATGGGAATCTTCTCAGCAGGGATACCGGGACCGCTGTCCTCAACCGCGATGCGCACTACCGCAGAATCGCCATTCCTGCTGACGAGATGGGTCGAGACACGGACGAATCCGTGATTGGTAAACTTCACCGCATTGGCCACGAAATTCGTGACGATTTGCCGGATGCGGCCCGAGTCACCGGCAACCGCTTCCGGAAGCCCGGGGTCCTGAACCAGCATCAGATCCAGTCCTTTGCCGTGTGCCTGGGGACTCAACAGATCCACCACCAACGCTACCGCCTCGCGCAGATCAAATGGCGCCACTTCCACGTCGACGCGTCCTTCTTCGATCTTTGAAAAATCGAGAATGTCGTTGATCAGCGCGAGCAAGAGATGCCCGGAGGACCGAACAGTATCGGCATAGTCTCTCTGTTCGCTATCCAGTTCCGTAGCCAACAGCAAGCCGGTCATCCCGATCACTGCATTCATGGGCGTGCGGATCTCATGGCTCATATTTGCCAGAAATTCGCTTTTCAGCCGGCTCGCCTCCTCGGCGCGCGCTTTCTCCACCACCAGTTCGCGAGTGCGCTCCTCCACCGCCGCTTCCAGTTCGCGGCGCTGCTGCAGGACGCGCTTCATACGCCACTTCCATGCCAGCCGAATGCCCAATACAAAAAGAGCCAGCGCGAGGATGCGTAACAGCGGGTGCTGCCACCACGGTGCGCCGACCTCAAAATGCGCCAGGGCTGGTTCGGAGACTTCGCCGTCGCGTGTGACAAAGCATACTTCGAAGGTGTATTCGCCCGGTGGGAGCAGATTAAATTCAATAGAATTCTGTGTGGTGTCGATCCACTTTTCGGCAGACCAGTATTCGTCCAGATTGTGCAGCCGGTAGCGAAACGCAATCCCATTCTCGTGCGTGTAGTTCAGGTTGGCCAGATGAAATGTGATGGACCGGTCCGACCACGGCAGATGAGGTATCGTCGCCGCCTTATCTTTGGCCGACGCGGCGTATTCGGCAGTGACCACCGGCCCCTTCAGTTCTTCGGCCGAGGCACCACGCGGCTCAGGGCGCGGAAAGAAGTGCGACAATCCGCGACTGGTACTGATCCAGATGGTGCGGTCGCCGTCTACGAAGAACCCATTCATGTCCGTGTCGTTCGCAACCAGTCCGTCGGATTGATTCAACGATCGCCAGCGGCCTCGTTCGAAGACGCTTATCCCCGAGTCCGTACCCGCCCACAACGCTCCATTCGCAGCCGTGCCCAGCATGTAGATCCGGCCGGAAATCAGTCCGTGTCCCAACCTGTATTGCTGCACGCTTCCATCGGGATGCAGAGCTGTTAGACCTTCGCTGTCCTGGTAAGCTGCCCAAACCGTCCTGTCCGGAGTGGCCGCGACCGCATACACTGCATCGCTGATCAAACCGTCGCGACGCAGATAGCGACGCCAGCTTCCGTGGTCGTAACACAACAGCCCTTTCAACGCGGGAATCCACAGGCGGCCAAGCGAATCCATCACCGGCTGATAGAAGCGCTCATCGGCGTCTGTTCCGGGAGGCGTCAGGCGCTCGAACCGGCGCTGGCGCGCATCGGCCGCGAAGGAACTGCGGAAGAGGCCGCCCTGGCCGGCCACCCACAACGAGCCATTAGGTTCGCGAAAGATACCGTCGATGCGGTCGATGTCGATGCCGTCCACGGGGCCAAAATGCTTTATTCGCGTTGTGCCCTGAAAAAGAACGAGTCCGCCAGGACGCCCTCCCAGCCAAACCCTTCCATCCATATCCGCCGCCACGGCCCGGATCTGATCGTCCCCGGCCGCGGGGAGCCATAACCACTTCCTGCTGGCTGGCCGCAGAATCCCAACACCATGATTTGTCCCGGCCCACAGATTGGCATTCGTATCCCGCGCTACCGCCCAGATCTCGTCGTTGGTCAGCCCCTCGAAGCGGGTCCAGTTCTCCCATACGCCTTCGCCTGCCCACGCCGAGAGACCGGAGCCTGCCTGGGCGATCCACAACAAACCGGAACGATCCCGCAAAGCAGAGCTGATGGCACCTTCGCCAAAACTCGCCGACGTACCGATCAGCCTTGTCCGGTCGGGCGTAACGAATGCAAGCCCTTCATTGGTGGGAACAATGACGCCTCCGCGAGGGTCGGCCGTGATTGGGCCGGACGGTTCGTCCGCCATCGGCACTTCGACAAGCCTGAATTTCCGCTGGCCATACCGGCTGACATACAACGCGTGCGAGCTGCGTACCCAAAGGTTGCCATCGGTATCGCTGGCGATGCTGTCGAGGGCGATTTCGGGAAGTCCCCACGAATGTCCGACTCGTGTTACCTGGCTGCCGCTGGCCCTGCACAAATCGTTTTCGCAGCTAAACCATGCCACGTCGTGGGGGTCGACAGTCACGCCCGCCGCTGGCGTATTCGTGATCCAGGCGTAGGAGAATTTCCGATAGCCCAGCCGCCGAACACTTAACAGGCCCTTATCGGTGCCTAAGTACACCGTATTGTGCGAATCGGAGGCAATTCTACCGGTTCGCTGAAGACGCACCTGCGGAACGCCGGGGACTTTCTCAAACCGGCCGTTTTCCAGAGTGGATAGTCCGGAGAATCCGCCCACCCAGAGCGTGCCGTCGGCAGTCACCTGAATGGCATCGATGTATGCGTCCGGCAGACCTGCTTCCGTACCGAAGCGCTGAAACGAGCCGCCTTCGTCGCGGTAAAGACCGTCCTCTGTGCCTACCCAGAGAAATCCCGTTCGGTCCTGAGCAAGGCAGTTGACCGCCAGGTTGCCTAGACCCGACTCCTGGCCATAATGGCGAAAAGCTTCTCGCTGCGCAAGGATCCCGCTCGCGCCCAGCAATGTAAGAACCAGCGGGAAATAGAGACGCATCCACGCCTTTATCGGCGGGAAATGCGTCTAACAGTACATTTAGGGTGCTGTTCCGGTGAAAGAATATACCCCGGAGCCGATGCGTACTATGCGAGCGTCGGGCAGAATCACGCGCGCTGAGGTATTTGCCGGAATGGTAACGCGCAGGGAAAAAGGCTCTCCTGGTTTAGCGGTCCAGTCGCTGACGATTTTGCCGTAGACCGAGTCATATTCGGCACGCGCGTGGGTCATGTGGGAATCCACACGCGGCTGAATGACGATCTCGTGGAAGCCGCCGTCATCGGGAGTGGTATCGATGCCCGCAACGTAGCGATAGACCCACGCCATCACAGAGCCAAAAGCATAGTGATTAAAGGAGTTCATGGCCGGATCGCCGGTATCTCCATTCCACCGTTCCCACCACGTCGTCGCCCCTTTGGACAGCATGTAGCCCCATGAGGGGTAGGTTTCGTTCAGAAGCAACCGGTATGCAACGTCGGTATGGCCGTTATCGGCGAGCACGAATAATAGATGCGGCGTTCCCAGAAACCCCGTCGTCAGGTGCCATTGATGCGCTTCAATATCCTGAACCAGCTTGTCCGTCGCGGCCTTCTTCAGTGAATCGGGCACCAGCTTCATTTGCAACGCTAGTACGTACGACGTCTGGGTACCAGTGCCCACCGTTCCATCGTCCGCAATGTATTCTTTCTGGAAGGCAGAGCGAATGTTTTCATAGAGCTGGTCATATCGCTTCGCGTCGTCGTCCTTCCCGATGGCATGCGCCATCTGCGACATCATGTGAGCCTGCATCGCCCAGTAGGCCGTGGCTACCAGATGCCCAATGGTGCGGTTATCGGGGGCGAGCCAGTCGGCGAAGTTGGGCCCGAGGCGGTTTTTGCGAAGGAAGTTCGGATTGCCAGCCTGAATATATTCCATCCAGTGCTGCATGGCGTCCCAGTTTTCCCGTAAAATGCCTTGGTCGCCGTATTGCATCCATGACGTCCACGGCACAATGACTCCGGCGTCGCCCCAGCCGGGCGCGCCCTCGGTGGCTTCGGGCAACATGTTCGGGGAAACATTGGTGAACGCGCCCTGCAGCGTCTGCGCGTCCGACACATCACGCATGAATTTCCGCGAGAACGCGGCAATGTCGAAGTTATACGTGCCGGTGCGCCAGAAAACGCCAGCGTCGCCCATCCAGCCCAGGCGTTCGTCGCGTTGTGGGCAGTCCGTCGGGATGCTTAGGAAATTCCCGCGCTGGCCCCACGTGCCGATGTACCACATGCGGTTCACCAGGTCGCTCGATGTCGAGATGGTGCCGGTCGGTTCACCAGTCAGGCTATTGGCCACTTCCCCGGTGAGGTCTGCCAGGGTCGGCTTGCCGGGATAGCCGCTAACCTCCACATAGCGAAAGCCGTGAAAAGTGAAATGCGGCTGGAATGTTTCGACTGCTCCCCCGCCGCGCAGCGTATAAATGTCAGCTGCGTCGGCATTGCGCAGGTTGTCGCGATAGATGGTGCCATCGGGGTTCAGGATTTCGGCAAAGCGCATGTGAACCATGGTCCCGGCTGGTCCTTTCAACCGGAGTGCTGCCCATCCCACCATGTTCTGTCCCATATCGAAAACCCAGGCGCCGTTCGCGTTGTGCGTGATAGTTTTCGGCGGCAGGGTTTGCGCAATGTGCACTGGTGCGGACATCTGGCTGGTCACGATGGCCGATGGCGGACCCACTGCGACAGCCGTAAGCCAATGCGAGTCATCAAAGCCAGTTTTGTTCCAGCCCGGCTTTTCGAGGCGGGCATCGTAAACTTCGCCGCCGTAGATGGATGAATCGACAATGGGCGAGGCGGCGGTCTTCCAGGATGGATCGGTAATGACGGTTTGGCGGCTACCGTCGGCGTATTCAATTTCGAGCTGCGCCAGCAGTCCGCGCGTGTCGGCGAAGAACCGCCGGCCGGTCCAGGTGAGCGGACTCCCGTACCAGCCATCGCCGAGAATCGCTCCGATGGCATTCCTGCCGCGCGCGAGCAGGCCGGTTACGTCGTATGTCTGATAGAGGACACGCTTGCGATAGTCGGTAAAATCAGGCGTCAGCACATCGTTACCGACGCGCTGGCCGTTCAGGTACAGGCGATAGTTTCCGAGAGCGGTTACATAGACCCGTGCCCGGCGAACTTCCTGCGGGATCGCAAACTCGTGGCGCAGCAGCGCAGCGGGTTCCCGCAATGGACCCATGTCGTCGGAGTTGTCCAGTTCCTTCGCCGGTTTCGATTCGGCCTCGTTGTTCAATTGCACCTGCCAGGCGGCGCTTGAGGGGAATCGCTCCACCGTACCGTTGGCGTTGGTGATTTTCAGAAGAGCGGCAAGCTCCGCGGGGCGCGGACTGGTGGGCGGGCCGGCTTCGTCGCCGTAAGCGGGGCGTGGTTGGACGGTAAAGGTGATTTCGATGGTATTAGTTCCGGTCACCAGAAGGTCGCGAACTTCGCGCCGGTCGAAGGTCTGCCAGTTTCTGGATTTCCCGCCGGCATCGTGGCCGTTCACTGTCACCTGGAAATCGCCTTTGGCCAGCACGAACAATCCCGCGTTCGTAACCTTGCCGGTCAGGCTCGGATGCAGGCGAAAGACGCAGACGGTTTTTGGAGGGACGGCCGCGGCGTTCTGCGCGGGGTGCCAGATCCAGCGGATGCCGGCGAGATCGTCCTTGTCCTCGGGATTTTGCCAGCGAATCCACTTCGCGGTCCAGTCGGATGGAGCGAGGAGCCCCATCTCCCAGGTTGCCGGCTCCGACCACGCCGAAGGCTGACCCTTCGTATCCCACACTCGTACGGTCCAGTAATAGCGGCGGCGCGATTCCAGCTTCGGTCCGGCGTAAGCGATGCCCACCGATTCGGCCGACGACTGCCGGCCGCTGTTCCAGACGTCGGGTTTGGCGAGAGCCGTAGCAGTGCTGGCGACATGAATCTCATAAGCGGATTGACGCCAGTCTTTCTCCGTGTTGTTGCTTTGCCAGGAAAGGCTCGGTTTCGTGAAATCGACGCCGACGGGATTTGTCAGGTACTCGCAGCGGAGATGAACAGGCGCCGCCCAGACCGATGCGCCGAGAAAAAAAACTACGGTCGCGAATAGCCCCGCGAGACCACATAAGGTGGACCCTGTCTTATGCATAGCTGGAAATCGATCCTCGATTTTTGTCTGCGCGCTCTTTCTCGGCGGCCTGCAGATAGCCACTCTCGCGGAAGGCGGCCAACGGGTCTTCAGCAAGTCCCTTAGCCTTGCGCCATTGCTGCATCAGCGGGCGGACATCCGCAAAAAACGCCGCGCGCAGACATTCTTCGGCATCCACCAGATTGCTTTTCGCCTGATGCGCCGCGAGTTGCTCATGGTCCACCAATGCGGCCTTCAGGAACAATTCCTGGGCATTGGCGGCGGTTTGCAGGGTTTCTTCGATCTTGTTCTTCAGGTTGTGGCTCTGATCCACCATGTAGGGGATGTCCGGCTCGGCTCCGTTATCCCACGCGAAGAAATGAATCTCATGGAAGATGCGAAAAACCTGGTAGGGATCCATGCTGCCGAGCGTGAGGTCGTCGTCGGCATAGCGGCGGTCGTTGAAATGAAATCCGCCGAGCATGTCCTCACTCAGGAGCCAGGCGACAATCTGCTCGATGTTCTGCGCCTGATAGTGATGGCCGGTATCTACCAGCACTCTTGCCCGCGGACCGGCGTGCTTGCAATAGATGTAGGACATGCCCCAATCGGCGATATCGGAGGCATAGAAAGCGGGCTCGAAGGGTTTGTACTCGACGAGCATGCGCTGGTCGCCGGTGAGGGCGGCGTGTACCGCTTTCAGTCCTTCAACGAAGCAGTCCTTGCGGGCGCGAATCGAGCCGGTTCCAGGATAACTAAGTCCATCGGCGAACCACAGCGAGAGATCGCGAGACCCGGTAGCGCGCTGAATCTCCACGCAATCGAGAATGTGTTCGAGTGCCTGTTTGCGAATAGCGGGGTCGGGATTCCCGAACGAGCCGTATTTGTAGCGCTGATCCTGAAAAACGTTGGGATTGATGGCGCCGAGGCGCACGCCTTGTTCCGCCGCGGCTTTAAGAACCGCGGGAACGTCCGCCAGACCATTCGGAAAATCCCAGAGGACGTGAACCGCCACGCTGGGACAGCAGCCGGTGAACCGGTGCACGACACCGGCGTCGGCAAGCTTCTCATGCGTGTTGGTGGCGGCCGCGGCCTGAATGAACTTACCGAAACGCGTGCCGGTGTTGGCAAACCCCCACGAGGGCAGTTCGATTTTGAAACCGTCCAGAGCCTTAAGCCCCAGCTCGGTTTGCTTGTCGCTGAGCATGCAGGATGTCCCGCATGCAATGTTATCGCGAACGAGGGGCTAGTCGCGCGTTGTCATGAGGTGCTCCGCTTTGTCCGCCGAGATGACACAATGCGCGCTGCGTTTCCTGAGTCTCCCCGGGGTTAAAACGCGGCTTGCGCCGCCTGTCCACGTTACCCCGAGCGCCATGGGTTTTCCAGGTGTTGAAATTGCGGTCAAGGTACTTAAGTGTTCTGCGGCGCGAACAAGCGCGACAGAAGCGCCATGCCGGGTCGCGAGGGGGGCGGCGGACAGGCCGTCGTACTTCCGGTTACGGCCGCGGCCAGCGCGTGGATAGACTTCGAGAAGGCTCCAGCGGCCTCCACGACACCGGACTCCCGATACGATTGCTGCACCTGTTTTGGCGCATCAGGCACCAGCGCGACATTCTGGTGATCCAGCAGATTGCGGAAGTGGCGCTCCGCGAGGTCGCCGTTACTTCGATTTACAACAACCACCAACCGCGCCGGGTCGATGGTTTCCCGAAGTTCGGTACATTTCCGCCGGGTCATGGCCAGGGCCGGAAGGTCGGGCGTGGTGGCGATGCAAATCCGGCGCGCTGTACTCATGAGCGGCTTGACAGCACCATTGGCGAGAGACGGCACGCGGACGAAAACGAAATCGTAATAGGATCGCGCACAGGTCACTAAACGGAGAACGGCCCAGCGGTTGAGTTTCGTCAGCGCGCGCAGGCGCACGCCCGTGATTACGTCGAGGGGTCCCAGGTGGCGCACATGCTGCTTGAATCCGGCTTCCGTCACGAAGCCGTGATCTTCGTTGGTGTTGATGCCGATCTCGCCGTTATCCAACAGAATGGACGCCGCGCCCATTTCCTCATCCAGTTCGACGAACAACGTCCGGAAGCTGTGGTTGCGGGCCATCTGCCACGCGGAATTCAGCGCGATCGTGGTGGCTCCCGATCCCGGGCGAGCCGGCGCAAAGATGGCGAGGAATCCTCGTTTCGCATCCATGGTGGAGCCCAGCGCGCCGATGGCTGCCGCTTCCAATTCTTCGCCGGAAAAAGGTGGCGCCAGCGCCGGGACTAATCCCAGCGTTTCAGTCAGCTGTTGGACGTGCGGACCGCGCTGCGCGCAGATGGGGACGATTGCCGTGGACGGAGACTCGGTCTGAATCTGGAGCACGACGGCGCCAGCCAGGTTTCGTTGATCTTCCTCGCCGACGTCCAGCAGCACGAGTTCCGGTGCATACGCCGAAAGAAGCCGGGCGACGGGATAGCCCGCTCGCACGGTGTCGAGATTTCCCACAATGGAAATCTGTTCCGATATGGTGCAGACACCTCGCACGAAGTTCGTCAGGGTGGGATTGTTGCTAAAAACAAGCGCTGAAATCATTTCGGTGCACGGGCTGCCCAACCGCCAAAGACGTCGGGAATTCGACAGGTAAAGACAACTCCACGACGCCAGGGCACCCGATTGCCTCCTCTAGAGGTGTTTTTCAAGCCTTTACAACCAAAACAGTACGTGCAGGCTTATTTAAGGCAATCGACTGGCCAGTAACGATCAGAGACCTTAGTGGGCAAAAAACGGGAAGAGCTTTGGCCGGGCCAAAGCTCAAGGAACAGGTTGGGCAGGGGTTCAGTAGATTGGGTATAGAAGATACGTCAAGGGTCTTGCAACTTCAGAGGGTGTTGGCGGGGAGCAACCTTTTGTTCCTTGAGCTTTCCCAGTCATTTCGCAGAGGTAAATGCAACCCGCGTACCAAAGTCTAAACGCTGCATTCACAATGCTTAGATGGATGCCGACCTGATTTGGTTCGTAAAAATTTCCGTAATGAAACGTAAGGTGCCGGACTGAATGTCAGCGCGCGGGAGCCTGGATGTTTGGCGGCGCCGAGACCTGCGAAATCTTCCCGTCGCGAACCTCGCCGATGTTTACGTGGTTGACATCGAGCGTGGTACCGAGCGTTCGGTCAAGAGACACGCGCGCGTTGCTGTAGCTCACCAGCGCGGCGATTTCCGTCGACTGCGCCGCCGCCAAGTCGCGCTCTTCCTGAACAACGATATAGGGCGTGGAAGCTCCGAGGCCGAACTTTTTCTGTTCGGCATCGAGAAGCTGTTGCGCGAGAATGCGGCCATGCGCCGCAGCGTCGTAGCGGGCGCGGGCCTGGCGGAGGGCGACCACGGAATTCATCACGTCCACCTGGGCTTGCTTGAAATCTTTCTCGGTGGAGAGCTCCGTCTGGCGAAGCTGGAGCTGGTCGATCCCATAATCGGCCTGCGCCGCTCTGTTGAAAACGGGCGCACGGAAGAACACTCCAGCCACCTCAGTGGGAAAATCGCGGCGGAAGATCTGGCCGAGCGCAGTTCCAATGCCGCCGGCAAAGTAAGGCAGCGCCGTAAAGCCGATGGGCCCGGTCGCGGTTTGTTCGAAAACCGTGCGGGGAGTTCCGGCAAGTCCCGCATCGCTGAGCGATGCAAAACCCACCAGCACGGGAAGGATTCCGCTGCCGGTTCCCAATGCGGAAGCCTGCGCGCTGGTGATGCCCAACCGGTCGGCCGCAAGATCGCTTCTGGTAACCAGGGCCTGTTTCACCAGTGTTGCGACAGGCGGAAGGTCGTCGCTCGGCGGTATGGAAATCTTGTCGACAGGAATAATCTGAGCGTTTGCCAGCAGAGGATCGGCTATGCCGGTTCGGCTCAACAAGTTTTTGAGGGTGAGCTCATCCTGTTGCAGGCTGGTTTGGGCGACTACCAGATCGCGTTGGCTGGAGGCCACCTGGGATTCGGCCGTAGTGATATCCAGCGGAGCCAGGGTTCCCACGTCGACCTGCTTGCGGTTGTCCTCATAGAAATGCTGCGCGACAGCAAGACTGGTTTGCTGCGCTTTCACATTTTCGTAATCGGCCGCAAGGGCATAGTAGGCGTTCAGTACGTTGGCTACGATCCCAATTAACTGGGTGCGGAAATTCAGATCGGTACTTTGAAGGCCGATTTTGGCCACCGTGATGTTACGAGCGTTCACGGCAACGCCGAATCCATTCAGGAAGTTCTGCTGCAGCGAGAGGGAAAGGCTTGGCGCAACGGAAGGATTCAGCACGTCCGACGGCGCATTCTCATTCAGGTAGTGATTGCTGTAGTTGAGTGTCGCGCTGCCACCGTATAAAGTTCCCTGCTGGAGCGAAGCGCTGTAGACACGGGTATTGTCGATCAGGTTGTAGACATCGCTTTGCACGGTCAGGGGCTGCGGCGTCGACTTGTGGCTGAAGGTGGAGTTGTCCTGAAACGTGGGGTCGAGTGTCTGGGTGACCGGACCGATCTGCGCGATGGTAGCATTTCCGCTGGAGGAGGAACTGGCGCCAGTAGCTCCTCCGGCCACGCCCGCGGCGGCCTGGCTTCCTGCTACGCCCTGACCGCTGGCAACCGAGCCTGCCTGCGATGCGCCGCTGGGCACGCCAGGCAATGCTCCACCGGCCTGCGCGCGTTCGAGCTGCCACGCGGCGATTAGAGGATTGTAGCGAGCCACTTCGACGTCGATGTTGTTTTCGAGCGCCAGCGCAATTGCATCCTGCGCGGTCAGATATAGCTTTCCGGCACGGATTAAATCACGCAGACGGGCCGAGTTGGTCATGCGCACCGGCGGCACTTCAACGGGCAGATACGACCGCCACAGGAGGGGGCCCGACGGCCGGACAGGATCAATCGAAGCCTGCTGGGCCGGGAGCAACGAGAAAGAGCACAGCCAGCTCAGGCCAACGGCCATGGCCTGGCGAGAGACACGCAGGACACTACCGAAAATACTCTTCCGATGTGAGACAGGCCCCCGGCCTGCGACGGGCTCGTAGCCCGTCTGGCGGACTGAGAGTCCGCCGCAGCGTGAGACGCCGCCCCACATCTCGCGTGCCGCATCGCCTCTCCTGGCGATGCTATTTTCATCCGCTTCGGCGACCGAGCGGCCATGATAAACACCCTCGAAAATGCCGGAAGGAGGGCAGGATTGCAGACGCTGCTGAAAAAAACTCTTTACACCCGCTCCGTTACCGTCGCGGTTCGGTAAGCGGCCGCAAACACTACCCGCCGTATCTTCGGCACCGTCCGATCGGCCAGCTCGGACACTCATAAGGCCATCCGCGCGCGTCACTGCTTCTCCTCCGGCGGCAGGGTGGAGGCGGACGCCTGGACATGGCCACTCAGCGCTTCACCAAGAGAGACGTGGTTCACGTCAAGCGTGGTGCCCAGCGCTTGATCGAAAGCGATGCGGGCGTGGCTGTAATTGGCCATTGCCTGGACCTCGGCGCTCTCGGCGCTGGCCAGATCGCGCTGGTCCTGCACTACTTGATAGGCGGTGCTGGCTCCCAAACCGTACTTCTTCTGGTCCGCATCAAGAGTCTGCTGTTGCAAAATCCGAGCCTTGCCGGCAGCCTCAAAGCGAGCGCGTGCCTGTTGGAGTCCGATCACCGCATTCTGTACATCCACGCGCACCTGATTCAGGCTCTTCTGCAGATTCAGCTCGTTCTGGCGAATTTCCAGAAGGCTGGTGGCATAATCCGATTGCGCGGCCCGGTTGCGGAGGGGAATGTTCAGCGAAAAACCCGCTGAGTAGCTGGGGTAATCCCGGCGGAAGATCTGCCCAACCAGGTTGCCGTACCCACCCACCAGATAGGCCAAGCCGGTACCGCCGAATTCCGCGCCGAAAGGCGTCAGATCTCCGGTCAGCCCGTTGTTAGTCAGTTCGGCGAAGGCCTGCAGAGCCGGTTTCAGGGAGCTCTTGATCCCGACCAGGTTCAGCTTGTTGCTCTCGATGTTGATTCGACCCTGGGCGATATCGACGCGATTGTTCATCGCCTCTTCCACCAGCTTCTCGGTGGGGGCGAACTCGTCTTTGTCCGGGACCACCATCTTGTCGAGCGGAATGATGTGGACGTCGACCAGATCGGCGGCGGTCACTCCGGAGCGGCTGAGAGCGTTTTTCAGGACCGTCTCCTGTTGCAGAACGTTCGTCTGCGCAATCAGCAGGTCTTCCTTGGCGGTGTAGAGCTGCGATTCCGCGCGGGTGACTTCAATTTCCGCGAGGGAGCCGATCTCCACCTGTTTCTTGTTGTCGTCGAAGAGGTGCTGCGCGGTCTCCACTTCGTGCTGGCGCGACTGCACATCTTCGTTGAAGGCCACCAGATCCCAGTACAGATTCAGAACCGCCGTTACCGTGGTGATCACCTGCTGTTTGAACTGCAGATCCGTCACCTTGAGGTTGTTCTTCTGAACGCGAATATTGCGTCCGTTGACGGCCGATCCGAAGCCCTGCAGCAGGTTCTGGGTGATAGTCAGATCGAGATCGCCGTTGGTATAGGGATCCACGTTGTACAAGGCGCTGTTTACTTTCGTGCGCTGGCTGGCGTAGGTGAGGACGGCGCTCAGGCCGAAATCCCAGGCCTGCGAATACTGCGCTTCATAGGCGCGCGTGTCGAGAATCAGAGCGGTGGTTCCGGTGAGCTGCGTATTGCTC
>Ga0265325_10002095_pt1 | contig 13629 bp, 16 predicted proteins | sample 41420metaG_FD_202090 | JGI IMG/M metagenome (GOLD analysis project Ga0265325, IMG submission 202090) | Rhizosphere microbial communities from Carex aquatilis grown in University of Washington, Seatle, WA, United States - 4-14-20 metaG | ecosystem: Host-associated > Plants > Roots > Rhizosphere...
CCGGTGGTCGACATGTGCTTGAGATTGCCGTCGAGCTCGGCGGCGGCGACCTCGGGCGGGATTTCGTCGATCTCGGCGATCAGCTTGACCGCCTCGTCGCGGTGGGTTTGCAGATAGACTACGCCGCCGAACAGCGCGTTGAGCACCTTCTGGATGTTCTGCGGCTTGTCCTGGATATATTTGTCGGTCGCGATCCACAGTCCGCTGAGGTGCTGCGGCACCGTGGCGCCGAAGTCGATCAGGCTGCGGCCCTGCTTTTTCATCATCACCTGGAACGACAGCGGCGAGTACAGCACGATGGCGTCGACATTGCCGGACAGCATGTTCGGCACCAGGCCGCCGCCGCCAAGCGCGACCGGCGTGAACTGGATCTTGCGGTCCTGCATGGTCCAGCGCGCCAGCACGTCGGAGGCCGAGCCGGCGGCAGTGATGCCGACTTTCTTGCCGGCGAGATCCTCGACCGTCTTGATCGGCGAATCGTCCTTCACCATCAGGTACCAGCCGTAATAACCGAGCGCGGCGCCGGCCACGGCCTTGGTCGGGACGCCTTTCATCCGGCCGGCGGCAACCAGCGCGGCGGAATTGAGCTGAAGATCGGCGGCGCCGGCGGCCATCGCTTCGAAGGTTTCCGAGCCGCTGCGATAAATCGTCAGCTCGGCCGTGATGCCTTCCTTCTCGAACAGTCCCTGGCGTTTCGCGGTCTCGGCGATGATGGTCGGATAATAGGTCTTGGTCGGCAGGCCGATGCGCACCACGTCCTGCGCCTGCGCCGATTGTCCGGTGACGAGGCCGAAGCCGCACGCCGCCAGCATCGCCAGCACAGCCCCGGCGATGCCATGCATTGTTTTCGCCATCGTACGTCCTCCCTGATGTTTATTTTTGCTTTGTTATTGAGCTTTGACGCTCAGCCTACTTTCCGCGCCCCGGCCTGACAACACGATCCGGGACACTATGGGCGGCGGCCCATCGCGCTATTGCGGCGGCTCGTGCGCGAAGGCGAGGCGGGATTCCGAGCGGAATTGCCGCCGCCACATCACGATCACCACGCCGGTGGTCGCCAGCGCGAACGGCAACGGCCCGAGAAACCAGCCGAGATAGCCGAGCGCGAAAAAGAACGCGCGCTGGCCGCGATTGAAGTGGCGCCCGGCATCGGCGCAGATCCGCGCCGTGCGGTGCGCGAATTGTTTGGCGTAGCGGGTGTTGCGGTCCTTCTTTGGCGGCGCCGCGCCGACCAGGATGGCGACGTAATTGTACAGCCGGTAGGACCATGCAAACTTGAAGAACGCATAGACGAAGATGACGGTGAGCCCAAGGATCTTCATCTCCCAGTGGCCCTGCGTTGGCGGCGTCGCGAACGGCAGCCACGAAATGACCAGCACGACCTGATCGGTCGAGCGCAACATGGCGAGCGTGCCGCCGATCGCGAGCAGGCTGGTCGAGGCGAAGAACGCCGTGCCGTTCTGTAGCGCGGCGGTGACCTGCGCATCGACCATCCGCATATCGCGCGCCAGCAGCTCCTGCATCCAGCGGTCGCGATAGAGGTTCATCAGCGCGTTGAGGCTGTTGCTGCCGTGCTCGCTGCGTTCGATCACGATCGAATAAGCGAGCCAGGCGGCCACGAAATAAGCGAAAGCAATCAGGTCAGCCATGTGCATCGCTGTTAGCCTTGTTCGCCCCATCGTGCCGCGCCGCACCGGGCAGGGCAACTGCGCTTGAGCGTGGACCGCGGCTCTGCCACCATCTGGTCCTGGAGCACCGCAATGCCGCAAATAATCACCACCGGTTACAAGGCGCTGGTCGAGGCCGCCGAGCGCGACATCGAGACCATGCCGATCGACCAGGCCCTCAATCTGGCCGGTCGTGACGACGTCGTGCTGGTCGATATTCGCGACATTCGAATTGCAGCGCGACGGCAAGGTGCCGGGCGCCTTCCATTGCCCGCGCGGCATGCTGGAATTCTGGATCGACCCGGGCAGCCCGTATCACAAGCCGGTATTCGCCCAGGACAAGAAATACGTGTTTTTCTGCGCCGGCGGCCTGCGCTCGGCGCTCGCCGCGCAGACCGCGCAGCGCATGGGGCTCAAGCCGGTCGCCCATATTCAGGGCGGCTTCGGCGCCTGGAAGAAGGCGGGCGGGCCGGTTGAGCCGCCGGAAGCGCCGGCCAACAAGGCCTAGCCATCATTTGCGAGATTGATCGGCGTGATGAGCAAAATTTGCTTGTCGGCCGCGGCGCGCGCCACGAAGCTGGCCGCCATAGGGGAGACGCGCCGTGGCGCTCAAGCTGATCATCGGCAACAAGAATTACTCGTCGTGGTCGTTCCGGCCGTGGATTGCCATGAGGGTCGCGGGCATTGCCTTCGACGAAGAGGTGATTTCGCTCAACGCGCCGGACTTCAAGCCGCGGCTGCTCGCGGTGTCAGGCACCGGCAAGGTGCCGACCTTGATCGATGGCGAGATCAAAGTCTGGGAATCGCTCGCCATCCTCGAATACCTCGCCGAGAAATGTCCTGACGCCGGTCTGTGGCCGCGCGATCCGGCGGCGCGTGCCCATGCCCGCGCCATCGCCTCGGAAATGCACGCCGGCTTCGTGCCGCTGCGCCGCGCCTTGCCGATGAACCTGTGGCGCCCGGTGATCAAGCGCGAACTCGACAAGGATGCACAGGCCAATGTCGCGCGCATCGACGCGATGTGGACCGATTGCCGCCGCCGCTTCGGGCAGGGCGGACCTTTCTTGTTCGGCACGTTCGGCGCCGCCGACGCCATGTACGCGCCGGTGGTGTCGCGCTTCCAGACCTATGATGTGACAGTCGGGACGGAGGCGCAGGCCTATATGCGCGCGGTGATGGCGTTGCCGGCCTGGACCGAATGGGTGGCCGCCGGAGTCAAGGAGCCCTGGGTCTTGGCCGAGGATGAAGTCGACTGGCCGACGGTGCTCAAGGCCTGAAACGCAAAAAAGCCCGGCAATCGCGCCGGGCCCTTCTGCTCCGCAATAACGACTTACTCAGTCGCTTCCTTGATTGAGTCTTTGATGCCGCCGACGGTGTTCTGAACCTTGCCGGCCGTCTTCTGTGCCTTGCCTTCGGTCTCAAGCTTGGCGTCGCCGGTCACCTTGCCGGTGACTTCCTTGGCTTTGCCCTTGGCCTGCTCGAATGAACCTTGAATGCGATCCTTATCCATTGGACGCGTCTCCGTTTGCTGTTTGGGATTGCTCGTACTGACAACGGTTTCGGCACTGCATCGTTCCGACGCGCAGGACAATGGAACTGCGGCGCGAACCTTTTGAGTTCCATGCGCGTTCACCGGGGCCATGCTGCTGCAACCCGGCCATACCGTCTGGAAAATCGCTCATGCCTCGCGCGCGGCGGTGTTGATCGACGGCGCACGCTATTTCGGCGCGTTACGTGCCGCTTTGCTGAAGGCACAATCGCGCGTTTTCATCATCGGCTGGGACATCCACAGCCGCACGCCGTTTTTTGGCGAAAGCGGGCGGGCGGATGACGGCTATCCGGAAACGCTCGGCGAATTCCTGTCGGCGCTGGTGCGCGACCGGCCGCAGCTCAAGATCGACGTGCTGCTGTGGGACTTCGCCATGCTCTATGCCACCGAGCGCGAATTCATGCCAACTTACGCGTTGCAATGGAGCACGCCGTCGAATGTCGACTTCTGTCTCGACAATGCGATTCCGATCGGCTCGTCGCAGCATCAGAAGATCGTCGTGATCGACGACAGCGTGGCGTTTTCCGGCGGCCTCGACCTCACCATGCGGCGCTGGGACACCGGCGCGCATCGCGTCAACGACCCGCACCGGCGCGACCCGCGCGGCAAGCCGTACCGGCCGTTCCATGACTCGCAGGCGATGGTTGAAGGCGAGGCGGCGCGGGCGCTCGGCGAGCTGGCGCGCTGGCGCTGGCGCAATGCCTGCGGGCAGGACGTAGCGCCGGTTGAGGCCGCCGGTGACCGCTGGCCCGATCATGTCGAACCGGACCTCACCGGCATCAATGTCGGAATTGCCCGCACCCAGCCGGGCTATCATGGCGAGGCCGCGGTCAACGAGGTCGCCGCGTTGTTTCAACAGTCGATCGAACAGGCCGAGCGCACGATCTACATCGAAAATCAGTTTCTGAGCTGCATGAGCATTGCAAAGGCTGTGGCGAAACGCCTGCGCGAGCTCCCGGACCTTGAGGTGCTGATGGTCGGGCCGGCGCGGCACGATTCCTGGCTCGAGGCGCACAGCATGCGCAATGGCCGGATTCGGTTCATGAGCGCATTCGCCGACAAGGCGCTGCGGTCGCGGGTGCGGCTGGTGCATCCGCAGGTCAGCGAGGACGGACAGACCGTCGAGACCATGGTTCATTCCAAGATCATGGCGATCGACGACCGCTATCTGCGCGTTGGCTCGGCCAACCTCAATAATCGTTCGATGGGGACCGATTCGGAATGCGACCTGATCTTCGAGGCGGCGACCGACGAGCATCGTGCCGGCATTACCGAACTCCGCAACCGCCTGTTGGGCGATCATTGCGGCGCGAGTTCGGAGGAGGTCGCCGCGCACCTGTCGCAGAGCGGCTCTTTGCTCGCGACCGCCGACACGTTGACCCGCGATGGGCACCGGCTGTGCAAGATCGACGACGGCACGGCCGACAGCGTCGATCTCGCCGCCTATATCGAGGACGTTGCCGATCCGGAACGTCCGATCGGCGCCGAGGAATTCGTCAGCGCGATGTTCGGCGGCCTTGTTCCGCACGCGACGGTGCCGAACCTCGTCAAGGCCATTGTGATCGGGCTTGCGGTGCTCGCGGCGGCGCTGATCTGGGAATACACCCCGCTCGCCTCATTGGTGAATCTCGAGGAGGTCGGCTCGGCCCTGCGTCAATTCTCCGGCGGCCCATGGGCGCCGTTCGTCGTGATCGCGATTTTCGTCGGCGGCGGCCTGGTGATGTTTCCGGTCACGGTGCTGATCGCAGCGACCGCCGCGACGTTCGGTCCGTGGCTCGGGCTGCTCTATGGCGGCGCCGGGGCGTTTGCCAGCGCGCTGGTCACCTATGGGCTTGGCGCGAAACTGGGCCGACAGACCCTGCGTGAGCTGATGGGACCGAAGCTCAGCCGAATTCGCAACCGCATCGCCCGCAAGGGCATTATCGCCATTGCCGCGATCCGCATGGTGCCGTTTGCGCCGTTTACAATGGTCAATCTTGTCGCCGGCGCCAGCGAGATCGGGCTGTCGCAATATCTGATCGGCACCATGCTCGGCATGCTGCCGGGCATTTTCGTGCTGTCGGTGCTCGGCCATCAATTGTCGGAAATTATCCTGCATCCGAGCGCTGCCACTTTGGGGCTGCTGACATTGGCGGTGATCGGCTGGATCGGAATGTCGATCCTGATCCAGGCGCTGGTTGCGAAATATTGGGACCAATGATCGTGGCCGGGACGGTTCGTTTGCTCACCTGGAATATCCACGGCGCGCTCGGCCGCAATCCGCGCTTCGATCTCGACCGCGTGGTGGAATTGATCCGCGGCTGGAAGCCGGACCTGATCGCCCTGCAGGAAGTGGATTCGCGCCGCAAGCAGCCTGAGGGCGGCGATCCCTTCGCCGTGCTGCAGGACGCGCTCGGCCAGCACGGCGTCAATGCGCGCTCGATCACCACCGATGACGGTTATTACGGCCAGATGCTGATCAGCTGCTGCCCGATCCGCTCGAGCGAAGTCCACGACATATCGGCGCCGGAGCGTGAGCCGCGCCGCGCCATCAAGGCAGAAATCGAGACGCCGGCCGGCATGATCCGCGTCGTCGCCAGCCATCTCGGATTGAGCACGCATGAACGGCGCGGCCAGGCCCGCCAGCTTCTCGCGCTGGCCGGCGATCCGGCGATGACGACGGTGGTGCTGGGCGATTTCAACGACTGGTTCTGGGCCGGCTCGGTGCACCGCCTGTTGTCGCGCGAGCTTCCCGGCTGCAGCCAGTTCCGGACATTTCCGTCATACTTTCCGCTGTTGCGGCTCGACCGGATTTTCTGCCGGCCGCGCGAAGCGTTGCGCATGAGTTACAGCGATGCGCGGGCGCGGGCGATCTCCGACCATCTGCCGGTGATCGCCGATGTTGCGCTCGATGCGATGCAATGATGCTACCAGGGCCGCTCGATCGAATTGGTGACGTGGTCGCGGTCCGGCGCGGTCAGGCAAAAGCCGATGCACAGATAAGGTAGCTCCTTGTGCGGATTATGGCCGCGATGGAATTTTGCGATCGGCTCCGAATAGGCCTCGCCAGCCTTCGCCTTCACTAAGATGCCATCCTCAAAATGCGCCTCGAACTCGCCCTGCAGCGCGACGAAGAATGTCGCGCCGTTGTGGCAATGCCAGTTGGTGAAGCCGCCGGGGACAATTTCGGCGTTGTAGATCTGCACCTTCACCTGCGGGTCGCGCGGCAACGAGGCGTAGAGCTGATCGAACAACATGTTGCGGTAGAAGCCCTTGCCGGGCGGCACCAGTCCATCGAGCTTGAGCTTGAGATTCTTATAGTCGTGCGGGGCGTGCATTGGCTGGATCCTTCATCCTTGCGCGGCGGTGACCACGATTTCCACCAGATGCGGCGGTTCGAGGTCAACGCCGAGAACGGCGCGCATCGGCGGATTGGCAGGGTCGACCCATTGGTCCCAGGCCCGGTTCAGATCCTGCTTCTGCGCCATGTCGGCAATATAGACGATCGCAGACAGAATCCGGCTCTTGGTTGTCCCCGACATCGCCAGACTTTCATCGATACGGCGCAGCGCACGTTGAGTTTGCTCGTAAAGCCCGGGCGGGGCCGGATCGGGCGACACCGCCACGGTGAAGATGAGGCCGTCGTGAACCACGGCGCGGCTGCGGGTCGGAGTCAGACCTGGAAAACGAGTAATCATGACGGTGCTCCTGGTTGATCGACGCAGCCTCGCCATCCAGCGGTCACGGTCAAGACCCGGCAAAAGAAAGCGGCGGGCGCCCGGTCAGGCACCCGCCGCTGATCGTTTGGAGACTTTAGCTTAGCTGATGACTTCGACGATCTCGTAGGTCGCCGGGTCGATTACGACGATCTCGTCGCCGACCATGACGAAGTTGTAGCCGCGCCACGCCGGGTAAAGCGTGATGACTTCCGGCGGCAGGGGATAGAAATGCACGTCATGCGGCACGCGGGTGCCGATCGAAACCGAGAAGTTGACGTGGGTCAGCGGTTGCACGTGCACCTTTTCCTTGATCACGGTGCGGATTTTGGTGCGTTGTTCCGGAGCCAGATTGGCCGAACGAGCGCCGGCCGCGCCTTGGCCGGTCGTCTTGTTGTCCTGCTTGTTGTCTTGCGCGGTCGACTTGTTTTTCTCCGCGCCGGCCTTGGTCTTCTCGTCGGCCGACATCTTGTTCTTTTCGTCCATCTTGGTCTTGGTATCGGCCGCCGACTTGTTGCCGGCCTTGTCGTCATTCATCTTGGTGGAGGCATTGCCCTTGACGTCGACGTCGGCCTTGTTGGCCGGGCCCTTGGTCTCGGCATTGTCCTTCATGTCGGTTTTGCCGGCCTGCCCGGTGGTCTCGGCGGGCTTGCCAGCGCGCGGGGCCTGCGCGTTATGCATCGGAGCGATCTTCTCGGCCGGCGCCTTTTGCTGCGCGGCCGGGGCGGGGGCGGCGCGCTCCGTCGCGTTGCCGCCAGCAGGGGTCTGAGCATTGAGGCCTTGCGCGCCAGCAAGCGTCGTGCCGGCCAACAGCGCAACGGCCGCGGTCAAAAATACGTGTTTCATATGGTGTCCTCTGGGTTTCCTATTTGTCCCCTCCCGTCGCGCATGCCAACGTCAGACCGGTCGCAATGTTCCGCGAAACTGCATTCACTTCTGCGCTGTGCCACGCCATATTAACTAACGTTCATCGAAACCTTGGGGAGGCGCGACTTGCCGCGAATTGGCAGTTCGATCGACCGCAATTCGGCGGAGTTCCGCGGCAATGCGGAAAAAATGGGCACATTGGTCGCCGAGTTGCACCGCCGCCGCGGCGAATCAGCGCAAGGCGGACCGGCGCGCTCACGCGAGCGCCATCTCAGCCGCGGCAAATTATTGCCGCGCGACCGCGTGATGAACCTGATCGATCCCGGCTCGCCGTTCCTCGAACTGTCGCCGCTCGCCGCCAACGGCATGTATGACGACGACATTCACGGCGCCTCGCTGATCACCGGCATTGGCCGGGTCGAAGGCCGCGAATGCGCGATCGTGTGCAACGATTCCACGATCAAGGGCGGCACCTATTATCCGATGACGGTCAAAAAGCATCTGCGCGCGCAGGAAATCGCCCGCGACAATCGGCTGCCGTGCATCTACCTGGTCGATTCCGGCGGCGCCAATCTGCCGCAATGGCCCGACGTATTCCCCGACCGCGAGCATTTCGGCCGCATCTTCTACAACCAGGCGACGATGTCGGCGCTGGGCATCCCGCAGATCGCCGTGGTGATGGGCTCGTGCACCGCGGGCGGCGCCTATGTTCCGGCGATGGCCGACGAGGCCATCATCGTGCGCAACCAGGGCACCATTTTTCTTGGCGGCCCGCCGCTGGTGAAGGCCGCGACCGGCGAGGTGGTCAGCGCCGAGGATCTCGGCGGCGCCGACGTCCATGCCCGCAAATCCGGTGTCGCCGATCATTATGCGCAGGACGATCATCACGCTCTGGCGATCGCGCGGCGCATCGTCGCCAATTTCAACACCCGGAAGACGCCGGATATCCCACTGGTGGCACCGAGCGATCCGCTGTTCGACGCCGCCGAGCTCGACGGCATCGTGCCGGTGGATCTCAAGAAACAGTACGACGTCCGCGAGGTGATCGCGCGCATCGTCGACGATTCCGAGTTCGACGAGTTCAAGGCGCTCTATGGCTCGACGCTGGTGACCGGCTTCGCGCGCATCTTCGGCATGACGGTCGGCATTCTCGGCAATAACGGCATCCTGTTTTCCGAAAGCGCGTTGAAGGGCGCGCATTTCATCGAATTGTGCTGCCAGCGCCGCATTCCGCTGCTGTTCCTGCAGAATATCGTCGGCTTCATGGTCGGCCGCGACTACGAGGCCGGCGGCATCGCCAAGAACGGCGCCAAGCTGGTGACGGCCGTGTCGTGTGCGCAGGTGCCGAAGATCACGTTGGTGCTCGGCGGTTCCTACGGCGCCGGCAATTACGGCATGTGCGGGCGCGCCTACTCGCCGCGCTTCCTGTTCACCTGGCCGAATGCGCGGGTCGCGTTGATGGGCTCGGAGCAGGCGGCCTCGGTGCTGGCGACGGTCAAGCGCGACAATATCGAAGCCGCCGGCAAGACCTGGAGCGCCGAGGACGAGGAGGCCTTCAAGAAGCCGATCCGCGATCAGTTCGACGTCGAGGCCGATCCTTATTTCGCCACCGCGCGGCTGTGGGACGACGGCATCATCGCGCCGTCGGAGACCCGCCGCGTCCTGGCGCTGGCATTTTCCGCCGCGCTCAATGCGCCGGTGCCGGAGACCAGGTTCGGCGTGTTTCGGATGTAGATTTGGCGAGTTGAGTTATGCTCACGCCTTCTTCCGCTTCTCCTTCGGCAGCTTCGCCGCCTTGCGCAGCGCCGCGTTGATGCGGCTCTGCCAGCCGCGTCCGCTGCGGCGGAAATACGCGACGACGTCGTCGTCGAGGCGCAGACTGATTGCGCGCTTGGGCGCGGCCGATTTTGGCCGGCCGCGGGAAACCGGCACGCCGCCGATGTGCCAAGTGGCGCGTTTGAACCATTCGTCGCTGAGTTCGGGAATTTCGTCATAGTCTTTCGGGCCAAGCACATATTCATCGATCTTCTTCAGATCGGTCTTCCCGATACTCTGGTAGTTTGCCGCCGTACTTCGCTTTTTCCCGCGCATTGGCCTTCCTCATCGAAAAGACGTGCCGTGCGCCGTTTCGCGGCGTCCAGCAGATAACCACCATTCGTCCCCGCAGATGCCCAATGGTGATCATCCGCAGTTCGCCGATCGTCCGCAGCATCCAACGTCGGCCCGGCGAAGACCTGCGCGGTTGCAACGAAGTCCAGCTTGCGCTCCCGCAAGGTCCAATCGCGCTTGGCCGGATCGAAGGTAATCCGTATCGGCATTTAATGTATATACAATAAATAAGGCGATCAAGTGGCGCGTGGACCGATTTTGGCATAAGAGAGCCCGTGACCACACCGCCCTCATCGTCGGCGCCGGAGCGAGGGTCTCGGCCTCGCTGGCGCGGCTGCGATTTCGGATGTGAGTGCAACCCTCGAAAGGATGACGACGATGTTGACGTTTGTGCGCGGCGCCGCCACCGCGGCCGCAATGGCCCTGACGATTATCCCCGCGCTGGCCTTCGAGTTCGAACCAGGCCAGTGGGAGGAAACCGAGAACGGTACCGAAGATGGCAAGCCGCTGCCGCCCAACAATTCGACCAAGCGATGCATCAATCAGGCGGACGCCGCTGACGCCTCCAAGGCGCTTCAGGTCGAGGCGCTCAAGGCCAGCAGTTGCCAGACCGCGCAGGTCGACGAGAGCGGCGACACGCTGACCGCCAAATTCCGCTGCAAGGAGGGCGCCGACGGCATCACCATGGACGGCACGTTCAAAATGGCGCGCAAGACCTATAGCGCGAAAGTGCAAATGTCGATGACGATGGGCGGCAAGACGTCATCCTCCGATCGTACCATCGAAGGCAAGTGGCTGGGAGCATGTCCTTAGTGGCTTGATGCTGGCGGCGGCGCCGGGATCAATCCATGCCGCTTCATGATCTCGCCGGCCTTGGCCGGATCGGGCGGGGCACCGCCGGCCATCAGCGCGCCCATTTCACGGAAAAATTCCGGGCCGAGAATTCCGGGCGTGAGAACGCAAAGCATCCTCGCCGTCGCCTGGGTCTCATTGACGAACCCATGAATAACGCCGCGCGGGATGAACAGGTCGTCTCTCGGACTGATCTCGAAGCGCTCGCCCGCCACCGTGAAGCTGATGATGCCTTCGAGGCCGTAAATCGTCTCTTCCCAATCGCGATGATGGTGCGGCACCGGCATGCGCGAATTTGGCGGGATCGTCACCTCGAACATGTCGAGCGCGCCATTTGTATCGTGCTTGCTGCGCAGGAAACGCAGTTGCATCGCCCCGACCTGGATCGTTTCAGCCATCATCCCCATGGTCCGTTTTGTGCATGCTCGGCGGTCAGGCAAACCTATGTTATCGGATCGGTCAAGCTTGGCTGATGGCGGAAAGGCTAGGGAGAGAGACGCGATATGGCAGAACAGCAAACCGCCCTGATCGTCGGCGCCGGCAGTGGACTATCCGCTTCGCTGGCGCGGCTGTTCGCCAGGAACGACATGCAAGTGGCACTGGCGGCGCGCTCGCCGGACAAGCTCGCCGAGTTCACCAAGGCGACCAAGGCGCGCGCGTTTCATTGCGACGTGGCGCAGCGCGCCGAGGTCGAGGCACTGTTTGCCGATCTCGACGGTGCGCAACTTACGCCCGATGTCGTGGTCTATAATCCGAGTTACCGCGCGCGAGGCCCTTTGGTCGAGCTCGACCCCGCAGAGGTCGAGAAGTCGATCGCCATCACCGCCTTTGGCGGCTTCCTGGTGGCGCAGGCCGCGGTCAAGCGCATGTTGCCGAAGCGCCAGGGCACCATTCTGTTCACCGGCACCTCCGCCAGCATCAAGGGCTATCCGCAATCGGCGCCGTTCGCGATGGGCAAGTTTGCGCTGCGCGGCCTGGCGCAAAGCATGGCGCGCGAATTGCAGCCGCAGGGCATTCACGTCGCCCACGTCGTGATCGACGGCGGCATACGCAGCGCGCGGCGGCCGGTGCCGCTCGACCAGCCCGACGCCTTGCTCAATCCGGACGCGATCGCCGAGACCTACCTCCATCTCATCCAGCAGCCGCGCAGCGCCTGGGCCTCCGAGATCGAGTTGCGGCCCTGGGTGGAGAAGTTCTAACCCGGGCTGCTCACGCGGCTGTGAAAGCGCGATTCAGATTGCGTTTACCGTTCGGCCGGTAGTTTGCCGGCGGGGACGGCATGATCAGTATTGTCAACGGGTTCATCTGCTATTCCAGCTGCGACGCCGCCAAGGCGAAGCACGGCGAGGATCCGGCGAAAAAGCCCGGGCAGATCGACGACCCTGCCAAAGCCAAGCCAGGACAATCCGATCCGGCAAAGCCGGCCGATAATCGCGGCGCGGCGGTGACGTTCGGCGGCGCGCTGGCCGGGACCGGCACGGTTGGGCCCACAGCCGCCGCGAGCGGCGCGACAGCGGCCGCCGACGCCGCGCAGATTTTGGTCGACATGCTGGCCTGATGCGGCGGGCGCCGCGCTAGAGCTTAAGCACGGCCTTGCCGGTGGCGCTGCCATTCTCGACCGCCTGATGCGCTGCGACGATCTGATCGAGCGCAAACGGCTCGGATAGGCGGTTGCCGAGGATGCCGGCCTCGAGCGCGCGGTTGATGCCGTTGACGACGTGCTCGCGGCGCGTGGCGTCGAGTTCGTACACCAGAAAGAATTGCAGGCGGATCGAGGACACCAGGCAGAACTGCGCCGGGATCGTCGCCTCCGCGGCGCCGGTGCCATAGATGATGACGCTGCCTTTCGGCTTCAGCACCGACGGGATCAACTTGGCATTGGCGGCGATGTCCATCTCGATGATGGCGTCGACGCCCTGTTTGCCGGTCACATCCATCACCCGCGCGCCGACATCCTCGCGCTTGTAGTCGATGGTGTGGTCGGCGCCGCTGTCGTGCGCGATCCTGGCCTTCTCCGGCGATGACACGGTGGTGAGAATGGTCGCGCCGCGCGCCTTGGCGAATTCGATGACGTATTGGCTCACCGATCCGGCGCCGCCCGCCACCAGAAGCGTCGTGCCCTTGGCGGTGCCGGCGAGTTCGACGGCGTGGAACGCCGTCATCGCCGGAATGCCGAGGCAAGCGCCGGCCTCGAAGCTAATTTTGCCCGGCAGCGTCACCGCCTGGGCGGAGGGCAGCGCGATGTAGTCCGCGGCGGTGCCGAATGCGCGCTTCCATTGCCCGTTCCAGACCCAGACTCGTTCGCCGAGCCGGGTCTTGGCGACGCCGTCGCCGACCTGGTCGATCACCCCGGCGCCGTCGCTGTGCGGGATCACGCGCGGATAGGCAATTTTTCGTGTCAGCCCGAGACGCGATTTCACGTCCGACGGGTTGATGCCCGAGGTCGCCAGCTTGACGCGCACCTCGCCCGGACCGGCTTTCGGTGTCTCAACCTCGCCGATGGTGAGGACGGCGTCGGCCGCTCCATTCTTTTCATAAAATGCGGCGCGCATTGCTAGAACTCCGAAATTTAGTTGGTTCCCGGCTTGAGTTTAACGGATGAAACCAGGCGGGAACATTCCCGAAATGGGCGCGTTGGACTTCCAATGGAAAAACCATAGGAGAACCCGATGCGAAAAACCTTGATTGCGATCTCTCTCATTGCTGGCGCGTTCATCGCGCTGCCGTCATTTGCCAATGCTCAGGATGCCGCCGCGGGCGCGGCGACTGGCGCGGCGGTGGGTGCTGGCACCGGCTTCATTGTCGGCGGACCGGTCGGCGCGGCGGTCGGCGCGGGCGTTGGCGGCACCGTCGGTGCGGGCGCTGGCGATACCAATCGTGCACCTCCGGG
>Ga0265325_10002097_pt1 | contig 13623 bp, 13 predicted proteins | sample 41420metaG_FD_202090 | JGI IMG/M metagenome (GOLD analysis project Ga0265325, IMG submission 202090) | Rhizosphere microbial communities from Carex aquatilis grown in University of Washington, Seatle, WA, United States - 4-14-20 metaG | ecosystem: Host-associated > Plants > Roots > Rhizosphere...
TCCTTTGCCGTCATCGGAAAGTCGACGTTGAAGCGCGTTTCGCAGAACGTCTTGATCTCGCTCTCCGTTCCCGGCTCCTGCGCGCCAAAATTGTTCGCCGGCACACCGAGCACGACAAGGCCCTTGTCGCCCTTGTCCTTCCAGAGCGCTTCGAGACCGGAATATTGCGGCGTCAGTCCGCACTGACTGGCGACATTCACAACGAGAACCGCCTTACCCTTGAACTTCGACATCGGCAGCGGGCCGCCGTCGATGGATTTGAAACTGAAGTCGTGCGCCGTGGTCATGTTTTTCGTCCCTGCCTGTCCAGGCCGGAAGTAAAGCCAAGATCGCAAGGCGAAGCCAGATGCCTGGCCTTCACGTTTCGTCGTCGCCTTCCTGGCGGTCCCAGTCGGCGGCCTTGGTCCCGTCAAACTCGGGCAGCAAGGCGATCAGCGCGAGGATGAGGCCGATGAGACAAAAGGCTTTCAAGCCGTCGGCCGTGTCCGAACGCGCCGGTCTGGAATAGCTGAGGTCCAGGAGATGCTGGGGCGAAGGCGTCCAGCCGACCGGCATTGCGCCGGGCGTACCGCACTTGATCGTATCGCCGTTCCTGTCCTGACAGGTGGGCGCCGCCTGCGCCGCGGTGTCGGACAGCATCAGGGCAAGAACGAAAAAGGCCGCAACCACAGAGCGCATGACGCCGGATCAACCTTGACCGAGTCGGATCATACTCTGCGGAACCTTGGCCGCCAAAAACCGCAGCCGACCGCCAAATTTACCTCTTGTTAGGGATTGGAGTGTGACAGAGCGGCGGAATTTTTGGTTAAGCAATTTGAAATACCCGCCCTGCAAATATTGCCGGGTATCCGGCGGAAGCTGCCATGACCCGAGTTCTGATCGCTGCGACCTATCTTCTACTCTGTGCCACCATCGGTACCGCCGTATTCCTGTTCGCAGGAGCGGCGACCGGAATTCTCACAGGCACGGTATTGTCGCTGTGCTGCATCCAGCTCGATTCAGCGATCCGCCGCCGCCGCGAAACAAGGATCACCGAGAACGAGATTGCCGGCCTCAAGCGCGTCAGCTTCCACTTCGAGCAGGCGCTCGACGAGACGCGCACCAAGATGGAAGAGATGAACAAGGCGCTCGAGGCCAAGTCGAACGCGCAGAGCAGAAAGATCGTCGCCGAACTCCAGGTGCTCGAAAGCCTGATGCGCGATTTCGCCAGCAAGGTCGCCAACAGCGCCAAGGCCCAGCCAGCCGAAGAGATGGTCGAGCGCCGCCAGACCGGTTCGGTGAAAGCCTATCTCGAGCCGCTGGGCGAAGCCGATCTGCTCGAGACCATTCGCGCCTCTCTCGAACAGAATCGCGTCGATCTCTATCTCCAGCCGATCGTCAGCCTGCCGCAGCGCAAACTGCGCTTCTACGAGGCGCTGTCGCGTCTGCGCGCCGAAGACGGCTCGGTCATCATGCCGGCGCAGTACATCAAGGTCGCGGCACCCGCCGGTCTGATGTCGGTCGTCGACAATCTTCTGCTCTTTCGCTGCGTGCAGATCGTGCGCCGCCTGACGCAGAAGCAGCGCGACATCGGCGTGTTCTGCAACATCTCCGGCGACACGCTCGCCGATGCGGAGTTCTTCCCGCAATTCCTCGAGTTCATGCACCATCATCGCGATCTCGCAACGCAGATCGTCTTCGAGTTCGCGCAAACCGACGTGTTGAAGGCCGGACAGCAGGGTGAATCCAATCTCGCCTATCTCTCCAGCCTCGGTTTTGCACTGTCCATGGATCATGTGACGTCGCTGGCGCTCGACTTCGCCAAGCTGAAGAAGCTCGGATTCCGCCACATCAAGGTCAACGCGCACACGCTGACCGACGGCATGAGCACGGCCAACGCCGCCGTCGCCGCCGAAGACCTCAAGAAGCTGCTCGAGCGTCACGGCCTCAACCTCATCGCCGAACGCGTCGAGGATGAGCGCACCGTCGTGCAGTTGCTCGACTTCGGCGTCGACTTTGCGCAGGGTTATCTGCTCGGCGAGCCGCGCGCCGTGCGCGACGACTCGCTCAAGGCGATGGAAAAAGAGCCGGCAACCGCGCCGATCATTCCGTTCCGCAAGACGGCCTGATCGCTCTATTCTCTCGCCACCCGCATCCTTCGTCTGGCTCAGGATGAGGGCGGTACCCTGAATCTGTCGAAGGGCGAGGCCGTCATGGCAGTATTGACCGCGTTCGGACTCTTCGCCGTCACCGCCATGCTCGTTTTCTACGCGCTGGAATCGCGCGGACCGATTTTCACGCTCGGGTTTGCCGCGGCCTGTCTGCTCGGCTCGATCTACGGATTCCTGCAGGGCGCCTGGCCCTTTGGTCTGGTGGAAGCAGTTTGGGCCGCGGTCGCGCTCGCCAAATGGCGCAAACGCGTCGCGGACGGCACGACGCATTGACCGACGCGCGGTCCGCATGCGACCGCTAGTCCATGACCGGCGAGCCGAAACTCCTCAGCCACTTCTCCGAGATCGCGCCAGACTATGATGCGCTCATCTGCGATATCTGGGGCGTGCTGCACAATGGCGCGACGGCGTTTGCGGCGGCTTGCGATGCGCTGAAGCAGTTCCGCGACAAGCATGGCCGCGTCGTTCTTCTCACCAACGCACCGCGTCCGGCGAAAGATCTCGAGGAACAATTCCGCCGCTTCGGCGTGCCGCTCGATTGCTTCGACACGATCGTCACGTCCGGCGCCGCGGCGCGCGAGGACCTGGCGCGCCGGTCCGCGGACGCGAAGCTGGCGATGCTGCATCTTGGTCCGGACCGCGACCGCAACGTGTTTGAAGGGCTGAACATCGAACTGGTCGACAGCGCGCGCGCGAAGGTCGTGCTCTGTACGGGCCCCTACAATGACGAGGTTGAAACACCGGACGATTACGTCGACATGCTGGGCGAGATGCGCACACGCGACCTCACCATGCTCTGCGCCAATCCCGATCTGGTCGTGCAGCGCGGCGGCAAGCTCGTCTACTGCGCCGGTGCGCTCGCCCAGGCGTATGAGAAAATCGGCGGCGTGGTCGTCTATTACGGCAAGCCGCACCGGCCCATCTATGACGTCGTCCTCTCCTCGCTGGCGGGCGCCAGAAAGCCGCTCGCCATCGGCGACGGGCTGAATACCGACATCAAGGGAGCCAACGGCATGGGGTTCGACGCGCTCTTCATCGCCGACGGCATCCATGGCGAAGACGTGGCCGAGTTCACGGGACGCCACATGGCCGAACTCTTTGCCAGGTCGGGCGTGCAGGCGAGGGCGGCGATGCGGGCGCTTGTGTGGTAGGCGTCACAGAGAATAGAAACGGCCCCGCCCCAAAGGACGATCCGATGACCTATTATATCGAAGACCTCAAGCCCGGTATGTCCGAAAGCTTCGCCAAGACCGTGACCGAGCGCGACATCGAGCTGTTCGGCGAGGTTTCCGGCGACGTGAACCCTGTCCACTTCGACGAGGCATTCGCCAGCAAGACGATCTTCAAGGGCCGCATCGCCCATGGCGTGCTGAGCGCCAGCTACATCTCGACGGTTCTGGGCATGAAGATGCCGGGACCGGGCACGATCTTCATGTCGCTCACGACGCGCTTCAAGGCGCCGGTGCGCATCGGAGACACCGTGGTCGCGACCTGCACCGTGCGCGAAGTGAATGCCGAGAAGCGCCGCGTCGTGTTCGACTGCGTCTGCAAGGTCGGCGAGACGACGGTCGTCGACGGCGATGCGATGGTGATGGCGCCCGCTCGACCCAAGGCCTGAATACCGACGCATGAAGATCTTCCGCCACTATCCTGACGTGCCTGACGCCTCGAAGGGCGCAGTGGTGGCGCTCGGCAATTTCGACGGCGTGCATCTGGGGCATCAGGCGCTGATCGGCGCGGCGCGCGATCTCGCGCACGCCAACGGCGCGCCGCTCGGCGTGGTCGCGTTCGAGCCGCATCCGCAGGAATATTTCCGGCCGTCGCCGCAATCGTTTCGCCTCACACCCTTTCGCGTCAAGGCGAGGCTGATCGCCGAACTCGGCGCCGAAATCCTCTACGCGCTTTCCTTCGACGCGGAGATGGCCGAAAAGAGCGCAGAGGATTTCGTCATCGACGTGCTGGTGAGGTCGCTCGGCGTCAACGCCATCGTCGTCGGCGAGGATTTTCAGTTCGGCCAGGGCCGCAAGGGCAATACGGCGCTTCTTACCGCGATGGGGGCCGAGAAAGGTTTCGGCGTCACCCTGTTCAAGCCGGTTCCGGGCGGCGGACATGACAAGATCTCGTCCACGCAGATCCGCGATGCGCTGAAACAGGGCCGGCCGGAAGAAGCCGCGCGCCTGCTCGGCCACTACTGGAGCATCGAGTCGCGCGTCGAACATGGCGACAAGCGCGGCCGCACGATCGGATTTCCGACGCTCAACATGAAGCTCGCCGATTGCCTGCAGCCGGCGTTCGGGATTTATGCCGTGCGGGCGCGCGTGCTGGAGGACGACAAAGTCGTCTCGACCCATGAAGGCGTCGCAAGTTTCGGCATCCGCCCGATGTATGAAGTCACGACGCCGCTGCTCGAAACCTTCCTGTTCGATTTCGCCGGCGATCTCTATGGCAAGCATATGGCCGTCGACTTCGTCGCCTACATCCGGCCCGAAGCAAAGCTCGAAGGTTTGGACGCGCTCAAGATCCAGATCGCCAGGGACAGCGAAGCCGCGCGAAAGGCGCTGGCTGCAGCGCGTTGACTCTCCCCCTCCGTTCTCTCGGGAGGTCCGGTGACGCCGGGAGGGGGCAATTCGGCGCACCGGATCGCCGATGCGACATATCCCCTCCGCCGGGTTCGCGACGTTTGATCGGCACCTCCCCATAAACGGGGGAGGAAAGCGATGGTGGACGCTTAACTTCCGCACTGTTAGAACCCCCCGGTGATTTGCAGGCAGGCCGCAATGGATTTTCGGGGTTTTTCGCGAATTTGCCGCCCGGCTTCGTGCCGGGGGTAACCCTGTTCGCGAAGACCGGGTTGAAGCGACCGCAACCTCGAAGGCCTGAACGAAATGTCCGACACAAAAGATTCCGACTCCAAGCCGCGCGACTACCGCGCCAGCCTGTTTCTGCCCACGACCGACTTTCCCATGAAGGCCGGCCTGCCGGAGGCCGAGCCGAAATGGCTAGCGCGCTGGGAGGCGATGGACCTGTACGGCCGCATGCGCAAGCAGGCCAAGGGCCGTCCGCTCTTCGTGCTGCATGACGGCCCGCCCTATGCGAACGGCGAGATTCATTCCGGCACCGGTCTCAATAAGGTTCTGAAGGATTTCGTCGTGCGTTCGCGCGGCATGCTGGGCTACGACGCGCCTTATGTCCCCGGCTGGGACTGCCATGGCCTGCCGATCGAGTGGAAGATCGAGGAGAAATATCGCGCCGAAGGCCGCTCCAAGGACGATGTGCCGATCGACGAGATGCGCCGCGATTGTCGCCAATTCGCCAATCACTGGATCGGCGTGCAGCGCGAACAGTTCAAGCGACTCGGCTGCATCGGCCTGTGGGACAAGCCTTACACGACGATGGATTTCCGCGCCGAAGCGGTCATCGCCTCGGAGCTGCACAAATTCGTCGGAAACGATCTGCTCTATCGCGGCTTCCGTCCGGTGATGTGGTCGCCTGTCGAGAAGACCGCGCTCGCCGAAGCCGAGGTCGAGTATCACGAGAAGTCGTCGCCGACGATCTATGTGAAGTTTCCGGTGATCAGGCGCGCGCTCCAGGGCGCCAGCATCGTTATCTGGACAACCACTCCGTGGACGATTCCCGGCAACCGCGCGATCGCCTACTCGCCGACGCTGGAATACGGACTCTACGAAGTCGTCGACGCGGATGAAGGCTCGCTCGCCACCGTCGGCGAGAAGATCGCCGTTGCCGATGCATTGGCCGAGCAGACAGCGAAGCATGCGAAAGCATCACTGAACCGCCTCGGGTCGTTCGATCCGAAGGGACTGGTCTGCGCCCATCCGTTCCGCGGCCATGGCTACGACTTCGACGTTCCGGTTCTGCCCGGCGAACACGTCACGGCCGACGCGGGCACAGGCTTTGTGCATACGGCTCCCGGGCACGGCGAAGAAGATTTCGAGCTGATGCTCTCGACCTACAAGAACTACACGGTCGATCATGCCGACGCGTTCAACGTGGTCGGCGAGGACGGTTCCTTCAACCCGCATGTGCCGCTGTTCGCCGGCAAGCGCATCCTGACGCCGGAAGGAAAAGACGGCGACGCCAACGGCGCGGTGATCAAGGAACTGATCGCGCAGAAGAAGCTGCTGGCGAAGGGCACGCTGCGTCACTCCTATCCGCACTCCTGGCGTTCCAAGGCGCCGGTGATCTACCGCGCGACGCCGCAATGGTTCGTCGGGATGGACAAGCCGATCACGAAGGATCCCGCCGACACGCTGCGCGCCCGCGCGATGAAGGCGATCGGCGACACCAAGTGGTATCCGAAGTCCGGTCAGAACCGCCTTGGCGGCATGGTGAAGGATCGTCCCGACTGGGTTCTGTCGCGCCAGCGCGCCTGGGGCGTGCCCATGTCGATCTTCGTCAACAAGGCGAGCGGCAAGGTCTTGAACGATCCCGGCGTCAACCAGCGCATCGTCGAGGCGTACAAGTCCGAGGGCGCCGACGCCTGGTTCAACTCGCCGCCGTCGCGCTTTCTCGGCAACGATCTCGATCCCAACGACTTTGAGCAGGTGAACGACATTCTCGATGTCTGGTTCGACTCGGGCTCGACGCACGTCTTCACCGTCGAACAGCCGCTCGAGCCCGAATGGCCGCAGAAGGATCACGCCGACCTCTATCTCGAAGGTTCGGACCAGCATCGCGGCTGGTTCCAGTCCTCGCTGCTGGAGAGCTGCGCCACGCGCGGTCGCGCCCCGTACGATGCCGTGCTGACCGCCGGATTCGTGCTCGACCGCGAAGGCAACAAGATGTCCAAGTCGATCGGCAACACGATCCTGCCGCAGACCATCGCCGACAAGAACGGCGCGGACATTTTCCGCCTCTGGGTCGCGTCTTCGGACTTCACCGAAGATTTGCGCATGGGCAACGACGTCATCCAGGCGAACGCGGATTCCTATCGCCGCCTGCGCAACACGATCCGCTTCATGCTGGCCAACCTGTCCGGCTTCGACGAAGAAGAACGCGTCGCGCCGGAAAAAATGCCGGAGCTTGAGCGTTTCATTCTGGCCAAGCTTGCCGAACTCGACGGCATCGTGCGCGACGCCTACATGGAATACGACTTCAACCGCGTGCTGAATTCCGTGTTCATCTTCTGCACGAACGAGCTGTCCGCCTTCTATTTCGATATCCGCAAGGATTCGCTCTATTGCGACGGCAAGGACAATATCCGCCGCCGCTCCGCGCGCACGGTGACGGACGAAGTGTTCCGCCGCGTCGTCACCTGGCTTGCGCCGATCCTGTGCTTCACGATGGAAGAAGCCTGGCTGCTGCGCTTCCCCGGCGCGGAGGAGAGCGTGCACCTGCACACCTTCCCGCAAACGCCGGAGGCATGGGCGAACGCCGCGCTCATCCAGAAATGGGATCGCGTGCGCACGATCCGCCGCGTCATCACCGGCGCGCTTGAAATCGCACGCCGCGACAAGGTCATCGGCTCAAGCCTGGAAGCGGCGCCGACCGTCTACGTGACCGAGAAAGACGATGCCGACACGCTCGCTTCGGTTCCGCTCGCCGAAATCGCAATCACGTCGGGCGTGCATGTCTCGACGCACGCGCCGGCCGACGACGTCTTTCGCCTGCCGGATGTCGCCGGCGTCGCCGTTGCATTCCACCACGCGCAAGGCAACAAGTGCGCGCGCTGCTGGATGATCCTTCCCGAAGTCGGCGTAAATCCGAAACACGACGATCTCTGCAATCGTTGTTCCGCCGCGATCGATGGTGCGGAGGCCGCATGACGTCGCGCGACTGGGGCCTGGTTTCCGCCGCAATCGCCATGTTCCTGGATCAGGCGACGAAGCTCATGCTCCTGTATGTTTTCGACTTCCGGTCGATGTCGCCGGGCGAGGCCGTACCCGTCTTGCCGTTTTTTAATCTGGTGATGACGTGGAATCCGGGGATCAGTTATGGGCTGTTTCCCGCCACGGGACCGGTGGGAACCGCGCTTTTGGCCTTGTTTTCGCTGGTTGCGGTCGCAGGCCTCAGCTGGTGGCTGTGGCAAGCGGAGCGCCGGGCGCTTACAATAGGCCTTGGCCTTGTGATCGGCGGCGCGCTGGGAAACCTTGTCGACCGGCTGGTTTACGGGAAAGTGGCGGACTTTTTCCACTTTCATGCCTTCGGCTATGACTGGTATGTGTTCAACGTGGCCGATGCGGCCATCACCTTCGGGGTGATTGCGCTTTTATACGATGCGCTCGCACGCCCGCAGACGCGTACGGGGGACGAAACCGGTTAGATTGGGAGTGTTCATGCGTTCGCGACAGTTTGTTCAGCTTTTGGTTCTCTGCGGCGTCGCCGCCAGCCTGGCCGGCTGCGATACGATTCGCTCGGCAGCGGGCGAGGGCAAGGACTCGCCTGACGAATTTGCCGTGGTCACCAAGGCGCCGCTCGTGATTCCGCCGGACTTCAACCTGAAGCCGCCTGCAGCCGGCGCCGCGCCGACCAACCAGATTGCGCCGACCCAGGCCGCACAGTCCGCCTTATTCAGCTCCGACCCCAACGCGGTTGCGGCATCGCTTCCCGCAAGCATGAGCACCGGCGAGCGCTATCTTCTGGCCAATGCCGGCGTGCAGAACGCCGATCCGGCGATCCGTCAGGAAATCGCGTCGGACTCGGCAGCGACGCGCGCGGCGGACGACAGCTTCACGAGCAACATTCTCTTTGGTGCTGGTTCCACGCCTGCTAACGGGACACCGGTCGATGCCGACGCGGAAGCGCGGCGCATCGATGCGCAGAAGGCCGGCGGCGCGGTTGCGCCGTCGACTCCGTCCGCACCGGCGCCTGCCGCGCCGCCGCCGGCTGAGAAAAGCAGTAGCTGGCTGGACGATCTGTTCAACTGGTAGCGCGCCGCCTGCTTTCGGTGGGCTGCGAACGCTGTTGACGGCGGTCGCGCCGGCCACGCCGCGGCGTGCAATTCTGCTAGGATCGCCGCATGTCCCGGGAATCGCTTCCGTTCGCCGTTTCGCTCGACCTTGCGCTGGGTGGTCCAGGCGCGTGCCCGGCAGCGGCATTCGAGTCCGCACTTGCCGAGGCGCAGAAAGCGCTCGCCTGGCTGCGCGATCAGCACGGCGCCAGGACGCTTGAGCTGCTCAGCGTCCCGTCGCGCACCGACGATCTCGATGCGGCGCGCTCCGTCGTCGACAGTTTCTGCAAGGACACGTCCGACGTCGCGGTGCTCGGAATAGGCGGATCGAGCCTCGGCGGACAAGCCCTGAAATCCCTTGAAGCCGTCGGACGCAAGGGACCTCGCGTTACGTTTCACGACAATCCCGATCCGGAAAGCTGGCAGACGGCGATGGCCGGCTTTGACCTGAAGACGACGCGGTTCGTCGCGATATCGAAATCCGGCGGCACGGCCGAGACGCTGATGCAGACACTCACCTCGGCCGATGCGATTGAGCGGGCCGGCGGCGGAAAGTATCTCAAGCATCATTTCGCGATCGTCACCGAACCCAAACCGAGCCCTTTGCGACAGTTCGCGGAATCGATCGGCGCGCCGATCCTCGATCATCCGACAGGCGTTGGCGGACGCTATTCGGGGCTCACCATTGTCGGCGCATTGCCGGCGCTCCTGATGGGCCTCGACGTGCATGCTCTGCGAAGCGGCGCACAAGTCGTGCTCGACAATGCTTTGAGCGCAGCGGCAATGGATGTTCCAGCCGCTGCCGGGGCGGCGCTGCATCATGCGCTGGCCGGCCAGGGCCGCCTTGATGAGACGGTGCTGTGGGCCTATGCCGACAAGCTTGCGACGCTCAGCGGCTGGTGGCGTCAGCTCTGGGCCGAGAGCCTGGGCAAGAACGGCAAGGGCTCGACGCCGGTCGGCGCGGTCGGGCCGGTCGATCAGCACAGCCAGCTCCAGCTTTTCCGCGACGGACCGGGCAAGGCACTGTTCACGATTATAGCGACCCAGACCAAGGGCAAGGGACTTGTCACACCGGTAGAACGTGCCAACGCGCTCGGGCTGCACTATCTCGCGGGCAAGCCGATGGGCGATCTCGTCGCCGCCGAGGCGCGCGCGACGGCGGAGACCCTTTCGCGCAACAGGCGCCCCGTGCGCCAGATAGCCGTCGACAGGATCGACGAGCGCAGCATGGGCGCGCTCATGATGCATTTCATGCTCGAGACGATCCTGATGGGCCGCTTGATGGGCGTCGATCCCTTCGATCAGCCGGGCGTGGAGGAAGGCAAGATTCTCGCGCGCGAATACCTCGCAGAAAAAGCATGAAGATTCGCCGCCTCGCCGAGGGAACAATCAACCGCATCGCTGCCGGCGAAGTGGTCGAGCGTCCGGCGAGCGCGGTGAAGGAGCTTGTCGAAAATGCGCTGGATGCCGGTGCGCGGCGGATCGAGATCGCGACCTCGAACGGCGGCGCCGACCTGATCCTTGTCGAAGATGACGGGGAAGGGATGGACCGCGACGATCTCGCCATCGCCGTCGAACGCCATGCGACGTCGAAGCTGCCGTGCATCGGAACAGACGACGATCTCACATCCATCGCGACGCTCGGCTTTCGCGGCGAGGCGCTGCCGTCCATCGGATCCGTCGCGCGGCTGTCGATTGCCAGCCGCACCGTGACGAGCGAAGCGCACGAAATCCGGGTCGATGGCGGCATCTTGAAGGGGCCGTCACCGGCCGGTTTCCGCGCCAAGGGACAGTCCGGCACGCGCGTGGAGGCGCGCGAGCTGTTCTTCGCGACGCCAGCGCGCCTCAAATTCCTGAAGTCCGCGCGCTCCGAAGACCTCGCGACGCTCGATGTGGTCAAGCGCCTTGCCATGTCGCGGCCAGACGTCGCGTTTAGCCTCACGATGGACGGCCGCCGTGCGCTCGTGCTGGACGCCGAGAACGACCTGTTCGAAGGCAGGCTGAAGCGTCTCGCGCAGATCATGGGCCGCGACTTCGCCGACAATGCCGCAAAGGTCGATGTCGTGCGCGAGAACCTGACGATAACCGGCTATGCCGGTCTGCCGACCTACAATCGTGCGAATGCACAAATGCAGTTTCTCTTCGTCAACGGCCGGCCCGTGCGGGACAAGCTGCTCGTCGGCGCGGTTCGCGGCGCCTATGCGGATTTCCTGGCGCGTGACCGCCATCCGGCGCTGGCGCTGTTCCTGGAATGCGATCCGTCCTTCGTTGATGTGAACGTCCATCCGGCCAAGACGGAAGTGCGGTTCCGTGACGCGGGCCTGGTGCGCGGGCTGATCGTCTCATCCCTCAAATCGACCCTTGCCGAAGCCGGACACCGCGCGTCAACCACGGTCGCCGGCGCGGCACTGGCGGCGCTGCGGCCGCAATCGAACGCGCCCTACTATCAGCAAAGCTATGTTGGCCGGCCGGCGGCGCATGACGCGGGCCGCAATTTCTACGCGCCGCTCCTGTCGGCCGATGCGGCGCCCGCGGCCCGGATCGAGGAGCCCGATTCTGCTCCGTCGCCTGATATGCCTCTGGGCGTCGCGCGGGCACAACTTCACGAGACCTATGTGGTTGCGCAGACGCAGGACGGGATCGTCATCGTCGACCAGCATGCGGCGCATGAGCGCCTGGTCTATGAGCGCATGAAAAAAGCTCTCGAAAGCGGCGGCATCGCGCGCCAGCCGCTGCTGATTCCAGAGGTCGTGGAGCTCGACCCGGCCGAGGTCGACCGTGTCGCAGCGCGGGCTGGAGAATTGGCCGAACTCGGACTCGTCATCGAGCCGTTCGGACCGGACGCGGTCATGGTTCGTGAAATGCCTGCAATGTTAGGCGAGACCGACATAAAGGGTCTCGTCCGGGACCTCGCGGACGACATTGCAGAAACAGGCAAGGCCCTCTCTCTGAAGGAGCGGCTGGAGGAGGTCGCCGGAACGCTCGCCTGCCACACTTCGGTCCGGGCCGGACGGCGTCTGAACGCCGAAGAAATGAACGCCCTGTTGCGCGAAATGGAGGTCACTCCCCATTCGGGCCAGTGCAATCACGGCCGCCCGACTTACGTGGAACTCAAGCTGGCGGACATCGAGCGACTCTTTGGCCGCCGCTGAAAGGCCTATGTGGCAGGAGTGGTACCTGTACGGCCTACGTAAAAATACTGAGCATGTGCCTTCCATTTATGATGCAAATTGATTGATATCTGAGCGCGGCTTGCGGCACTGAGGGCATAGGACTGCCCGGCATCCGATTCGATGTCGCTGAGTGCAGTTTCCTTTGAACGAGTTGCGTATGTCGGGAAACCTACCGCCAGAGTTGCCACCTCCGGCCGACCGCAGGCCCGGCAGACGCCGGCGCGTGCTGCTCGGCGGACGGGTGAGCTATCACGACGGGACGCAGGTCTTCGACTGCTCGATCCGTGATCTTTCCGACGGCGGCGCACGCATAACGGTGCCGGGCAGCCAACCCCTGCCGTCGCATGTCTATCTCATCAATCTGCGCGACCGGCTGGCCTATGAGTCGCTCGTCGTCTGGAAACGCGGCGGCGAAGCCGGTCTCTCTTTCATCAAGACTCTGCAGGTCGGCGACCTCGGCGACTCCCACCTCGAGTATCTCAAACGGCTCTGGCTGGAACGCGCGGCGCGCTAAGTTCGCCGCACACAACATCATTCTCGCGCTATCCTCTACCGGCCGATGGGAGGATTCGCCATGCTCACCCTCTACTTCGCACCCGGCGCCAGTTCGATGGCTCCACACATCGCTCTGCACGAAGTCACCGCGCCCTTTGACGGCATACCTGTTTCGCTGGCGCGCAAGGAAACCCGCTCGCCCGAGTTTCTCGCGATCAATCCGCAGGGCACCGTTCCGGTGCTGTTGATCGATGGACTGCCGCTGACCGAAGTCGCTGCGATCCTGTTCTATCTCGCACGCCTCTATCCGGAGGTCGGGCTGCTGCCGGCCGGCAATATAGAAGCGGAGGCGCAGGTGATTTCGTGGATGTCCTTCATCGCTGCCACGGTGCATCCGGCGCGCCGCCAGGGGCTCGACCATGCGCGCCAGGTCTATGCCATGGCGGATACGCGGCTCGGCGCGCGCGAGTGGGCCGTCGGCAGATATTCCATCGCCGACATTCACCTGTTCCGGCTGTTCTGGCGGTTCAACAGTTCGCTCAAACCGCCGAGGGAGGAATTTCCCAACCTCATCGCGCATCATGACCGCATGCTGCAGCGGCCAGCCGTGCGCCGGACGATCGAGATCGAATCCGCGATCGGCTACGAGCTGCCGGGCTAGATCGCGCGCACGAACCGCCGGATTCCGGGCACGCCCATCGCAGCCTCGAAGTCCTTGGCGGTCTTGTCCTCGGCAAATGTGAACCCGCAGGCGCGATAGCATTTTTCCGCCGGCGAGTTGCCGATCAGAAAACTGATCTGCGCGCGCTTTGGTCCGCTGCGCATTGCGTTCGCCAGCATGTGTCCGATCAGCGCGCGGGCGACGCCTTTTCCCTGGAATTCGGGGCGCGTTGCGACG
>Ga0265325_10002098_pt1 | contig 13623 bp, 14 predicted proteins | sample 41420metaG_FD_202090 | JGI IMG/M metagenome (GOLD analysis project Ga0265325, IMG submission 202090) | Rhizosphere microbial communities from Carex aquatilis grown in University of Washington, Seatle, WA, United States - 4-14-20 metaG | ecosystem: Host-associated > Plants > Roots > Rhizosphere...
ACGAGGGGACGGCACGGGCTGCACATAGATATCGGTCACGTTGCGCACGTCGCGCGCGGCCTTGGCGTCGCCCGGCACGATGAGGATCGGCTGCGCCAGGGGCTGGCCGTCTTTTTCGGTGGCGAGGATCACGCGTTCATTGCCGAGCTCCGAATGGATTTCGCCGAGGCTGACGAGCGCGCCGTAGTCGTCCGAAGCCGCCGACACGATGATGCCGTGAAGCAGGATGGCATGGCGCGCCGATCCGTTCACCAGTCCCGCGCCGTTCACCAGCGTCCACAGCAGCACGCCGTGGAAGGTGCCGGCAAAGGCGCCCTTCTCGGTCTTCTGATCGACCTTGACGTCGATCTCCGGCATGGCGCGGAGCTGGGCCATGGTGAAATGCGCCGGATGCTGGACGGCACCGGCGAGCGTGACGCCGTCGGCCAAGGCCGGCGTCGCCGCAACCAGCGCGAGGAGCGCGACGATCAAATTCATGGCCTTGCCTCTCACCCGGGCAGCGGGTGCATCATCACCTGATCGTGATTGCAGGCCCAAGTCGGTGAAAGGGGTTTCATGTCGGCGCGTTGCCAAGCGTACCGATGTTTCCGACATGGTCCCTCCGCTCCCGCTGGCCATTCCCGCACTATAGCCGAGACGCATGTCGAGTTGTCATCGGGCGGCGGATGTTGTGAGGTTGCCCTTCCGATAACTTGACGGAGGGGACGCATGCGCCTTGGAACGATCCGCGCTTTTGTCATCTGTTCGATGGCGATCCTGACCTGGCCGGCGGCAGCGGACGCGGCCAGCGCCGCCACGGCGTATCAAGCGGCCGTCCAGGACTTTTTCAATGCCCAGTGGAAGGCGCACCCCACCTTCGCGACCGCGGTTGGCCTGCACGATTGGGACGCCGAGCTGGACGATGTATCCGCCGCGGCGTATGCGCGGGAGATCGCGCGGTTGAAGGACACGACAGCCAAGTTGCGCGCGATCGACGGCGCCGGACTTACGGCGATGGACCGCGACGACCGCGACATCCTCCTGGCGCAGATCGATGGGCAATTGCTGGCGGACGAAACGGTTCAGCTTTGGCGGCACGATCCCAGCACCTACGTCAATCTGCTCACCACCGCTGCGTTCCAGCTGGTCGAACGCGATTTCGCGCCGCTCGATCAGCGCATGCGCAGTCTCATCGCGCGCGAGGCTCGCCTCCCGGCGATGCTCGCCGGGGGTAAGCGGAATCTGACGAACATTCCGCCGGTCTATATCGACATCGCGCTGGCGAATCTCGACGGCGGCATTTCGTTTCTCGGCAAGGACGTCCCCGACGCCTTCGCGGACGTGAAGGATGCCGCGCTCCAGAAGCAGCTGGCGGCGTCCACGAAATCGGTCGTCGATGCCGCCAAGGCCTTCAAGGCCTGGCTGATCGCGCAGAAGCCGAATGCCCATGGCTCGTTCGTGCTCGGCCGCGCGTCGCTGCAGCGGCTGCTGGCCAGCGACATGGTCGATGTGCCGGTGGAGAAGGTGCTGGCGGCGGGCGAGGCGCAGATGGCGCGCGACCACGCCGACTTCCTCGCGACCGCGAAGCTGATCGATCCCAAGAACCCCTCGCATGCGCTGGCCGAGGTCGAAGCCGATCATCCCGACGCCGCGCATCTGATCTCGACCGCGCGCGATCAGCTCGCCGCCCTTCAGGGCTTCATCATGCAGCACCATATCGTGACGCTGCCGTCGGCGATGCTGCCCACCGTGGCGGAGACGCCGCCCTTCGAGCGGGCGGTGATCTTCGGCCAGATGGATGGGCCGGGCGCGCTGGAGACCCACGCCACCAAGGCCTACTACTTCGTCACGCCGCCCGATCCGAAATCGCCGCCGGCGCAGCAGAACCAGCTTCTTTCCTATTTCAACCGCGCGCTGTTGCAGAACCTGTCGGTGCACGAGGCGCTGCCGGGACATTTCACGCAATATCTCTTCGCCCATGCCAATCCCGGCTGGTCGCTGGTGCGCAAGACGGCGCAGTCCTACACCGCGACCGAGGGCTGGGCGCACTACACCGAGCAGATGATGCTGGACGAAGGGCTGAGCAAAGGCGATCCCAAGATCAAGCTCTCGCAGCTCGAGGATGCGCTGCTGCGCGATTGCCGTCTCGTGGCCTCGATCAAGATGCACACCGGGCGGATGACGCTGGATCAGGCGACACAGTTGATGGAGACCGAATGCTTCCAGCCTGCCGCCGTCGGGCCCAACGAGGCCAAGCGCGGCACCTCCGATCCGGGCTATTACTCCTACACGCTGGGCAAGCTCGAAATCCTCAAGCTGCGCTCTGACGTTCAGGCCAGGCAGGGCAAGGCGTTCAGCCTCACCCGCTTCCACGACGCGTTCCTGAACGCGGGCCTCGTGCCGATCGCGATAATCCGTCGCGAAATGCTGGGCAAGGACGGGCCGGTGCTGTAGCGCCGGCCGGCGGTCAGCGATTGAGCTCGCGCATCGCGTTGTCGAGGCCGGCGAGGGTCAGGGGATACATCCGGCCGTTGAACAGCTGGCTCATCAGCGCGATGGACGGCGTGTATTCCCAGTGCTTTTCCGCCACCGGGTTCAGCCACACGGCGTGCTCGAACATGTTGGTGACGCGGTCGAGCCACACCGCGCCCGGCTCTTCGTTCCAGTGTTCGACGCTGCCGCCCGGATAGGTCACCTCATATGGGCTCATGGTCGCGTCGCCGACGAACACGATCTTATAGTCGCGCGGATATTTGTTGAGCACGTCCCAGGTCGGGATCTTCTCGTTGTGGCGGCGGCGATTGTCCTTCCACACCGCCTCATAGAGGCAGTTGTGGAAGTAGTAGAAATCCATGTGCTTGAATTCGGTCTTGGCCGCGCTGAACAGCTCCTCGCACAGCTTGATGTGCGCGTCCATCGAGCCGCCGATATCGAAAAACAACAGCACCTTCACCGTGTTGTGCCGCTCGGGCACCAGGCGCAGATCGAGATAGCCCTTGTTGGCGGTGTCCTGGATCGTGCCGGGCATGTCGAGCTCGGTCTCGGCGCCCTGGCGCGCCCATTTGCGCAACCGGCGCAGCGCCACCTTGATGTTGCGGGTGCCGAGCTCGACCGTGTCGTCGAGATTCTTGTATTCGCGCTTGTCCCAGACTTTGACGGCACGGCCGTGGCGCGACTTGTCCTGGCCGATGCGCACGCCTTCGGGATTGTAGCCGCTGTTCCCATAGGGTGAGGTGCCCCCCGAGCCGATCATCTTGGAGCCGCCTTCGTGGCGCTTCTTCTGCTCCTCGAGCCGCTGCTTGAGCGTCTCCATCAGCTTGTCCCAGCCACCCAGTGCCTCGATCTGCTTCTTCTCCTCTTCGGTGAGGAATTTCTCGGTCAGCGCTTTCAGCCATTCTTCCGGGATCTGCGCGATGAGCGAGGGGTCGAGGCCCTCCATCCCCTTGAAGACATGGCCGAAGACGCGGTCGAACTTGTCGAGATTGCGCTCGTCCTTCACCAGCGCGGTGCGCGACAGGTAGTAGAATTCGTCGATCTTCATGTCGATCACGTCGGAATCGAGCGCGGCCATCAGCGCCAGATATTCCTTGAGCGTGACCGGAATCTTGGCGGCGCGCAGCTCGTCGAAGAACTGGAAGAACATGGGACCTTCTCAGGCAGGGAAAGCGGTGGTGCAGTCTAGCGCGGCTTGGGCGGACCGGCCAGCGGCGCGGCTCCCGTCTGCCCCGGCGGAAGCTTGGCGACATGCGCCAGTGCCTCGGCATAGACCGCGTCGAGGAATTGCTGTTTCGCCTCGTCGTCGCGCGGCGTGGCGAATTCGACCGTCGCCTCCAGCGCCCAGTTCCCGATCGTGCCGCCGGAGAACAGGATGCGGTAATGCACCGTCTCCAGCGCCGTGGTCTCATAAGTGCGCTGATAGACCGAGATCGGCGTCGCGCCGCCGCCCAAGAGCATCGTTTTCTCGCCGACCATCCGGCCGCCGATGCCTTCCTGCTCGGTGAATTCGGGCACCAAGGCGGTCTTGGGGTCATAGGCGGCCTTGAGCGGCGTCAGCGTGATCGTGCCGTAGACGCCGTCGCGCGCGGAATAGGCGCAGAAGTCCGAGCCGAGCGAGGGATCGCGCTCGCCGAACGCGTCGCGCTCGAAATGGCCGATGAAGAGCGGACAGACGAAGCCCGAGGCATGCACCTTGGCGTCGTCGCCGGCATCCTTGAAGGCGTCGATGTCGGTGGTTTGAGCGAGCGCCGGCGACAGGCCGAGCGCTAGCGCGACCAGCGCGATCCGGATCAATGCCGTCGACATTAGCGGTTCTCGGATAGGCTTCGCGGCAACTCTATCAGAGGCGCGGCGAGGGCAACATGCGCCAACGGGCGTCAGGCTTACTTGTTCTCAATATGTTTCTGGGCGATACTGTTGTAATGAGTGATACGGGCGACAATTTGGTTCTTGAGCATTTGCGGCACATTCGCGGAGCCGTCGATGAGCTACGCATCGACGTGAAGGAGGTGAAGACGCGCCTCAGCTTTCTGGAAGGGCAAGTCGCCGGCCTTCAGGGACAGTATGCGCACGTTTCCACGCGCATCGACCGTGTTGACGATCGGCTCGAAAAGATCGAGCGGCGCATTGGACTGATCGACGCCTAGTTCCGGCTTTCGCGCCGCGCGAGGAAGGCCAGGCGCTCGAACAGATGCACGTCCTGCTCGTTCTTGAGCAGCGCACCGTGGAGCGGCGGGATCAGCTTGGTCGGGTCCTTCTCGCGCAGCATCTCCGGCGAGATGTCCTCGTTCAGCAATAGCTTCAGCCAGTCGAGCAGTTCGGACGTCGACGGCTTCTTCTTCAGGCCCGGCACATCGCGGATCTGGTAGAAGACGTTGAGCGCTTCGCTCACCAGCTTCTGCTTGATGTTGGGATAGTGCACGTCGACGATTCGCTGCATCGTCTCGCGCTCGGGGAACTTGATGTAGTGGAAGAAGCAGCGGCGCAGGAACGCGTCCGGCAGCTCCTTCTCGTTGTTGGAGGTGATGAGGATGATCGGGCGGACCGCCGCCTTGATCGTCTCGCCGGTCTCGTAAACGAAGAACTCCATGCGGTCGAGTTCGAGCAGAAGGTCGTTGGGGAATTCGATATCGGCCTTGTCGATCTCGTCGATCAACAGGACGGGGCGGCCCTTCATTTCGAAGGCTTCCCACAGCTTGCCCTTGCGGATGTAGTTCTTGACGTCCTTCACCCGCTCCTCGCCGAGCTGGCTGTCGCGCAGGCGCGTGACGGCATCGTATTCGTAGAGGCCCTGGATCGCCTTGGTGGTCGACTTGACGTGCCAGGTGATGAGCGGCGCCTTCATCGCGTCCGCGACCTGGAAGGCCAGTTCGGTCTTGCCGGTGCCGGGCTCGCCCTTGATGAGGAGCGGGCGCTCCAGCGTGATCGCCGCGTTGACCGCGATCTTCAGATCGTCGGTCGCGACATAGCGTGAGGTACCTTCGAAACGCGGGCCTGCCATCGTGCTCTCTTTGCAATGGGAAATAGCGCAAGACGAAAGCGTAGGTGGCGGAAGGGGATGGCGCAAGGGCGCGCCCAAAGCTGACGCGGCGGAGCGATAATCGTCGATTCAGGACCGGATTCAGCTTAGATTTGCGGCAAACGGGGGACGTGCATGAATTGGATGTTGATCGCGGCCGCGCTCGGCGCCGGCACAGTGGCGACCTTCACCGACTGGCTGTTCATGGGCGTGCTCTATCACGACGCTTACAACACCCATCCCGAGATCTGGTGGCCCGGCATCCGCGAGGGCACCGAGCGCCGCGCCATCATCTGGTCGAGCATCATCGGCTATGTCATGAGCGGCGCGATCGTGGTGCTGTGCGCGATCGCCGGGGCGCGCGGCGTAGCCGCGGGGCTCGAGATTGCGGCGCTCGCCTGGATCGCGGGGCCGCTGGTCGTGCTGTCGATCAACGGCTTCTTCGTCAAGATCGATCCGAAGATCACCTTCGCCCATTGCCTGGGCTGGCTGGCGCGCATGGCGCTGGCCGGCGCCGCGGCCGGTTATGCGTTGAGTCTGTCCTGAAATCGTCACGGCGGAGACGACGATGACCAAGTCGGTCTGGCTTGCGGTGCTGGCGTTGGTCGTGCCCCCGATGTCGGCCGCCGCGACGCCGCCGGACCGCCTGGCATGGGACGTGTTCGTCACCATGGTGGCGCCGGCCCGGCCGCCCAAGGACAAGGCCGTCGCGTTCGAGACCTGGGCGTCGGACGACGACATCTACAACGCCGGCGATCGTCCGCGCTGGCCGGCCGGCGGCAGTAAATTGCTGCGTCCCAGCCTGGCGGCAGCGGCGGAAGCGCAAGCGTTGCAGGCCGCGCCGCCCGCCGGCTGCGCGCCGCGCGACGGCAAGGCGGGCGACTTCCCACCCGGCGCCTGCATCGGCGAGGAGGTGCAGCACAATCGTCCCGTCTTCGACGCGATCGTGGCCCAAGGGCTTTTCAGCAAGGCCGGGCTGGTGGCGGCGTTCCAGACCAGCAAGCCCATCGCGTTTCCGCCCGACGCGATCGTGGTCAAGGCCGATTGGGCGCTGGTGAGCGACGTGCTGCGCTGGAAACGGGAGCCCTACAAGACGGTGGAGGCGGTCCGCCGCGCCTTCTACACCAACGTCGCCACCATGAACGGAAAGCGCGGCGAATACGCCCTGCTCGGCCTTTCCGTCCAGAGCAAGGCGCTGCCGCGATGGCTGTGGATGACGTTCGAGCATCGCAGCAATCCGGGACGCTGCGACATCATCGGCTGCCATGACAGCTTCGGCGCGACGCTCGCCGATGTGCCGGGCCGCGCGGCGGCGAACACCGATTATGGCCCCTGCGCGAAGACGCCGGCGCTGCTCGCGCTGTTCGCGCAGCGTCGGCTCGATCCGGTCTGGATCAATTATTGCCTCAAGGGCACGCAGGTCGATTTCACCATCAGCGGACGACCCACCATCCTCGCCAATTCGGTGATCGAACGGATGAACAAGGGGGTCGCGGTGCCCGACACGTCCTGCATCACCTGTCACGCCTATGCGGCGTTCGATGCCACGGGCGTCCCAAACGGATCGGTGCTGCCATGGCATCCGATCGGCGCCTTCGATCCCAAGCTGCTGCACGGCGGCAAACAATACGACTATATGTGGGGCCTGCTGGCGGCGCATTGATCGCGGGCCGTGAGCGACCCTACACTCATCCGCGCCACGCTGCGTTGTGTACGCGTTGCGTCCCCACCGACTTGAGCCTCGCTCGCCAAGGGTCCTTCGCCATGACGGTTGCGCACGTCTACACGGTCGCGTTCCAGGGCATCGAGGCCCGCGAGGTGGACGTGCAGGTCCATATCGGCGAGGGCGGCGGCGGCCAGTTCAACATCGTGGGCCTGGGCGACAAGGCGGTTGGCGAGAGCAAGGAGCGGGTGCGCGCGGCGCTCGCCGCCATCGGACTGGCGCTGCCCTGGCAGCGTATCACGGTGAACCTGGCGCCGGCCGATCTGCCCAAGGAAGGAAGCCACTACGATCTGCCGATCGCGCTGGGCCTTCTGGCCGCGATGGGCGTGCTGCCGGCCAGCGAGATGGCGAACTATGTGGCGCTGGGCGAGCTGTCGCTCGACGCGCAGATCACCGCGGTCGCGGGCGTGCTGCCGGCGGCGCTCGCGGCCTCGACCCAGCAGCGCGGATTGATCTGTCCCGCAGCCTGCGGCGCCGAAGCGGCCTGGGCCGGCGATTTGGAAATCGCCGCCGCGCCGTCGCTGATCGCACTCGTCAATCACATCAAGGGCCATCAGGTCTTGAGCCGGCCGGTGGCGCGGCTGGCCGACGATGCCGTCACCGCGCCCGATCTGAAGGACGTGAAGGGCCAGGAGACCGCCAAGCGCGCGATCGAGATCGTGGCGGCGGGCGGGCACAATCTTCTGATGATCGGTCCTCCCGGCGCCGGCAAGTCGATGCTGGCGCAGCGCCTGCCCGGCCTCCTGCCGCCGCTCGACGCGCGCGAGGCGCTGGAGCTTTCCATGGTGCAGAGCCTGGCGGGCGAATTGCCGGGCGGCACGATTTCGCGGCGGCGGCCGTTCCGCAATCCGCATCATTCGGCCTCGATGGCGGCGCTGACCGGCGGCGGTTTGCGCGTCAAGCCGGGCGAGGTGAGCCTGGCGCACCTTGGCGTGCTGTTTCTCGACGAGCTTCCCGAGTTTCAACGCGGCGTACTCGACTCGTTGCGCCAGCCGATCGAGACCGGCGAGGCGGTGGTGGCGCGCGCCAATGCGCATGTGCGTTTTCCCGCGCGTTTCCAACTTGTCGCCGCGATGAATCCGTGCCGCTGCGGCTATCTGAGCGACCCGGCGCAAGCCTGCGGCCGCGCGCCCAAATGCGCCGTCGACTACCAGTCGCGCATTTCCGGGCCGTTGTTCGACCGCATCGACGTCCATGTGGAGGTGGGCGGCGTCTCGGCCGCCGATCTCGCCCTGCCGCCGCCCTCGGAAAGCAGCGCCGATGTGGCCGCGCGGGTGGCGAAGGCACGCGACATCCAGCGGGCGCGCTATGACGGAAAAGCCGTGCGCACCAATGCGGAAGCGGAAGGCGAACTGCTCGACGCCGTCGCGGCACCCGATGCGGCCGGGGCGCGGCTGCTGAGCGAGGCGGCGGACGCGATGAAGCTGACGGCACGCGGCTATCACCGCGTGCTCAAAGTGGCGCGCACGATCGCCGATTTGGCGGGCGCCGCCGGCGTCGGGCGGCCGCACATTGCCGAGGCGCTGTCCTATCGCAAGGTCCAGTTCCGGCAATAAAGACGTCGGCTCGGAACTATTGTTTCCGCAACCCGTTTCTTGCCCGACCCCAAGCGAGGAAGCGCGATGCGCGGTGTGACGGTTCTTGGAATTCTGCTCGTTGTGCTCGGTGTCGGCGCCCTGCTGTTCGGCCACTTCACCTATAGCGAGACCAAGCCCGTGCTGAAGGCCGGGCCGCTTCAGATCAATTCGCAGGAAGATCACACCATTTGGATTCCAACCGCGGCGGGCGCGGTGGTGATCCTGGCCGGGCTGGGCCTGCTGGCGGCCGGCCGCCGCACCTGACACCCACTCCCGGCAAGCGCCGCGATCTGGACTCGTGATATCCGTTCGGATATCACGACGGACGGCCATCCGGGGGGATTTGCGATGTCTATTCATAGAGTCTTGCGCGCCGCGCTGGCGGCGGCATTCCTGGCGTTCATGCCGGTCGCCGCGCAGGCGGCGAGCATCACGGTGTTCGCGGCCGCGTCGCTGACCGACGCGCTGAACGACGTCGGCAAAGCGTACAAGGCCAAGACCGGCAACGACGCGGTATTCTCCTTCGCGGCCTCCTCCGTGCTGGCCAAGCAGATCGAAGCATCGGGCGGCGCCGATGTCTTCCTCTCCGCCGATACCGATTGGATGGACTATCTCGACAAGAAGGGTCTGCTCGCGCCGGGGACGCGCAAGACGCTGCTCGGCAATCATCTGGTCGTCGTGGCGCCGGTGGGACAGAACGCCTCGCTGCTGGTGGACGGCAAGTTCGATTTTGCCGGCGCGCTGCATGGCGGCAGGCTCGCGGTCGCCGATCCCGCCTCGGTACCGGCCGGCAAATACGCCAAGGCGTCGCTGACGCGGCTGGGCGCCTGGGACGCGGTGAAGGGCCAGCTCGCGCCGGCCGAGAATGTGCGCGCGGCGCTGGCCTATGTGGCGCGCGGCGAGGCGCCGCTCGGCATCGTCTATTCCACCGATGCGCTGGCCGAGCGGAAGGTGCATGTCGTCGCCATCCTGCCCGACAGCACGCACGCGCCGATCCTCTATCCCGCCGCGCTGACAAAGGACGCCAAGCCGGAGGCGAAATCCTTCCTCGATTTCCTGAACGGTCCACAAGCCACCGCGATCTTCGCGAAGGACGGGTTTGTGCTGTTGATCACCAAGCCCTGACACTGCGTGCGACGGCGCTTTCTCATTCCGGCGATGCAATCCACCTGACGACGATCCGGCCGCTATGACATGCTGGCGACGGCTTGGCGGATCGCGCGCCATGCCGTAAGGATTGGCGCGACGCGTCCGGGGGGAACGTATGGCCGATCCCAAGAAGAAGCGGCGGTTCCGCGCCGTCCATCTGCTGCTGTCGATCCCTTATGTCGCGATGCTGTGGGTGCCGTCCTACAACCGCACCCTGCCGATGCTGGCGGGCATTCCGTTCTTCTACTGGTACCAAATGCTGTGGATCGTGCTGGGCGTCGCCATCCTGATCCCGGTCTATTTCGCCGATGAGCGCGAGGACGGCCGATGAACACGGTCGCCGTTACGATCTTCGTCGCGCTCTTCAGTCTCGTCACCGTGCTCGGCTTCGTCGCGGCGCGCTGGCGGCGCGGCGATCTGGGCGAACTCGACGAGTGGGGCCTGGGCGGTCGGCGCTTCGGCACCGTGGTCACCTGGTTCCTGCTGGGCGGCGATCTCTACACGGCTTACACCTTCATCGCCGTCCCGGCCGTGATGTTCGGCGCCGGTGCCAGCGGCTTCTTCGCCGTGCCCTACACCATTCTGGTCTATCCGATCGTCTACGCGATCTATCCGCGCCTGTGGTCGGTGGCGAAGGCCAAGGGTTACGTGACGGCCGCGGATTTCGTGCGCGGCCGTTTCGGCAACGGCACGCTCGCATTGGCCGTGGCGGTGACCGGCATCGTCGCCACCATGCCGTATATCGCGCTGCAGCTTGTCGGCATGGAGGTCGCGATCGCCGGCCTCGGCATCAACATGGACGTCGCCGTACCGGGCTTCGGGGTGGTGCACGACCTGCCGCTGCTCATCGCCTTCGTCGTGCTGGCGATCTACACCTATTCGAGCGGCTTGCGCGCGCCGGCGCTGATCGCGCTGGTGAAGGACGCGCTGCTTTACATCACCGTGATCGCGGCGATCATCATCATCCCGTCGCAGCTCGGCGGTTTCGGCAAGATCTTCGCCGCGGCAAATCCCAAGACGCTCATCCTGGGCGCGGCGACCGCGACGAACATGGGACCGCAGGCGGCCTATGCCACGCTGGCGCTCGGCTCGACGCTGGCGCTGTTCCTCTATCCGCATGCGGTGACGGGGCTGCTGAGTTCATCGAGCCGACACGTCGTGCGGCGCAACGCGGTGGTACTGCCGGCCTATTCCTTCGCGCTTGGCCTGATCGCGCTCTTGGGCACGATGGCGATCGCGGCGGGCGTCAAGTCGATGCCGCAGTTCGCCGCGGGCTTCAAGACCTTCGGCAATCAATATGCGGTGCCGGCGCTGTTCCTGCATGCCTTCCCGAGCTGGTTCGTCGGCATCGCCTTCGCGGCCATCGCCATCGGCGCGCTGGTGCCCGCCGCGATCATGTCGATCGCCTGCGCCAATCTCTTCACCCGCAACATCTATCGCGAATACATCGATCCCAGCTGCAAGCCGGCGCGCGAGGCGCAGGTTGCCAAGATCGCGTCGTTGGTGGTGAAGCTCGGCGCCCTGCTGTTCATCATCGAGCTGCCGACGACCTTCGCCATCCAGCTTCAGCTTCTGGGCGGGATCATCATCATCCAGACGCTGCCGAGCGTGATCTTCGGGCTTTACACCAACCGCCTCAATCCCTGGGCGCTGCTCACGGGCTGGGCGGTCGGCATCGGATCGGGCACTTGGATGGCCGCGCGCTTGAGCTTCAAGCTGTCGATTTTTCCGGTGAGCCTCTTGGGCTACACGATCCCTTGCTATGCGGCGGTGGCGTCGCTGGCGCTCAACATCGCGGTCAGTGCCGGCTTGAGCTGGGTGTTCAACGCGGTGCTGCGCACCCCGCCCTCGGATGCGACGGCGGAGGCGGATTACGCATGACGATATCCGGCCCGCGATCCGCGAGCCGGTATCGGTCATGTTCAAGCGGCGATCAGCGGTTCAGCCAACCGTGATTGCTGTCGCGGTTGTGGCCCCAGCGATGGAAATTCTGGCCGTGACTGCGGTAGTTGTCGCGCTCCGCGTTGTTGCGCCAGGAATGCCAGCGATGACCGGTATCCCAATAGCCATCATTGTAGCCGAAGGCGATCGCGCCGATATCCACCGACAGGCTTGTGCCGCCACCATGGCGGTGATTGTCGTTGGCGAAATTCATGCCGGCGGCACCGGCGGCGCCGGCGCCCAGCGCGAGAGTGGTCGCGGCAAGCAACAGGCTTATCTTGTTCAACATTGTCTTGTCCTTGAAGGAATGCCGGCGCGAGGTTCCGAAGGGAAATAGCGCTGGATAGGGTGTGCGCCCATGGCGCCAACTCGCTAAGGGAACTCGGTCGCGGCGTATTCGATCCGGCAGCGCCGGAACTCTTTGCTATCGCATCGGATAGGGCGTAAGGTCCGGCCGCCTTCAGAAAGATCATTGGTGCAACAGCTCTTCGAGCAAGTCGAAGATGCGCGCGCGCTCGCGCAAATCATCGTGGACACGGTCCGCGAGCCGGTGCTTGTCCTGGACGCCGATTTCAGAATCCTGTTCGCCAGCGCCTCGTTTCACCGCACCTTTCATTTCGATCCGGCGATTGCCCTGGACGGCAGCCTGCTGTTCGCGCTGGACGGCGGCGATTGGGACATTCCCGCATTGCGCAAGGCGCTCGAATCGGCCTTGCGCCTGAGCCTCGTCGTCGAGCCGGTCGAAATCGCCCACACCTTCGCCCGCATCGGGCCGCGCGTCCTTCGCCTCTATGCCCGCGCGCTTGCCCACAACCCGAACACCCGCCCGGCCGTCATCCTGAATATCGAAGACATCACCGAGCGCCGCGCGATCGAGGTGGAAAAGGAAAAGCTCAAGGCGCAGGCCGACGAGCTGGTGATCCACAAGGAGATGCTGCTGGAGGAGATGCAGCATCGCATCGTCAACAGCCTCCAGATCATCGCCAGCATCCTGATGCTGAAAGCGCGCGCGGTGAACTCCGAAGAGACCCGCCAGCACCTGCAGGACGCCCATCGCCGGGTGATTTCCGTGGCGGCGGTACAGCGGCACCTGCACAGCACCGGCCGCGCCGACATGATCGAGATCGAGCCCTACCTGGCCAAGCTGTGCGCCTCGCTCGCCGAGTCCATGATCGGCGAGGACCAGGCCGCGACTCTGAAGGTGGAGAGCGATCCGGGTCTGTTGATGTCGGCCGACGCGGTCAGCCTCGGCCTTATCGTGACGGAGCTGGTCATCAATGCCCTCAAATACGCATTTCCAAACCAGCGCGCCAACGCGACGGTGACGGTGCGCCACCAGGTGAACGACACGGATTGGAAGCTCACGGTGTCCGACAATGGCGTCGGGCGCGGCGAGAACGGCGGCTTATCCGCCAAGGGTGGACTGGGCACCAGCCTGGTGAACGCGCTGGCGCATCAGCTCAATGCCAAGGTGGAAACGGTCAGTTCCTCCGGCGGCATGACCGTCACGGTCACGCACGCGACCTTCACCTCGCGCGCGAGCGAGGCGGCATGAACCCGGCCACGATGGACCGCATTCCGCGCGGCAGCGACCTGACGGTCGATGAGATGGCCGCCCTGCGCGACGTGATCGCGCGCAACGTCAGCAGCACGGCGACGGTGTCGCGGCCAAGCCGCGAAAAGCTATTGTCTCTGGGGCTGATCTCGGCCGGCATGGGTCTTCTGATGCCCACCCCGGC
>Ga0265325_10002101_pt1 | contig 13618 bp, 14 predicted proteins | sample 41420metaG_FD_202090 | JGI IMG/M metagenome (GOLD analysis project Ga0265325, IMG submission 202090) | Rhizosphere microbial communities from Carex aquatilis grown in University of Washington, Seatle, WA, United States - 4-14-20 metaG | ecosystem: Host-associated > Plants > Roots > Rhizosphere...
AGTTACGGTTACTTGTCGTTACTGTCAATCCGCGACGCTTGCCGTCCGACCCGGCGAACCGGTCGTCGCGATCGTCCGGCGCTACGAAGAGCTTGCCGAGCTCTCGCCGTCTACCGCCGATCTCGACAACCTGCCCTACGCTTACGTGGAGTCTTCCGCCGCGCTGCGCCCGTTCGCCCTGCTCGCGCAGAGTAGCGGCGCCGATCCGGGCTCTCGCCTGAGCGACCGCGGCCTCTCCGCCGAAGGGTCGCTGACGATCGACGATGCGGTGCCCAACTACGACGTCGTCTCGGGGGAGTCGCCGTATTGGATGATTCCCGCCGATTACCAACGCAATGCAGAGCTGGGCGATGCAGCAGACGCGTATCTGTACGGCGATCAGGCGTCGGGCGGCACGACGAACCTCGAGCCGTTCGTCGCCGGGTCGAACGCGGAGGCGGCGATTCTGGGGGGCGACGCGATCGCGCGCGCGCAAGTCGGCTCGGACGCCTCGGCGCTTGCCTTCGGAACGTTCTCAAACGACCAAGAATCGCGCCAGCGCGGTGACGGCTTTGCAATGCTGCCCTTGGGCGGCGGCGCGTCCCTCTCGCTGATCGGCGGCAGCGAGCAAGGACGCGAGTACGACAACCCGGACTCCGCGCTTGCCGGGAACTTCTCGTTCGGCGACGCAACGTTTGAAGATCCGGGGCCGCTCGACGTCTCGGTTTCGGCGCTCGTCGACCGCGGCGGATACGCGCAGTCGTACGGCGATTACGGCCTCGCGAGCATCTGGTCGGATTCGAGCTTCACCGCGGGCGTGCGCTCGAACGGCAACGTCGCCGGTTTTGCCGATCTTTCGCAACGCTCGTCGAGCGGTTCGTTGGATCCGCGCGGCCTGGCGTACGTTTCGCCCATCGGAGCGACCCTTTCGCAGACGCGCTTCGATGCCGGCATAGACGCCACCGGCACCGACTACCACGTGACGGCCGGCGTCGGCACGTTTTGGATAAATTACGCCGGCGGGTCCGGCGGATTTTCGTGGCCCGCGCGAGCGACGCTCGCGGTTCCGTCGCTTCAAGCACAGCTTTTTCCCCAGGGAAAATGGAGCCTGACGCTGCAAGGCAGCGGCTCGTTCGATCTTCCGACGTTCGAGCAGCAGTACGGCTACGCGCAAGCAGTACCCTCGACGGTGGAGTTGGCGCGCAACTCGCTGTACGGCGGATCGCTCGATTTCACGGATTTTTCGCGCGTGCGTCTTTCATTGGAGGCGGCCACGCAGGACGTGCGCGGCGCGTCGTCCGGCACCATCACCTCAGCCGGCCTATCGGCAACGTGGCAGGTAGCGCCGGCGATTTCGCTACGCGCGTGGACGATGCACGTGACCGATACCGTTCCCGTCTACGGAATCGGATCGCCCTACGACGGCACCGCGCCGACGGTCGGCGCCGCGTGGCTGACGTACGAGAATCCCGGAGCGCTGCGGATCGACGCGATTTACCGGCGCGATCTGCTCGACGCGGCGCCCTTCTATCACGTGGATGGCGACGTTTCGGGGCCGATCGCCGGCAGCCTTCGCTGGTATGCAGGCGTCGAAGACCGAATGCGCCGGACGTTCCTTGATGTCGGGCTGCGCTTAACGACGCGCTAGGCGCGGTGGCCTTAGCCGGCCTTCGGCTTCCAAGCCCCCAAGATCAGTCCTTGGATTCCCATGCCGACGACCACGTAACCGATGTTGATGAGCGCGATTGCCGTGCCGCGCATCTCGTACATGTAATCCATCCACGTCATCGTGCCGAAGATCAGCAAGCCCATCGAGACGCCGATGAGGGCGCCTCGCGCGGCGTTCGCATTCCCGCGCCAACTCAGCACGCGCGCCAATCCGTACGTTAGGAAGAACGAGAGCACGAGCGTGACGGCGTATGGAAATGCGACGGAGCCGCCGCCGGCCGCGAGCGGAGCTTCGGTTTTACCCAGCGCGGCAAGCCACGCGGCCGGGAAGATGACGCCGTACCAGAGGTAGCCGAAAATGAAGTAGGCGATCGTCGCAACGACGATCGCCCACCAGTTTACTCGATGCATGTCAACCCTCCGTTGCCGGACGAAGACTACTCCTCGTCGTTTCGCGAATGCGGCCGCCGCCTGCGGCGCGTCGGAGGCGCTCCCGCGCCCGCTGCGGCGCCGGGGGCTCCGGCAGCCTCGCGCGGCTCGCGTGGCGGACGCGGTCCGCGATCGCCGGCCGAGTCGCCGTTGGGGGAGACGCCGCCCAACAGGGCCTTTCGCGAGAGGTTGAGACGGCCCTGGCCGTCGATCTCCATGACCTTCACCATCACCTCGTCGCCGACTTTGACGACGTCTTCCACCTTATCGACGCGCGTCGGTGCGAGCTGGCTGATGTGTACGAGGCCTTCCTTGCCGGGCAGAATCTGCACGAAGGCGCCGATGGCGATGATGCGCGTGACGGTCCCGAGATAACTCTCGCCGGCTCGCACTTCTTTGGTAAGGTTTTCGACGATCTGCTTGGCCTTGTCGCCGGACGCGCCGTCGAGCGAAGTGATGAAGACGCTGCCGTCGTCCTCGATGTCGATCTTCTCGACGCCCGTGTCCGCGATGATCTTGTTGATGATCTTGCCGCCGGGGCCGATGACGTCTTTGATCTTCGCCGGGTCGATCTTCATGACGATCATCCGCGGTGCGAACGGTGAGAGCTCCTCGCGTGGCGCATCGATCGCTTCGGCGAGCTTACCGATGATGAAGTGGCGAGATTTCTTCGCCTGCTCCATCGCTTCGCGCATGATGTCGATCGTGATGCCCTGCACCTTGATGTCCATCTGAATGGCGGTGATGCCCTTCTTCGTGCCGGCGACTTTAAAGTCCATCTCGCCCAGCGCGTCTTCGAGGCCCTGGATGTCGGTGAGAATCGCGTATTTATTGCCCTTGAGAATCAATCCCATCGCGACGCCCGCGACGTGATCGCTGATCGGCACGCCCGCATCCATGAGTGCGAGCGTCGAGCCGCAGACCGACGCCATAGACGACGAGCCGTTCGACTCGAGCACTTCGCTGATCAGGCGCAGCGTGTATGGGAACTCGTCCTTCGGCGGTAAGACCGGAAGGAGCGCGCGTTCGGCGAGGAAGCCATGACCGATCTCACGCCGGCCGGGGCCGCGCATCGGACGCGTCTCGCCCACCGAGTACGGCGGGAAGTTGTAGAAATGCATGTAGCGCTTGTTCTCGAGCTCCATCACGCCGTCGAGACGCTGCGCGTCGCTAGTCGAACCCAGCGTCGCGGCGGTGAAGACCTGCGTCTGCCCGCGCGTGAAGACGCCGGAGCCGTGAACCCGCGGCACGTAATGCACCTTGCACCAGATCGGCCTGATTTCGTCGGGCTTGCGGCCGTCCGGACGGATTTTCTCGTCGACGACCATCTTGCGAAGCTCGTCTTCTTCCATTGCCTTGACGATCTTATTGAACTCCTTGCCGGCGGCCGGGCCTTCCAGGAGCTCTTTGACGTCGGCATCCTTCTTGCCGCAGCGCGCCAGCGCTTCGTCGACCGAAAGCGCCGAAAACGCGGCTTCGCGCTGCTGCTTCTCGACCGTGCGCATCGCCTTGGCGACGTCTTTTGCAAACGACTTGCGCACCCACGCGTCGAGGTCGGCGTTGAGCGCCAGGACGGGGTACGTGCGTTTCTTCTTACCGGCCTTTTTCGCCAGCTTGTCGATCGCGGCGACGATCTTCTTAATCTCGGCTTGCGCGAACTCGACGGCACCGAGGAAATCTTCCTCGGTGATCTCGTCGCCGCCGCCCTCGACCATCATGACCGCATCGGCGGTGCCGGCTATCACGATGTCCATGCCGCCGGTTTCGTATTGCGGCAGCGTCGGGTTGCAGACGTACGCGCCGGATTCGTCGCGTCCCACGCGGACGGCCGCAACGGTTTTCTCGAACGGGATGTCGCTGAGCGCGAGCGCCGCGCCTGCGGCGCAGATGCCGAGCACGTCGGCATCGAGTTGCGGATCTACCGAGAGCAGCGTTGCGACGATCTGAACGTCGTTGCGGAAGCCGTCGGGAAAGAGCGGACGAATCGGCCGGTCGATCTGGCGCGAGCTGATAACGGCGTGTTCGGACGGGCGCCCTTCGCGCTTGATGAAGCCGCCCGGTATCTTGCCGGCAGCGTACATTTTCTCTTCGAAATCGCAGGTGAGGGGAAAGAAGTCGATGCCTTCGCGAGGCTTTTCTGATGCGGTGACGGCGCAGAGCACGACGTTTTGATCGCCATATCGAACGAGCGCGGAGCCGTTGGCTTGCTTCGCAAGTTCGCCGGTTTCGATGACCATCGTGCGCCCGCCGACCGTAAGGGTTACGGATTCGGGCACATTATCTCCTAAAATTTGGTGTTTATTCTCTTTTATGAAGCGGCCGACGTTCGGGCTGGGGCGAGGGGCGACCTGCCGGGCAGGCTCTCGCCCTAGCCGGGAGCGGCGTAGAGGAGCGCGACCCCGACGAAGACGGCCATCGCGGCGTAGACATTTACGAAGGCCACGGCGCCGCCGGCGAAATAGCCCAGCGGTCCGATCGCATAGAGCAGCAGCCGGGCGCGATGCTGCGGCGTCTGCACGTCTACGCAGCCGTGGGTCGTCGCATACCACCAGACGACGGTCCACATGGCGCCGTTAAACGTCCAGACGCCCGCATAGACGAGCGCCGCCTCCGCGGCGTACGGCGTCCCGACGTAGCCGGCGAGCAGGACGGTCGTGAACGGCACGGCCGTTACACCGAGCAGCAGCAGCAGATTGAGAAGAAGCAGCGGGTTGTCCACTCGGTGGATGTGGCTGAACATAGAATGGTGGTTGAGCCACTTGATGCCGACGATGGAGAAGCTGGTCACGAATAGCAACAGGGGGACGGACTCTTCGCGGAACAGCGCGGCGAACGATTCGCCCGGAGCCGGGCCGTGCAGGTTGAGTACGAGCAGCGTGATCGCGACGGCGAAGACGCCGTCGCTCAACGCGATGCTGCGTTCGGGCGACATACCGCCATTTTGCGACGAAGCACTAGGGTCCGGCCTGCTCGCTCTGGTATAAACGCTCCCATGCAAACCCTCACCCCAGAGAGCTTGACGCAGCTTAAGCTCAAGGCCAACGACGTGCGCCAGGGCATCATTCGCTCGCTGCTGGCGGCCGGTTCCGGCCACTCCGCCGGGCCGCTCGACATGGCCGACGTTTTCGCGGCGCTCTACGGACACCTCATGCGTCACGACCCGAACGATCCGCAATGGCCCGATCGCGATCGCCTGCTCCTATCGTGCGGGCACATCGCGCCGGTGCGTTACTCGGCGATGGCCAACTTCGGATACTTCCCCGTTGAAGAGTTGCTAACGCTGCGTAAGTTCGGTTCGCGACTGCAGGGCCATCCCGAGCGCGTGACGCTGCCCTCGGTTGAGACGACGTCGGGGCCGCTGGGTGAAGGGCTCGCGCAGGGTGTCGGGATGGCGCTAGGCGCGAAGATGGACGGCAAAGACTTCCACGTGTGGGTCGTCACCTCCGATGCCGAACATCAATGCGGTCTGCATTGGGAAGCCGCGCTGGCGGCGGCAAAGTTCAAACTCGATAACCTCACGGTAATCGTGGATAGAAATTTCATTCAAATAGACGGCAGCACGGAAGACGTCATGCCGCTCGAGCCGCTCGCCGACAAGTACCGCGCCTTCAACTGGGAGGTCTTGGAGTGTGACGGCAACGACATGGCCGCATTCGTAGAGACCGCGCAGCGCGCGCGCACGGTCTCCGGCAGGCCGCAGGTGATCGTCGCGAATACCGTGCCTGGCAAGGGCGTCTCGTATATGGAAGGCGACTACACGTGGCATGGTAAGCCGCCCAACGCGCAGCAGGCCGACGAGGCTCTGCGCGAACTGGCGGCCGAGCGCGAAAGGATTCTCGCCGATGCATAGCCTCCTAGATTACCGCTCCGGCAAGCTCGAGAAGATCCCGACGCGCAACGGCTTTGGCGAAGGGCTGGTCGAAGCCGGAGCGCGCGATTCAAACGTACTCGGCATCTGCGCCGATCTCGCGGAGTCCACGCGGTTCGAGGGCTTTAAGAAGGCACACCCGGCGCAGTACATCGAGATCGGCGTCTCGGAGCAGCTGCTCGTTGCGATGGCCGGCGGCCTCGCCTCGGTCGGCAAGATTCCATGGATCGCCAGCTACGCGATGTTTAATCCGGGGCGCTCGTGGGAGCAAGTGCGAACGATCATGGCGCTCAACGAGACCAACGTGAAGATTGCGGGAGCGCACGCCGGCGTTTCGGTCGGGCCCGACGGCGCGACGCACCAAGCGATCGAGGACATCGCGATCATGCGCGTCATTCCCCACATGACGGTCGTCGTGCCGTGCGATTCCGTGCAAACGAAGAAGGCGACCCTCGCGCTCTCGGCAGCCTGGGGGCCGACGTACCTTCGGTTCGGACGCGAGAAGTCGCCGGTCTTTACGACCCAAGCGACGCCGTTTGAGATCGGGAAGGCGCAGACGTTTCGCGAGGGCGGCGACGTCGCCATCGTCGCGTGCGGGATCCTCGTTTACAACGCGTTGCTTGCCGCCGATAAGGTCGCGCGCGAAGACGGCATCGAATGCCGCGTCGTCAACAACCACACGGTCAAGCCCATGGACGAGGCCGCGATCCTAGATGCGGCTCGGACGTGCGGAACCGTCGTCACCGTCGAAGAACATCAGAAGCACGCGGGTATGGGCTCGCGCGTCGCGGAGATTCTTGCCCAACAGCACCCCACGCCGATAGAGTTCATCGGCGTGGACGATCGCTTCGGCCAATCGGGCGATCCCGAAGAGCTCATCGAGTACTACGGCATGGGCGTCAACGCCATTGCGGAGGCCGCGCGGCGCGCCCACCGGCGCAAGAAGAGCTAGAGCTCCGAGAGGGGCGGGATCTTACCTGCGCAAGCCAAGCGCCAGAATGAGACTGCGGTAGCGCTCGAGATCCTTGGCGTGCAGATAGTTGAGCAGCCGTCTGCGCTGACCGACCTGAAGCAGCAGCCCGCGACGGCTGTGATGGTCCTTCTTGTGGATCTTGAGGTGCTCGGTGAGATGATTGATCGAGGCGGTCAGCATTGCGACCTGCACGTCGGCCGATCCGGTATCGTTGGATCCGCGGCCGTATTTGCCGGCGATGTCGGCCTTCTGTTCCTTGGTGAGCGGCACGGAAGAGCTCCTTACAGTCAGGATAGTCTCGCTCGGGTACAGACGGCTCACATCCGTCCCGGCGACCGGCCTAGGATACCAGAAGCCTCGCCGGTGGCGCAAGGGCGAGGCGTCGGGCAAGGCTCTGGGTAAGAAGGCGAGCGTGGACCGCCTCCTTATCCCCGTCATCTACGGGTCGGTACGCGAGCAGCGGCGCGGGATTCACGCCGCGCGCTTCATTGTCGACGCATTGCTCCGGCGCGGGCACGAACCCGTGCTGGTAGACCCGCTCGAAAAACCGCTGCCGCTGCTCGATAAAATGTATAAGGAGTTTCCAGCGGGCGAGGCGCCCCTCGTGATGGAGGAGCTTGCGGACCTCTTTCGCCGCGCCGACGGTTTTTGCGTCGTCGCCGGCGAGTACAACAACGGCATTCCGCCGGCGCTCAAGAATCTGCTCGATCACTTTCTCGAAGAGTACTTCTGGCGTCCCGCCGGCATCGTCTGCTACTCGGGCGGCCGCTTCGGCGGCATTCGCGGGGCGATGCAGCTGCGCATGACCCTTGCTGAGATGGGAATGGTCACCATTCCGTCGCTCTTTCCTATTCCCAGCGTGGGCAGCGCGTTCGACGACGATGGAACGCCGCGCGAAGCTTGGATGCGCGATTCCGTGGACGGTTTTCTTACCGAATTCGAATGGTATGCCCGAGCGCTGAAAGAGCAGCGCCGCAGCGGCGTGCCGGCGTAGCGCGAGGGCGTATGGATTTCGGCATTCGGGGACGCACCGCGCTCGTAACGGGTGCGAGTGCGGGCGTCGGAGAGGCCGTTGCGCTTGCGCTTGCACGCGAGGGCGTGAAGCTGGCCCTTGCGGCGCGGCGCGCCGAATTGTTGGAATCCGTCGCGACTCGCGCCAAAGAGCTGGGCGCGGCCGACGCGCGCGGCTTCCCGGTCGATCTCGGCGACGCCGCATCCATCGCTGCGATGCTCCAGGCCGTGCGCGCTGCCTACGGCGACGTAGATATCCTCGTTCTCAACGGCGGCGGCCCGAAGTCCGGAAAATTTTCCGGCGTCGCGTTGACCGATTGGGACGATGCGTACCGCACGGTGCTGCGCGCCATGCTCGTCCTGCTCGACGCCTGCGTTCCGGCGATGCGCGCGAACCGATGGGGACGCGTCGTCGCTCTCACGTCGACCTCGGTAAAGCAGCCCATCGAGACGCTCGTGCTCTCGAACGCTTTTCGCACGGCGCTCGTTGCGGCGCTGCGCACGCTTGCCAACGAGGTTGCGCGCGATGGCGTCACGGTGAACTCCATAGCGACGGGCCGGGTGAACACCGATCGCCTGCGATCGCTCTACGGCAGCGACGAGGCGCTGCGCGACGCAGGCGCCGAGGTGCCGATCGGGCGGATCGCTGCGCCCGAAGAGTTTGCACCCATGGCCGCCTTCCTCTGCAGCGAAGCGGCCCGCTACGTAACGGGTCAGACGATTTCGGTGGACGGCGGGCTCACGCGGGGCCTCTGGGGGTGAGCCAAGCCTGGGACGGACGCGACGGGACCGCGGGCGGTCCGGAATTCGGCGCCGGCCTCGAAGCGCTGCGCGCGGAGCGTGACGTTCCGGCGGAGCGCCTAGCGGAAGAGGCGGGTCTGAGCGAGCTCGAACTGGCCGCCGTCCTCGCCGGCGATCGGCGGGTCGGAATAAGCGCGCTCGCCAGGCTTACGGCGGCCCTGCGGAGCCGGCCGATCGAGTTCCTTCAGCGCGTTTCGATCCTCTCGCTCGACCTCTACGCCTTCGGATTGGACCCGCTGTACTTTCTCACCGAGGGGCCGGCCCGCTATAACGCGCGGATCTACATGCGAGAGATCAACCCGCGCCACCAGGTGCCCGAAGGCGACATGACGCGGCGCAATCCGACGGTGGCTGCCATCGTTGCCGACGAGCTCCTCGATGCCGTCGGGAAGCTCGAGCTCGAACTGGCATATCTCTTGCGTACGGCGGTCCAGCAAGCAGGCGGTGTGTTGTAGGCGGAGGTGCGCCACGCGGCGACGCGAATCTACGGGGCCGATATGCAGGGAGTGGAAGGTAAGCGCGTCGCCGCGCTAATTGGCGACGGTTTCGAGGAAATTGACTTGACGGAGCCGCGCCGGGCCCTCGAGGCCGCCGGCGCCGTCGTGACGATCGTCGGCATCGACGAACGTGCCCGTGCCCGCATCCGGGCAAAGCGCGGACTCGACGATGGCCAGGCTAGTCGCGCGGAGGAGCTCGTTGCGGATTGCACCGCCGAAGACTTCGACGCGCTTCTCATACCCGGTGGCACGTCGCCCGACCAGATCCGCACCGACCGCGAGGTGCATCGCTTCGTGCGCGAGTTCGACACGCTCAAGAAGCCGATGTTCGCGATCGGCCATGGCGCGCAAGTGCTCATCTCGTCGCAGCTCGTTCGGGGACGCCAGCTCACGGGCGTTCACTCGATCGCCGACGACATCCGTAACGCCGGCGGTCTCTACCGCGATCAACCGACGGTGTCGGACTCGAACTGGGTCTCGACGCGCGGGGGCGAGGATCTCCCGCAGTTCGGACGCGCGATGCTCGAAAAGTTGGCGACGGCCCTCATCGTACAGCCGGCCGTCTAGATTCCCTCGACCGGATCGTAGCGCGCCAGCGCTTCGCCGTACTGGCGCAACGCGAAGAACGAGACGAGCGCGCAGAACCCCAGTTCGCCCGGTATCGAGCGTCCGAACGCGACGAGCGCGTACGCAACGATGCTCGTCGCCATGGCGAGCGCGACGTAAAACGCGCGCGGCCAGCCGTGACGAATCGTTGCCGAGAGCGCGGTGAGCGTGGCGGCTACGACCGCGGCCGGGGCGACGACGAGCGTAGCCCCATCGTCGCGCGCGCCGGCTGCAAACTGCGCGGCGAGGTACGCGGCCGTCGCGACTACCGCAGCGATGCAGGGCACGAGCGCTTTCGCGCGGGCGAGCTCGCGGCCAAAGAGCGGCGCGCCTTGTTCGCAGCGGTCCAGATACGGCTGGCGTCCGGGGCTCTGCGCTAGCGCTACCGCAATGCCGAGCAGCGAGCCCAGCAGCATCGGTCCGATCGAGCCGTGCGGCTGCAGAAGTCCCGCGACGATTGCCGCGGCGCACGCATAGAGCACGACCCGCCGCTCCGCGTAGAGCCGCGCCCCAGCGATGGCCGCTAACGCACGCGCCGTCACGCGGCGAATGCGCGAGCGGCCACGAGACTTGCGTGCGTCGAAAGCATCGCACGCGTGCCGACGGCGTCTGCGATCTGCACGGCATATGCGGGCTGCGGCCGGTCGAGGACGACGAGCTTCGGTTCCACGATGAGTGCCGCGACGAGCGGAAAGGCGAACGCTTCGTGCATCCCGTCGAGCTTCTCGAGCAGGAGCCTTGCGTGGGCGAGCGCGCGTGCTCCGTCCACGCTCCACAATGCGGCGCGATACGCGATGCATCGCACAAAACCGGCCTCGTTGAGGTCGAGCGGCTCGTGCGGAACCAGGGCGGCGACGCGCTTGCAGTGCACGGACTGCACGCGCGGGTCGTAGTCTTCGACGAGAACGCTGCCGCTCGACGCCTTTGCGATTCCCGTGGCGAGCAGCGCTACGATCGCGGCTTCGCGCCCCGACGCACACGGCAGCGCGAGGCGCTCGCCTGCGGAAACCTCCAGCGAGATCGGCCCTATCGAGGCGTCGAAGGCTGCGAACGTAGCGCTTCGCATGCGCAGGAGCGGCATCGCAGCAGTAGCATTCGGCGCCGGCGGCCAACTCCACTACCCTGCCGTGTTGTCCAATGCCGAAGTCGCCAAGAAGTTGCTTGAAATCCGCACGCTCATGGAGATGGCGGGCGATGCCTTCTATAAGTACATGGCGTTCGAAAAGGCCGCCGCGTCGGTAGAGAACGCCGCGCCGCTGGCCGACCTCGTGACAAGCGGCGAGCATCTCAAGCTCGCCGGTATCGGGAAATCCATCGGCGCCGCGATCGAGGAACTCGTACGAACCGGGAGCTGCCGTCAGCTTGATGAGTTGCACGAGCGGTATCCGCCTTCGCTTCTGGAGGTTCTGGGCGTCAGCGGGATCGGTACGAAAACCGCGGCGATGCTCTTTGCCGACTACGGCATCGCATCGCTGGCCGATTTGGAGGCGGCGATCGCCGCCGGGACGCTGCTCGGCGTGCCCCGCCTGGGAAGCAAAACGATCGAGAATTGGAAGCGCGGCATCCTCGCGTATCGAGGACGTCAGCGCCGCACGCCGCTTCCGCGGGCGCTCGGCGTCGCGGCCGATGCGATGGCCTACCTGCGCCAAGGGCCGCCTCTGGAACGGTTGACCGCTGCCGGCAGCCTGCGCCGCCGAGAGGTTACCGTCGGCGACGTAGACCTCATCTGCACGTCGGCACACGCCGCCGACGCGATCGCGCACTTTACGCGGTGGGAGCGTGCGGAGGCCGTCCTTGCCGAGGGCCCGACCAAAGCCAGCATCTGGCTTGCGGGAGGATTGCAGGTAGACTTACGCGTGCTCCCCGACCATCTCTACGGTAACCTGCTGCAGCACTTCACCGGGTCGCGCGAGCACAACATCAAGCTTCGCGAGTACGCCGTTCGCCGCAATCTGCGCGTTAGCGAGAACGGCATCCTAAACTTGGAGACCGGCGACGTCGTGACGTGCGCGGAGGAGGCCGGCGTGTATGCGGCGCTGGGCATGCAGTACGTGCCGCCCGAACTGCGCAACGGCCTCGACGAAATCGAGCTCGCGCGTGCCGGCGCCATCCCGGTGCTCGTCGACTCGGGGGACGTGCGGGGCGACTTCCACATGCACACCACCTGGAGCGACGGTCGCGACGACCTCGAGGCGATGATCGCCGCGGCGAGCGCGCGCGGCTACGAGTACCACGCGATCAGCGATCACTCGCAAGGGCGAGGCTCGCGCTTCGGGATGGACCCGGCGACCCTGCGCAAGCAGCGGCGCGAGATCGAAGCGCTAGGCGACCGCTACGGCATCGTGACGCTCTGCGCGAGCGAGGTGGACATTCTACCCGACGGCTCGCTCGACTATCCCGACGACGTGCTCGCCGAACTCGACGTGGTCATCGGCTCGGTGCACGCGGCGACGGACCAATCGCGCGACGAGATGACCGCGCGGCTCGTGCGCGCTTGTGAGAATCCGTACGTCACGATCGTCGGACATCCGACCGGGCGGCGCTTCGGCAGCTCTCCCGGCTACGAGTTCGACTACGACGCGGTCTTCGCGGCCGCGGCGCGAACGGGTACGGCGCTTGAGATTGATGGCCAGGCCGCACGGCTGGATCTGCCCGCGCCGCTGGCTCGCAAGGCAAAGACGTTCGGCGTCACGTTTGCGCTCGACAGCGACGCTCACCGCACTGCCGAGCTTGAAGCGATGGAGTACGCCGTCGGGCAGGCGCGGCGGGCCGGTTTGACCAAGGCGGACGTGCTGAACGCTCGCCCGCTGGCGCAAGTGCGCGCCTTCGTCGAGCGCAAGCGAGGAGCCGTATGATCGACACCGTGCGTTGCGAAGCGCGCGACGGCGCGAGTACCGGAGCGCGGTATCGCGGATCGTCCGGCAGGGCGCTGATCTTCGTGCACGGCGTCGGGTCGACGGCCGCGATTTGGGATTCTCAGTTGGCGGAGTTCGGCGACGCCTACCGCTGCGCGGCGGTCGAGCTTCGCGGCAACGGCGCGGTGCCCGATCCCGACCCGGCCCTGATCACGCGCGCGGGTTATGCAACCGACGTGCTTACCGTCGCCGATAAACTCGGCATCGAGCGTTTCACGCTCGTCGGCTGCAGCCTCGGCGGCGTCGTGGCGTTCGACCTCTGGCAACGCGTCCCCGAGCGATTCGAGAGCGTGGTCATCGTCGGCAGCTTCGCATTCTATCCCGACGGGCAGCGCAGTGCCGACGGCATCTCCGCCTCGGTGCGCGAGGCAGGTGACATGCCCACGTTCGCGCGCATCCGCGCCGAGAAGCTCGGCCTTCCTCCCGAGCGCTTTCGGGAAACAGTCGAGCAGATGGCGTGCAAGTCGGTGCCCAGCTATTTGGCGGCGACGCAGGCTACGTGGACCGGCGATTACCGCGGCGTTTTGCCGACGATCGACGTACCGGCGCTCGTCGTGCACGGCGAGCGCGACGTCGTTGCGCCGCTCCCACTGTCGGAGGAGATCGCCGCCGCAATCCCGGACGCGCGGCTCGCGTCCGTACCCGGCGCGGGGCACGTCGTCAACGCGGACAACCCGCCGGCGTTCAACAAGCTGCTGCGAGAGTTTTTGCGCTAGCGCTTCGCTCCTGCGGTGTCACCCAAGCTCCGCCCGCTTAGATGGTGATGCGGTCCGGCGCACCGTAAACGTTGGCGTGGTCGCCGCGTAAGAACCCGACGAGCGTTATGCCGAATTCGCGCGCGAGATCTACCGCGAGGCTGCTCGGCGCCGAG
>Ga0265325_10002105_pt1 | contig 13601 bp, 12 predicted proteins | sample 41420metaG_FD_202090 | JGI IMG/M metagenome (GOLD analysis project Ga0265325, IMG submission 202090) | Rhizosphere microbial communities from Carex aquatilis grown in University of Washington, Seatle, WA, United States - 4-14-20 metaG | ecosystem: Host-associated > Plants > Roots > Rhizosphere...
GCGGCGTCGGCACCACGCCGCACATGGCCGGCGAACTGTTCGCGTTCAACGCCGGGATCAAGATGGTGCACGTCGCCTACCGCGGCGAAGCGCCCGGCATCAACGACCTGCTGGCAGGCCAGATCCCGTTCATGTTCTCCAATCTTTCGGTGGCGCTCGGCAACATCCAGGGCGGCAAGTTGCGCGCGCTCGCGGTGACCAGCCCCAAGCGCGTGCCGCAACTGCCGGACGTACCGACCATCGCCGAAACATTCCCGGGCTTCGACGCCGCGACCTGGTTCGCGCTGGTGGCGCCGACCGGCGTGCCCAAAGACGTGGTGGCGCGGATCAATGCCGAGACCCGCAAGATCGTCGCCACCAAGGACTACCAGGAGCGCTTCGACAAGCTCGGCATGATCACCGACCAGGACCGCAGCCCCGACGAGATCAACGCCTACATCAAGGCCGAGATCGCCAAGTGGGCGAAGGTGATCCAGGACGCTGGCGTGAAGCCCGCGGACTAGGGCGCCCGGCAGTTCGTCCCCGGTTACCGCTTGGGATACGCCGTGAAGATGTAATCCTTTGCAGCGACCGCCGTATGACATGAATAGCCGCACGCGGCGTCGTTGCCGATGGGTTTGAACGTGTCGGACGGCACATCGTATTGGAACTGAGCAAAAGCCCAACCGCTCGTGTTCGGGAAGCGCTTGGTGTTCTTTTCGATGAACGAAACGGACTTCAGGTTGTCCGGCACCATCACGGCGTAAGGCGACTCGGTGTTCTTCTTCGACGTCCACTCGATCTTCACGATCTTGGACCCTTCGGGAAAATGTTTGCCGTTGCCCGGGGTGCCGCTCCTGTATGCGTTGATCATCGGACTGTTCGCCGCGATCACCTTCAATCCATTTTCTGTCTGACTGACCGCGACATACTGCCAGGTCTCGTATCCCCGGAATTCCGAGAACGCGAGGCCGTTCGGCACCTTCAGCGTGAAGCGGTCCTGAGCCGCAAGCGCCATGCCGCCCAACGCAACGGGCAGCGTCGCGATGATCACAATCGCCGAAATTGGAGTTCTCATTTTTAACTCCTGCACTGATGTCGATGGATGACTGGTCCGCTCAAAAACGGGATGATCGTTGCACCGTAAGCCGTCACAATCCAGCGACTGGGTGCAACCGATCAATCAACTGCCATGTCTTGCCGTCAGACCAGACCTCGTAGCAACGCAGCCGCCTAGCGCTTCGCGGCCTCAGCCGGCTGGTCGGTCAACGCAAGGCGGCGGCCGACCGGGAAAAGCTGTAAGTCGTAGCGCTGGATCACGAAGCCCCAGATACCGAACGGCGCCTTGAGCATGATGACGATGGCGAGCACGCCCAGCAGGATCAGATAGATCGTGCCGTAGTCCGCCAGAAATTCGCGCAGCACGATATACACCAGCATGCCGACGAACGGCCCTTCGATGGTGCCGATGCCGCCGATCACCACCATGAAGATCACCACCACGGTCCAGTCGTTGATGCTGAAGCCGGCGTCGGGCGACAGCCGAAGCTTCTGCAAGAAGATCAGCGCGCCGATCAGGCCGGTGCAGGCCGCGGTGACCATGTAGATGATGAACTTGGTGCGGAAGGTATTCACGCCGAGGCTCGCCGAAGCCGGCTCGGAATCGCGGATGGCGGTCAGCGCCAGACCATGGCGCGAGCGCAGCAGCAGGTATGCGATGGCGAACACCAGCACCGAGCAGGCGAGAGTGATCAGATACAAAATCATCTCGCGGGTGTCGCGGTCCGGCGAGATCTGCCGCACGATGGCCGGCGTCAGCGACATGCCCGAGCCCGCACCGACCGCCTCGATCAGGCTCGCCGACAGCGCGAACACCTCGGAGATCACCCAGCTTCCGATCGCGAAATAGGCCCCGCGCAGACGGAACACCGCGAACGACACCGGGATCGACATCAGCCCGGCGAACGGACCCGCGAGCAGCAGCGCAAGGTACACGTTCATGTTCATCGCGCCGGTCATGTAGAAGAAGAAATAGGCGCCGAGGCCGACGTAGGCCTGCTGGCCGACCGAGACGAGACCGGCATAGCCGGCGAGCAGATTCCAGAGCTGCGCCAGCGCGAGATAGTAGGCCATCTCGCCGATCAGCCGCATCCACCCGGCATCGCCCCACCATGGCAGCGAAGCGAGCGCGGCAAGGCCGGCCGCTGCAATCACGGCAAACGCCCGGCTTGCCGTCGTCGCGCGCTCGACCCGGACCGGATGGAGATCGTCGGCCATCTCAGTCCCTCGTGCGCGGGAACAGCCCGCTCGGCCGGATGATCAGGATGATCAGGAAGGCGATATGGCCGGCGAGGATCTGCCAGGTCGGCGACAGCGCGGCGCCGACCGCCTGGGCGATGCCGAGCACCACGCCGCCGATCAGCGTGCCCCACAGACTGCCGAGCCCGCCGATGATGACGGCCTCGAACGCGAGGATCAGCCGGATCGGACCGGCCGCCGGATCGAAGTTGGTGCGGATCGCGAACAGCACGCCGGCCAGCGCCGTGAACACCATGGCGATGCCGAGCGCGAGCGCATAGAGGTTGCGGTTGTCGATGCCCATCAGCTCGGCGGTGTCGGCATCGTCGGAGGCAGCGCGGAAGGCGCGGCCAAGCGCGGTGCGATAGAACAGAAGCTGCAGACTGCCGATCGCGATCAACGCCACGACGAACACCAGGAGCGGATAGACGCCGATATTGATGCCGCCCGGGAGCTGCACGCTCGCGGTCTCGATCGCGCCCTGCTGCAAACGATGGGTGTAGGCGCCGAACGCCTCCAGCAGTCCGTTCTGGATGATCACCGAGATGCCGAAGGTGACGAGAAGCGGCGGCAGCAATCCGCCGCTGAGCGTCTGGTTGAGCAGCCCGCGCTGCAAGGCGTAGCCCAGCACGAACATCACCGGCACGACGATGACGAGGCTGGTCAGCGGATTGAGGCCGGTGCCTTCGCCGACCACCAGCGCGACATAGGCCGACAGCACGATCAGATCGCCGTGGGCGATGTTGACCAGCCGCATGATGCCGAACGACAGCGACAGGCCGATCGCGAACAGCGCGTAGATGCCGCCGAGCAGGCTGCCCTGGATGAAAACGTTGAGCCACTGCATGCGGTGTTACATCCCGAAATACGCGGCCGTGATGGCGCTGCGGTCGAAACCCTGGGTCGGCGCGGTGAGCGCGAGCCGGCCCTCCTGGAAGCAATAGAACCGCGCCGAGGCATCGAGCGCGCGGTTGATGTCCTGCTCGACCAGCACGACCGTGGTGCCTTCCGCTGCGATCGCGCCCAGGCACTGGTAGATGTCGCGGATCACCACGGGAGCGAGGCCAAGCGACAGCTCATCGCACAACAGAAGACGCGGGTTCGACATCAGGGCGCGCCCGATCGCCGCCATCTGCTGCTGGCCGCCGGACAACGCCGGCGCCGGCAGGCGGCGCAACTCCTTCAGCCGCGGGAACAGCTCGTAGACACGATCGAGATTCCACGGCCCGGATCGTCCGCAATGGCCCCCGAGCAGCAGGTTCTCCTCGACCGAGAGGCTCGGAAACAACCGGCGGCCCTCCGGCACCATGGCGATGCCGAGCCGCACGATCTCATGGGGCGTCTTGTCGCCGATCGGCTGGCCGTCATAGACCACCGCGCCCGGCGCCGCCGGCAGCGCGCCGGCGACCGCGCGCAGGAACGTGGTCTTGCCGGCGCCGTTGGCGCCGATGACGGCGACGGTCTCGCCCTGCTCGACGCTGACGTCGATGTCGAACAGCGCCTGGAAATCGCCGTAGAACGCCGACAGCTTTTGCGTTTGCAACAGGCTCATGACGCGGGCATGCCCATGTAGATTTCGCGCACGCGACGGTCGGCCATCACCTCCTTGGGATCGCCCTGCGCGAGAATCTGGCCGAAGTTCATCACGATCAGCCGGCTCGCCACCGACACCAGCGCGTGCACGATGTGCTCGATCCAGACGATGGTGGTGCCGCGGGCGTGGATGTCCTTGATGGTCTTCACCAGCTCGCCGCACTCGTATTCGGTCAACCCGCCGGCGATCTCGTCGAGCAGCAGGAGCTTGGGCTTGATCGCCAGCGCCCGCGCCATCTCCAGGCGCTTTCGCTGCAACAGCGTCAGCGTCCGCGCCGGCACATTGGCCCTGCTGTAGAGGCCGGTGACCTTCAGCAGATCGCTGCACCGCTTGTAGCTTTCGCGCTCGCTTTCGCCGCCGCCGAAGATTGCGCCCACCAGCAGATTCTCGAACACGGTCATGTTCGCGAACGGATGCGGAATCTGATACGAGCGGCCGATGCCGAGCCGCGAGCGGGCATGCGGCGGCATCGCGGTCATGTCGGCGCCGCCGAACACGACGCGGCCGGCGCTTGGCGCAACGTCGCCGGTGATCAGGTTGAACATGGTCGACTTGCCGGCGCCGTTCGGACCGATCACGGCAAGCGCTTCGCCGTCCTCGACCGAGAGGCTGACGCCGTCCACGGCCTTGAGCGCGCCGTAGGACTTGGACACCCCGTCAAGTTCCAGCAGGACAGCCATGAGCGACTTCACATTGCGGCCGCCGCGCTTGGGGCGCGGCGGCCGTTCTTCAGTTCGTCAACAGCTCAGGAATACTTGATCGCCTCGAACGGGCTGTCGAGCGGAATGTTCGGCGCCGACCCGTTGAAGACGATGTTGAGGTCGTACTTGAACTTCTTGCCCTTCTTCCACTGGCCGCCGACCAGCGGCGTGGTGCAGACGTTCGGCACCGGATTCTGCGGACCGCCGCCCTTCCAGGTGATCGGACCGACCAGCGACTGGTAGTCGGTCGCCTTGATTGCATCGCGGATCGAGGCCGCATCGAGCTTCTTGGCCCGCTTCAACGCGTCGATCGCGACCTCGAGGTTGGCGTGCTTGAAGCCGATCGGCTGGGTCCACTGCTTCTTGGTCGCAGCCTCGTAGGCGTCGCAAAACTGCAGCGCGGTCTGCCCGGTCAGCCCCGACTTGAACGGATGGTGGTGCGACCACCACACCTCGGTCGACATGCCGGCGCCACGATCGCCCAGCGCCTCGACCGCGGTCGGAAACAGCAGCGCCTTCGGCGGCGTCACGATCTTGGGCCGGTAGCCCTGCTGCGCGCATTGCGTCCAGAACGTCGCGAACTGCGGCGGGTTGAAGATGCCGCAGGTGATCTCGCAGTTGTTCTCCTTGAGCTGGCGGATCTGCGAGCTGAAGTCGTCGCTGAGCGGCGGATAGAGCCCGAGGTCGACGACGGTGAGGCCCTTCTTCTTGAAGTGCGACGCGATACCGTGCTCCGGATTGCTGGCGGCAATGCCATCCTGGTCGTTGGTGAGCATCAGGCCCACCTTCTTGTTCGATGGCGGATTGAGCGACAGCCACATGTCCGCGAACACGTCGGCGACCATGCCGAAGCCCCAGAAGAAGTGGTAGGTCCAGTCGAAGCCCTTCTGCGGGTTGCCCTTGCGGCCGAAGAAGAAGTCTTCCCACGGATCGTCGGCGGTGATGCAGGGCACACCGGCGAGCTCGCACTGATCGGCGACCGGGATCACGGTGTCGCCGGTCGACGAGGCCATCATCAGATCGATCTTGTCGCGATTGATGAGCTGCGCCGCGACTTCGGACGCCCGGTTCGGGTTGGATTGGCTGTCGCGGTAAAGGATTTCGACCGGGTGGGTTTCACCGGCGACGGTGATGCCCTTGGCCAGCACCTTCTTGGCCTCGGCCAGCACCCATTGATCGGCCTCGCCGAAGGCCGCGATCGGCCCGGTCGACGGGCTGATCATGCCGATCTTGATGGCCCGTGCCGCGGCGCCTGCCGAATACAACCACGACGGCGCCACCGCTGCTGCGCCGGTCGCGGCCATGAGCTTCACGAGCTTGCGGCGCTGGCGATCGATCTTGGCCGAGCGCGCCGGATATCTGGATTTCCCTTTCATGTTCCCTCCTCCGTTTTTGAGTGCCGCCCCAAGCTTCCGGGTGGGAGGCGGCCCCAAATCGGCGCCCATCATTGCAGACGTTTGCGGGTGAGACCATATTGTTCCGCAGGACCGAACGGACGCGGCGGCTGTTTTCCTTTTCGGCCGAAACCGGCTAAGACGCTGCGAGGCGAAACACTGGCGGGCGCCGTGCGACGCGCCTGAACTTTTTGAAATCGCTAGGAAATCCGGCCTACGGTGGCATGACCCGGAAGCTCTACGTCAAGTCCTACGGCTGCCAGATGAACGTCTACGATTCGCATCGTATGGCGGACACGCTTGCCCCCGAGGGCTATGTCGAGACCGCGACGCCCGACGACGCCGACCTCATCGTCCTCAACACCTGCCACATCCGCGAGAAGGCCGCCGAGAAGGTCTATTCCGAGCTCGGCCGCATGCGGGTGCTGAAGGATGCTGCCGCCTTGCAGGGCCGCGACGTCAGGATCGCGGTCGCGGGCTGTGTCGCACAGGCCGAGGGCGCGGAGATCGTGCGCCGCGCGCCGACCGTCGATCTTGTGGTGGGGCCGCAGAGCTACCATCGGCTGCCCGAGATGCTCGCGCGCACGCAGCACGGCAAGGTCATCGACACCGAATTCCCGGTCGAGGACAAGTTCGACCACCTCGCGGCGCCCAGCCGCTCGGCGACACGAAAGCGCGGCGCGTCGGCATTTCTCACCGTGCAGGAAGGCTGCGACAAGTTCTGTACGTTCTGCGTGGTGCCTTACACCCGCGGCGCGGAGGTATCGCGGCCGGTCGCGCGGATCGTCGCGGAGGCCGAGCGCCTGGCCGATGCCGGCGTGCGGGAGATCACGCTGATCGGCCAGAACGTCAACGCCTATCACGGCGAAGACGAGCGTGGCCGCACCTCTTCGCTTGCTCAATTGCTGGAACGGCTGGCGCAAATCCCCGGCGTTGCCCGGCTGCGCTACACCACCAGCCATCCGCGCGACATGGACGACAGCCTGATCGCGGCGCATCGCGATCTGCCGGCGCTGATGCCGCAACTGCATCTGCCGGTGCAGTCCGGCTCCGACCGCATTCTCGACGCGATGAATCGCCGTCACACCCGCGCCGATTATCTTGTCGTGATCGACCGGCTGCGCAAGGCGCGCCCCGATCTCGCCTTCTCGTCCGATTTCATCGTCGGCTTTCCCGGCGAGACCGACCGGGATTTCGACGACACGCTGCGCCTCGTCGCCGAGGTGGGCTTCGCCGGCGCATTCTCGTTCAAATATTCGCCGCGGCCGGGCACGCCTGCGAGCGACATGGAGCAGTTGCCGGAGGCCGTGAAGGACGAGCGGTTGCAGCGCCTGCAGACGGTGATCGACCACCAGCAGGCGGCGTTCCTGGCGCGCTGCGAGGGCCTGACGTTCGACGTTTTGTTCGAAAAGATCGGCCGCCATCCCGGTCAGATCATCGGCCGCTCGCCTTATCTCCAGCCGGTGCAGGTGATGGCGCCGGCATCGCTGATCGGCGAGATCGCACCTGTCACAATCCATGAGGTTGGACCGAATAGCCTGTTTGGTCGACTGATTTCTTCGCCAAAAGAACTTCCCCTTTCCCGTGTCGAGGCTGTGGGAGCCTGATGCCGCCACCTCTTGGACCCGACCACGGACTGATGGCCTCCAGCGAAGGAGGTCCCACCCAGGTCGCGCTCACCTTCGACGACAATCGTCATGCCTCGGTGCTGTTTGGGCAATACGGCCAGAACCTCGCGCTGATCGAACGCCGGCTCGGCGTGGTTGCCGAGCAGCGCGGCAATCATGTCACCCTCGAAGGCTCGCGCGATGCGGTCGAGCAGGCCCGCCGCGTGCTCGAAGGCCTGTACGACAACATCAAGCGCGGCCAGGACCTCACCACCGGCGACGTCGAGGGCGCGATCAGGCTCGCCATCGCCCAGGGATCGCTGTTCGATTTCGATCGCACTGCGGCGCGGCCGGACTTCGAGGAGATCAACCTGCGCAAGCGGCCGGTGCGCGCCCGCACCACCGCGCAGGACGCCTACATCCGCGCGATGCGAAGGAACGCGCTGGTGTTCGGCACCGGACCCGCCGGCACCGGCAAGACCTGGCTCGCGGTCGCCTATGCCGTTGCGCTGTTCGAGCGCAAGGAGGTCGACCGCATCGTCCTGTCGAGGCCGGCGGTCGAGGCCGGCGAGCGGCTCGGCTTCCTGCCGGGCGATCTGCGCGAGAAGATCGATCCCTATCTGCGGCCGATGTACGACGCGCTGTTCGACCTGATGGATGCGCGCATCGTCGAGCGTGCCATGCAATCCGGCGAGATCGAGATCGCGCCGCTCGCCTTCATGCGCGGCCGCACGCTGTCCAATGCCGTCGTCATTCTCGATGAGGCGCAGAACACCACGGCCATGCAGATGAAGATGTTCCTCACCCGGCTCGGCGAGAACAGCCGCATGATCGTCACCGGCGATCCGAGCCAGGTCGACCTGCCGCCGGGCCAGACTTCCGGCTTGCACGAGGCGACGCGTTTGCTGGAGGGCGTCGAAGGCATCGGCCATGCGACATTCGCCGCAAGCGACGTGATCCGCCATGAGCTGGTGTCGCGGATCGTCGCGGCCTACGACAAGGCCGACGCCGCGCGACGCCGCGGTTCCAGGGACGGGCCCAGGGATTGAAGCGGGCCGCGCCAGCACGCCGGCCCCGGCGCCCGGCCAAGGCGCCCATCCGGATCGATATCCTGGTCCGGTCGCCGCGCTGGCGGGCCACAGCCCGGGCGACGGTTCGCAAGGCCATCCACGCCGCGGCACAGGCCGTCTCAACGCCGCAGGCCGAGCTTGCTATCGTGCTGACCGATGATTCGACGATCCGTTCGCTCAATCGCGACTGGCGCGGCAAGGACACGCCGACCAACGTGCTGTCGTTCCCCGCTGCCGTGCCCGGCAAAGGCCGCTCGGCCTCCCTATATATCGGCGATATCGTCATCGCCCACGAAACCACGAAACGCGAAGCGGCCGCCGAGGGAAAGCCGTTCAGTCACCACCTTGCCCACCTCACGGTCCACGGATTCCTCCATCTGCTCGGCCACGATCATGACAACGACCGCGATGCCAACCGGATGGAACGACTGGAGCGCCGGATCCTCGCGCGCCTGTCGATTCCCGATCCGTATGGATCGCAGCACATCTGAAGTCCGTCATGGCTGACAACGAATCTCCCGGTCCGAGCGAGCAGCGCAACCTGCCGGTTCCGGTGAGCCGCATGACGGATGCCGACAGCGAAGGTTTTTTCGCCCGGCTCGCCCGCGCTCTGTTCGGCTGGAAGAACGGACCGACCCGCGCCGACATCGAAGTCGTGCTCGAAGCGGCGGGACCTGGCGAAGCCGGCGTGTCGCCGGAAGAGCGCACCATGATCAAGAACATTCTGGCGCTGCGCGGGCGCCGGATCGAGGACGTCATGGTGCCGCGCGGCGACATCGTTGCCGTGCGCCACGACATCTCGCTTGGTGAGCTGGTCAAGGTGTTCGAGAACGCCGGCCATTCCCGGCTGGTGGTCTATCGCGAGACGCTCGACGATCCGAGCGGCATGGTCCACATCCGCGACCTGATCGCCTTCATGACCGCCAAGGCCACCATCGACCCGGCCAAGCCGCCGCGGCGCAAGAAAACGCGGATCGCAGGCCTCGATCTCGGCGCGATCGATCTGTCGATGCCGCTGACCTCGGCCAAGATCATGCGCGAGATGCTGTTCGTGCCGCCATCGATGCCCGCGCTCGATCTGCTGGAGAAGATGCAGGCGACTCGCATCCATCTCGCGCTGGTGGTGGACGAATACGGCGGCACCGACGGCCTGGTTTCGATGGAGGACATCGTCGAGCAGATCGTCGGCGAGATCGCCGACGAGCACGACGAGGATGAACTCCCCACCGTCGTGAGCCAGCCCGACGGATCGTTCATCGCCAACGCGCGCGCGAGCCTCGACGACGTCACTGCCGCGGTCGGTGTCGCCTTCGACGTCGGCGAAGCGGCCGAGGAGGTCGACACCATCGGCGGCTACCTCATGACCCAGGTCGGCCGCCTGCCGCTACGCGGCGAGCTGGTGCCGGGTCCGACCGGCTTCGAGATCGAGGTGCTGGATTCCGATCCACGCCGGATCAAGAAGGTGCGCATTCACAAAAGCAAGGATCGCCCGATCGAGCGCGATCGCGACGGCCGCCGGCGCTACAGCACGGCCGAGACAACAAACCCGGCCATGGCGCCGACATCCACCGACACCAGCACTCCGAATAAATCGTGACGACCGCCGACGCACCCGCCTCGCGCCCGTCTGTGACGCGCCTCGCACAATGGATCGTGCTGAGCTGGGGCTGGCGGCGGGCGCTGGTGGCCGTCGTTGCCGGCGCGCTGTCGGCGCTGGCGATGGCGCCGTTCGATGCCTGGCCGGTGCTGTTTCTGACGTTTCCCATTCTCGTCTGGCTGATCGATGGCGCGGCCGGAGGCCGTCTCGGCGGCATGGCGAGCGCAGCCATCGCCGGCTGGTGGTTCGGCTTCGGCTATCACGTCGCCGGCCTTTACTGGATCGGCTACGCCTTCCTGGTCGACGCCAAGACCTTCGGCTGGCTGCTGCCGTTCGCGGTGCTTGGACTCCCGGCCTACCTCGCCATCTACAGCGGTTTCGGTCTCGCGCTGGCGCGCATGATCTGGCCGCGCGGACCGGCGCGGCTGATCGCGCTGGCGGTGGCCCTCACCATCGCGGAGTGGCTGCGCGGCCATCTGCTGACCGGCTTTCCCTGGAACCTCTACGGCTACGCACTCACCTCGCCGCTTGCGCTGGCGCAGAGCGCATCGCTGATCGGCATCTGGGGGCTGACGTTCGTTGCGGTTGCGGTGTTCGCATCGCCAGCCATGTTCGCCGACGAGCGCACCGACACGCGGCGCAGGTGGCTGCCGTTTGCCGTCAGTCTCGGGTTGCTGGCAATGCTCGGCGCATACGGAACATGGCGGTTGAATCGTACGCCGGTCGGTTTCGTCGACAACGTGCGGCTGCGCATCATGCAGCCCAATCTCGCGCAGGACGAGAAGTTCAACTACAGCGCCAAGCAGCGGGTGATGAGCCACTATCTCGAGCTCTCCGACCGCTCGACTGGTCCGCAGTCGACCGGCGTGCGCGATGTCACCCATCTGATCTGGCCAGAGTCGGCGTTTCCGTTCCTGCTCACCCGCGAGCCCGACGCCATGGCCCAGATCGCGGCCCTCCTGTCACAAGGCACTGTGCTGATCACGGGTGCCGTGCGCGCGCCGGAATTGCCGCCGAACCAGAAGATCGACCACGCCTACAATTCGATCTACGTGATCGATCACGACGGCACGATCCTGTCGGTCTACGACAAGATGCATCTGGTGCCGTTCGGCGAATACCTGCCGCTGCAGAATTGGCTCGAGCGTCTCGGCCTGATGCAGCTCACCAAGCTGCCAGGCGGCTTCATCTCCGGCGAGCGCCGCCGCAACATCGCCATTCCGCGCGCACCGAGCGCCCAGCCGTTCATCTGCTACGAGATCATCTTCCCGGGCGAAGCATCGTCGAACGGCGAACCGCGGGCTGGCTGGATGATCAATGTCACCAACGACGGCTGGTTCGGCATCAGCACCGGCCCCTACCAGCATCTGCAGCAGGCGCGCCTGCGTGCGATCGAGCAGGGCCTGCCGCTGGTGCGCGCCGCCAACACCGGCATCTCGGCCGTGATCGATCCGGTCGGCCGCATCGTCAAATCGCTGCCGCTCGGCGTCGAGGGCGTGATGGATGCACCGCTGCCCCGCCGGATCAACGCGCCGGTCTATGCACGCTTCGGCGATTTCGGCGTGCTGGTGGTAATCGGTGCTTCCTTGATCTTCGTGATCCGGCGGCGGACGCGCCGCGGTTAACGATCATAATGCATTATTATTGTCCAATCACGAGCCCGCATGGGCTTCAAATAAAATTGCTATGCCTCCATAATTTTGGCAATTTTATTGAACGACATTATTCGCAGATTAAAATGATTTAGTTGCAACTTTCACCATGCCTTGAGGGTGACAACAATAACTTGCAATTCACGGATTGCGCGTGGATTTGAACTGTGTCCAATACTGCTTCGATGGAGCGATCAAACAGATGATGGCTAAGAAGGCGCCGAACCCGACTGACAAGCACGTCGGCGCGCGCGTCCGCATGCGTCGCATGATGCTCGGCATGAGTCAGGAGAAGCTCGGCGACGCGCTCGGTCTCACCTTTCAGCAGGTGCAGAAATACGAAAAGGGTGCAAACCGAATCGGCGCGTCGCGCTTGCAGCAGATCGCGCAGATCCTGCAAGTGCCGGTCTCGTTCTTCTTCGAGGGCGCGCCGAGCGCGCCAGGCCTCGCGCATCTCGAGGGCATGTCCGAAGCGCCCTCGCCCGCCTATGTGTCCGACTTCCTGGCGACGTCCGATGGCCTGGCGCTGACCAAGGCCTTCATGAACATCAAGAGCGGCAAGCTGCGCCGCCGCATCGTCGACCTCGTCGAGCAGATGGCGGCTGAAGACGAGCGCTGACGCCGGCCCGCGGCGCAACCCAGGGCATTTGCCCACGACTGCCCACATCTTGACCGCGCTTGAGGACACTGCAAAAACCACGCAACGGCTGTCGGGCGCGGCCGTCGAAGCGCGCCTTTTCAGGAGTATCCGACGGTGCCCCACACCAATTACCTGTTCACCAGTGAATCCGTGTCCGAGGGTCATCCGGACAAGGTCTGCGACCAGATTTCAGATGCCATTCTCGACGCGTTCATCGAGCGCGACGTCAAGCTCGGCATCGCCGACGACAGCCTGATCAACACCCGGCTCGGCTGCGAGACGCTGTGCACCACCAACAAGATCGTGGTCGCCGGCGAAGGCCGCGGCCAGCTCTTCAAGACCATCCATGGCGTGTCGGTGGTCGATCGCGAGCTGATCACCGAGATCGCGCGCGGCGTGGTCAAGGACATCGGCTACGACCAGAACGGCTTCTCCTATCACGGCGCCGACGTCGAGGTGCTGCTGCACGGCCAGTCGCCTGACATCGCCATGGGCGTCAACGCCAAGAAGAAGAAGGGTGAGGAGCAGGAGGGCGCCGGCGATCAGGGCATGATGTTCGGCTACGCCTGCACCGAGAGCGAGGTGTACGAGAAGGGTTCGTACATGCCGGCGCCGATCTACTTCGCCCATAAGATTTTGAAAGTGCTGTCGGAGAAGCGCCGCTCCGGCTCGCTCGCCGATCTGCAGCCCGATGCCAAGAGCCAGGTGACGGTGAAATACGTCAACGGCAAGCCGGTCGGCTGCACCAAGGTCGTGGTCTCGACGCAGCACAACGAGAAGAGCCGCAACAACAAGAAGTACACGCCCGGCCTGATCAAGGAGATGATCGGCGCGGCGGTCGAGTCGGCGCTGCCGAAGGGCTGGATGCCCAAGAGCAATTCGGATTTCCTGGTCAACCCGACCGGCAACTTCGTGGTCGGCGGGCCGGATGGCGACTGCGGCCTGACCGGACGCAAGATCATCGTCGACACCTACGGCGGCTATGCGCCGCACGGCGGCGGCGCGTTCTCCGGCAAGGACCCGACCAAGGTCGACCGCTCGGCCGCCTATGCGGCGCGCTATCTCGCCA
>Ga0265325_10002106_pt1 | contig 13598 bp, 12 predicted proteins | sample 41420metaG_FD_202090 | JGI IMG/M metagenome (GOLD analysis project Ga0265325, IMG submission 202090) | Rhizosphere microbial communities from Carex aquatilis grown in University of Washington, Seatle, WA, United States - 4-14-20 metaG | ecosystem: Host-associated > Plants > Roots > Rhizosphere...
GAAGGATGAGCCCGTCATGGTTCGAGACGAAGGCGCGCCTCCTCACCATGAGCAGCACCTTGGGTGCGGCTCCCTCATTCACATCATAAGAGCAGGAGACTCATAACGCCGCAGCTTGCGTCAGCAAGCGGCCGTGCGACCCGGCATCGCCGTCAGTCCTCGTCAGGCTCAGTCCTCGTCAGACTTGGCGGACTTGCGTTTTCTGGCCGGCTTTTTTGAATCTTCCGGCCTGATGCTCATCGGCCTGCCCGCATTGACCGGGGTGGCGTCAGCCTCCGGCTCCCTGAAGAAGGCGCGGCAGGGAGGGCTGAGCTGCGACTTGTTCTGGATCATGCAGACCGTGATGCGGTCGACATCGGGAACGAACGCGCCGCAGACGCGCATCGCGTCGCCGCTGCAGGCCTGCTCCTGCTCGGGCGTATAGGCCTCGCTGGTCGCGGACCACATCGACACCGACAGCGCCGTCGCCAGCATCAAGCCGATCTGGAAGTTTCTGGACTGAACAGCCATCGCGAATCCCCCCGAAACGTTGCAAGGGGAATTGTGGGTGAAGGGCGGGGGATTGGCAAGAAGGGCAGAACGTTCTTCTCGACGTGTGTCGTGGAGAGCACGCCGCTCGCTTCGATGTCGCGTCCGCACGAGAGGGATTCGAGGAGTGGTACAGTTGGGTGGGCTCGAACCACCGACCTCCTGTTCCACAGACAGGCGCTCTAACCAACTGAGCTACAACTGCATCCGTTTCCGGCCCCGAAAAGGGGTGGCCGAACGGGGCGGAAACTAGGTGCAACGGCCCTCTTTGGCAAGGCCGACGGCGCCATCTATCGCACCGTCCGCGCCCCTCGGAAGACGGCAAAAAACAAGAGGCCCGGGCGATTGGCCCGGGCCTCTTGGGTAGAGAATGCGAGATCAGGCGGCCGGCTTGAACAGTTTCGACGCGTTGGCCTTGATCGGCTCGACGGTCTCGGCGGCGACCTTCTGGCTCAATTCAGCGAGCTCCTTGGCCTGGGCGGTGAAGGCCTCGAACTGCTTCTTGGCGTGGGAGGTCCACAGCTCGACCGCCTCCGAGGGCGATTTGATACTGAGCAATTCCTGCGCGAAGTCCAGCGACGCGGTGGTGTGGGACTTCATCATTTCCATCAGCTTGGCGGAGTATTCGCTGGCGCCCTTGCTGGCGGAAGTGAACACCGCCTCGATGGTGCCGTTGTTGCTCTCGGCGACGTCCTTGAACTTGGCATAGCTATCGCGGGCCTGCGAAACGCCCTTCTCGGCGAACGCGCGCATCTGCTCGGGAACCTCGAATGGGATGACGGAGGAGGAGAATGGATCGGAACTTGCCATGGCATGAATCCTTCGAAAAACGGGGTGAAGTGATGTGACCCCTTGCACTCCCGGTATCAAAATACCGGGAACGTCGACTGGATCACGCTGCGGGAATGTCCTGGGTCGGACACCGGACAGTTGTAGCCATATATAATGTCAATTTTGTGCAACGCAATACAAAGAGGCACAATTTAAGGTGCAGCACCACGCTGCCGACCCGGAGGGGATGCGTGACCCCCATCCGGGTTCTCGATCGCAAAACCCTGCAACGCTCCGGGCCTTAAACCTTGGGTTTGGCCGCTTCCATCGCCGCCTTGCTGACGATCTGGCCCATTTCGCTGGCCTGCTCGGCCAGCGAGCGCATCTGCGCCTGCACATATTCGCTGTGCAGCTTCATGATTTCGGTCAGATCCTTGGCGTGCAGCAGCGACTGCGCATAGTCCAGCGAAGCCTGTACGTTCTTTTCGGCATAGGATATCGCCTTGGCACCGATATCCTTGGCGCCGGCGGCAACCGTCGCGCCGCGCTCCTCGATCGTGCCCGCGGTCGCCTGCGCCGTAGAGACGAATTTCTCGAAGGCCTTGCGGGCCTGCTCGAAGCTCGCTTCCGCCATCGACCGCATGTCCTTCGGAATCTCGAAATGCCCTTCTTCGCTCATGGTCCCACTCCTGTTGGCAATCGTTAAGGGCCGTACGCCCCTGCTCCCGTCCGTCCAAAGCCAGACTATCGGCAAATGGCTTCGCCGATGTGACGTGGCACCAGCCGGTTCCGCATCGTGAACCCTTGATCGCCATTTGCAACAACCCCAACGCCGCAGGCACCATAGGGTTCAGACGAATTAAGGTTATCCCGGCTTGGAGACGGGCCGCGGCCGCTGGGCCGTGGACCTGACCTCGCCCGCGGGCGATACTAACGTTCCATTAAGGCTGTCAGCGTTCGGCGGCCGATTCCTGAAATCATCAACGGGCAAGCGCCTCGCCAGTCGGATCATGTCGTTGCGATGAATAATGCGGAATTCCAGTTGCAAGGCGTCGGCGATCCGCGACTGGCGGTGCATGCGACAAGCGCCCTTCCCGCCTGGCTCTGGTCGGTCGACGGCACGCGGATTCTGTGGGCCAATCCGGTCGGCGCCAAACTGTTCGGCGCGGCCAATGGCGCAGTACTCGCCAAAAAACTGTTCGGTCCGGCGGACGCGCACCGGCGCCAGGTGGCGCAGCTTGCAGGCCGCCTGCCGCTGAACGGCGCGATCCGGCTGGAGCGGCTGCGCGGCTTCGGCGCGTCGCTCGGCATGCTCGTCACCTGCGGCTGTGCCCGGCTTGAATTCGCCGATGGCCACCACGGCATCCTGGTCGCCGCCGCCGAACCTGTCGGGCGCGCGATGCCGCTGGCGGAGCGGCTGCAGCGGCTGGTCGAAGGCATCGGGCAGCCGATCGCCGCGTTCGCGCGCGACGGCATGTTGATCGCTGCCAGCGATGGAGGCCGTCCGCTGCTTTCCTTCTCCAATCTCGCCGAGGCCGGCCTCGACGAAGCGCGCGGCGACGCGCTCAGGAACGGCCGCGCCGAAGCGCCCATCGGCACCGGCCACATGGTGCTGCAGCGCGTCGGCTCGGGCGCCGATGTCGGCCTGGTCGCGCTGATCGCGCCGGGCGCGCCGCAGCCCGCTGTCACCGAGGCCGCGCCAGAGCCGGTCGCACCGGCGGCGGAGCAACCGATGCCGGACTACGAACAGCCGGCGACATCGGGCGAAGCTCCGGCCGAGTTTGCGCTGGTCGACGAGTTCGCGGAATCACCTGCCGCCGATGCGACTGAATCATTGCCAGCCGAATCCGAAACCGGGCCGGTGGCGCCTGCCGCCGAGCAGTCGATGCCCGATTACGAACAGCCGGCTTATTCCGGCGAGGCGCCGGCCGAATTCACGCTGGTCGACGAGTTCGCGGATGAGCCGTCCGCCGAGACGGTTGAAACGGCAGCCGCCGACTCCGCAGCCGAACCGGTCGCACCACCGGCCGACGAGCCGATGCCCGGCTACGAACAGCCGGCCAATTCCGGCGAGGCGCCGGCCGAGTTCGCGCTGATCGAGGAAGCCTTCGAACAACCCGAGCCGCCCGAGGTGCCGGCGCTGACGGTGCTGCAGCTCAATGTGCCGCATGCGGAAGCATCGCCCGTGGAGGCCGCGCCGCCGCCGAGCGAATCCGCTTCCCAAGAGCCCTCTCCCTTTGTCGAAGCCGTTGCCGACGAGCCCATGCCGCCGCCTGCCGCAGCGCCGTCATGGCCCGACGAATCCGCGGAGAGCCCCCGCCTCCACCCGCTGCGCTTCATGTGGCAGATGGACGCCGAAGGCCGTTTCTCGCTCGGCTCCGACGAGTTCGCCCGCCTGATCGGCGCACGCACGGCCGCGAGCTTCGGCCGGTCATGGAGCGAAATCGCCGAAGACCTCGCCCTCGATCCCGAAGGCCGCGTCGTCAAGGCGGTTGCCACCCGCGATACCTGGAGCGGCATCACCCTGAGCTGGCCCACCGATGGCGGCGGCCGCTTGCCGGTCGAATTGTCGGGCTTGCCGGTCTGCGACGGATCGCGGAATTTTGCCGGCTATCGAGGCTTCGGGGTGTGCCGCGATCTCGACGGCCTGACGCGGCTGGCGGCGCTGCGCCGCTTCGAAGCGTTCAGTGCCCCGGCGGCCCCACAAACGCTTTCGGCGGACGTCGTTCGGGCCGAACCGGCGAAAGATTCGGCCGCGAATTTGCCTTCAGTTCCCGATACTGAACCTTCAACTATCGCTGAATCGCCTGCTTCCGACGCCGCCGAGAGTTCATCACCAACCGATTTGGAAACGCCCGTGGAAACGCCCGTCGAAATACCTGGGAACGTGCTGCCGTTTCGCCCCCTGGGTGAGCCAAAATCGGGCGAACCGAAATCCCCGGGCCTGACGCCGGTGGAAAACAGCGCCTTCAACGAACTCGCCCGGCAATTGTCGGCGCGGCTCGAAAGCGAACACGGCGCGGTACCTGCCGCGCCGGCGGCTTCCGAAGCGCCCGCGGCAGCGATCGAGCTGCCACCGGCAACGCCGGAGGTCGGCGAACAGACCGGATGGCTGGCGCAGCCCGAGCCGCCGCCGCGCGGCGAAGCCCGGCGCGACCGGGCGCTGCTCGACCTGTTGCCCGTCGGCGTCCTGATCTATCGGCTCGACCGGCTGGTCTACGCCAATTCGGCGTTTCTCGCCCGGATCGGCTATGCGAATCTTCACGCGCTGGAGGATGCCGGCGGTCTCGACGCGCTCTATGTCGAGCCCCGCGTCTCCAGCGCCAGCAGCACCTCCGACACCGGCACGCCGGTGACGATTTCGGCCCCTGACGCCTCGACCGGACATACGCCGTCCTCGGCGATCGACGCGCGCCTCTACACCATCAGCTGGGACAACGAGCAGGCATTGGCATTGATCTTCTCCGGCACCGCGATGGAAAGCGCTGATGTTGCCGCCGCGATCGCGCAAGCCCCGGCAGCACCCGAGCCGTCGCCGGTCGGCCACGCCGATGCCGAGGAACTCGGCGCCATCCTCGATACCACAGCCGACGGCATCGTGATGTTCGACGCCGAAGGCAATCTCAATTCCTGCAACCGCAGCGCCGAAGCGCTGTTCGGCTATGACGGCGATGAATTCGTGCAGCGCAATCTGGTCGAGCTGTTCGCGCCGGAAAGCCAGCGCGTGGTGATGGATTACCTGGAAAGCATCAAGGGCGCCGGCGTCGCCAGCCTGCTCGAGCACGGCCGCGACGTGCTCGGCCGCGCCAGCCGCGGCGGGATCATCCCGCTGTCGATGACGATGGGACGCACCCGCCACGACGGTCCGAATTTCTTCGCGGTGTTTCGCGATCTGTCGCAGACCAGGAAGAGCGAAACCGAGCTGCAAAAGGCGCAGCGGCTGGCCGACCGGGCGGCCAACGCCAAGGCCGACCTCCTGGCGCGGATCAGCCACGAGGTCCGCGCGCCGCTCAACGCCATCATCGGCTTTGCCGAAGTGATGATCGGCGAACGCTTCGGCGCGCTCGGCAACGAGCGTTACGCCGAATACATGAAGGACATCCGCGCCTCCGGCGAACGCGTGATCGCCATCATCAACGACCTCACCGATCTCTCGCGCATCGAGACCGGCAAGCTCGATCTCACCTTCGCGCATCAGAATCTCAACGACCTCGTCGAGCAATGCGTGTCGGTGATGCAGCCGCAGGCCAACCGCGAGCGCATCATCATCCGCACCTCGCTGGCGCACGCGCTGCCGCCGGTCGTCGCCGACGCCCGCGCGCTTCGCCAGATCGCGCTCAACCTGATCGGCAATTCGATCCATCTCGCCAATGCCGGCGGCCAGGTCATCGTCTCCACCGCGCAGTCGGATCTCGGCGACGTGGTGTTGCGGGTGCGCGATACCGGCCAGGGACTGAATGACAACGAGGTCGCCGCCGCGATGGAGCCGTTCCGCAACCAGGCGCCCTCGGATCAGGCCGCCGAAGGCTCCGGCGTCAGCCTGTCGCTGACCAAGGCGCTGGTCGAGGCCAACCGCGCTCAATTCCACCTCAAGACCGGTGCGCATTCGGGCACCCTGGTCGAAGTGGTGTTTTCGCAGGAAACGGCGAAGGCCTAGGGCATTTTTCGAACTCGGTGGCTTCATCCTTCGAGACGCGCGCAAGAGCGCGCTCCTCAGGATGAGGTCTTAAACTTCGCTTGTCCGGACGAACTGACAGACCCTCATGGTGAGGAGCGCGGCAACGCCGCGCGTCTCGAACCATCAGGCAATACGCCAAAGCCGAACGCCGGTGCGGGAATCTGTCGCGCCGGATCGGCGCCGCACGGCACAATCCTTGCTCGGAATTATCGAATTGAATGCAAGCCCGCGCTTACCGCCTAATTCTTGAGCATCCGGATTGATCTGACATGCGTTGCCTCGTCGTTGCGGACCTGCATTATTCGTTGCCGCAATTCGACTGGCTGCTCAGCGCCGCACCGCAATTCGACCTCGTCATCTTCGCCGGCGACGCCCTCGACATCGGATCGCTGGTCGATTTCCGCGCCCAGATCGTCGTGGTGAAGAAGTATCTTTCGCTGCTGTCGGCGATCACCCCGGTGATTCTCTGCTCCGGAAACCACGACCTCGACGAGCGCAACCCGGAGGGCGAAAAGATCTCGCGATGGATCGGCGAGGTGCGCGAACTCGGCATCGCCTGCGACGGCGACAGCCTGACCATCGGCGACACGCTATTCACCGTCTGTCCGTGGTGGGACGGACCCCTGGTCAAGCAGCGGCTCGAGGACCAGTTGCGCGAGGCTGCGGCGGTTCGCCTGAAACGATGGATCTGGGTGCATCATGCGCCACCGGCCAATTCGCCCACCAGCTGGGGCGGCAAGCGCTTTTTCGGCGACGTCGAACTGGTGCAGTGGATCAAGACCTATCAGCCCTCGATGGTCATTTCGGGTCATGTGCACGAATCGCCGTTCGTCCCCGACGGCTCCTGGTTCGATCGGCTCGGCGACAGCTGGGTGTTCAACACCGGCCGCCTGCCCGGCCGGCCGCCGACCCATATCGTGCTCGATATCGACGACGCGACGGCGTTCTGGCTGGCGGTCGGCGAAGAAGGGCAATGCATCCGCCTCGACGCGCCGTTGCAGCGGCCGGCAGCCGTGATCGCCGAGCCGCCGGAATGGCTCACATCCTTGGGTCGGATTGTCGATCCGATCCTGGCGAGACCTGCGTCGGCGGCAGGTTGATCATGCTCTGCAGGATGTCGCCGACCATCGCCAGATGATTGCCGTGGCCGGCATATTGCCGCTTGATGTCGGCAAGATAGGTGTTCGCGACATTGAGCCGCTGCGCCAGCATCCGCGCGATCAGCAGCGCCACCTCGGGCGTCTCGCGCAGCACGGCAGCCGCGTCGCTGAACTCGTAGATGGTTGAATCGGACGCCGCGCGCACCGTCGCGGTATGCGGCTGATCCAGGAGAACCGACATTTCTCCGAGCACCGCGCCGGGTTCGGTGATGCAGGCGACCACGGTATCGCCCTTGAGGACCTCGAGCCGTCCCTCGATCAGAACGTAGAGATGACCGGTGGTGTCGCCCTCGTGGATCATGAGCGTTCCCGCGGCAACGTCCCGGGCCGTCCCCCCCGTGCAATAGTTCAGAATTGCGCGCATCCGCCGAGACTCCCTATCCGGGGAGCAAGACTAGCATCGGAATAACCAGCGTCGAACGGATAAAACGTGCCGCATGCTTAAATTGTCGGCAGCGGCCAAGGGCGGGAGGCCGCGCGTTCAGGCCACCGCCTTGCGTCGCATCCGCGGGTCGTGGCCCGCGAGCAATGGGGCGTACGCGACCGCGAATCCGATGAAGGCGGCGGCCCAGGCAAAGGCCGCGAGGTGCAGCAGCAACTCGCTGTGAGCGGGCTCGAGCGCCGCGCAGATGCGCGCCAGCGCCGCGACCACGATCGCGGCATAGATCGCCTGCGTGGGATAAGATGCCGTGAGTTGCTGGCCGCTATGCCCGAGCGTCGCGCGGCTCATCACCGCCAGCGTCATGATGCCCGCAGCACCTCCCATCCAGGCATGGATACCGGCGCTTGCCGGCAGCAGCGCGAACGTGGCGGCGGCATTCAGCAGGAAGCCAAGCGGCACGAAGACGTAGCCGACATGCAGGATCAACAATAGCCGCTCCCGCACCGTGCGGTCCCCGGCCCAGCGCCCGAGCCGCACGAGATGCAGCAGTCCCGCCAGCCCCAGCGCAACACCGGTGACGCGGCTATCGGGACGGACAACCCAGGACAGCAGCGCCAGCGCGCCGGCGGCAACCACGATCGTGTCGAAGCGGCCGAACGGCACCGGCAGGCGGCCGGGATTTTCCCGCACCAGCCAGTTGCGGGTGAAGCTCGGAATGATGCGTCCGCCGATCAGCGTGATCAGCAGCACGACCACTGCGATGCCGGCGCGGATGGAGATGTCGGCCGCGCCGCCGAAATGCGCCTCGAGATGGAAGGCGATATTGCCCGCGAACAGCAGCAGGACCAGCAGCACCACGGCGAGATTGCGCCAATTGCGGCCGGCGATGATCTCGCGGGCCGCCGCCAGCGCGACCAGCAGCAGGAAGCCCGCATCGACCAGCATCGCCGCAAGCCAGCCGGTCTCGGCGGAAAACGTTACGGCAAGCCGCCCCAAGACCCAGACCGTCACCAGCACCATCAGCGGTGTGCCCCGGATCGGCAGCCGCCCGGTCCAGTTCGGGATCGCCGTGAACAGGAAGCCGGTGATGACCGCCGGCAGGTAGCCATAGAGCATTTCATGCACGTGCCAGTCGCGTGGCGCGAAGGCCGAGGTCAGGGTGATCTCGCCGTAAAAGGCGGGCAGCCAGACCAGGATCGCAAGTCCCGCATAGATCGACCCCAGCAGGAAGAACGGCCGAAAGCCGTTCGCGAACAGAACCGGACCGTCATAGGATTGCCTGGTGGGAACCGTCGTCATGGCTATTTCCTCCAGCTAAGGCCGGTCGATCTCTCGTTCTTTAGGTGGAATGACGCGCGGCTTTGTTGCGCCAACGCAAACTTTGGCTTGATCGGGCCGCCCAATCGCAGTCTAGATTCACTTGAAGTCGCCGCCTTCGGAGGGAACATGGCCACGCTCGACCCTTCGCTGGTCGCCTATCTGCCGTTGTTTGCGGGATTTGCCGCGGACGAACTCGGCGAAGTCCTGCGCGAGGCCCGCTCGCTGCGCTTTGCGAAGAACAGCACAGTGTTTGAGCAGGGCGGCGACGCGCATTCCTTCTTCTTGCTGCTGCATGGCCATGTCCGGGCCAGCAAGACCACCCCGGCCGGCGAACAGATCGTGGTGCGCTATGTCGCGCCCGGCGAGACGTTTGGGGTGGCGACTGCGATCGGGCTGCAGCGTTACCCCGCGACCGCTACCGCGGTCGACGACAGCGTCGCGCTGGCCTGGCCGTCGGCGGCATGGCCGCGCCTGGTGGCGAAATTTCCGCAACTCGCCGCCAACACCCTACAGACCGTCGGCAGCCGGCTGCAGGAGAGCCATACCCGCGTGGTCGAGATGTCGACGCAGCAGGTCGAGCAGCGCATCGCGCATGCGCTGCTGCGGCTCGCCAAGCAATCCGGGCGCAAGGTCGAACACGGTGTCGAGATCGATTTTCCGATCAGCCGCCAGGATATTGCCCAGATGACCGGCACCACGCTGCATACGGTCAGCCGCACGCTGTCGGGCTGGGAACAGCGCGGCCTGATCGAGAGCCGGCGGCAACGCATCGTGCTGCGCGAGCCGCACAGACTGCTGGTGCTGGCCGAGGAAAGGCCCGGCGAAAGCGAACCTCCGGTCCGCGCCTGATTTCAGCCAGGCCGCTCGCCTTGCGCCATCACGCAGGCGGTAAGCGCCCTTAAAAACGCATCGCGGTCGACGCCGTGCTCGCGGCAGGCGTCGTCGACGGTGTGGAAGCACGCGATCGGGCAGCCGACGCAGCGCATCTTGAACTCGAGAAACACGCGGATCGTCTCGGGCGACCGGCTCATCACATCGTCGACGGAATCGTCAAATCGAATGGGCATGCGCGTCTCCGTCCCCGATTGAACGGTAGCGCCGATGGCGCGGACGCTCTTTGTGCCGGCGCAAACTTCCGCACGTAGTTGCTCCGCAGAAACGGAAACAGTTTCTCCGTCATGGCCGGGCTTGTCCCGGCCATCCACGTCTTAGCCTCAGCAAAGCAAGACGTGGATGCCCGGCACAAGGCCGGGCATGACGGGAAAAAAATGCGGAACCCTAAACCGCGCGGCTGTGCAGGTGCTGCGATCCGTCGAGATGCGCGTCGAAGGCCGCTGCGACGCTGCGCACCAGGAAGCGGGAATCGTCCGCCAGCGCCAGCGACGCACCGTCGACTTCGACGACGCCGTCGCAGATCAGATCCCGGAGCCGGGGCGACGCCAGCAGCATCTGCTCCGGAACCGATCCGTGCCGCGCACAGATCTCGCCGAGATCGGCGCCAAATTCGCACATGATGCGCTCGATGATTTCACCGCGCAGCCGGTCATCGTCCGTCAGGGCATAGCCCTTGGCCGTCGCCAGCCGGCCGACGGCGATCGCTTCCGAATAGGCCAGCGTATGCACCTCGTTCTGCACATAGCCCTGCGGCAGGCGTCCGATCGCGCTGGCGCCGAAGCCGAGCAGGATGTTGCCGGCATCGGTGGTGTAGCCCTGGAAATTCCGATGCAGCCGGCCCTGGCGCAGCGCCACTGCCATCTCGTCGTCGGGATGCGCAAAATGATCGAGCCCGATCTGCACATAGCCGGCTTCCTTCAGCGCATTCGCTATCGCATGTGACTGGTCCAGCCGCTCGAGGCTGTCCGGAAGCCAGGCCTCGTCGATCATGCGCTGGTGCTTCTTGAAGGCCGGGACGTGCGCATAGCCGAACACGGAGAAGCGATCGGGGCAAAGCTCGACGCAGCGCCTGACGGTGTCGAGGCAAGAGGTCACGGTCTGGTGCGGCAATCCGTAGATCAGATCGAAATTGATGCCAGCGATACCGGCGCGCCGCAGGCCTTTCGCCGCCGCGGCGGTCTCTTCAAGGCCTTGCACCCGGTTGATGGCGCGCTGCACGACGGGATCGAAGCTTTGCACGCCGAGGCTCGCCCGATTGACGCCGCCCAGCGCCAGCGCGGCGATCATCGCAGGCTCGAGCGTGCGCGGATCGATCTCGACCGCGAGCTCGGCCGATGGAAGCACGAAGAAGGCTTGCCTGATCGCCCCGATCAGATCCGTAAAACTCTCGGGCGCCATGATGGTCGGCGTTCCCCCGCCGAAATGGATGTGGTCGACCCTGAGCCGGCGGTCGATCTGCCGCGATACCAGATCGATTTCGCAGCGAAGCGCCGCCTCATAGACGGCAATGGGCTCGTCGCGATGAGCCACCGAGGTGTGGCAGCCGCAATACCAGCACATCGACCGGCAGAACGGAACGTGCAGATAGAGCGACGCGGTGGTGCGTGGTGGAATGGCCTTCAGCCAATCGGCATAGGTGTCGGAACCGATGGCGGCCGAAAAATGCGGTGCGGTCGGATAACTCGTATACCGCGGCAGCCGCTCCTGCCCGTAGCAGGCCGCAAGATCGTGCTTCATCTCTGCTCACCGACCCCGAATGAATCAAGCCGCCTTCGGGGCTTCGTCCGCACCCCATCTCAACTAACGACTAGAGCAAACGGAAGCGCCGCGCCTTGAGCTGGCTCAAACAACCCGTTGGAAATCCGCCTAGCGCGAAAAGAAATCGTAAACCGCGGGTAAAGATTTGCGCTCGCGCAAGGTGCGGCGGCCGGTTCCGCGCCAAGGTAGATCGTTAAGCGACAAACTGGAGCCGAGACCATGAGCCTGTTCATGCTGGACGCCGTTCTCTGGACTTTCGGAATCCGCGGCCATGTCCCGCAAGATGACGGGTTCCCGAACGGCCAGGACGGATCGTCATTCGCGGCCAATACCTCCAAGCTGATGCGGATTCTGGCCGCCGCGGTCATCTCCGTCGTGTTCCTGTCGCTGGTGCTGTGGGCGGCGGTCTGGCTCGCGATCAAACTGCTCTAGGTCCACGGCCCCGCGCGGGCATCCTGCAAAATCCCTGACATCGAAACCGCCATGGCGCCGCAGTTCGGCGGCGGGGATTCGGCTGCCGATGCGGTCGCCGTCGTCTCCGCCACTCATGAGATGAGCTTAAGTAATCTTACGGAGGTCCCGCAAAACTACCGGAACGTTGTTGCAGCACAAACAGCCTGGCAGCGGACGGCGCGAGAATGCGGCAGTCGATCAAAGCCTCCAGATTAAAGGAACGATCCGATGTTGACCCGCAGAGCCGCCCTGTTCAGCGCCGCCGCCGCAGCCCTCCTGCTGGCGACCCCCGCTACTGCCGATGATCTCAACCTGCCACGCCAGCGCGTCGATCTGGTGGCGCCGCCCTTCGTGCATGCGCATGAGCAGGCCACCAAAGAGGGCCCCAAAATCATGGAGTTCAAACTCGTGATCGAGGAGAAGAAGGTCGTCATCGACGATCAGGGCACCACGATCCATGCCATGACATTCAACGGCTCGATGCCGGGCCCGCTGATGGTGGTGCATGAGGGCGATTACGTCGAAGTGACGCTGGTCAATCCTGCCACCAATACGATGCCGCACAATATCGACTTCCATTCCGCGACCGGCGGACTCGGCGGCGGCGCGCTGACGCTGGTCAATCCGGGCGAGCAGGTCGTGCTGCGCTGGAAGGCAACCCGCACCGGCGTGTTCGTCTATCACTGCGCGCCCGGCGGCCCGATGATTCCCTGGCATGTCGTCTCCGGCATGAACGGCGCCGTCATGGTGCTGCCGCGCGACGGGCTCAATGACGGCAAGGGCCATCCGCTGCACTACGACAAGCTCGTCTACATCGGCGAGCAGGACATGTACGTTCCGAAGGACGAGAAGGGCAAATACAAGTCCTACGATTCTCCGGCCAAGGCCTACAACGACACCATCGAAGTGATGCGCAAATTGACGCCGACCCATGTCGTGTTCAACGGCAAGGTCGGCGCGCTGACCGGCAAGAATGCGCTCACCGCCAATGTCGGAGAAACCGTGCTGATCGTGCACGCGCAGGCCAATCGCGACAGCCGGCCGCATCTGATCGGCGGCCATGGCGACTACGTCTGGGAGACCGGCAAGTTCTCCAACCCGCCGGAAACCGGGCTCGAGACCTGGTTCATCCGCGGCGGTTCAGCGGGCGCCGCGCTCTACACGTTCCAGCAGCCCGGCATCTACGCCTATGTCACGCACAATCTGATCGAGGCCGCGATACTCGGCGCCACCGCGCACTTCAAGGTCGAGGGCAAGTGGAACGATGACCTGATGACCCAGGTGAAAGCGCCGGCGAAAATCCCCGCGGCCACCACCAACTGACGAGGCATTGGGTGCCGGCGCGAGCCGGCACCTTCTCTTCCGAGCCAAACCGGAACGGCCATGCTGATCGCCTTCAAACTCAAGCTTGCCTTGGCCTGCGCCGCCGGTCTTGCCGGTCCGCTGACGGTCGCGCCGCTGTTCTCCAGTTCGCCAGACCGAGCGATGCGCGAGGCGCAGGGAATCGTGGAATTGCACCCCGGCAGCGTGTCCTATCGCGCGGCCGGCGACTTCACCCGCGCCGGCAGGCAGGCGGAAGCGCCGCTGGTGTCGCTGCGCTTCGAGCGCCCGCTGTCGATCATGGCGCACCAGGTCGGCGCCGCCGACTATCAAC
>Ga0265325_10002107_pt1 | contig 13595 bp, 9 predicted proteins | sample 41420metaG_FD_202090 | JGI IMG/M metagenome (GOLD analysis project Ga0265325, IMG submission 202090) | Rhizosphere microbial communities from Carex aquatilis grown in University of Washington, Seatle, WA, United States - 4-14-20 metaG | ecosystem: Host-associated > Plants > Roots > Rhizosphere >...
GCGAGTAGAATTCGACGATTAGATGCGGCTGCATCTGGACCGCGTAAGGCACGTCGGAGAGCTTGGGCGTGCGCAGGAATTTGGCCGTCATCTTGCCGTGATCGACTTCGATGTAATCGGGCGTGTCGCGCTCGGGGCTTTTGGCGGCTTCGAGCGTCAGCGCCATTTCGCGCGCCTTGGGCGTCAGCGCAATTTCGTCGCCCTCCTTCACCATGCAGGAGGAGATCGTGATGCGCTTGCCGTTGACCCTGACATGGCCATGCGAAACCAGCTGGCGTGCGGCGAACGGCGTCGGCGCGAACTTGGCGCGAAAAACGACGGCATCGAGCCGGCGCTCCAGCAAACCGATCATGTTCTCGCCGGTGTCGCCCTGCCGGCGCGAGGCTTCGGTGTAGTATTTGCGGAACTGCCGTTCGGTGATGTTGCCGTAATAGCCCTTCAGCTTCTGCTTGGCCTGAAGCTGGGTTCCGTAATCCGACAGCTTCTTGGCGCGGCGTTGGCCGTGCTGGCCGGGGCCGTACGAGCGCTTGTTGACCGGGCTCTTGCCCCGCCCCCAAATGCTTTCGCCCATGCGGCGGTCGATCTTGAATTTGGCAGTCGCGCGTTTGCTCATGGAGGTCCGTGTTCCGTGCAGGAGAGAGTCCGGAAGGACACCCCTTCGCGGAAGGCGGGCAATATAGTCCGTGGACTTATCGTGTCAATGGCGTACAACATACTGTAATATATGACGTTTTGTGCGATCACTCGTCTACAAGTTGCACCCCTCGGCCGCGGCACTGTTACAGTTTGCCCGTAGATCGCAGGGCGGCCGGAGATAGGTTTGGATTGGCGCCTGTCTCAACCACTGGCGAAGGTGTGAAGTTTCGGCAAGTCCATGTCGGTACCTGGACAGGTCAACCTATGGGAATTGGTGCCAGTCTTAAGACACGGCAGATTCTAGCTGTTTAGTGAGAAGATCGGAGAGATAGTCGGCGATTAATGATAAGTCCGCCGTACCGCCATCTTTATGGGATTTGTCGGCATGTTCCAAGCCGCCCTCGTATCGCGGTCGCGATTTTCTAATACGTTCTGGAATGATCGGATCACCGGGAATCCACATCTTGAGTTCTTTGCACAAGATGAAATAACACAGCGCGCGGGCGGTTCTCCCATTGCCCTGGATAAATGGATGTATCCAGTTAAGCCGCCACAGAACATATGCTGCGGTGTTTATAGGTTCGTTGTGACCAGTACGTCGCGTAACTTGTCGGAGAAAGTCCGCCATGAAGCCCTGCACCTCTTGCCAACGCGGCGGATTATGTTTGCTATTTTCGATCACAACATTGCTTTGCCTATATTCCCCTGGAGCTTCGGAAAGAAATTGCACGGCATAGAAATTTAATTCGCATATAAAGCGGTGGTCGACCTTCAGATCTTCTCCTCGCCGCCATACCTCAAACGCAGTATGAAGAAATCCGTATTGCCGCCCCAAATTTCGGGACGAAACGAATTTTCCAATTTCAGATTCTTCGTCGAGAACTAACGGCACAGCCCCACCCCGAAGCAACCGACTCAGCAATCTAGTTGCCGAGTCACCTTACTTCAACCAAGGCTGGCCGGGGCTGGTTACGCTCTCTTTCGAGCAGGACTCGTATATTGAAGCGCAGCACGAACCGCTTTCTTCGTAGTTCTTGCAGATTTAGGTGCGTTGCCATACGCGAAGCTTACCTGCTGCGCCTCAAGCTCCTTTGCCGTCATGCGATATTTTCGCGCGCGACCAAGCAATGCCGCTAGCTTCTGTTTCATGGCCTCAATCCGTCCCCCACACTGTGGATAATATAGGGTATAACCCATTGATTTTCAATAGTAAAAAGAGAGTCAATTTCAATGACTTAGTAAATTGTTTCTTTATCAGGGGAACAATCCGTGTACGGAAACACAATTGGCTCGGCGCATTGCGAAAGCGCGTCATGCGGCCACGGTGGATGGCTTAGCCAATTCGATCAGGTTTGGCATGTACGGAGTATGTCACTTAGGGCAAAAATGGCAAAACGGCTAAGCACTTGAAATGCAGCCTAGAGTTATACTGTAACAGTGCCTCAACCACCTCTTGCGGCATGGCCGTGCTTGCGGCTTGTTTGGTTTTGACGCAACTGGATTTGCCAATGGCCCCGTGGCGGAACTGGTAGACGCAACGGACTTAAAATCCGTAGTTCCGAAAGGGACGTGACCGTTCGACTCGGTCCGGGGCCACCACCCTACGCTGCTGCGCAGCTCTGGGTGGCGCGCCACCCGAAGCTGCGCAGCAGCGAAGGGTGGCAGGCCACCCCGCGTGAAAACAGCGAAGGGGAGCCCCCCGAAGCCTTGGCGTAGGAGGACTGTTGCAGGTTCGCACGATGTTTGTGGCGCATTCCCCTTCGCTGCTGCGCAGCTTCGGCGTGCAAGTTGCTCTTCGCTGTCGCGCGTCCGTAAGAGGCCATCGTGCGAGAACCACAACTTGGCGGCTGGTGCCCGCGGGAATAGGGTTGCGAGCGCCAACGCGTGCTGCAAACGCGGCCGAAGGGATGACACGATGCCGAAGGGACTTTTCGCCGCAAACCTTTGCCTGGGCCTCATGCTTTGCGCCATGCCCCTTCGTGCCCAAAGCATATCCGGACCGGTCGGCCTGTTCGAGGGGCAAACGGATGTCGGCAACATCGTGCCGCCAGGAACGGGCATCTACGATCCCGCGGCCAAGACTTATACGATCACTTCGGCGGGCGCGAACACCTGGTACCGGGTGGATGGCGCACACTTCCTTTGGAAAAAAATGTCCGGCGATCTGTCGCTGACCGCCGATATCAGCTTTCCGCCGGCCACTTACAGCCACGCGCCCGACCCGCATCGCAAAGGGATTTTGATGTTCCGCCAGTCCCTCGACGCGGGCGGCATCTATGCCGCCGCCGGGGATCACGGCTCGGGCATGACCGCGCTGCAATACCGCCGTGAACGCGGCGCCAACACACAGGACATCGAGCTCAACATCGATAGCCCAAAAACGCTGAGGCTCGAAAAACGCGGCGATACGTTCACGATGTTCCTGAGCATGACGGGCGAGCCGCTCCACCAGGTCGGGGCGTCCGTCGAACTCCACCTGGATGGGCCGTTCTATGTCGGTCTTGCGGTGACCTCGCATGATGCCGGCACTACCGACAAGGTCGTGTTTTCGAACGTCAGGCTCGAGCCCTTGGCACCCCCCGCCGCGCCCGCGAAGATGGTCGAATACAGCACGCTGCAGCAGATTCAGATTGAGGACCAATACCGCCGCGCCATGGTGATCCTCAGCAAGCCCGGCGTGTTCGAGTCGCCGAACTGGGCGCCGGACGGCAAATCGCTGCTGATTAACGAAAACGGGCGCTTCTGGAAAATTCCGCTGCGCGATCCACCGGCCGGCGGCACGCCGGTCGCCTTCGATATCGGCAAGGCAAAAGGCTGTTGGGGCGAGCACGGCTATTCGCCAGACGCCAAATGGCTGGCGATCAGTTGCCGGATCAGGCAGAAGGGCGGCCCGGACGTATTCATTGTGCCTGCGGAGGGCGGCGCGGCGCGTCAGCTCACGCACCATCCGATTTCGTTTTTCCACGGCTGGTCGCCTGACGGCAATACAATCGTCTTCACCAGCATCCGCGACGGCCACGAGGACATCTATACGATCCCGGCGGCGGGCGGCGCGGAAACCCGCTTGACGTCCACGGGAATCAACGACGGCGCGGAATACACGCGCGACGGCAAGTTCCTCTATTTCAACTCGGACCGCAGCGGCCTGATGCAGATCTGGCGCATGCATCCGGACGGCAGCGGGCTCGAGCAGGTCACCGACGACGAGTACAACAACTGGTATCCGCATTTCTCGCCGGACGGAAAAGAGATGGTGTTCCTCAGCTACGGCAAGAGCGAGACCGGGCTCCATCCGCCGATGAAAGATGTCGCGCTGCGTATCATGTCGATGAGCGAAGGGTCGATCCGCGTGCTGGTCAATCTCGTCGGCGGCCAGGGCACTCTCGATTCCCCCACCTGGGCGCCCGACAGCCAGCACCTCGCGTTCGTCAGCAACCAGATGCTTCCCGCCGGCGACACCGGCTCCAGCCAGTAATTCGCCGCCAACAGGAGAACTCCATGACGATTTTGCGCCCCCTGGTCTGTTCGCTCGCAGCGCTGACCGCGGCATCGCTTTGTCAAACGCAAGCCGCACCGGTGCGCCCGCCGTTGACCAGCGTTTCGCACCTTGCGGTCTACAGTTCGGACGCGGCCAAGTCCGAATTCTTCTATGTCCACGATCTTGGCGGCGTAAAGCGCGATGACCCTGAGAACCCCAAAGGCGTGCGCTACTATTTCAATCCGATCCAGTTCGTCGAAGTACTGCCGCTGCCCGCCGGTCCGCCATCCATCGAGCGGATGGATCATGCCGCGTTCAATACCGCGGATGCGGAGGGCATGCGCCGCTACCTGAAAGCGAACGGCATAAAGGTTCCGTCGCACGTTGCGAAAGGCAGCGACGGCAGCGAATGGTTTGACGTCGTCGATCCCGAAGGCACCAAGATCGAATTCGTGCGGCCGCCGGCCAGCCCGCTGCCCGTCGCCGGCGGCGAGGCCGTCAGTAATCACATCTTCCATGTCGGCTTCATCATCCACAACCAGGAGCTGGAAGATGCGTTCTATAAGAAGGTGCTGGGTTTCAGGCCCTACTGGTGGGGCGGCATGAACGAACATGACCACACCTGGATCTCCCAACAGCTGCCCGACAGCACCGACTGGATGGAATACATGGTGGTGGGCGACCCGAAGGGACGCGGCATTCCACCGGAGATGCCGCAGAGTACGCTCGGCGTCCTCAACCATTTTGCCTTCGGCGTGGACAATATGGAGCGCATCGTGACCTTCCTCTACAACGGCGAACGGCTGAGCGCGAAGAGCGACGGGCCGAAGATCGGGCGCGATGCAAAGTGGCAGTTCAATCTCTACGACCCGGACGGTACGCGCGCCGAGATTATGGAATTCCAACCCATTGGCAAGCCGTGCTGCTCGCCCTTCACGGCGGAGAACCCCACAAAGTAGTCATCGGTGATCGAATGCACCGGGCACCGGCGCGATCCTATTTGGTCCACTGTGCCAGCCAGTCGGCGATGGCTTGCGGCGTCATGTGGCGAGCGTCGGCCAGCGCCGCGATATGACCTGGATTGACGAAGGTGCCGTTAGGTTCGGCGATGATGACCGACGGCACGCCTTCCAGTCTTTGGGTAATGCCGAAGCGCGCCGGGATCTGAAGATTCTTATTGAAGCGGCCGACATCGACGCTGACGATCTCGAAATTCGTCGCGAGAAACCGCTTCAATTCAGGACGCTGCATCAGGTTTGCGAGCACGATGCAGTCGCCGCACCAGTTTCCGCCCAGATCGATCAGCACGCGTTTGCCGTTCTTTTTCGCCCGGGCGAAAGCTGCATTGACGGCGGCATCCGCGTCGGCGTTCTCGTCATAAGGCGCCCGTTCGACCACCGGCAGATCGGCGAGCGAGGCGATGTTCAAATGAGGCGCCGTGGCAGCGGTGGCGCCCGTCGCAAGAAACGACAACACAGCGAGTGCTGGGAGCAATGTTGTTAGCCTCATCCTGACGCGGTCCCTTTGCCAAACGGTGCGCAACGCTTATCCTAACGCACCGGCGCGCAAGAGGCGCGCGAAAAGTTGAACACCTATTCCACGGCTTATGTCGTATGACAGCGGCATGAACCTCGGGGGGACAGTCATGAAAAAGACCGCACTCATCGCCTTGTTGGCGCTCATTCCGGCATTTGCCGCTTACGGAGCGGATGTGCCCGCCAAACCCGCCGATCCGCCCACCATGTGGGATCTGAGCGAACTCTACGCCACGCCCGAGGCCTGGACCGCCGCCCACGGCAAGGTGCTGGCCGAAGCGGGCAAGCTCGAGCGCTACAGGGGTACGCTAGGCAAAAGCGCGGCCGACATGCTGACGGCGCTGAGTGCGATCAGCACCGTGCACAAGGAAGTCGACCGCCTCGCGGGCTATGCATCGCTGAAGCGCGACGAGAATGTGAACATCGCGCCCAACCAGGAACGCGAACAGCTGGCACAGGCGCTGGGTGCAACACTGGCCGAAAGAACGTCGTGGCTGACGCCGGAAATCCTGTCGGTCGGTGCACCAAAGGTGAATTCGTTCGAAGCGCAATCGCCTGAACTCAACCGCCGCTTCGGCTTCATGCTGGACAACATCCTGCGCGCCGCGCCCCATACGCTGGGTGCGGAAGCCGAAAACGTCATGGCCTCTGCCGGCAATGTTTTGGCCCAGCCCGACAACATCTATAGCACGCTGTCCAACGGCGAAGTGCCGTTCCCAACGCTGACCCTGAGCGACGGCACGAAGATCGCGCGTCTCGATCAGGCGGCCTATTCCAAGTATCGCCAGGCAGCGAACCGCGAAGATCGCAAGAAGGTGTTCGATGCCTTCTGGAGCACTTGGCAGAAATATGAGGGAACCTTTGGCGCGTCGCTCAACACCCAGGTGCTGGGCGAGGAATTCGATGCCAAGGTGCGCAAATATCCCAACGCGCTGTCGGATGCGCTGTTTGCCGACAACATGCCCGAAACGGTCTATCGCCAACTGGTGGCACAGGCGAATGCCGGCCTGCCGACGTTCTACCGCTATCTGAAATTGCGCAAGAAGCTGCTCGGTATCAAGGGCGACCTCGGTTATTACGACATGTATCCCTCGATGTTCACCCTCAGCCATCCGCTGAAATTCACGGTGGCGGATTCGGAGCGGATCGGCCTCGATGTGACCTCCGTCTACGGTCCGGAATACACGGCGATTCTGAGCAAGGGGTTCTCGGGCCGCTGGATGGACGTGTTACCGCGCCCCGGCAAGCAGTCGGGCGCCTATATGAACCCGGCGGCCTATGATGTGCATCCCTATCTGCTGCTCAACCACAACGACGATTACGAGTCGCTGTCGACCCTGGTGCACGAATGGGGCCACGCCGTTCACACGATGCTGGACGACGAAACCCAGCCCTACGAGAAGTCTAACTACTCGACGTTCATCGCCGAAACGGCCTCGATCTCCAATGAGATGCTGCTCAATGACTATATGGTGGAACACGCCAAGTCGAAGGAGGAGAAACTCTTCTATTTGGGTGAAGGGCTGGAACTGATCCGCACCACCTTCTTCCGCCAGACCATGTTCGGCGAGTTCCAGCTGGCGATCCATGAAGAAGTCGAAAAAGGCCATGCGCTGTCAGGCAAGCGTCTGAGCGACATTTATTGCGGCCTGCTCAAGCACTATTATGGCGACGACAAGGGTATCACCAAGATCGACCCGGCCTATTGCATCGAATGGGCGTTCATTCCGCACTTCTATTACGGCTTCTACGTCTATCAATATGCCACGTCGATGGCGGGCGCAGCCGCCTTCACAAGCGCGATCGAGAACAAGGAGCCCGGCGTGCGCGAGCGATATATCGCCATGCTGAAGGCGGGCGGATCGGATTACCCCATCGCGCTCTACAAGAAGGCGGGCATCGACATGGCGAGCCCCGCGCCCTACCAGGCGCTGGTCGCACGCATGAATCGCCTGATGGACGAGATCGACGCGCTTCAAGCGCAGAAATAGCGCCACAGGTGACAAAAAACGGCCCCGCCACCTTGCGATGGCGGGGCCTTTTCTTTGCACCCAGCGCTATTGAATTTGCCAGGTGATCGTCACGTTGGCGGAAACACTGAGTTCGCCTCCTGCAACGGGCGGAGGCGCCGAATTCGCCATCATGGCCATCGCCCGATACATCGGTCGCGGCGCTTCGCCGCCGCCTTCCTGGATCGACAAGATCGGACCAAGCGTCACGCCGGCCGCCTTGGCATAAGTCTGGGCGTGGTCGATAGCGTCCTTGACGGCCGCATCGCGTGCCACGCGCAGCAAAGACTTGGTGTCGTGGATCGAAAAGTCGATGCCGCCGATCTGGTTGGAACCGGACGAAACCAGCGCGTCAAGCACCGGTCCCGTCTTGTCCAACTCTTGGACGGTGACATTCACATTATTCGACACCTGATACCCGACGATGCGCTGCGGGCAGGTCATACCCGGCTTGCAGGCTTGGTACTGCGGCGACAGCGAGAAGTTGGAGGTCTGAATGTCCTTGTCGGGAATCCCGAGCCTCTTGAGGGTTGCGAACACGGCATTCATCGCGCGCGAATTGGCGGCGAGCGCCTGCGCCGCGGTAGCGGCCCCCGTTGTTACCCCGGCAGAAAGGCTCGACTGGTCGGGCGCGGCCCTGACCTCGCCTTCGCCCGACACGGACAGGGTCCGGGGCGGCTGCTCGGCCGCGGAGGCACGGGCACCGGCAAAAACACAGAAAAACACGCAAAACGCCAAACGGCGGAGTGGGGACATGGTCAAATCCTCTTGAGACTCCGGCGCATCCTATTACAGACCGCCGGACAAAACTCGGGCGGAATAAGTCATGGAGTGCGCCCCCCGATTCCTGATATGCAGCGCAGCGTAAATTGGGGCCTGTAGCTCAGGTGGTTAGAGCTGACCGCTCATAACGGTCTGGTCGGGGGTTCGAGTCCCTCCGGGCCCACCAATCTTCGCCGCGCAGCGGCGGAGACTGCCACGTCGTAGCTGCAAAGCAGCGAAGACGGGCTGGGCCTCGGTCCCACGCGGCTACGACTTGGCAAGCCAGTCTTTCCCTAGCGGAAGACGGCCGCGGCTTAGTCCCGCAGGAGCACGAACGGTCGCGTTTCATAAGGCAAGCCGACAGCCATTTACGGCCGCACAAGGCGCATTATGTCGCGTACCAGCAAATCCGCCGCATTGCCCACTCTTTTTAAAGGTGCAGCATGACTTCGGCTGCGCATTACGACAGATATTGGATCACATGTATCAGAGTACGGAAGAGATTGGCCAGGTACCCTTGGCCAAAAGGGAAGCGGTGTTCACCGTCGATGCCGACGTGCCGGACTATCTGCGCCGTCATTATTGGTGGGCCTATATTCATCCGTGGGCGGTCAAGTTCTTCGATCGCCACTGGATCATCAACCTTATCCTGCTGGGCAATTACACACGATTGCGTGACGCCGCACTGGCAGAGTTCCCAGAGCCGTCGTCGCATTCGATCCTGCAGATGGCGTGCGCTTATGGCGATCTGACGATCCGGCTGGCGAAACGCGTTGCAGCAGGCAAGGGTAAGCTCGATATCATCGACATCTTGCCCATTCAGTTGAAGAACTTGAAGTGGAAACTGCCAGGCCGTTCGCCAGTGCGCCTGCTGCAGATGGATTCGACGGATCTCAAACTGCCGGATGCGAACTATGACTGCGTGCTGCTGTTCTTCCTGCTGCACGAACAGCCGGCCTATCATCGTGCAAAAACACTCCGCGAAGCGGCCCGCGTGGTGAAGCCGGGCGGCAAAATCGTAATTGTGGATTTCGCACGGCCGTACTGGTGGAACCCGCTGCTCTATCTGTGGCGGCCGCTGCTTGCTCTGCTCGAGCCGTTTGCCCTCGATCTGTGGCATGACGACATCCTGGATTACCTGCCGTCGTCTTGCAGGAGCGGAATTGTTAAACGGGAAGCCTTATTTGGCGGCTTCTATCAGAAGCTCATCATCACGCGCTAGACCGCTTTTGGCCGAATAATTCTGTTGTGCCGAGACGGATTTGTCGCGAAATCCCGTGTAAGATGAGCCGGCGAGCAGCCCGCAAGAGGCCGCCGCGACGCCTTTGGGAACAATTCGGAGGGAACAATGCATTTCATGTGGTTCGGCGTCCTCCATCACGTGTTGGTGATGGCGGTCGTAGCGTTTTTTGTGTTGTTTGCGGCGAGCAAGGCTGGCGGGTTTGTCAAAATTCTCGGCAACGTGCTGGGCTACTTGCTTTTGATCCTTGCGGTGTTGTCGATCGTTTGTGTGGCGACCGCTCCCATGTTCGGCGGGCATCCGTTCGGGCTGACGGTCATGGAGCGCATGCATCCGGGAATGATGGGACCGGCCTGGGACCATCCACCGGGACCGCCGCCCGCACCGGCGCCAGCACCAGGCAAATAAGCGGCACAAACGCCCTTCGGCGAAAGCCTCGCCGGAGGGCGTTTACATCTGCATCGTCCAACCTTCCACGCCCATCGCTGCCTGACGCACGGCTTCGCTGAGTGTGGGATGGGGATGGCTGGTGCGTGCGATATCTTCCGACGACGCCCCGAATTCGATGGCGAGCGCGGCTTCGGAGATCATGTTTCCTGCCTCCGCCCCAAGGATGTGTACGCCAAGCACGCGGTCGGTCTTGGCGTCAGCGAGGATTTTCGTGAAGCCTTCCGTTGCTGCGATGGTTTTGGCGCGAGCATTGGCGGTGAAGGGGAACTTGCCCACTTTGTAGGAGACGCCCGCCGCTTTCAGTTCCTCTTCGGTCTTGCCGACGGAGGCGACCTCGGGCGCGGTGTAAACCACGGCCGGAATCGCGTCGTAGTTCACATGACCGGCGCGCCCCGCAATACGTTCGGCACAGGCCACGGCCTCATCCTCCGCCTTGTGAGCGAGCATCGGCCCTTCGCGGCAGTCGCCGATCGCCCAGATGCCGGCGACGTTGGTCCTGTAATGGGCATCCGTCACCACGCGACCGCGCGCATCCAGCGCCACACCCGCCCGGTCGAGTCCTTCCGTATACGGACGACGTCCGATGGAAACGAGCATGACGTCGGTTTCAACCGTATGGCGGTCTCCCCCTGCCGCCGCTTCCAGGCTGACGCGCAAGGCGCCTGCGATCTTCTCCACGCCTACCACCTTGGTGGACAGCTGGAACTTGATTCCCTGCTTTTGCAGGATGCGTTGGAAATGCTTGCCGATCTCGCCGTCGAGCCCCGGGGTAATTCGGTCGAGGAACTCCACCACCAGTACCTCGCTGCCGAGCCTGCGCCACACCGAGCCTAGTTCGAGCCCGATATAGCCGCCTCCCACGACGAGCAGCCGCTTTGGTACGCTCTTCAGCGCCAGCGCACCCGTGGACGAGACGATCTGCTCCTCGTCGATCATCACGCCGGGGACCTGCATGATGTCAGAACCGGTGGCGATGACGATGTTCTTTGTCTCCAGCGTACGCAGAGTGCCGTTCGCGGCCTTGACCTCGACCTTGCCGGGGGAAGCAATCCGCGCTTCGCCGACCACGGCCTCCGCCTTGTTCTTCTTGAGCAGAAACTCGACGCCTTTGGTGAGTTCGCCCACCACCTTGTCCTTGTGGGCCATCATGGCGGCAAGATCGAGGCTGACTTCCGCCTTGATGCCCAGCTTGGCGAAGTCGTGGCGCGCTTCGTCAAAGCGCTCGCTGGCGTGCAGCAACGCCTTGGAGGGGATGCAGCCGACGTTCAGGCAGGTGCCGCCGAAGCGCCCGCGCTTGTCGACGCAGGCCGTTTTCAGGCCGAGTTGACCAAGCCTGATCGCGGCGTTGTAGCCCCCCGGGCCCCCGCCAATGATAACGGCATCGAATTGATCGGCCATGTCAGTGCTCTTTCGTTCAGCGAGGAGAAGGCTTTTATGCCTTCCGCCGCGGGGCGGTGCAATTTGATTTCGCGGTTTTTGTTTACGGCAGGCGGCCCGGGGGTGGGCCTTTCAGGCCGCTGACCCGATAGACGACATAATGGGCAATCGCCACACCCTTCCGTTCCCGGTCGATGCGCGCGATTTCCTGGACTTGGGCAAAATGAGCGGCCACGATGTCGTGACGGTCGCGGCGTGTTTCGCTGACATAAAGTGCGGGACTGTCGAACAGCGCCGCGCTTGGCGATGGCGCGTTCGGCCAGCGATAGTCCTCTCCGATTTGCACAACGGGCGTGTGTGTATAGAACGTGAACCAGGCAGTGGACGCGTAATCGGTCGTCAAGATCGCGCCCGTACCAAACCCTTCCAGTCTTGTGGCGACCTCGGGAAAGCCAACCGCCAAAAGGCGCGCCAGCGGGTCTTTGCGCCCCATCGGCACGACGCCCACCAGCGTCTGGGCATAAGCGGCGGCAAGCAGCACTGAGGCAACTGGAATTGCCAACCGCTTCGACCAATGCGCAACGGACGCGCGCCATCCGCTCCAGCGAGTCTGCGCCGCATCAGCAGCTGCGACGGCCAACAGCGGATAGAGGAAACATGGCCAGTTGCCCTGCACCCGGTCGTGCAAAGCATGCCAGGAAAAATACGCGATGGCGGGCCACAAGATGGCGGCAATCAGGGCGCGGCGTTGGTCTCCAACGCGCGTGGCGGCTGCCAACCCAAGAACTCCCAACACCAGGATGAACGGTGTGGCGAGAACCGCCTGCGCCCCGAGGAATTCGAACAGATAGCGTAACGTGAAATGCGTGGCTTCCACCCGGCCGAACTGGAAAGCAAAGGTTTCCCAGCCATGGGCGGCGTTCCACCAAAGGTTCGGCGCAAACAGTGCCAGTGCCAGCAGGCCGCCCAAATAGGGCCAAGGCGAGGCAAACCAGCGGCGCATGGGCGGACTGGCGGCCAGCCAGAGCAAAGCACCCGCGCCCAGAAAAAATGCCGTGTACTTAGAAAGCAGACCGAGCCCGGCTGCCACGCCTGCCGCCAGCCACCAGCGTCCGTTTCCGGATTCGGCGACTTTCGCCAGCGCCCAGCAAAACGCCGCTGCGGCGGCGATCGAAGGTGCATCGGGCGTCGCAGCCAGCGTCTCCACCGTCACCATCAACGTCAGATTGAAGAACAGACAGGCGAGCGCACCGGTCTTCTCATCGCGCGTCAGGATCGACCCCGTGCGCCAGACAAACCAGCTTGCGACAACGGAAAGCAGCACTCCTGCCGCCCGCACCCCGAAGGCTGTGTCGCCGAACAATGCCGTGCCGGCGCGGATGGCGAAGGCGATCGCCGGTGGATGATCGAAATAGCCGGCGGCCAGATGCCGCGACCACAGCCAGTAATAGGCTTCGTCGGCGGACAAGGGCAATAACGCGGCTGCAACCAGCCGGAGTGCGGCCAGGACCGTCAATGCTCCGAGGAATTGCGCATCGCGCGCGCACTTCATCGCGTACGCCAGATGAACATGCTGGACATGGCGTAGTTCCATAGCACGCCCATGACGGCGCCCGCCGTGCCCGCGACCCACCACACTTCGCGATCGGCATAGAGCTGCGAGGCGAGGCCGACATCGGTGAGTGCGCCAATCGCGCCGATCAGGCAGAAGCCGACAAAGCCGCTCAGCATTCCCCAACCGCGCAGCCGCCGGTCGCGATAGGTCACCCCGTTGTTCAGCAGGAAATTACTGGTCATGGCGAAGAAGGTCGCGACGCTCTTGGCCAGCATAAAGGAGGCGGGCCAGACCAGCAGTGCGATCTGGAGAACGGCGAGATTCACTGCGATGCCGATCGCCCCGACGAAGGCGAAGAAGATGAAACGCGGTTCGAGAAACCCTTTCGTCAATTTGGTCAGCAGCAGGCCCAGAAATTCCAGTCCAATCTGCACGTTGAATTTGCTTTCGCCTTTGCGGCGTTCGCCGAAGACGAACGGTTGTTCGGCGATGCGCAGCCCCTCGCTGGCGGTGGCGATATCCAGCAAAATCTTGAACCCCACCGCCAGCGAGG
>Ga0265325_10002112_pt1 | contig 13571 bp, 13 predicted proteins | sample 41420metaG_FD_202090 | JGI IMG/M metagenome (GOLD analysis project Ga0265325, IMG submission 202090) | Rhizosphere microbial communities from Carex aquatilis grown in University of Washington, Seatle, WA, United States - 4-14-20 metaG | ecosystem: Host-associated > Plants > Roots > Rhizosphere...
AAACCGCCGCTGCAAATAGCGTGAGGTCGCCAAGGCCGATGCCGACCGCACGCATGGTCCAAGGCGGCAGCGCCTCGAGGATGAATCGGGCGGCGACCCAGTTGAAGCCCCAGCCGAGTCCCACGAGTACGACCAGCAGCCGCGCGCTGCTGCCGGCGTCGTGACCTTTCGCGCTCATTCCGGCATCTCGGCGTGCTTCACGCCCGGCTGCAGCAGCACGCAGGCGGCGGCGGCAAAGATCAGCGCGAAGCCGATGATGTCGGGCACGGAAAGACGCTCGCCGAGTACCAGGGCCGACGCGCTGACGCCAATGACCGGCACCAGCAGCGAGCCGAGCGAGGCGGTGATGGTCGGCAGCCGGTCGACGATCGACCACCACAGAAAGTGCGCGAGACCAACGCCGAACAGTCCAACGTAGAGCACCGCCAGAATTGTCGTGCCGTGCAGCGGCCACAGACGCGGATGGCCTTCGAAGATCACGGTGCCGATCACAATGAACACAAGGCCGAACAGCAATTGCCATGCGGCGTTGGCGAGGGGCGGCACCGTCGCCTTCACCCATTTCAGGTAGACCGTGGCAATGGTCCAGCTCAGCGCGCAGCCGAGCGAGTAGAAGACGAAAGGCGGAATCCCGGACACGACCAAGGGCCAGACCAGGACTGAAAGACCGACGACACAGAGTGCGAAGGCGAGCCAGCGGATGGCGTTGAGGCGTTCGCCAAGCAGCACGCGGCTCAACATCGTGGTCCAGATCGGCATCGAATAGGTGATGATGATCGCGCGGCTGGTCGCTCCGCTCAGCTGGGCGAAGCCGGACAGGATCTGAAACGAAGCGACGTTGAAGAAGCCCGCCACCATGACGTGGACGTGCTCGCCGCGCGGAACTTTAAGGTTATGGCCGGTCAGGTAGGCGAACAGGAACAGCACCGAGGCGCCGATTCCCGAACCGGCGACGCGCAGGCTCCATGGCGACACTTCCTCTAGCGCAAAGGCGGCCGCGATCCAGTTGAGCCCCCACGCGAAGGCCAACATGACGACCAGCAATTTGGCCGTGCCGGCGCTATCGGCCTTCACGGCAGGCCTCGTCGAACGATCAATGGCATGAACCCGGCGGCGCCAGAGGAGAGGTGGCGCGGGAGGCTATACCGGGCCTGTCCGCGCCGCGAGCGCCGGCCGTAGCATGCGTGCTGTGCGTCTGGCGGGCGGCCGCCAGCCCACGCCCGAGGCGGTATTGACCGGCGCGAATTGTTGCGCCGTTCTTACCCCTGTGTTAGCTAGCCATCGATTTTCGGGGGTTCCAGAGGGCTTTCGCTCTGCCGCCGGGAATCGGAATTCCCTCTTGGATTCCAATAATTTGCGCCGCCATCCGCGACGGCGCCCGGCCTGTGAGTGAAGGTAAGAAAGAGCGTCCCCGGTGGCAGCCGAACAACCCATCGTATCCGGCATGGCGGGCCGTTATGCCCACGCCCTGTTCGAGCTTGCGCTCGAGGAGAAGGCGACCGACGCGGTCAAGAAAGACCTCGACGCCTTCGACGCGCTGATCGCAGACAGCGCCGATCTCAACCGGCTGGTGCGCAGCCCGGTGTTCGGCGCCGACGAGCAACTCGCCGCGCTCGGCGCCATTCTCGACAAGGCCGGCATCAAAGGCATCGCCGCCAACTTCCTGCGCGTCATCACCACCAACCGGCGCCTGTTCGCGGTGCGCGACATGATCCGCGGCTATCGCGGACTGGTCGCCCGCCACAAGGGCGAGGTGCTGGCGCAAGTCACCGTCGCCGAGAAGCTCAGCGACAGCAATATCGAGGCGCTCAAGGGCGCGCTCAAATCGGTGACCGGCGGCAAGGACATCGACTTCGACGTCAAGATCGATCCCGCCATCATCGGCGGGCTGATCGTCAAGGTCGGCAGCCGCATGGTCGACTCATCTCTCCGCACCAAACTCAATGCAATCAAGATTGCGATGAAAGAGGCCCGCTGATGGACATCCGCGCCGCAGAAATTTCCGCCATCCTCAAAGAGCAGATCAAGAACTTCGGCCAGGAAGCCGAGGTCTCCGAAGTCGGCCAGGTGCTCTCGGTCGGTGACGGCATCGCCCGCGCCTACGGCCTCGACAACGTGCAGGCCGGCGAGATGGTCGAGTTCGAGAACGGCACGCGCGGCATGGCGCTCAATCTCGAGAGCGACAACGTCGGCATCGTCATCTTCGGCTCCGACCGCGAGATCAAGGAAGGCCAGACCGTCAAGCGCACCGGCGCGATCGTCGACGTGCCGGTCGGCAAGGGCCTGCTCGGCCGCGTCGTCGACGCACTCGGCAACCCGATCGACGGCAAAGGCCCGATCAAGGCCGAGAAGCGCGCCCGCGTCGACGTCAAGGCGCCGGGCATCATCCCGCGCAAGTCGGTGCACGAGCCGATGGCGACGGGCCTGAAAGCGATCGACGCGCTGATTCCGATCGGCCGCGGCCAGCGCGAGCTCATCATCGGCGACCGCCAGACCGGCAAGACCGCTATCGCGCTCGACACCATCCTCAATCAGAAGCCGCTCAACGCGCAGCCCGACGAGAAGATCAAGCTGTACTGCGTCTACGTCGCGGTCGGCCAGAAGCGTTCGACCGTCGCGCAGTTCGTCAAGGTGCTCGAGGAGCAGGGTGCACTCGACTATTCCATCATCGTCGCTGCGACTGCGTCCGATCCGGCGCCGATGCAGTTCCTGGCGCCGTTCGCCGGCTGCACCATGGGCGAATATTTCCGCGACAACGGCATGCACGCCGTCATCATCTATGACGACCTGTCCAAGCAGGCGGTCGCCTATCGCCAGATGTCGCTGCTGCTACGCCGCCCGCCGGGCCGCGAAGCCTATCCCGGCGACGTGTTCTATCTGCACTCGCGCCTCCTGGAGCGCGCGGCCAAGATGAACGACGCCAACAAGGCCGGCTCGCTCACCGCGCTGCCGGTGATCGAGACGCAGGCCAACGACGTCTCCGCCTACATCCCGACCAACGTGATTTCGATCACCGACGGCCAGATCTTCCTGGAGACCGACCTGTTTTATCAGGGCATCCGTCCGGCGGTGAACGTCGGCCTGTCGGTGTCGCGCGTCGGTTCCGCCGCGCAGACCAAGGCGATGAAGAAGGTCGCCGGCAAGATCAAGGGCGAGCTGGCGCAGTACCGCGAGATGGCGGCCTTCGCGCAGTTCGGCTCCGACCTCGACGCCACCACCCAGCGCATGCTGGCGCGCGGCTCCCGCCTGACCGAGCTGCTCAAGCAGCCGCAGTTTTCGCCGCTCAAGATGGAAGAACAGGTCGCCGTGATTTATGCCGGCGTCAACGGCTATCTCGACAAGTTCGAGGTGGCGCAGGTCCGCAAGTTCGAGAGCGGCCTGCTGTCGTTGCTGCGCAGCAAGCACAACGACCTGCTCGATTCGATCCGCAAGAGCGGTGACCTGTCGAGCGCCGACGAAGCCAAGCTCAAGGGCATCGTCGACGACTACGCCAAGACGTTCGCTTAAAGCACGGACAGTAAGCCGAGATGGCCTCGCTCAAGGACATGCGCGTTCGCATCGCCTCCACCAAGGCGACGCAGAAGATCACCAAGGCCATGCAGATGGTCGCGGCGTCGAAGCTGCGCCGCGCGCAGGTCGCGGCCGAAGCAGCGCGTCCTTACGCCGAGCGCATGGGCAAGGTGCTGAGCTCGATCGCCGCGGCGGTAGCGGGAAGCGACTCGGCGCCGAAGCTGCTGGCTGGAACCGGCAGCGACAAGGTGCATCTGCTGGTGGTGTGCACCGCGGAGCGCGGCCTGTGTGGCGCCTTCAATTCGTCCATCGTGCGTCTGGCGCGCGAGCGGATCAACGCGCTGATCGCCGACGGCAAGGACGTGAAGATTCTCTGCGTCGGCCGCAAGGGCGCCGACCAGCTGCGCCGCGTTTACGGCAGATACATCATCGAAACCATCGAGCTGCGCGGCGTGAAGCAGATCGGCTTCGCGCAGGCCGACATGGTCGCGGCGAAAATTCTGGCGCTGTTCAACGAGGGCGCCTTCGACGTCTGCACGCTGTTCTTCTCGCGCTTCCGCTCGGTGATCGCGCAGGTCCCGACCGCGCAGCAGGTGATCCCGCCGGTGTTCGAGGCCGCCGAAGGCGCCGGACCGGCCGCATCCTACGAATACGAGCCGGAGGAGGGCGACATCCTCACGGAGCTGTTGCCGCGCAATCTGTCGGTGCAGGTGTTCCGCGCGCTGCTCGAAAACGCCGCGTCGGAACAGGGCGCGCGCATGAGCGCGATGGACAACGCCACACGCAACGCCGGCGAAATGATCCGCAAGCAGACACTCACCTATAACCGCACCCGTCAGGCGATGATCACCAAAGAACTGATCGAGATCATTTCCGGCGCGGAAGCGCTGTAACCGAGGACGTCATGGCGTACACAGTCTCGGCAACAACCAAAGGCGGCCGCAACGGCCGGGCGGTGCTGGAAAACAACGGCCTCGCTCTGGCGATGGCGCTGCAAAAGGAGTTCGGCGGCAACGGCGACGGCCATAACCCCGAGCAGCTATTCGCGCTCGGTTGGTCCTCTTGTTTCGGTCAGGCCATCCTGCTTCTCGCCAAGAAACACGGCCTTGATGGCCAGGACGCGCGAGTCACCGTCGCGTTGTCGATGGACAAGGACGACGTGAGTTTCGGTTTCAAGGCTGAGATCAAGGTCGCTCTTCCCGGGGCCGACAAGACGAAAGTTCAGGCCCTCGTCGAGGACGCCCACAAGATTTGCCCCTATTCACGCGCGACGCGCGGCAACGTGCCGGTCACGTTGACCGTGGTTTGAGCGCCAGCAGTTCGAAGGAGAGATTTATGGCCACGACCCAAAACGCAACCGGAAAGATCACGCAGGTCATCGGCGCCGTCGTCGACGTCCAGTTCGAAGGCCACCTGCCGGCGATCTTGAACGCGCTCGAGACCAAGAACGGCGGCAACCGGCTGGTGCTCGAAGTCGCGCAGCACCTGGGTGAATCGACGGTCCGCACGATCGCGATGGACTCGACCGAAGGCCTGGTGCGCAGCCAGGACGTCACCGACACCGGCCAGCCGATCTCGGTTCCGGTCGGGCCGGAACTGCTCGGCCGCATCATCAACGTAATCGGCGAGCCGGTCGACGAAGCCGGCCCCGTCAAGAGCGCCGCCACACGCGCGATCCACCAAGAAGCGCCGGCCTACACCGAACAATCGACCGAAGCGCAGATCCTCATCACCGGCATCAAGGTGGTCGATCTGCTCGCGCCTTACGCCAAGGGCGGCAAGATCGGCCTGTTCGGCGGCGCCGGCGTCGGCAAGACCGTTCTGATCATGGAGCTCATCAACAACGTCGCCAAGGCGCACGGCGGCTACTCGGTGTTCGCCGGCGTCGGCGAGCGCACCCGCGAGGGCAACGACCTCTATCACGAGATGATCGAATCGGGCGTCAACAAGGACCCGAAGAAGGGCTCGGTCGAGGGCTCGAAATGCGCGCTGGTCTACGGACAGATGAACGAGCCGCCGGGCGCGCGTGCCCGCGTCGGCCTCTCCGGCCTCACCGTCGCCGAATACTTCCGCGACCAGGGCCAGGACGTGCTGTTCTTTGTCGACAACATCTTCCGCTTCACGCAAGCCGGCTCGGAAGTGTCGGCGCTGCTCGGCCGCATCCCGAGCGCCGTCGGCTATCAGCCGACGCTTGCGACCGACATGGGCGCGCTGCAGGAGCGCATCACCACCACCACCAAGGGATCGGTCACGTCGGTGCAGGCGATCTACGTGCCGGCCGACGACCTGACCGATCCGGCGCCGGCGACCTCGTTCGCGCACCTTGACGCCACCACCGTGCTGTCGCGCGACATCGCCGCCAAGGGCATCTATCCGGCGGTCGACCCGCTCGACTCGACCTCGCGCATGCTGTCGCCGCTGATCGTCGGCGAGGAGCACTACGCGGTCGCCCGGCAGGTGCAGCAGATTCTCCAGCGCTACAAGGCGTTGCAGGACATCATCGCCATCCTCGGCATGGACGAGCTGTCGGAAGAGGACAAGCTCGCCGTTTCCCGCGCCCGCAAGATCGAGCGCTTCCTGAGCCAGCCGTTCTTCGTCGCCGAAGTGTTCACCGGTTCGCCCGGCAAGCTGGTCGACCTCGCCGACACCATCAAGGGCTTCAAGGGCCTGTGCGAGGGCAAGTACGACCATCTCCCGGAAGCCGCCTTCTACATGGTCGGCAACATCGAAGAGGCGATCGAGAAGGGCAAGAAGCTCGCGGCGGAAGCGGCCTGATCCTGTGGCACGCTCGAACCTCGTCGCGTTCCTGATCGTCGGCCTCCTGATCGGTGCATTGGCCGGTTATCTGACGCGGCCGGAATCGACCGAGATCAAGCTGGGGCCGCTGAACATCGAAGTGAAGGGCGATCGGGTCGCGCATGACAACGGACCAGTGACCTCAAGCCAGATGCAGCACATCGCGCTCATCACAGTCTTGGGCGGCGCCATCGGATTGGGTCTCGGATTTGTGATGCGGAATAACAAGGGCTGATTGAACCATGGCGACGTTTCATTTCGATCTGGTTTCGCCTGAAAAACTGCTGTTCTCGGGCGACGTCGAGCAGGTGGACGTGCCCGGCGCCGAGGGCGACTTCGGTGTGCTCGCCGGCCACGCCCCATTGGTGAGCACGCTGCGGCCCGGCATCCTGACGGTTTACTCGTCAGGCGGCACGCAGAAGATCGTGGTGCTCGGTGGCTTCGCCGAAGTGTCCGCCGAAGGCCTGACGGTGCTGGCCGACGTGGCCGAGGCGGTCGAGAGCATCAACCGCGACATGATCGTCGGCCGCATCAGCGAGATGGAAAGCAGCATCGAGAAGATGGAGCCGGGCGGCGCGCTCGACAAGCTGATCACGCGGCTCGATCACTTCAAGGCCGTCGACCGGCACCTGACCGGCACGGCGATGCACTAGCCGTTCAGACGAAGCGCGAAAACTCCCTCACCACGCGCTCGTAAGTGGCGCGCTTGAACGGCACGACCAGATCAGGCAGTTCGTTCATCGCCGCCCAGCGCCATTCGACGAATTCCGGCTTGTGACCGCCGCCGCCCGGCGTCGCGATGTCGATCTCGCCGTCGGCTCCCGTGAAGCGGAAGGCGTACCACTTCTGCTTCTGCCCGCGATATCTGCCGTTCCAGGCGTTGCTGGCGAGGCGCGTCGGGATATCGTAGGTCAGCCAGTCGCCGATCTCGCCGAGCTTTTGCACTGAGCGGATGCTGGTCTCCTCGTAGAGCTCGCGCAGAGCGGCCTTGTAAGGATCCTCATTCTCGTCGATGCCGCCCTGCGGCATCTGCCAGGTATGCGTCACATCGAGATGCTCGGGGCCGCCTAAGCGGCGGCCGATGAACACGTGGCCGGCATTGTTCAGCACCATCATGCCGGCGCAGGGGCGGTAGGGCAGGGATTCGTAGGGGGGCATCTTGCGGTCCGTCATTTCGGTCCGCGTCATCAACGCGGCAACAATGACGTTACGATGACTTCGCCTTCGCCGCCACCATGGTGACCGGCACTAGCACGAAGCCGCGGGCCTCGAGCCCCTTCGCCCAGGCCGCGAGCCGCGCGACCGTCGCGGGCAGCGCGCTGGCGATGCCGATGGCGCTGCCGCGCTCGCGCGCCGCCATTTCGAGCCGCGCCAGCGCGTGATCGATCTCGCTTGGCGTCGGCACGGTGTCTATGACGACGTCGGTCTTCACGAAGGGCAAGTTCTGGCTGCCGGCAATCTGGCTGGCGACGCTGCGCGCCGACGAGCCGTCGTCGACATAGATTAGACCGCGCTTGGCGGTTTCATGCAGCACCGGCGAAAGCGACTGCTCGCTGGCCGTGAAACGTGCGCCCATGTAGCCGACGATGCCGACGTAGCCGGAGAAGCGGCTCATCTGCCAGTGCAGCCGATCGATGTTCTGGTCGGCGGTCAGCGAGGTGAGCAGCGTCTGCGGTCCGGGGTCGTTGTTGGGATAGTCGAACGGCTCCATCGGCGCCTGCAATAGCACCTCATGGCTTTCGCCGTTGGCGCGCGAGGCGAGCGCCGGCAGGTCGACACCGTAGGGCGCGATCGCGAACGTCACCGGCGCCGGCAGGTTGGCGAATGCGTCGGCGGTGCCGGAGGCGCTGATGCCAAGTCCGGCGACGATAAGCGCGATCTGCGGCGCGTCGCTCTTGCCCGGAGGCAATTGCCGCGGGTGCGCAAAGACGACGGAGGCGCGCGCGCCGTTGGGGCCGATCGTCGGGATCGCGCCGTGCCGCGTCGGCTCGCTCAGTTTCGGATCGACTGCTGGCTTGGCTTCCGTTGGCGCCTTCGGCGCCTTGTCGGCAGCCTTGCCCGGGATCGTGACTTCCTGGGTCTTGCCGCTCGAGCCGTCGATGATGGTGATGGTCTTGCTGCCCGGCGGCAGCGAAGTGATCTTGACCGCTACGGCGGCATCGGCCGCTTTCTCGCCGGCGGGTCCGTCGTAGCGCGCGTGATTGATGCCGTCGCTCGCGCCTTCGCGCTTGGCTTGTGCATCGGCGCCGGACCGCTTGGCGGTCACCACGGCGACCGGCTCGCCGCCCAGCGGGTCGTCGCCGAATATCGCCCAGGCCCCGACGACGAGCGCGAACAGTCCGAGCGCGCCTGCCACGACATGCGGCAAGGCGGCCGGCAATTTCCACTGTTTTTTGCCTTTGTCCTGGCCGAGCGGGGCGTTCAGATCGTCCGGGGCCACGGCCTTTGATCCTTGCGAATCATCAGGCCAGTTTATCACGCAGGCCGGTGAACCCCGTCTTACCGCCGCAAAGCAAAACGGGGCGGCTTTGGGCCGCCCCGTTGGTATTAACCTGTGTGGCCGTGGCTTAGTTCGGCACCGGCGTCTTCGGGTTCGGCGGGAAGGCCGTGTTGACCACCACGCCGCGCAGCAGGTCCTCGGCCATCTTGAGGGCCTTGTCGTCCTTTTGTTCCGGCGGGACGTAGGACTGCGAACCGGTCTGTTCCTTGCCGGCGTCGCCCTTGAGATGGCCGCGGAGTGAGGCCTCGCCCTTGGTGCTGGTGTCGGTCTTGGCCTTGATGTCCTCCGGCAGGTCCTGCAGCACCTCGATATCCGGCGTGATGCCTTTGGCCTGGATCGAGCGGCCCGACGGCGTGAAGTAGCGCGCCGTGGTCAGCCGCAGCGCGCCGTTGCCGGAGCCGAGCGGGATGATGGTCTGCACCGAGCCTTTGCCGAAGGAACGCGTGCCGACGACGGTGGCGCGGCGATGGTCCTGCAGCGCGCCGGCGACGATCTCGGACGCCGATGCGGAACCGCCGTTGACCAGAACGATCAGCGGCTTGCCGTCGGTGAGATCGCCGGGCCGCGCGGAGAAGCGTTGCGTCTCCTCGGCATTGCGGCCGCGGGTCGAGACAATTTCGCCCTTCTGCAGGAACGCATCCGACACCGAGATCGCCTGGTCGAGCAGGCCGCCCGGGTTGTTGCGCAGATCGAGGATGTAGCCTTTCAACTTGTCTTTGCTGATCTTGGCACCGATGTCGCTGATGGCTTTCTTCAGGCCATCGGTGGTCTGCTCGTTGAACTGGGTCATGCGGATGTAGCCGACATCCTCACCCATCGACTCCGAGCGCACCGAGCGCACGCGGATGACGTCGCGGGTCAGCGTGATGTCGAGCGGCTTGTCCTGGCCCTTGCGCATCACCGTCAGCTTGATCTTGGTGTTGACCAGGCCGCGCATTTTCTCGACCGCCTGGTTGAGCGTCATGCCCTGAACCTGGTCGTCGTCCAATTTGGTAATGATGTCGTTCGCCAGGATGCCGGCCTTGGCCGCGGGCGTCTCGTCGATCGGCGCCACGACCTTGATCAGGCCGTCTTCCATGGTGACTTCGATGCCGAGACCGCCGAACTCACCGCGGGTCTGCACCTGCATGTCGCGGAAGCTCTTGGGATCCATGTAGCTCGAATGCGGATCGAGCCCGGCCAGCATGCCGTTGATCGCGGATTCGATCAGCTTGCTGTCGTCCGGGACCTCGACGTAGTCGGCGCGCACGCGCTCGAAGACGTCGCCGAACAGATTGAGCTGCCGGTAGGTGTCGGCGACTGCCGCCCGCGCGCTGCCGCCCGAGAACAGCATGTGCGGCTGGGTGGCGAACAGCGTCATCGCTGCGCCGGCGGCCGCGCCGAGGAGCATCAAAGAGGTCTTGCGCATGATCATCCGCGAACCTTTTCACCTTCGCCAGATGCCCACCATGGGCCTGGATCGACGGGAATCCCGTCTTTTCGAAACTCAACGTAAAGCACCGGTTGGCTGGACCCAGTCGCGAGGATCGACGCGATATGGGAGCCGCTTCCCATCACCGCAACGGGCTCTCCGGCCAGCACAAACTGTCCGAGATCAACTGATATCCGTTCCATCCCAGCGAGCAAGATATGATACCCGCCGCCGGTATTCAGGATCAAGAGTTGGCCGTAGGAACGGAACGGCCCCGCGTAAACCACCCAGCCATCACCCGGTGCGGTAACCTGTGCACCGGTCCGTGTCGCGATGGAAAGACCCTTTTCCGAGCCGCCAAGCCCGTCCGGCGCTCCGAATTCCTTGATTTTGACCCCGTTAACCGGAATCGGAACATGTCCGCGCAATGACGCGAATGCGACAGCAGGCGCGAGCCGTCCGGGGTCGCGGAATGCCGATAGTTCAGGGCGGCTGTCGGTACGGGCAGCCTCGCGTGCGGCCCGAATCGCCGGGTCGAGGCCTTGCTCCAGCTTGGCGATCAAATCTTTGAGATTGTCGACCTGCTTGGCAAGGTCGCCGGCGCGGGCGCGTTCGGCTTCGAGCGCCTTCTCGCGCTCGGCCTGCTGGCGCTGCCGTTCCTCGATCAGCGCGGTCATGCGCGTCCGCTGATCGCCGAGCGAAGCGACCTGGATGCGCAACTGGTCGCTCTCGGCGGCAATCTTTTTGCGCACGTTTACGAGTTCGGTGAGGTCGCTGGCGAGCGCGTCGACCTGCTGGCGCATTTCCGGCAGCACGGCGCCGAGCAGCATGGCGGTGCGCACGGTCTGCAGCGCGTCTTCGGGGCTGGAGATCAGCGCTGGCGGCGGCCGGTGGCCGATCCGCTGCAAAGCGGCGAGCACTTCGCCGATCACGGCGCGCCGGCCATCGAGCGACTTGCGGATGCTGCGTTCATTGTTATCGAGCGGCTTGAGCCGGGCTTCGCTGGCGGCGATCTTGGCTTCGAGGTCGCGCGAGCGCGCCGCGGTGTCGATCAGGTCCTGGTTGAGCTTGCGGCGGTCGGCGCCGATCTCTTCGATCTCGCGCTTGAGCGCCGCCTCGGTATCGGCGGACTTGCGCTGCGCGTCGCGGGTGTCCTTGAGTTCCTGGTCGCGCTGCTGGAGGCTTGCGGGCGTCGCCGGCGCGGGCTTTTCCTGGGCGCCGACGAAGGCGAACGGCAAAGCCAGCCCCAGCCATGCGGCCAGCGCCGAGCGCGGATGGAAGCGGTGTAACCCGCCAGGGCAAATCATCGCAGCCAAGTTACGCCCGGTTGCGTGCACAGCACAATGTCGCGGCGGATTTCTTCGCACCTGATTACGTCCAAACCGCGGCCCAAATCGGGCCGGTTCAGGCGCGGTGATAAGGGTGGCCGCTCAATATGGTGGTCGCGCGGTAGATCTGTTCCAGCAGCATGACCCGGGCCAACTGGTGCGGCCAGGTTGCGGTGCCGAACGACAGCCTCAGCTGCGCCTTGTCACCGAGGCTGGGGCTCAGGCCGTCGGCGCCGCCGATCACGAAGACGGTCGCGGAGCGGTCGGCGGCGCGCCATTGCGCGAGCTGGGCGGAGAACCTCGCGCTGTCGAGCGCCTCGCCGCGGGCGTCGAGCAGCACCACCGCCGCGCCTTGCGGGATGATGTTGGCGAGCGCGATCGACTCCTCGAGCATGCGCTTGCCGGCGTCGGCCGCCCGGCTTTCCCTGATTTCAACGATCTCAACGTCGCGCCAGCCGAGCCCGCGGCCGACTTGCGCCGCGCGCTTGCGGTAGCGCTCGGAGAGCTCCCGCTCCGGCCCCTCTTTCAGGCGTCCAACTGCTGCAACGATGACGCGCATCTAGGCGACATCGCCGGCGCGGCCGATCAGAAAATACGTCTCCATGGCGCCTTTGCCTTTGACGTCGATGCTGCCGTGCGGCTCGAGCCGGAAATGCGCGTGAAGGTGCCGCTGGGTCGCCGCCGAGACCTGAATGCGGTTGGGCATGCTGTGCGACTCCATCCGGCTCGCGATGTTCACGGCGTCACCCCAAATGTCGTAGGCGAATTTGTGCGTGCCGATGACGCCGGCGACGACGTCGCCGGAATGGATGCCGATTCGCATCTGCAACGGCGTCGGCAGCTCGCGATTCATCTGCTCGACCACCCCGATCATCGCCAAAGCCATGTCGGCCACCGCATGCGCGTGATCGGGGCGCGGGTCGGGCAGGCCGCCCACCAGCATATAGGCGTCGCCGATCGTCTTGATCTTCTCGATGCCAAGGCCGAGCGCCAGCCGGTCGAACTCCGAGAACAGCGCGTTCAAAAGCTGGACCAGGTCCGCGGCCGAAAGCCGCGACGACAGCTTGGTGAAGCCGACAAGATCGGAGAACAGAATCGTCACGTCCGAGAGCTGGTCGGCGATGACGGTCTCGCCGTCGTTCAATCGCGCAACGATTCGCTGCGGCAGAATGTTGAGCAGCAGGTGCTCCGAGCGTTCCTTTTCGCTGCGCAAGGCCTCGACCATCTCGCGTTCGCGGTCGCGCAGGTGTTTCTTCTCGAGCGACGAGCCGACGCGCGCGCGAAGCAGCGTGGGATCGAACGGCTTGGCGAGATAATCGTCGGCGCCGGCCTCGATACAGCGGACGATCGAATCGAGCTCGCTCAGCGCCGAGATCATGATGACGGGGATCTCGCGGTGCCGCGGATTGGCCTTGAGCAACGCGAGCACGTCGTAGCCGCTGATCCCCGGCATCATCAGATCGAGCAGGATGAGATCGAGCGGCTCTTTCTCGACCATATCGAGCGCAATAGTGCCATCTTCGGCCTGAAACACGGTGTGTCCCTGACGTTGCAGCCGCCGGGTCAGGAGATCGCGGTTCGACGCGTTGTCGTCCACCACCAGAATGCGGCTCGGCTGCACCGCCGCGAGATCCGCTTCCTTCGCCGTGATCGGGCGAACCGCCTTGAGCAGGTTCTCGACCATGCTTGCCGGCGCGGCAATTTCGGCAATCGGGGTGGGAGCGTCCGACGGCTCGGAGCCGCCGGAAAACGTCACCAGGCCGTCGATGCGGTCGAGCAGGAGGGTCGCTTCTGCCAGCAGCTTGTCGAGATCGGCCACCAGCGCATCCGCGCCTTCGTCCGCCGCGTCCTCGCGCAGCATTTCGCCATAGCCCTTGATCGCGTTGATCGGGGTACGCAAGTCGTGGCGCAGCGTGCGGCGATACTCCGTGAGGTCCGTGCCGGCCCCGTGAAGGACCGTCGCTGGATCGAGCAGCTTCTGGATCAGACGATGGAGGCTGCGGCTGGCATCGAGGATGCGCTGAAG
>Ga0265325_10002114_pt1 | contig 13566 bp, 12 predicted proteins | sample 41420metaG_FD_202090 | JGI IMG/M metagenome (GOLD analysis project Ga0265325, IMG submission 202090) | Rhizosphere microbial communities from Carex aquatilis grown in University of Washington, Seatle, WA, United States - 4-14-20 metaG | ecosystem: Host-associated > Plants > Roots > Rhizosphere...
CCGGCGGCGTCGGCCGAGGTCCAGCCGTCCGGCCGCAGCCTGTCGCTGGTGAGCGACCAGATCGCGCCGGAGCCGGCCGCCCACTTGCCGTTGGCGAGCTTCTGCGTCGCCCAGGTTTCGTAGAGCGTGCAGGCGTCCTTGTCGACCACGACGGTATGGCGGTCGCCGCTCTTCCATTGGCCGCCCTCGACCTTGGTGTCGGACCCAAGCGGATACGGCCCCTTGTTGCTCTCGCTGGCGTACTGGAATTTCACCGCGACCTTGGCGTGGCTGCCGGCGACGATGGTGATCGGGATGCCGTAGGGCACCGGCTGGTCGCCATAGGCCGGTCCGAAATCGGGATGCAGATTCACGTTCGGCGACATGTGCGACATCCAGGCCGCGCTCTTGGCGTGCACCGGCAAGGCGCTGACGTCGGCGTGCCACCACGAATTGGCCGGGAATGTCGGGCACGACGTGCCGGTCAGCGTGCCGGCGGCCGCCGGGGTGACGAACAGCGCGGCGAATGCCGCCAATGACAGCCAGGTGAACCGCATGCGCCCCTCACTTTGATGATCGAACGCGCCGGGATAGACTCAGGCGCTCACTATTCCATTATTTTGCGCCGCCGACTTTGTTTCAATTGCGGCGTCATGTCTGTTCCGAACCAGGAGCCCGCGATGAAGCGCTTTCTGGCAATTCTGATCTTCGCCAGCCTCGTCTCCCCTGCCTTGGCGATAGACCTCAACGGCTTTCGCGCCCAGCACGGCAAGCCAGCTCTGTCGTTCAGCGCGCGGCTTGCCGGCATCGCCTACCAGCAGGCGCGGCTGATGGCCGGGCGCGGCCAGATCGATCACAAGGATTTCGTCACGCGCATCGGTCCGGTCGGCTCGACCCATGCCGAGAACGTGCTGGTCGGCTGCGCCGACGAAGCCTGCGCGATCCAGGTGTGGTCGAAGTCATCCGGCCACCGCGCCAACATGCTGCGCGGCGACGTCTCGGCCTATGGCATAGGGTCGGCGACCTCGGACAAGGGCCGCCAATATTGGGCGCTCGAGCTCGGCGGCGAGTGAGCGCTAGCTGCTGAAGTACATGCCGAGCGAGACGGCGATCGCCAAAACCGCGACCAGCGCCCACATGATGTAAGTGGCGCGTTTGGTTGCTTCCATGCCGCACCCTGCGCCATTTCGGCTGCGCCGTCGATAGCGTTAGCGCGGCAAATTAAAAAGGCTTGTCGCCGGTGATGGTGCAGCGCCGCATGACACGCGTGAAGCGCGCCTCGTCGAAGCCGGTGGCGCGGTGCAGCGTGCAGCGATTGTCCCACACCATGCATTCGCGCGGCTTCCAGGTGTGCGAATAGACATTCTGCGGCGGGGTGGCCAGCACGTTGATCTCTTCGATCAGCGCGCGGCCTTCGTCATAGGGCATGCCCTCGATGGATTCGGCGTGGTCGCCGAGAAACAGCGCCTTGCGGCCGGTTTCGGGATGGGTGCGCACGATCGGATGCGACACTGGCGGCACTTCGGCCGATTGCCTGGCGGTCAGCGGGTCCTCGCCGTGGCGGCGCTGGCGCGAGAAGGTGAAATTGTGGATGGCGTTCCTGCCGTCGATCTTGCTCTTGATGTCGGCTGGCAGCAGGTCGTAGCCGGCATACATGTCCGCGAACTGGGTCTGCCCGCCGTCGCCCGGCGGCGGCACGATTTCCGAGTACATCATGGTCGCCTGGCCGGTGCGCTCCTTCCACGAGCCGTCGGTGTGCCAATACAGCGTGCCGCGGTCGGGATGCTTGCCGCTTGGCTTGCCGTCCTTGTCGAGGTTGGACAGCATGTAGATCTCCGGGTGCCCATAGCCGTGATATTGGCTCAGCACATGAACGTTGACCTCGCCAAAGTTCTTGGCGAAGGCGACCTGGGTCGCCGGCGGCAGATCGACGTCGCGGAACAGGATCAGTTCATAGTCGAGGAAGGCCTCATAGACCTTGGCGAACAGCTTGGGCGACACCGCGTCGGCTAAAGTGATGCCGCTGATCTCGCAGCCGAGCGCCGGGTGCAGCGCCGTGACTTGAAATGGCCAGTCGCGCTTGGGGCGCGACCGCATCGGCGGACGGACGGGCTGCGAGCGGCTCTGGGTATCGACGTGGGCCATGATGACCTCCCGGCAAGGACGGCTCGCCGATTATGACAGGCCGCGGCGCTGCTTCCTAGGTGGCTGACACCTTCCCTGCGATGCAGCGGAAACCCTTGACCGCCGCGCGCCGGCAGGCTCGCATGCCGCCCGCGCAACCACGGGAGCCGCCGCATGCCTTTGTCCGACCAGATCAAGTCCATGATCCGTTCCGCCTGGGATGACGGCTATCCGCTGCTGCTTGCGACCTGTGGCCCGGATGGCCCGAATATGGGTCCGAAAGGCAGCATGATCGTCTATGACGACGAGCACCTCGCTTATTGGGAGCGCACCAGGGGCGCTCTGCTCGACAATCTGCGGCGCGAGCCGCGCGTCTGCGTGCTCTACGCCAATTTCAAGGCCCAGCGCGACAAGGTGCTCGACGCGGGCTTCCTGCGTTTCTTCGGCGTTGCCAAGTTGCACGAGAGCGGGCCGGTTCACGACAAGATCTTCAGCTTGCTGCTGCCGCGCGAGCAGACCCACGCCGGCGCCGACAAGGGCATTGGCGTGCTGATCAAGATCACCAAGGCCACCGACCTTCGCGGCAAACCGATTATGTAATGCCGATCGATTCGGGGGCGGCTTGCAATCGCGCCAAGCGCCTGTTCCAATAACGCGCTCGCGGGGTTGGTCATGGGCCTGCGCTATCGCGATGTGCTGTCGCTCGCCGCACTGCTAGGCGCACTCACCGCTGTGCCGGCGCAGGCCGGCCTTCTCATCACCATCGACAAATCGACCCAGCACATGATCGTCGCCAAGGACGACATGCCGCTCTACGACTGGCCGGTGTCGACCGGGCAGCGCGGCTATGACACGCCGGCGGGCCTGTATCAGCCGTTCCGCATGGAAGCCGATCATTTCAGCCGCGAATGGGATGACGCGCCGATGCCGCATTCGATCTTCTTCACCCAGATCGGCCACGCCATTCACGGCAGCTTCGACGTCAAGCGGCTCGGCCGGCCGGCCTCGCATGGCTGCGTGCGTCTCGCGCCCGAACACGCGGCGATCCTGTTCAAGCTGGTGCGGGCGGAGAAGATGGCGAACACGCGCGTTGTGCTGACCGGTTCGATTCCGGGCGGCGCCGGAGCGCCGGCGCACGTGCTCGGCGCCGACCCTTACATTGACGACGAGACGCTGGTCGGCTGGACGCCGCCGCGGCTCGTGGATGACGAACCGGTGACGCGCCAGACCGCCGTCGGGCTATCTCACAAGAGGCAACCGCGGCGCGTCTCTTACTATCCTCGCCTGTCCGGCGACCAGTCGTCGAATGCCGCCAATGCCTATGTCCGCGGCGGTCCCGGCGCGCGGAACTAGCAGTTCGCTTCCGACTTAATCCGCATCCAACGGAACGACGTCATGATCCGCAAACTGGCGACCGGCAAATATCGGCTCTATTCAAGCAAGACAGACCCCAAGACCGGCAAGCGCCGCAATCTTGGAACTTTCGCGACCAAAAAGGCGGCGGAAACGCACGAGCGCGAAGTGCAATATTTCAAGCGTCACTAAGCCCGTCCCGTCTGTTAACTTTTGCGGAACTAAAGTTCGCGACGGACATTGAATCGGCGGACCGAGACAGGGCTGCGCGACGCGCGCGAGCCGCCGGTTCGGAGCCTGAGCGTGCGACAGCGCGTGAAATGTCTGGCATTATCGGCGCAACGGTTCGGGCTGTCGCCTTTATTGCCCGCCGCCGCCATGATGGTGATCACCCTCTTCGCGGTCTCGTTGGCGATGGCTCTGCCGGCTCCTGACGGCGCGAGCGCCACGGTGGAACGCGTCAGTCTGGCCGGCGCCATCACTCCGGTCGCAAACAAGAGGCGCGTGACCAGTGACAGCGTCACCGACACCGAAGCAGCGATTTTTTCGGCTCCGCTGCCGGCGCCGCTCTATCATGACCGCTATCGGTTCTATCACCGCTACGATATTTACTCGCCGCCATCGCGGCTGTCGCCGCCCGACGACGGGGTGAACTAGGCGTCCGCCGGCCATCGTCCGGTTAGTGCCCGACCCCGAGCTCGTCTTCGCCACGGTCGAGGATCAGCGGCACGATCAAGTCCTCTTCGTCTTCGAGATGGCGCACCAGGCCTTTCAAGAGCGTGGCACTGGCCCGCGCGAACTCATCGCCTGCCGCTTTTGCCGCCTCCGCATCGCCTGCCGCACGGATCAGAGCGTTTGCGGTCTCGACCGAGCGATCGATGTTGTCATGCAAGACGGCGTGATCGGCTTCCAGCACATCGAAACCGCGCGCCAGCCGCTCATCGGCGGCGCGGAAGATCGGGAAATAATGAAAATCCTCGATCTGGTGATGGGCATGGAGCTGCTCGAGAAAGAACTGCAAACGCGGCGCGAACCAGCGGGAAAATTCATCGGCCCGGATCTGGCCTTGCTGGAAACGCCGGGTCCCTTGGTCGATCGAGGCGCTCAACTCGCGAAACATCGTGTGGCGAGACAGCCAGAATTGCGCCATGCCGCCGAGGTTTTGGTGACCTTGCCAGGTATCGCGCGGATAGCGATCGATCAACGCGCGCAGCTCGGCTGGCCAGCCATTGCGCTCGGCCAGGGCGAGCGCGGCGGTGTCGGTCGGGGTCGCAGGTTTGATGGTCATATGCAGCCCTGGATAGCCATTGCGCGGCGGCCTGCAAACGGCAATGGATTCGCCGCCATGCCGCCCACCGCCTTTGCCCGCCTGATCTGCGATGAACCGACCGCGCGGCGGCTCGCCGCGCTGGTCGAGCAACGTCTCGACGGCGCGGTGGTGTCGGCGTTCGAAATGGAGGCCGGCTGGACGCTGGAAGTCTATTTCAGCGATTCGGCCGAAGCGGGCGGGCTGCGCGCCCTGGTAGACGCTGAGGGCGGCGCCCACGCCGCCGCGGCGTTGCAATTTTCCACCGTGCAGGACCGCGACTGGGTTGCCGCCAGCCTTGAGGGCCTGAAGCCGGTCCAGGCCGGGCGATTCATCGTCCACGGCGCGCATCATCGCGGGCAATTGCCCGGCAATGCGATCGGCATCGAGATCGAGGCCGCACTCGCCTTCGGCACCGGCCATCACGGCACGACGCGGGGCTGCCTCGAGGCGCTCGATCTTCTGCTCACGTCGCGCCGCATCGAAACGGTGCTCGACGTCGGCACCGGCAGTGGCGTGCTGGCAATCGCCGCGGCAAAGGCCACACACCGCAGGGTGTTCGCCACCGACATCGATCCGGTTTCGGTCACGGCGGCCATCGGCAATGCTAGGCTCAACGGCGTCAGCGCGTTCGTCGTCACACGGACAGCCGATGCGCGCCGCGCATTGCCGTGGCGTGGGCCGTTCGACCTGATCTTCGCCAATATTCTGCTGGAGCCGCTGATGCGCATGGCGAGCCGCCTGACGCGGCGGCTCGCGCCCGGCGGCCATATCGTGCTGTCAGGACTTTTGCCGGCGCAGGCCAATGCCGCGGTCAACGTTTACGCCGCGCACGGGCTGGCGCTGCGGCGGCGTTTTATCATCGAAAATTGGGCGACGCTGATCATGCAGCGGGACCACAAATGAAAACCGCCCCGGTGGAGGAAGCCGGGGCGGATTTCACTCTGCGACGTGTGAGCCTTAGCGGCCGCGAAACCGCAATTCGGGCAGATCGCCCGAGTCGTCAGAAAGCAGATGGCGGTGCAGTGCGAGTTCGCGGTAAGCCTGCCTCATTCGCGCGTCGATCAGACCTTGATACAGGCGGGCGAAAAACCCTGTGCCTTGATTGGTAGCGGCGTTCGCCTTCGAGGACGCGCTCAGCTTGCGCGCGGCACCTCGAGCAACACCATAAGTGACAGCAACCATTTTTTCTTTCTCCTTTGCGGAGCCGGCCACCAAGCCTGCGCCCTCGATTCCAGCTCTTGCACTGCAACATAGGTGCGCCGTAGCCCTTGAACTATGCGCGAATATGCATAGGAGCCAATGAAATCAGGCATGAAGTCATTAACCGTTCGTTGAGGATGTCATTCGGCCCCAGGGAGAATTATTGCGTTGCACAAGCGAGATTTCGCGCCATTTTGTTGCTGCCGTGAGCCGAAAAATGCTCGCTCCGCGGATGCGTTAGCCTTAAGTCGCGGCATACAGCCCGCTTGCGCGCGCTTGCATGGCTGCGTTGCGGTGCATGGATGCGGCCCATAGAGTGCCGCGCATGTTCGAGGCCAAGTTCCAGACCTTCGACGACCGCAACGAACGCGCCGCGGTCGCGGCTCGCGTTGCGGCGCTGCGTGCCGAGCTCACGCGCCGCGGCCTCGACGGCTTCATCGTGCCGCGCGCCGACCGCCAGCAGAACGAATATGTGCCGCCGAGCGAGGAGCGGCTGGCCTGGCTCACCGGCTTCACCGGCTCGGCCGGCTGCGCCGTGGTGCTCGCCGACAAAGCCGCGCTGTTCGTCGATGGCCGATATACCGTGCAGGCCGGCGAGCAAACCGACACGACATTGTTCGCGATCGCACACGTCATCGACACTCCGCCCGAACAGTGGCTCGAGACCAATCTCACAGCCGGCGCGACATTCGGCTACGACCCGTGGCTGCACACCTCGGATGGCGCCGAGAAGCTGGCCAAGGCCTGCGCCACCGCCGGCGCGACATTAGTGCCGGTCGCCGACAATCCGATCGATGCGTTGTGGACCGACCGGCCGGCGCCGCCCATGGCGCCGGTGGTGATCCGTGACCCCAAGCTCGCCGGCGAGGCGACGGCGGCCAAGCTCGCGCGCATCCGCGCCGAGCTCGGCAAATTGCGCGCCGACGTTCTGCTGGTGTCCGATCCGCAGGCGGTAGCCTGGACCTTCAACATTCGCGGCGGCGACGTCGCCCATGCGCCCTTGCCGCTCGCCTATGCGGCGATCCCGCGCGACGGCCGCGCGACGCTTTATGTCGACGGCAGAAAGCTCACCAATCCGGTGCGCCATGCCCTCGAGGAATTTGCCGATGTGCGTGAGCCTGCGGCGCTTGCCACCGATCTGGCGACGATGAAGGGCCGTACGGTGTTGCTCGACCGCGCCAGCGCCGCCGAAGCCCTGGCACGGATCGTCAGCGACCATGGCGGCAAGATTTCCCGCGCCGCCGATCCGATCACGCTGATGAAATCGATCAAGAACCACGCCGAAATCGAGGGCACACGCGCCGCGCATCGGCGCGACGGCATGGCGATGGCACAGTTCCTGGCTTGGTTCCAGCGCGAGGCAGCCGGCGGCAAGCTCAGCGAAATCGACGCGGTCTGCGCGCTGGAGACGTTCCGCCGCGATACCGGCAAGCTCAAGGACGTGTCGTTTCCGACCATCGCCGGCTCGGGGCCGAACGGCGCCATCGTACATTACCGGGTCAGCCGCGCCACCGACCGTAGAATCGCGCCCGGTGAGCTGTTCCTGATCGATTCCGGCGCGCAATACGAGGGCGGCACCACCGACATCACCCGGACGCTGATCGTCGGCGAGCCGACCGCGGAGATGCGCGACCGCTTCACCCGTGTGCTCAAGGGCCACATTGCCATCGCCACCGCGGTGTTTCCCGAAAATACCAGCGGCGCGCAACTCGACCCGCTGGCCCGCGTCGCGCTGTGGCAGGCCGGGCTCGATTTCGATCACGGTACCGGCCACGGGGTCGGCGCCTATCTGTCGGTGCATGAGGGGCCGGCGCGCATTTCCAAGCTTGGCACCGTAGCGCTGCGCCGCGGCATGATCCTGTCGAACGAGCCGGGCTACTACAAAGCCGCGGAATACGGCATCCGCATCGAGAACCTGGTGCTGGTGATCGCCGAGCCGGAGCCGCCCGGCGCCGAGAAGCCGCTCAATGCGTTCGAGACGTTATCGCTGGCGCCGATCGAGCGGCGGCTGATCGACACCACATTGCTCACCGCCAAGGAACGCGCCTGGCTCGACAGTTATCATGTGCGGGTGCGCGACGTGATCGGGCCGCTGCTCGATGCATCGACGCGCAAGTGGCTGGAGCAGGCGACCAGGGCGCTGTAGCAGCCTCGGAACATTATTTGGTGTCATTGCCCGCGAAAGCGGGCAATCCAGTAATCAATGACAAGGCGGTGTGTACTGGATCGTCCGCTTTCGCGGACGATGACAGCAGAATATCGCGGACGCGCTCAAAAGAACTAGCCGCCCACCAGCTTCAGCCACTCATCCTCGCTCAGCACCTTGACGCCGAGCTTCTCGGCTTCGGTGAGCTTCGAGCCGGCGCCCGGCCCGGCGACGACATAGTCGGTTTTCTTCGATACCGACCCCGACGCCTTGGCGCCGAGCCGCTCAGCCATCGCCTTGGCCTCGTCGCGCGTCATCTTCTCCAGCGAGCCGGTGAACACCACAATCTTGCCGGCGACCGGGGAATCCTGCTTCGGCTTTTCGGCGTCGAGGATTTTTACCTGCTTGACGAGCCGATCGACGACGCCGCGATTGTGGCTCTCCTTGAAATAGGCGCCGACCGCCTCGACCACCGTCCCGCCGATCTGGTCGATGGCATCCATCTCGGCGGACGCCTCCTCGTCGCCCTTGCCGATCTTCATCCCGGCATCGTGAAACGCCTGCCACGAGCCGTAGGCTCGCGCCAATTGCAGCGCGGTGGTCTCGCCGACATGGCGGATGCCGAGCGCAAAAATGAAACGCTCGAGCGCGATCTCGCGGCGTGCTTCGATGGCATTGAACAGGTTGCGCACCGAGGTATCGCCGAAGCCTTCGACCTCCTCAAGCTTGAGCTTTTTGTTGCGCTCGCGCAGCGTGAAGATGTCGGCCGGCTCGGTGATCCAGTCCTTCTCGAAGAACAACTGAATCTGCTTCTCGCCAAGCCCCTCGATGTCGAAGGCGCGGCGCGACACGAATAGCCGCAAATGCTCGATCTTCTGGAACGGGCAGGCGAACTCGCCGGTGCAGCGCGAGCGCGCACCCTCCTCCCCGGTCGAGGTCTCCTCGCGCACGATGGCGGTGTGCAGCGGGCACGGGCATTTCGTTGGAAAACGGTAGGCCTTGGCGGTTTTCGGCCTGTTGTCGAGCACGACGTCGACCACCTGCGGGATGACGTCGCCGGCGCGCTGGATGATGACAGTGTCGCCGATACGGATGTCGCGGCCCTCGCGCAGCATTTCGCCATCGCCGCCAATGCCCTTGATGTAATCCTCATTGTGCAGCGACACGTTCTGCACGATGACGCCGCCGACCCCGACCGGCTCGAGCTTGCCGACCGGCGTCAGCGCCCCGGTGCGCCCAACCTGGATCTCGATGTCGCGCAGCACTGTGGTGGCGCGCTCGGCGGGAAACTTGTGCGCGATTGCCCAGCGCGGCGAGCGCGACACGAAGCCGAGCCGCTCCTGCCAGTCCAGCCGATCGACCTTGTACACGACGCCGTCAATGTCGTAGTCGAGGCCGGCGCGCTCCTGCTCGATTTTACCGTGGAAGGCGATCAACTCGTCGGCCGAGCGGCAGATTTTCGACAGCGGATTGGTCGTGAAGCCGCACTTCTCGAACCATGTGATCATGCCGCTTTGGGTGTCTTCCGGCATCTCGCTGATCTGCCCCCAGGCATAGGCGAAGAAGCCGAGCGGGCGCGACGCGGTGATCGAGGCATCCTTCTGGCGCAGCGAGCCGGCGGCGGAATTGCGCGGATTGGCAAACACCGCCTCGCCGGCGGCTTCCTGCTGCTTGTTCAATTTCAGGAACGCCGACTTGGTCATATAGACCTCGCCGCGCACCTCGCAGACCGCCGGGATGGTCCTGCCCTTCAGCTTTTTCGGCACATCCTCGAGCGTGCGGATATTGGCGGTGACGTCCTCGCCCTCGAAGCCGTCGCCGCGGGTCGCCGCGGAAACCAGCTCGCCGTTCTCGTAGCGCAGCGACATCGACAGGCCGTCGATCTTCGGCTCGGCCGAGAACACGATCGGCTCGTCTTCGCCTAGCTTGAGAAAGCGGCGGATGCGGCCGACGAAGTCGGTGACGTCCGCGTCCTTGAAGGCATTGTCGAGCGACAGCATCGGCACCGCATGCCGCACCTTCTTGAAGCGGCCGGTCGGCGCCGCGCCGACGCGCTTCGACGGCGAATCGGCGCGCACCAGCGCCGGAAACCGCGCCTCGATCGCGGCGTTGCGCCGGCGCAATTCGTCGTAAGCCGCGTCGGTCAGGCTCGGCGCGTCGTCTTGGTAATAGCGCTTGTCGTTGGCGCCGATTTCAAGCGCGAGCCGCATCAGCTCGGCTTTGGCCTGCGCCGGTGTCAACTGATCGACGGGAACCGTGGAATAATCGCGGGACGCCATACCTGCTGAATGGAACAGCCGGCGATTTTTATCAAGCGGCGCCGATCAGTGCGGAAACTCGACCTGCATGCGCTGCGCGAAAATGTCGGTCTGCGACGCGCTGGCATTTTGCGAAGTCCAGGCGACGGCGAAATTACCTTCCGCGAAGCCTGCCACCGCCGGCTGCCACTGGTCTTTCGCCGTCGTGGTGTTGACGAGGAATTCCGCGTTCGCCTTGACGCCGCCGCCGTCAAATACCTGGCCGTAGACGCTCTTGCCCGAGCCGTCCTGCTGGTCCGACATCCAGGTGACGACGAAGCCGCCGTCGCTGAAGCCGGCGACCGCCGGCTGGCCCTGATCGCCCGCCACTGTGTTGTTGACACGGAATTCGCCGCCGGCTTTTCCAGCGGCGGCGGTGAAGCGTTGCGCATAGACGCCGAGACCGGAATGGTCGGTCAGTTGCGACTGCCAGGCGATCACGAAACCGCCGTCATCGAGCGCGGCGGCTACCGGCAACGTCTGGTCGTGTGCGGTGGTGGTGTTGACGGGGAATTCGGTGCCGACGGCGTGGCCCGCCGCGTTGTAACGCTGCGCATAGATGCCGAGCCCGGAGCCGTCCTGCGCGGCGGTCTGCCACGCGATCACGAAGCTGCCATTGCTCAGCGCCGCCACCGCCGGCGCCGACTGGTCCTTCGCCGTCGTGGTGTTGACCTGGAATTCCTTGCCGGCATTCTTGCCGTTTGCGTCGTAGCGCTGCGCGAAAATGCCGAGCCCGGCGCCGTCCTGCCCGCCCGACTGCCACGCCACCACGAAGCCGCCGACCGGAAATGCGGCGACAGCGGGAAGTGCCTGATCGTCGGCGGTCGTCGTGTTGACGCGGAATTCGGCGCCGGCCTTCGCTCCGGCTGCACTGAAACGCTGGCCGTAAACGCCGAGCCCCGATTTATCCTGTCCATTCGATTGCCAGGCCACGACGAAACCGCCGTCGCCGAGGCCGGCGACGCGCGGCTGCGTCTGATCTTTCGCCGTCGTTGTATTGACCGGAAATTCCGCGCCTTCCTTGGCGCCATTGGCATTGTAACGCTGGCCGTAAACGCCGAACAGCGAGCCGTCCTGCGCATTCGAGGCCCAGACCACCACGTAGCCGCTGGTGAGCGCGGCAATCGCCGGCAACTGCTGGTCGCCGCCGATGTGCGAATTGACTCGCGTCTGCGCGCCGGTCAGCGCGCTCACCGTGACGCCGGCGCTGGACGCGCTTTGCAGGAAATCCGTCGAGCCGGGATAGCTCGCGGTGATCGTGTGGCTGCCGATGGCAAGAGCGGTGGTGGAGATTGCGGCATGGCCGGACGCAAGCGGGGCCGAGCCCAGGCTTCGCGTGCCGTCCTTGAAGGTGACCGAGCCGGCCGGCGTGCCCGCCGCAGGCGCGGTAACGGCGAGGATCGCTCTGATGTTCACTACGCGCCCGGCTTTCGCCGCCGCGGGCGCCGCCGTCACGCCCAACGTCGTCTGGCCTTTGGCAATGGTCTGCGTCTTCCCGGCCGAAGTCGTGCCGTTGAAATTGCCGTCGCCGCCATAGACCGCGGTAATGGTGTGCGTGCCGACTGTGAGCGATGAGGTATTGATCGTCGCCGTGCCCCCGTTGAGCGTCGCGGCAGAGCCAATCGCGTTGCCGTTATCCTTGAAGGTCACGCTGCCGGTCGGCGCCAGCGAGTCGCCGGCCGTGACTGTGGCGACGAGCGTGACCTGCTGGCCGACCACGGCCGGGCTCGGGTCTTGCACCGACGCAGTTGTGGCGCCTTTTCCGACCGCGAAACTCTGATCGACTCGCGGCGCGGCGTTATAGTTGGCATCGCCGGCCTGATCGGCATGAACGACGCAGTTGCCTCCGGCTGACGTGAAATTCACCTCCGTGCCGTTCACCACACAATTTGCCGAGCCGGACGTAAACGTAGCCGCGAACCCACTCGGCGAAGCCGTCGCAACCACCGTGTAATGCGTACCACCAACGGTCGCGTTGGCCGGAGCGCTGGAATTGAATGTGATGGACTGATCACCCTTGATGACGATTTGCGACGCGGATGAGGTCGTTGACGAGCCATTGTAATCCAGCGAACTCCCGTAGCTCGCGCTTGCGCTGTACCCGCCGACATTTGCGTAGATATGACTGACGGTTGCCGTGCCGCCGGAGAGCGTGACGCCAGAAACAGGGGGGCCGCCGTCGCCGAAATCGACGCTCACGTTGCCGGTTGGGGTATCGGTCGAGGGAGAGACACCTGCGACCGTGACTGTGAAAGAGGTTGAGACGCCGACCTGGCTGGGGCTGGAATTCGCGGCGATTGCAGTCGTGGTGTCGCCTTTGCTGGTGGCTCCGACGACGAAGGTGTGGGCGGTGCCGCTCGGGGTGGCAATCGCGTCGAACGTGCCGTCACCCGCATAGGACACGGTGACTCTTTGCGTTCCTGCCCGCGGGTGCAACGAATGCGACAAGGTCGCGACGCCGCTGCCATCGAGCGCCACGACACCGAGGACGAACGGTCCGCCGGCCCCCGAAAATTCGCCATCGATATTGGTGAACGTCACATTGCCGGTCGGCGTGCCCGGCGTGCCGTCCGCCGACGTGACGGTCGCCGTCATCGTGAATGGCTGGCCGCCGACGGCGTTGGTATTGGGCGTCGAGGCGAACGCAATCGCGCTGTTGCGGACATCGATGATGACCTGCGCAGTGCCGGTATTGTTCGACCCGTCAGTGACTTTCACGACGACGGTGTAGGTGCCCTTGGCCGCAAACGTGTGCGCGATGCTGACAACGTCGCCGCCGACGGTCGAGGTCGCATCGATCACGCCGTCATTGTTGAAGTCCCACTCGACGAGCGACCCGTTCGGATCGACATTGTCGGTGACGAAGCCGGAAAAAGTAATCGAAACACCGGCGGAAACCGGAGAGCCGTTGGCGTTCGAACCGAAATCCGAAATAACGGGACCATTCGGCGTTGCCCATGCGGACGGCGCGGCGCAGCCGAATGACAGCGCCAGCACTGCCGCGAGCCAAAACCGCCACCACCGGCCTGCCGCAAACCCAAACGCGCGCATGACGCCGTCCCCCAAGGGCGGGCATTCAGCGGGTATGATTTTGAAGTCTTTTGTCCCGATGCCGGCTAACGCCGGTTTCCCCGCGCCAATGTCAGGCAGCCGCATGA
>Ga0265325_10002117_pt1 | contig 13557 bp, 12 predicted proteins | sample 41420metaG_FD_202090 | JGI IMG/M metagenome (GOLD analysis project Ga0265325, IMG submission 202090) | Rhizosphere microbial communities from Carex aquatilis grown in University of Washington, Seatle, WA, United States - 4-14-20 metaG | ecosystem: Host-associated > Plants > Roots > Rhizosphere...
AGTGTACCGCGAGCTGCGTTCTCGCCGGTTGCCGCAGTCGGGAGCTGATTGATGCTGGCCTTGTCGCTGAACATATGGGCAACCGAGAAATCGACGTCCAAATTGTCGGTCATGCGATAGCCCACGCCAGCCGACAGCCAGACGCGATCTGAATCGGGAACGCCCGGCGTGGCCGAGCCTTTGGGGGTCGGCGATTGGTCGTAAGCCGTGCCGGCCCGCAGCGTCCATTGATCGTCGATCTTGTATTCCGCACCAATCGAACCGAACCAGCTGTCCTTCCAGCCGAAGGTCGTGAGATCGGACGAGTTATGCGGCGCTGCGGACACGATCAGCAATTGCTCGAAAGAACTCCAGGCGGTCCAATCGACCGTGGCCATCACCGTCCATTTGTCGTCGACGCGCAGGCGCGTGCTCACATTGACCACGGACGGCAGTGTGATCTTCGCGGTCGCGGCCGAGTCCTCGAAAGTCTGCGTTGGGACATATGCATTGAAGAACGCGCCGACGCCCCCCGCATCGAGCGTATAGGTTTCCGTGCCGCTCAGATTATGATCGATCTTTCCGCGATAGGACAGTCCGAGCGAGAAATCGTCACTGGGTTTCCACGCAACGCCCAAGACATAACTATAAGCCCAGTTGTCCGCTTTCAGCGTCACTTTACCGTCGTCTTGACCCGGTAAAACGTGAAAGAAGGGTGTTCCGGCCGGAGGGGGATAGACTTGGCAATTGACGTGGCAGCCGATCAGGCCGAAGTCGATCGCCTTGCTCAGATTGCCTTTGATCAGTTCCACCTGAAGGCCAGCCGCGATGGACAGCTCGGGAACGGGCTGATAGGCGACGACCGGCGTGATGTTATAGGTCTTCAATTCGCTCTTGGTCGCATAATAGCGCCCGGCCCAAGTGTCCGAATATTTGCTCATCAGCCCCCAAGGGACGGTCAGCGACACGCCGACCGAAAACTGATCGGTCAGGCGTTTGCGAATTGCGATATCCGGAATGATCGCCTGCGAAATGATGCTCGACGGCGTCGCCGATCCCCCGGTCGGATTTCCCGCCGAGGTATTGGCGGTAGTGAAATCACCGGTCGCGGTCGGCACGATGCCCGTCGCGCTGACGGAAATGTCGAAATCGTCCACCCAACCCGCAAGCGCCGGATTGAACGGCATCGTCGACGCATGCTGGCCATTGGCACCAGCGCCCGCATAAGACGTGCCTAACGAACTGGCGCTGAATTCGCGCAGATCAAATCCTGTCGCATAGGCCGACGTCGTAGCCAGACACGAAGTGCAAAGAAGTGTGAGTGCCAAACGGCGCATAGCGTTTCCCCTGTTTTGCTTTGTTTACGTAACGGCAAGAAAACAGAAGACTATAGAAGGATCAGGCGTATCTAAACCCCGTGCGGCAATTGGCCGGGCGGGTCTTCTTCGTCCGGAGGCTCTTCGGTGGGGACGGCGTAGCTGCCTTTCAGCCAACGGCCGAGATCGAGATCCGCGCAACGCTCTGAACAGAACGGACGAAAGCGTGCGACTGAGACTTTCTTGCATATGGGGCAGGTTTCCCCTTTGGCGCCCGGCTTGTGGGATTCAGGCAACGGTGCCGACATCAAATCTCTCCCGATAATAAGTCTCGTCTGGCTCGAAGCTCACCCTTGCAGCGCCTTTGCGGGCGAGCGCGGCGCGCAGCACCTCGCCCTGCTCCCCGAACCAGCGGACAATTTCCGGCGCGGCATGGACGCGGATCGCCTTGCCCGGTGCGGCACGGGCGCCCGCCTCGATCTTCCGGATGACGTCCATCGCCACGGCATCGATCCGCCGCACCACGCCCTGCCCTGCGCATGCCGCACAGGATTCGCTCACCTGCGAACTCCACGCCTCGCGTACACGCTTGCGCGAAATTTCCACCAGCCCGAGCGGCGACGGAGGCGAGATCGTGATCGGGACGCCGTCGCGGGACAGGCTTTGCGTCAACGCGTCGAGCACCCGGTTCACATGCTCTTCGTCTCTCATGTGCATGAAATCGACGACGATTAACCCGCCGATGCCGCGCAGGCGCAGCTGGCGGCCCAGCTCGCGCGCGGCTTGCAGGTTCACGGCGATGCAGGTGTCTTCCAGGCCCGATGCGTGGGTGAAGCTTCCCGAGTTGACATCGACCGCCGTCAACGCCTCGGTGCCCTCGATCGTGATCCAGCCGCCGCAAGGGAGCGGCACGCGCGGCCGCATCAGCCCATCGATGTCGGATTCCAGATCATGGGTATCGAACAAGGCGCCCGGGCCGGAGAAGAGTTCGATCCGGTCTTCCATTTGCGGCATGATCCGCCGGCAAAAGGCGCGCGCCGCTTCAACGGCCTCCGCGTCGTCGATCAGGATGCGTGCGGTGTCTTCGCGAACGATGTCGCGCATGGCGCGCTCGACGGCGCCGAGATCGCGGTGCAGAAGCGCCGGCGGCGAAGCCTTCTTGCGCGCGGCCTCAATCGCCCGCCAGTCGTGCGCGAGCTGCACCGCATCGTCGCGGATATCGTCCGGCGCGGCGCCGACGGCCGCCGTGCGGAAGATGTAGCCGGCGCCGGGAACGAGATCATCGCCAACCTCGGCGGCCATGGCCTCGCCGACCGCCAAAAGCCGCGCACGTTCCGCCTCGTCTTCGATGCGGCGGGACACCGCAATCGTGGACTGACACGGCGCCAGCACGCAGAGCCGGCCGGGGATCGTCACGGCGGCGGTGAGGCGCGCGCCTTTCTCTCCGATAGGGTCCTTGACGATCTGCACCAGGACCGCATCGCCTTCGCGCACCAGTTCGCCAATCTCGGGATCGCGTGCTTCGCCCGCGGCGAGGCAGCGCGCTTCGCGTGCGCCCAGAAAGCCCGCGCGCTCGTGGCCGATCTCCACAAAGGCGGCCTGGACCGCAGGCACCACTTTCACGATCCGTCCCAGCACGATGTCGCCGACAAAACTGCGGGCGCCGACTTCCGGCGCGCCGTCTTGGGCATCAAGCGTCCGCGCGCGGCTCAGCGCCTGGAGCTTGCCGTCCTCGACGACAGCAACGCGGATTTCCGCCGCGCCTGCATTGATGAGGATTTCTTGGGACATCGGACCTTTTCGGAATGGATGGAGAGTGTAGAGCGATTATCCCGCGCAGAAAACTCCGCGGCCGGACGGCCCGGAGAGTTGAGGTGCCCCTCGCTGGTCGAGGGGCGGCGCGGGACGCCGCGGGGCGGCGTGCGCACAGTACTCTTGTCGCCCAAGCCTTTTGGACCTGAGCGGGTGGTGTGGGACCGCCTCACGGCGCCCCGCGCCCGGCGATTTTCGGCCGCGTCGCTGGCACTTCGGCTTTGGACGCACGCGGACGGCGGGGACCCTTGCGGGTTTTAGCGCTGGGGCATCGGATCGAGACGGGAGTCTCATTCCTTGAGGCCAGCAACCCTTCCGTCTCTGCACGCCTCCGGCCTAGGGGCGGCCCCCTCTTGCCCAGGCGCCTTGCGTCAAGGTCCTGTCCGGGCAGTTGCCAAAGACGCGACCCCCGACTTTGCGTCGTTCGTTACGCGACACGCCGCCGGGCGCCGATTGTATCCCGCGGAACGGACGGTCCGGACCGCCCCCTCTGGGAAACAACGCGAGCATTATAAGGCCGGTTGGGTGCGTGCTGGATAAGTTTGGCGCACACCACGCAACCGCGTGAAAGGATTGAGAATTCTGCGAAGTTGAAAGCGGGATAAGTTTCGGCGACGATGGAGCAGAAATGGAATCGGGCTCAACCAACGAGAAGAAGCAGCGGCCGGGCAGCTTGCTCGGCGTGTGGATTGCCATCGGAACCGGCGTCGGCACCGCCCTGGGCGCGGCTCTCGGAAATTTGGCGATTGGTGTCGCATTGGGAGCGGGCTTTGGTGTCGCCATCGGGGCCGCGCTGGAGCAGCAGCGAAAGAAGACGGACAACGGGGGTGAATGAGTGGCGTCGCGGCAAGCGCAACTTAATCTACTCCGACCCCGTTACTTTCGTACACTAAGATGAGGAAGCTTGCTCAAATCGCGTTTGCTTTCGGGCCTACGCTTTTTGTCCTTTTTCTTGTCGGCTCCCATTCTCACGAAATCGGAGCTATGGTCGCTCGGCTACTCCTTCCGTTAATTGGAACAAACCTAGTTCCTGCAGCGAGTGCTATGAGTATCGCGGTCGCGATCAGTGTGTTCGGCCTCGCCTGTGTGATGATCCAACGCTGGCTACTGCCAACACTTCCAGAAAAGGACAAAAACGAAATTTTGACTAGGAAGTAATGGGGTCGGAGTAGATTTATTTTACGCCGACACTGGATGGCCGCCTCAAGGGCGGCCATGACGAAGGTGAGAGATTGCACTACCGCCCCCTTCGGCTCGCGTCCATACACTGTCGCTATGGACCTCGCCACTTCCCCCGCTCGCGCGGGGGCAGAAGAGACCTCAGCACGCGTACCCACACCCTCTCAGCAGCGCGACGGTTTCGGCGAGGGGGAGGCCGACGACGTTGGAATAGGAGCCGTTGAGGCGCTTCACGAACATTTCGGCGCGGCCTTGGATGGCGTAGCCGCCAGCCTTGCCCTCGCCTTCGCGGCTTTGGACGTAGATCTCGATCTCGGAGTCCGTCAGGCGGCGGAACGCCACGCGCGTGACGACGATCCGTGTACGGAGTTTCACTCCCGGCGCGGCAAGCGCGACGGCCGTCGTCACCAGATGCTGGCGGCCGGAAAGCCGTTCCAGGCAGTCGCGCACCACGTCGGCGCTTTCCGCCTTCGGCAGGATGCGCCGCCCGCACGACACAACCGTATCGGCGGCGAGCACAAGCATGGGCGCGTCCGCGTGCGTTTCGCCGTAGTTCTGGGCGACGATGCGCGCCTTCTCCGTGGCCAGCCGCAGCGCGTGAAGCCGCGGCAGTTCGTCTTTCAGTGGGGATTCGTCGATGGCGGCGGCACGGATCAGATCCGGCACGATGCCGATCTGCGCGAGCAGAGCCTTGCGCCGCGGGCTTTCGCTCGCCAGCAGCAAGCCGCCGGATGTCTCATTTGAAGCGATAGGTGATACGCCCTTTGGTGAGGTCGTACGGCGTCATCTCGACCATGACCTTGTCGCCTGTCAGCACGCGGATGCGGTTCTTGCGCATCTTGCCGGCGGTGTGGGCGATGATCTCGTGCTCGTTCTGCAGCTTCACGCGAAAGGTTGCATTGGGCAGCAGCTCGCTGACCACGCCTTCAAATTCGAGAAGTTCTTCCTTAGCCATTCGACCTCTGGGTTTGTCTGCAAATCCGGCCGGGAGAATGCACCGAAATCGGCCAAAAGCAAGGGTTTGCGAGGGCGCAGATCACAACGCAATTTGAACTATTCTTCGTCATGGCCGGGCTTGACCCGGCCATCCAGCGAGAGATTGCCTCGCCGTGCAGACGCACGGCGGCTGGATGGCCGCCTCAAGGGCGGCCATGACGACCGCGGAGATACGCCAAACTGCGCCACAACCGGGCCTCACCCCCGGCTTGCGCCTATCCTTTGAGATGCAGCACGCAGATCAGCGTGAACAGGCGCCGGGCGGTGTCCATGTCCACTTCGATCTTGCCTTTCAGGCGCTCGTGCAGGAGTTCGGCCCCCTCGTTGTGCAGGCTGCGCCGGCCCATATCGAGGGCCTCGATCCGGTTCGAGGGCTGATTGGGAATGGCCTTGAAATAACTTTCGCAGACCTCGAAATAATTCCTGATGAGGTGCCGGAACGTGGCGCGCGATAAAATCACCATGCCATGGGCTTGGCCGTCGGCAAGGCGGATTTCGAAAACCAGGCGCTTGTCCTCGATACCAAGCACGAGATGATACGGGCCGCCGGGCGAGCCGACCGGCCGGAAGCTGTTGGATTCCAGAAGATCGTAGATCGCGACTTCGCGTTCGTGTTCGATCTCGCGCGTGAGGCGCACATTGGTGCGTTCTTCCAGCGCGATGCTGCTCAAGCGAAAGGGCGATAGTTCGGGCATTTCTCAGCGGCCGCGGGGCAGGTTCAGCCGGGCCGCGACGGAACGCGCGTGCGCGTCCAACCCTTCGGCTTCGGCCAGCGCGATGGCGTCCGGCCCGAGTTTCGCAATGACGTCCGCCGAACAGGCGAGCAAGGTCGAACGCTTGAGGAAATCGAGCGACGAAAGGCCGGACGAGAACCGTGCGGTACGGGCTGTCGGCAATACGTGGTTCGGCCCCGCGATGTAATCGCCCATGGCCTCCGGCGTGTAACGGCCGAGGAAGATGGCCCCCGCGTGGCGGATGCGCTTCAGCAACGCGTCGGGATCGGCGGTGGCGATCTCAAGATGTTCGGGCGCGATACGGTCCGAGAGCGCCGCCGCATCTTCAAGCTTCGCCACGACGATGATCGCGCCGTAATCGCGCCAGCTGGCGCCGGCGATCTCCTTGCGCGGCAGCAGTTCCAGCGCGCGGGCGACCGCTTCCTCCACCTTCTTGGCAAACGCCGCGTCGTCGGTGATGAGGATGCTTTGCGCCGAGGCGTCGTGCTCGGCCTGAGATAGAAGGTCCGCAGCGATCCACTCCGGATCGTTCGCGCCGTCGGCGATGATCAGGATTTCCGAAGGTCCGGCGACGGAATCGATGCCGACCGTGCCGAACACCTCGCGCTTGGCCGCTGCCACATAGGCGTTGCCCGGGCCGACGATTTTGTCCACCGGCGCGATGGTCTCGGTGCCGAAAGCGAGCGCGGCAACCGCCTGCGCTCCGCCGATGCGATAAATCTCGGTCACGCCGGAGCGGCGCGCGGCCTCGATCGACAGCGGATTGATGGCGCCGCCGCTGGCGGGCGTTACCATGACGAGACGTTTGACGCCGGCAACCTTGGCCGGGATCGCGTTCATCAGCACGGAACTGGGATAGCTCGCGGTGCCGCCCGGCACGTAAAGCCCCACGCTGTCGAGCGCATTCCAGCGCCAGCCGAGGCGGGTGCCGAGGTCGTCGGTGTAGAACGCGTCTGCCGGCATCTGGCGGCGGTGGTAATCCTCGATCCGCCGGGCCGCGACGTCGAGCGCGGCGAGCGCCTCGCGGCCGCACTCAGCCTCCGCCGCAGAAATATCCTGGGGCGACAGGCGCAGCGTCGCGTTCGTGAGGTGAACCTTGTCGAAGCGTTCGCTGTAGTCGATCAGCGCCGCGTCGCCGCGCGCGCGCACGTCGGCAATGATCGCGCGGACGATGACCGAAACATCCTCGTCGGTTTCGCGCTTGACGGACAAAAGCGCTTCGAACCCGCTGGCGAAATCCGCAGCGCGTGCATCGAGCCATCGCGCCATTTCAGCTCTCTTCTATCTTATGGGCGGGCCGGCCGCGCGCCGCCCATTCGCCGCTGACGTCCGCCAATCCGACGTCCAGGCATTCCACTTCGAGCGCGATTGCGCCGCCGTCCGCGAATACAAGCTCCACCGTCCCGGAGGGATCGTCGGCCGCCTTGGGCACATAGCGGATCGCGAGCAGCGAGAGGACCGCCTTGGGCGCGCCGCGTTTGAGGTTGCGCGATTTCACCGACAGTACGCCGTCGAAGTGCAGGCCGGCGCGCACGCGCAGATTCACACGCTGGCCGCCTTCCCATTTGAAGCGATTGAACAGCGCCGCGAAACGGCGCTTCTTCGGCAGATAGACGAGATCGCCCACCCGCGCGACGGCGTCCTGCAACCGCGCCGAGATGACTTCTAGATCTTCGGCGTCTTCCGCCACAAGCATCGGTGTGCGCCCGCTCATTCCGCTATCCGTTCGATATCCGCGCCGACCCGGCCGAGTTTTTCCTCGAGCCGCTCGAAGCCGCGATCCAGATGATAAACACGATTGACGATCGTTTCACCCTCTGCCGCCAGTCCCGCCAGGACGAGGCAGGAAGAAGCGCGCAAATCGGTCGCCATCACCGGTGCGCCCTTCAGTCGCGCAACCCCGGTGACCACGGCCGCGTCGCCCTCTACCTTGATGTCTGCCCCCATGCGCAAAAGCTCGGGCACGTGCATGAAGCGGTTCTCGAAGATCGTTTCCCGGATGCGCGAAGTGCCGTCGGCGGTCGCCATCAGGGCCATAAACTGCGCCTGAAGATCGGTGGGAAAGCCCGGATACGGCGCGGTGTCGGCAGAGATCGCCAAGGGACGGACGCCGTTGCGCGCGACCGACAGGCCACGGTTGGTTGTCACGATTTCGGCACCGGCGGTCTGTAGCAGCGTGACGGTTGCGCCGATGAGATCCGCGCGCGTACCCGTGAGTTCCACCTCGCCGCCGGCAATCGCCACCGCCATGGCATAGGTGCCGGTTTCGATCCGGTCGGGCAACACGGAATGTTCGGCCGCATGAAGCGCATCGACGCCCTCGACCACCAGGCGCGAGGTGCCCAATCCCGAAATCTGCGCGCCCATGGCCGTCAGGCAATGGCCGAGATCGTCGATCTCGGGCTCGCGGGCGGCGTTGGCGATGACAGTGCGGCCTTTGGCCAGAACCGCCGTCATCAGGGCATGTTCCGTTGCTCCCACCGATACCGAAGGAAACGCGATGGTGCCGCCCTTCAATCCGCCGGGCGCGCTGGCGATGACATAGCCTTCCTCCAGCTCGACTTTGGCGCCCAGCGCCTCCAGCGCCTGCAAGTGCAAGTCCACCGGGCGCGCGCCGATGGCGCAGCCGCCCGGCAGGGAAACTTTGGCATGGCCTTCGCGGGCGACCAGCGGTCCCAGCACCAGGAAGCTCGCCCGCATCTTGCGGACGATGTCGTAATCGGCGGTCGTACCCGCGAGGTTCGCCGCGCAAAGCCGATAGCAACCGCCCGCGCCCAGGTCCGTCTCGGGCGTCCAATCCACGCTGACGCCGAACAGGCGCAGCAGGTCCGCCATGAAAGCCACATCGGCCAATTTGGGCACGTTGGTCAGCGTCAAAGGCGCGTCGGTCAGCAGGCACGCCGCCATCAGCGGCAGGGCCGCGTTCTTTGCCCCGCTGATCGGAATCTCGCCTTTCAGGCGGGCTCCGCCTCTGATCCTGATCCTGTCCATTTCCCCTCTGGCGGGCACGAGCCCGCAGGTTGCGGCGGGGTGTTCTAGCGCGAGAGACGCCCCAGCGACAGCGGCAATTAGGCCCTATTTCAGCGTTGATCGGCGGGTTTATTAGGGCTGCCGGGCAACGGGTCGGGTGCCGGTGCGCCGGTGTCGACCGGCCCTTCCCGATCGTCCTCCGCAAGGGCCCGAGTGCGCAGCTTGCGGCGCTTCAGGTTCTCGCGCAGTGCGGCTGCGAGCCGCTCCTGCCGCGCGTCGGATTTGACGGATTTGCCCACGCTGGGACCTTTCCCTTTCGCCCAACCATAGGCTATAGCAGCGCTCCTTTTGGGCCGGGCACCGCCTCGGACCATCGGTGGCCGGAGTAGCGTAGTGGTAGCGCAACCCCTTGGTAAGGGGTAGGTCGTGAGTTCGATTCTCACCTCCGGCACCAGAACATATACAATAATATCAAATAGTTAAATCGTATTTCGCTGGTACGCGATGTGAACGAATTCGGACTTGAGAAGCGATAATGCGCTCGCGTCCGCCGGTCGTGCAGTTGCCATGGACGTCGTAATTGTGGGGGCCTTCGGCGATGACGTCGGCCGCACGTCAAAAGCCCATCGTCCGTATCATGAGGCAGAGTTGAAGAAGACTTCGGGGATCGATTTGATTTCCGGCAGGATATAGACAATGCCATTCGTCCCCGTAAACGCGGGATGTACTACTCCGTCGAAAAATTTCGCCGGAACATTGATGCAGCCGAAGGTGATCCGGTGGCTGAGCGGCGACGCCGCTGCGAGTCGTTCCAGGCGATGCTCCCTGGTGTTGGCCGCCAACACGCGATGCAGGGATATGGCAGCAGCGTAATCCACCCAAAGAACGTCCTGCGGACCCAGGCTGCGGCCCAGAGAGGCTACAAAACGGCCGGCCGGAGTTGTGCGTTCCTCTGGGCGTATGCGCGACAGTTCCCGGTCTCCAATTCCGGGAGCTGAGTCATCGCCCCGAGCCAATCCCAGCAACGCGGGCGTCGCGCCAAGAAGATGTCCGCGTCCATCGAAGACAAAGACCTTGGTGTTCTTCTTATCGACGATTACGAACGGCGAGCCGCGATTGTCGCCCATGTCGACCGCCCAATCCGCCATCGTGCGCGCGTCATTCGACGCGGGCTCTCCGTGGAAATCGGCTCGCATCGGACGCGGCACGATTGCGGGCTGTGTCGAAGCACGTGTTATCACCTCAATCGCTACATTCAAGCGAGGTTCGGTTGTTGCCGTAGCGCGTGCGGGAGCGGCCGCAAACAGACCAAGACAAAATCCTACAGCCAAAACTGCCGACGCCCTTTGCAATCGGCTTGGGACTGGTGCGTGGCGCCATACGCCTAATTGGCGTGAGCCAAGGTCCGTCCTCGTCGATGTCACACCGTCGGACATTGGCCACTCCCGCGTTGTCGCTCGAGCGGCACATGCCCGGTGCGCGCAAACGCGACGCCCGCAGTCCATTCCTACGCCGCACCGCTTCAGCGACTTCTGCAATAGAGATGCCAGCCAATTCCCGCGTTTTGGCGGGCTTGGTGTCCCGTTTTGAGATCATTAGCGAAATCGATTCATCCGTCGTCCCCCGAAGCCCGGCAGCGCCAGACCGGCGTCAATACCTAAGTAGTTTCCGATCCTACTGGGTAAATACCGGTTCTACTAAAAATTGAGGGGGGATTCATATGCTTCCGTCACTCTCTCGGGCAGCAGCCACTTCGTCCTTTCGGGCGTCAGCCCCTTCTCACACGGGCGGCTATTCTCGCGTACGGACGGCTGCGCCTTCCAAAAAAAGGAGAAATGCGATGGGCACCGCGCAAAACATCCTTCGCGAATCACACCGGGCCGCTTTGGCGTGGAGATACAACGAAATCGTTCAGAAGAAATCCGTCACCTCTGCCTTGAGATTTGGTCTATTTGCCGCCGCCCTTTTTGCGATGAGCCAAAATGCTCTTGCCCAAGTGCCGATCGGCGCGGGCGGACAAATCCAGCAAATTCCGCAAGCCCCCGCTTTAAAGAATTCCATCCCCGACCTGCCGATGAGGCGGGATGAGGCTGCAAGGCCCCCCGAGGAGGCTGCCGGACCCAAATTCACGGTCACGTCGCTGCATGTGACCGGGCAGACGCGCTTTTCCGAAGCCGAATTGATCGCGGCCACCGGATTCAAGCCAGGGAGCGAATTAAGTTTAGCCGACTTGCGCGGGTTGGCTTCAAAAATAACGGACCTCTACAATCGGAGCGGATATTTCGTGGCGCAAGCCTATCTGCCGCCTCAGGACATCAAGGACGGGGCCGTGACGATCGCCGTGATCGAAGGTCGCTATGGCAAAATCCGTTTGGACAACAAGACGAACGTCTCGGACGGTGTCATAAACGACGTTCTCGACGGCCTAAACAGCGGGGATCCGGTCGTCTCCGCGCCGCTCGAGCGGCGCCTGCTGATCATCTCGGATATTCCCGGCGTCGAAGTGAGTTCGACACTGTCCCCAGGAACAGATGTCGGGACGTCCGACCTGACGGTCGGCGTGATGCCCGGGCAACGGGTGACCGGCAGCATCCAAGGCGACAATGCGGGCAATCCCTACACGGGTGTCTACCGCGCCGGGGCCACTGTCAATTTCAACGAGCCTTTCGGCATTGGAGATGTGCTGAGCGCTCGATTCCTCGCTTCTACGACCGGCGGCTTGATCTATGGCCGCGCATCCTACCAAGCCCAAGTCGGGGACGCGACGGTTGGCGCCGCCTATACGGCGTTCGAGTATAAGTTGGGGCGGCAATTTTCCAGCTTGGATGCCAGCGGCTCGGAGCAGATAGCCAGCGTTTACGGCAGCTATCCGTTGATCCGATCATACAACAACAATCTCTACGCCTTGCTCGATTTCGACTTCAGGACCTTCCAGGACAAGATCGGCGCCACGTCGAGCATCACGGACAAGCAGGCGTGGGTCGTGATGCCTGGGATCAGCGGCGACTATCACGATATGTTCGGCGGCGGCGGATGGACTTCCTATGCGTTGATCGCGAGTTTCGGCAGTCTCGACATTCGAAGCCCGCTGGCGCGAGCGTCGGACGCGGCAACGGCGCGCACCAACGGAGGTTACGCCAAGCTGTCATTCAGCGCGTCGCGGTTACAGCAACTGGTCGGCCCGCTTTCGCTCTACGGTGAGGTCAGAGGACAGATCGCCTCCAAGAACTTGGACGTTTCCGAGAAGATGGAGCTAGGCGGAGCATATGGCGTGCGCGCCTATCCCGAAGGCGAAGCCTATGGTGACGAGGGATATATGACGACCCTCGAAGCCAGGCTTCTGCTGCCAAGATGGCAGGAGAGTCTGCCCGGCGAGATGCAGGCGATCGCCTTTGTCGATACCGGCTCGGTCACTCTGAACAAATCTCCCTGGTTCACCGGGTCAAACAGTGCGACTCGCAGCGGCGCCGGGATCGGACTCATTTGGGCCGCCACCAACAACTTCACGGTGTCTGCCACATACGCCTGGGAACTCGGCAGCACGCGCGCGACCTCCGCGCCGGACCACCTTGGCGGCTTCTGGGTACAAATCGTCAAGTATTTCTAGCCTTAGATTCGCCCGTATACAGCGAGGCATCATTGTCGGTTAGGGCGGCGTCTTCAGCCACAAGGAACCGCCCTCCCGTACACCACCGTTCCGCTGTCAGGAATGAGAACGGGAGGTGTTCCGGCATCGCCGTTCCCAAAAGTCAAGCCGAGTAGCCGATCCTTGACACCCGGCAGCTTCGGCGGCTTCTGGGTATAAGACGCAACATAGTTCTAGTACTTTTGTTAAACAGCATGGCGGCACTGTCTCCGCGGGGGCATCGGATCAAGGACCCGCCTCCGTGGCCAACGCATTCTGCGCCTTCAAGCATGAGAACATGCGTAGCTCCGGCGCCGCCGTTTCCAGCCGCAGGGCCGCCTTGAGACAATCCTGGTTGCTCTCGACCGCGTTGGCCGGCCTCTTATCGCTGGGCATCGGGACGGATGCCTACGCGCTGCCAACAAGCGGGATTGTTTCGGCAGGTGCCGCCAGCATTTCGAGCACCAACAACTCGCTCACCGTGAACCAGTCAAGCCAAAACGCGGCGATCAACTGGCAGAGCTTCGGCATCGCGCAAGGCGAGAGCGTAACCTTCCAGCAGCCCAACAGCAGTTCGGTGGCGCTTAACCGCGTACTGGGCCCCGACCCATCAGCCATCCTGGGAAGCCTGACAGCCAACGGCAAGGTGTTCCTGGTGAACCCCAACGGCATTCTGTTCTCCAAGGGCGCGCAAGTGAATGTCGGAGGGCTCGTCGCCTCTACGCTCGGCATTACCGACGCCAACTTCATGACGGCCAATTACAAATTCACTGGGTCCAGCAGCAATCCAATTCTCAATCAGGGCGCCATCAACGCCGGCGGCGGTTACGTCGCGCTGCTGGGCGCCACGGTCGGCAATGACGGTGTAATCACCGCCAAATTGGGCTCCGTTACGCTAGCTGCGGGAAGCGCCATGACGCTCGACGTTGCAGGCAACGGCTTGCTC
>Ga0265325_10002120_pt1 | contig 13546 bp, 9 predicted proteins | sample 41420metaG_FD_202090 | JGI IMG/M metagenome (GOLD analysis project Ga0265325, IMG submission 202090) | Rhizosphere microbial communities from Carex aquatilis grown in University of Washington, Seatle, WA, United States - 4-14-20 metaG | ecosystem: Host-associated > Plants > Roots > Rhizosphere >...
CAACTCGCTGCGCGAATTCGCCGTCGGCTATTTCCTGGAGAAGGAGACGCTCGACTGGTTCTACACGAGCTATCTGCCCGCCGGCGCCGACCGGAACGATCCGAAGATATCGCCCCTGCGCGCCAAGGACGTCTCCGGGCTGGCGCCGGCCTATGTCATGCTCGGCGGCTACGATCCGCTGCACGACGAGGGCATGCAATATGCCGACAAGCTGCGCGCCGCCGGCGTGACGGTGCAGGTCGCCGATCATGCCGACATGGTGCACGATTTCATCTATTTCCAGTCGGTGCTGCCCCAGGCCCGCGACGCGCTCGCCGACGCGGTCAAGGCGGTGGCGAAGTTGATGGGCTAATTCCCGCAAGCGCGCTGATAGAGAAAGCACCCATGTCCCTCGACGTCCATGTCCGCAAGATTCTCGACCAGATGGCGGCGCTGAAGCTGCCCAAGATGAACGAGATCGGGCCGCAGGCGGCGCGCGCCGCGATGCGCGCCAGCATTTTCCGCGGCGGCGACACGCCGGTCGGCAAGGTCGAGGACCGCGCGGTGCCGGGTCCGACGGGCGACATCGCCGTGCGGATCTACACGCCGGCCGGCGCGACGGAGGATGTGCTTCCGGGGCTCGTCTTCTATCACGGCGGCGGTTTCGTGCTCGGCGATCTCGACAGCCATGACGATCTGTGCCGCTGCCTCGCCAATGGCAGCGGGTGCCGCACGATCGCGATCGACTACCGCCTGGCGCCGGAGCATCCCTTTCCCGCCGCGGTCGACGATTGCTTCGCCGCGACCCGCCACATCGCGGCCAACGCCGCGGCGTTCGGCATCGACGCCAACCGCCTGGCGGTCGGCGGCGACAGCGCCGGCGGCAATCTCGCCGCCGTGGTCTGCCAGCTCGCCAAGGCGCAAGGCGGCCCGGCCATCTCGTTCCAACTTCTGATCTATCCGGTGACCCAGCTCGGCGCGACGGCCGAGACCCTCTCGATGCGCGAGAACGCCAAGGGCTACTTCCTCGAAAAGGAGAGCATGGACTGGTTCACCAAGCTTTATTGTCCCGACTTGAAGCACCGCACCGATCCGCGCCTGTCGCCGCTGTTGGCGAGCGATCTCTCCGGCTTGCCGCCGGCCTATGTCGCGACCGCCGGCTTCGATCCCTTGCGCGACGAAGGCCGCGACTATGCCGACAAGCTCGATGCCGCCGGCGTCGCGGTGACCTATGTGAACTATCCCGGCATGGTGCACGGCTTCTTCAGCATGCGCAGCTTCATCCCCAAGGCCCGCGAGGCCGTCGCCGCCGCCGCGGCCGCGGTGAAGGAAGGCGTGGCGGTTTAGCGCCGATTGCCACCCTGGGTGGTGGCTCGTTTCGCGCACCGATAGATCCTTGAAGCATGGTTTGCGCGGCGCGGCGCCGTCATCGGCGCGCGTGCAAAACCCAAATTGGGGAAGTGCGTTTTTCCCAAGCCGCCTGCACGTGGTTAGGATCGCGCGTTTGCGTGACGTTGCGTTTTGCACGCTTTGGCCATGTCGCTGAAGGGAAACCCATGTCGTATGCAGTCTATGATTCGCCGCAAACCGTCTTCATGCTCAGCCTGAGCTCGAACGCGCTGTTCTATCAGTCGGCGCCGCCGCCCGACCTGCAATCGGCGATCAACACCTATCTGCGCGGCTATCAGCCGCCCAAGCCGGGACCGGCGCCCGCGATATCGCCGTTCTTCGATTTGATGAATCGGCCCAACGCGAACTTTCCAACCCTTGCCGGCGGCGATTGGTCCGCCGTGTGGGGACCCAAGGTCTATGTCGCATCGCTGTTCGACAAGCCGATCAATGCCGGCGCCACCAACATGATCTATGTGGCCCACAGCCCGTCGCTCAACATGTATGTCGTCGCGATCGCCGGCACCAATCCGACCGGCTGGTCGGCCGCGGTGGTGCAGGACCTGTATGTCGGCCCGGCCAACATGGTCTCCTGGCCGCCGACCACCAAATCGGACGGCACGCTCAAATGGACGCCGATTTCCGATCCGGCGCCGACGCAGCCGGCCATCGATTCCGGTACCGCGCACGGCCTGGACGCGCTCTACAACGCCGTCTGCCCTTATACCGGCGTCACGCTGATGAACTTTCTGAACGCGGTTCCGCAGTCGGGCCAGACTTTGGTCTTCACCGGCCACAGCCTGGGCGGCGCGCTGTCGCCCAGTCTTGCCATGCTGCTCTATCCGATGGCCGCGGACAAAAAATATATGCCGCCGCTGGACGCGCCCAATCCCAACAAAAGCCAATGGGCGAACGTGTATATCCTCGCGACCGCCGGGCCGACGCCGGGCAACAAGGCGTTCGCCGAGCAGTTCTTCACGCCGGCCGTGCCCGATCCGATCGTGCCGTTCGACCCGGCGCCGATCCCGGTGAGCTATCCGCCGACGCTGTTGTCGCTCGACGGCGTCAGCGGACCTTACATGCCGGTCGCGACCGGCGTTCCGGTTCCGAATGCGACGACGCCCGGACCGGGCGGCTGGCCGCTTCTGTACTGGAACATGAACTACGCCAACGTCTACGACGTGGTGCCGCGCGCCTGGACGAACCTTGCCGGCATGATCAGGCTGGGTCTCAAGCCGCTTTCCGATCCCTATACCGTGTTCTTTGCTGATGGCGCGGAGCTTCCGGTCGAAGTGGGCGCGCCGCTCGGTGTTACGCTGAACAATCTGATGGCGAAGGCCGGCTATCCGAGCGGCGGAACGATCACGCCCTATTACGCCCAATGCCTGATGCATTTTCCCATCAACGGGGTTTGGGGCTTGTGGGAGCAGGGCCAGCCCTATCCGCAGGCGTTCACGCCCGGAGCGCCGCCGCCACAGGTCACCTCGCTCAAGGATCTTTTCGGCTGGGTCCTGAACGCGCATCTGGGCCAGTACGGCCAGGCGCTTCTGGGCTATCCCTGCCTCGGCCTCAATCAGACGCCGCCGACGGGTTGAGCGGGCGTCATGCTTCAACACGCTCGGCATGAGGATGCGCTCAACATCCTCACCCTAAGCTTGGCGAAGGGTGAGCGGCACGGAGCGGTCACGCGCCGGGGATCAGCTTTCCGGGGTTCATCACGCCCTTGGGGTCCAGCGCCATCTTCGCGGCGCGCAGCACGTCGACGCCGAGAGCGCCCTTCTCCTTCGCCATCCAGGGCAGGTGATCCTCGCCCACGCCGTGGTGATGGCTGATCGTGCCGCCGTTCGCGACGATGGCGTCCGACGCCGCCGCCTTGATGGCGCGCCATTGCTCCACCTCGCGCTCCAGCGCGCGCGGGAAGATGTAGGTGTAATAGAGGCTCGCGCCGTCCGGGTAGGCGTGGCTGATATGGCATTGCACCGTGCCGTGGGCGCCGTCGCGTGGGCTCGTCTCGCGCATCGCCTTGTCCAGCGCGTCGCGCACCGCGACGTAGAGCGCGTCGACGTTCTTCCAGCTTGTCGCGGTCTCCAGCGTATCGACGCCGATGCCGCGGTCGAGCATCGGATCGCGCAGATAGGGCCCATGGAAACGACCTTCCATCCAGCGCCGGCCCTGGCCCTGGCCGAGCTTGAGCGCGCGGTGCTTAGCCGCGATCTTCTCGAAGCCATGGCGCGCGGCTTCGACCTCTTCGCCTTCGCCCTCGAAGCCCGCGATCATCGCGCAGGCGGCGGCGTCGAAACCCTTGGCGTCGAGATAAAGCTGCGCCAGCCGGTCCTTGATGCCGCGCTTTTTCCCCAGCGCGCCGAAGGTGCGATAGAAGCGCGTTTCGGCGGTGTCGGAGAGCCGCAGCATCGTGGCTCCGATCCCGCTCTGCACCGCCTCGCGGATCGCCGCCGCGCCGCCGGCGAAATCGTGGAAAAGATAGCCGCGATAATCGATCGCCTTGGGCGCGGGGCGGATGCGCACCGTCGCCTCCGTCACCACGCCGAACGCGCCTTCCGAGCCGAGCGCCAGATCGAGCAGTTGCGGACCGGCGGCCGACGACGGAAATCCGCCCACGGACAAAAACCCGCGCGGCGTGGCGAGCGTGGCGGCGGCCAGCCAGTTCTCGCTGCGGCCATAGCCGCCCGATCCCTGGCCGGCGCCGCGATGCGCGATCCAGCCGCCGAGGGTGGAGAATTCGAAGGACTGGGGATAATGGCCGAGCGTGAAGCCGCTCGCCGCCAATGCCTTCTCCAGTGCCGGACCGTAGATGCCGGCCTCGAACCGCGCCGTGCGCGACACCGGGTCGATCTCGATCAGACGATCCATGTCGGAAAGATCGAGCGCGATCGCCGCCACGAAGGGTCCGCGCGCTGCGCTCACGCCGCCCACCACGCTGGTCCCGCCGCCGAAGGGCACGACCGCAACGCCGAGTTCGGACGCGGCCTGCAGCACACCCAGAACCTCGTCGCCGCCGCGCGGATAGACGACCGCGTCGGGGCTGCGCGAAAGATCGCCGGCGCGCAGGCGGATGAGATCGTGATAGCTCTTGCCCAGGGCATGGAAGGCGCGCTCGCGATCGTCGCCGCGCACGCGGTCCTCGCCGACGATGGCGGCGATCTTCGCTTTGGCTTCCGGCGCCAGCCGCGACGGCGGCAGTGCGATGCTGTCCAGCGGGCGCGCCGGCGTCGCCAGAAGCGCCGGCATGCCGAGCTCGGCCGCCAGCCATGACCACACCTCTTCGCGGGCCGACAGCGCATCCTGGTGCGCCGCCCAACCCCAACCATTCCAACGGAATTTCGCGCGGTCGATGGTCATGGAGCCCTACTTGTCATGGCCCGCGACTGCGGGCCACCCAGTTGACGTTGCCTCATGGCATCGAAGGTTCGTTCAGCCAAGTTTTCTACGCCTATCCGGTTTCACCTGGATGGCCCGCAGTCGCGGGCCATGACAGCTTTGCGTGGGTGTCGCGCCTCAGCATCGCAAATTCAGTGCGCGGGGCAAAATCTCGAAGGTCGCGGGCAGGCGGCCGGCGGATTCGCCATCCGTCTCGATCAACACGGCCTGGCCGCGCGTTTCCGCCACCGGCGCCGCCACCACACGCCGCGCCTTCAGCACCCGCACATGCGGCTCATGGATGTGGTCTCCGGTATAGATCAGCTTCATCTTGGCGAGCGACTGGCCGGCCGGCGCGCCGCCCATCGCCACGACTTCGAACAAACCGTCATCGACCCGCGCGCCCGGCGCCACGCGCATGCCGCCGCCGAAATATTGGCCGTTCGCGACCGCCACGGTCGAAATCGTCGCGATCTCGTCGTCGCTGCCGTCCACGATCAGCCGCACCGGCTTGTTGCGATAGCGCAGCATGGCGAGCGCGCTGTGGAAGGCGAAGGCGAAGGAGCCGCCGAACAGCTTGGCGATGCGCGCGCGATTGACCGAGGCGATGATGTGACCCGACAGGCCGAACGAGGCGATGTTGATGAAATAACGGACCGCCGGCGCGCCGCTCTCGGTGAGGCAGGAGACGCGGCCGATGTCGCAGCGCCGGACGCTCGCGCTCTTGAGCCGTTCCACCGCCGCCTCGACGCCGGGCGCGATGCCGAAGCTCTTGCGGAAATCGCCGCCGGTGCCGCTGGTCACGAAGGCGAACACCGCGTCCGGCTGGGTCGCGCCTTCGGGTCCGAACATGCCGTTGACCGCCTCGTTGATCGTGCCGTCGCCGCCGACCGCGACGATCTCCTGATGGCCTTCGCGCAGCGCATGGCGCACCAGCGCCGTCGCCTCGCCCGGCGCGCGGGTGAAGCCGACGGCGAGACGCGGATAGACCTGGCCCAGGGCGCGCTCGATCGCGTGCCATTCGCGGCCGGTGCGGCCGCCGCCGGAGCGCGGATTGACGACGGCGAACGCGCTCATGCGGCCTCGCGCAGGCGGAAATTGGCGAGCAGGGCGTCGGTCTCGCGCGCCCGCCTGGCGGCATCCCAGCCGAGTTCGGCCGCCATGATGTTCGACACCGTGTCGACCGTCCGGGGCGTCGGCGCTCCCATCTGCCCGATGCAGGTGCGCCGCATGACGACGTCGCTCAGGGTCATCGCCATCTCCTCGCGCACCGCGAACAGCACTTGCGCGCCGATGTCGCCGGTCGTGCCCAGCGGGGCGCGCAGTTCCGGCCGGTTGCCCGCCGCAGCCAGCATGTCGTCGAGCCGCGTGCCGTACATCCGCGCGAGATGTTCGATGCTTTCCAGATCCGGATGTGCCCGGCGCTGCGCGCCGAGGAAATCGCCGAAGCAGCCGATATCGCCGCCCGCCGTGGCGTCGTGCGCGGTCTCGCTGGGACCGACGCGGCAATCGAGGAATGCCACGATGTCGCCGACCACGCCTTCCGCCAGATCGCGCGAGGTCGTCCACTTGCCGCCGATCGCGGAGAACAGGCCCGCGACGCCGTCGGTCTTGCCGTGATCGACGAGTTCGGAGCGCCGGCTCGCGCCATAGGTGTCGCCCGAACCGTCGTCCACCAGCGGCCGCAAGCCGGCATAGAAATGTTCGACCTTCGCCGGCGTCAGCGCGGCGCCGGGCAGATTGGTATTGATGAAGGCGAAGAAGCTTTCGATGTCGGCCGGGCTCACGCCGACGGTTTCGGGCGCGCCGGTGAACGTGGTGTCGGTGGTGCCGAGCAAGGTGTGGCCGTGCCAGGGCAGCACGAAGAAATGTCCGCCACCCGCCGCCACGGTCAGCGCGTTGTCCCGCGTCATCGACGGCACCAGCACATGGATGCCCTTGGAGCGCAGCAGCTTGTGTGACGACGGCTTGCCCAGCGCCGTCTCCAGAAAGATATCTGCCCACGGTCCGGTCGCGACCAGCGTCGCCTTGGCGCGCACCTCGAATGCCTCGCCGCCGAACACGTCGCGCATGCGGCAGCCCTCGACGCGGCCGTCGCGCGTCAGCACCGTCTGCGCCGCGACGTAATTCGCGAGCGCCGCGCCATGCGCGTCGGCATCGATCAGGCATTCGAGCGCGAGCCGCTCCGGCGCATACATCTGCGCGTCGTAATAGCGGAACGCGCCTTCGAGGCCCGGGCCCTCCAGCACCGGCTCGGCCGCAAGCGCCTCGGCGCGATTGAGCCAGCCATGATTGGGCAAGCGCTGGCCCGGATCGTCGAGCCATCCCTTGTCGAACGACAGAAGATCGTAGAGCGTCAGTCCCGCAGCCAGCGTCGCGCGCGCCTTGAAGCCGCCGCCATAGAGCGGCACCAGAAAGGGCAGGGGATGCACCAGATGCGGCGCGATGCGCTGCCAGATGCGCCGCTCCTTCAGCGACTCGCGCACCAGCCCCAGCTCGAAATTGCGCAGATAGCGAAGGCCGCCATGCACCAGCTTGGAATTGTGCGCGCTGGTCGCGCCCGAAAAGTCGTCGCGCTCCACCAGCGCCACGGACAAGCCGCGCATCGCCGCGTCGCGCGCCACGCAGGCGCCGGTCACGCCGCCGCCGACGATGAGCAGATCGAAGGTCTCATTGGCCAGTCGGTTCAGGGCGCGGCGCATGGCGCGCAACCTCCGGTCCGCTCCGGGACTTGTCAAGCAAGGCTCCGCCGTTAGAGTTGGTGGTGGATGATCTGAACTATCTCACCTCGTCATGGCCGGGCTTGTCCCGGCCACCCATGAACACATCTGCCGATTGTGTTTATGGATGGCCGCCACGGGGGCGGCCATGACGATTGGAGTATTTTAGGATTTCCACAGTTTGGACAAAACAGAGTCGGGTGACGACATGGCCAAAATCACCGCCAACGGCGTCGAGATCGAATACGAAGAATTGGGCCCCGGGGACGGCGCGCCGCTGCTGTTCATCAACGGCTTCGGCAGCCAGATGACCTCGTGGCCGGACGCGTTCTTCGCCGGCCTGGCCGATGCCGGCCTGCGTGTCATCCGCTTCGACAACCGCGATGTCGGCCTGACGCAGAAATGGCACGGCCAGATACCGGACATCGGCGCGGTGAGCCGGGCGGTGCGGGAGGGCAAGGCGCCCGAAATTCCGTACACGCTGGGCGACATGGCAACTGACGCTGCGGAACTCTTGACCGCGCTCGGCATCGAGACCGCGCACATCTGCGGTGCCTCGATGGGCGGGATGATCGCGCAGCTCGTGGCGCTCGATCACCCCGAGAAGGCGCGCTCGCTGATTTCGATCTTCTCGACGACCTCCGATCCGTCGCTGCCGCGCTCGAGCGCGGAGGCGCAGGCCGCGCTCACCACCCCGGCGCCGGCGACCGATCGCGCCACGGTCATCGCCCATTCGCTGAAAGGGCGGCGCACCTATGCCTCGACCGCGTGGCCGTTCGACGAGGAGCGTCTGGGCGCGCTGATCGGCGCGAATTACGACCGCATGTTCTATCCCGAAGGCGCGAGCCGCCATTACGCCGCGATCCTGGCGAGCCCGCCGCGCACCGAACGTCTGAAAGCGCTGAAGTTGCCCGCGCTGGTGATGCACGGCACCGCCGACATGCTGATCAAGGTCGAGGCCGGCCGTCACACGGCGCAGACGATACCGGGCAGCGAGTATGTCGAGATCGAAGGCTGGGGCCACGACATGCCGCTGCCCGCGATCCCGAAGATCGTGGACACGATTGCCGGTTTCGTGAAACGGGTGGAAGCGGCGCGCGGCGCGAAGGCGGCGGCGGAGTAATCTCCGACAGTGTCACCTGGGTGGCCCGCAGTCGCGGGCCATGACAGCGGCCTACTTGATCTTGCCTTCGTTGAACTCGACGTGCTTGCGCAGAACGGGATCGTATTTCCGGATCTTGAACTTCTCGGTCATCGTGCGCGTGTTCTTCTTGGTCACGTAATAGAATCCCGTGCCGGCGCCCGAATTGAGCTTGATTTTGGCCGTGGTGGGCTTCGCCATGGGGCGGGACTCCTGAAATGCCGTCGAGAGGGCGGGGAATTAAGCCGCCGGCCCGGCAAAGTCAAGCGCGGCGCGCCGGCCGCCCCGCCCGAAAGCCCAGGAAAATCAGCCGGATGGGCCTAAAGGTGCACCAGCGCCGTCTTGCCGTGCAGGAAGCGGAAGAACGGCACGGGCCGGTCGTGCTCGCCGCCGAGCCGCGCCTCCACCTCGGCGAGCACGGTCCGCGTGATGCCGGGCAGGTCGAGCGCGCGGGCCTCGGCGATGGTCAGCCAGGCCGGTGTCAGCAACTCCTCGTTCTGCGACACGTCGATCCGGTGCGCGATCGTTCCGGCATCGGCCATGAAGAAGCGCGCGTCGAAGCGGCGGGTGCGGTTGGGCGGCGTGATGGCGCGCGCGATCAACTCCAAGGCGTCGAGCCGGGGCAGGATCTTGTGCGCGAAGAATTTCGCCCAGGCCGGCGCGCGGGTGCGCGGCACCGCATCGGCGCGTTCGCCGATCAACATGCCGGTCTCCTCGAAGGTCTCGCGGATCGCCGCCAGCGCCAGCCCGCGCGCCCGCGCCGGACCGACGCCGGTGCGCAGGGCGACATGCGGCAGAAGCTCTGACGCGGACTTGATGCGTAGATCGCCGGGATCCAGCCGCCCACCGGGAAACACATATTTGTTCGCCATGAACGCCATGGAGCCGGGGCGCAGCCCCATCAGAACGCGCGGGACATCGCCGTCGCGCTTCACCAGCACGAGCGTCGCCGCATCTTTGGGACGCAGCGGCTGCGCGACGATCTTCTCATTGTCGGAATCGAAAATGGCCATGGGAAATACTCTAAGGCATTTTTCCGATGCTTTTCACACCCCACAATTGTCATGGCCCGCGAATGCGGGCCACCCAGTTGAAAGCGGCAATCCGCCGGGATGTTCGGGAGTTCTCAACCTTGCGGCAGTGTGCAGGGTGTCACCTGGGTGGCCCGCATTCGCGGGCCATGACAGCTCTGGAATAGGGACAACCCTACCGCCGCTTCTTCCCGCGATGCTGCGTCTTGAATCGCGGCTTGTTTCCGCGCGGTGTACTGGCCCCTTCCGCGAGATCGAAGCGCAGGCCGCCGGTCAGCGGCGCCGCTTCCGCCAGACGCACCGATACGATGTCGCCCAGCTTGTACGCGGTGCGCGAGCGCTCGCCGACCAAGGCATGCGCCTTCTCGTCATGCTTGAAGAACTCCGCGCCCAGCGCGCGGATCGGCAGCAAGCCTTCCGCGCCGGAGTCCGGCAGGCGCACGAACAAGCCGAAGCGCGTCACACCCGTGATGCGCGCGTCGAACGTCGCGCCGACGCGGTCCTGCATGAAGGCGGCGACATAGCGGTCGGTGGAATCGCGTTCCGCCGCCATGGCGCGCCGCTCGGTCATCGAGATGTGCTCGGCGATCTCGCTTAGGCGTAGCGCCTCGCGGTCGGTCAGGCCGTCGCCGCCGAAGCCGTGCGCCTTGATCAGCGCGCGATGCACGATGAGGTCGGCATAGCGCCGGATCGGCGACGTGAAATGCGCGTATTTGGCGAGGTTCAGCCCGAAGTGCCCGACATTCTGCGGCGCATAGACGGCCTGCGCCTGGGTGCGCAGCACGACGTCGTTCATCACCGCCTCATGCGCGCCGCCCTTGGCCTGGGAAAGGATGCGGTTGAACACGCCGGGCTTCATCACCTGGCCCTTGGCGAAAGCGATCCCGACGGTGCGCAGGAAATCGGTGAAGCCGAATAGCTTTTCCTGCGAGGGCTGCTCGTGGATGCGGTAGATCAGCGGCGTCTTCTTGTGCTCCAGCGCCTCCGCCGCGGCGACGTTGGCGAGCACCATGAACTCCTCGATCAGCTTCATCGACTCCAGCCGCTCGCGGAACGCGATGGAGGCCACCTTGCCGTCCGGCCCCAGCACGATGCGCCGCTCCGGCAGGTCGAGATCGAGCGGATCGCGCGCCTTGCGCTCCTGCGTGAGCGTTTGGTAGCAGTCCCACACGCCTGTCAGCGTTGCGCGCGCGATCGCCGACGTCTCGCGGTCCGGCTTGCCGTCGAAGGCGCGCTGCGCCTGCGCGTAGGTCAGCCGCGCCGCCGAGCGCATGATGCCGCGGAGGAATTCCTGTCGCCGCTTCTTGCCGTGCCTGTCGAACACCATCCGCACCGCGAGGCAGGCGCGGTCGACGCCTTCCTTCAGCGAGCACAGATCGGCCGACAAAGCCTCCGGCAGCATCGGCACGACGCGGTCGGGGAAATAGGCCGAGTTGCCGCGCTTCAAGGCTTCGCGGTCGAGCGCCGAGCCCGGCGTGACGTAATGCGCGACATCGGCGATGGCGACGAGGGCGATATGCCCGCCGGCATTGCGCGGATCGCTGTCCGGTCCCGCCCACACCGCGTCGTCGTGATCGCGCGCGTCCTCCGGGTCGATGGTGACGAGCGGGATCGCGCGCAGATCGGTGCGGCCGCTTAAGTTGGCAGGCTTCGCGCTCTCGGCCTGTTCGAGAACCTCCTTGGGAAAATCCGTCGGGATGCCGTGCGCATGGATTGCGATCAGGCTCACCGTCTTGGGCGCGTTCATGCTGCCCAGCCGCTCGATCACCCGCGCGCGGGCAAAGCCCTGCACGCGCCCGGCCAGGGGTTCGGCGAGCACCAGCTCGTTGTGCTCGGCGCCGCCGCGGTCGCGCGCCTCGACCGCGAATTCGGTGCGGCTCTTGCGGTCGATCGGCGCGATGCGCAGGCCCTGCGGCAGCACATGCAGAACGCCCAACACCTTGTGCGCGCTGGCGCCCAGCCGCTTGATGACCCGCGCCTCATAGCCGTGTTCGATGCGTTCGAGCCGCGCCAGGACGCGCTCGCCCGCGCCCAGCGCCGGGCCCTTGTCATCGCGCGACGGCACGACATAGATCTTCGGCGGCTCCTCGTTCGACTCCCATTTGAGCGGCCGCGCCAGGAGTTCGCCGTCGGCGTCCTGGCCGACGATCTCCAGCACGCCGACCTCGGGCAAGGTGCCGGGCGTCGCATAGCCCTTGCGGCGATTGCCTTCGATGATGCCTTCGGACTCCAGCTCTTTCAAAATGCGTTTGAGCGCGATGCGGTCCGAGCCCTGGATGCCCAGTTGCCGCGAAAGATCACGCTTGGTCGCGTGGGGCTGCTCGGCCAGCAGCGCGAGCACCCGCGCCTTGTCGAGACGAGGCGTGTTTCCGGACGGTGGTTTCTTCGCCAAGTTCTACTCGCCGGCCACCGGTTCGGGCTTCTTCTTCGCCGGCGCCTTCTTCTTCGGCGCGGCGGCGGGCTTTTCGGATTTGGCTTCGGCCTTCTTGGGCTTGGCGACTTTCTTCTTCTTGCCGCCGCCCTTGGCCGCGCGATCCGCGATCAGGACGAGCGCCTGCTCCAGCGTGATCGCTTCCGCGTTGTCGGCGTCGGGCACCGTCGCATTGGTGCTGCCGTCGGTGACGTAAGGCCCGTAGCGGCCTTTCATCAGCTTGATCGGTGTTCCCGACGCGTCGTTGCCCAGTTCCTTCAGCGCCTGCGGCCCGCGCCGTGTGCGCGGATTGGCCTTCTTCTCGGCGATCAGGTCGACGGCGCGGTTGAGGCCGACGGTGAACACGTCCTCGGGCGCCTCCAGCGAGGCATAGATGCCGTCGCTGGCGACATAGGGTCCGAAGCGGCCGAAATTCGCGGTGATCGGCTTGCCGGTCTCGGGATGGATGCCCACTTCGCGCGGCAGCGCCAGGAGCTTGAGCGCATAGGGCAGGTCGACGTTCTCGACCTCGGTGCCCTTGGGAATGCCCGAGCGCTTGGGCTCCTTGCCTTCGCCGAGCTGCACATAGGGACCGAAGCGGCCGCTGCGCAGCGAGACTTTCTCGCCGGTGTTGGGATCGAGCCCGAGTTCGCGCGGCTGCGCCGCCGCCGCCGCGTCGTTGCTCTGGCCGAGTTGGCGCGTGAAGCGGCATTCGGGATAGTTCGAGCAGCCGACAAAGGCGCCGAAGCGGCCGAGCTTCAGGCTGAGCTCGCCCTTGCCGCAATTGGGGCAGACGCGCGGGTTCGATCCGTCCGCATTGGGCGGGAAGATGTGCGGCCCCAGGATGTCGTTCATCGTGTCGATGACGTGGCTGATCTTGAGGTCCTTGGTGCCGCCGACGGCCGCCGAGAAATCGCGCCAGAAATCGCGCAGCAGCTGCTTCCAGTTCAGCTTGCCGTCGGACACCTCGTCGAGCTGCTCTTCGAGGTCGGCGGTGAAGCCGTATTCGACATAGCGCGGGAAATACTGTTCCAGAAATACCGTAACCAAACGGCCCTTGTCGTCGGGCGTGAACCGCCCGCGGTCCAGGCGCACATAGTTTCGGTCGCGCAACACCGACAGGATCGAGGCATAGGTGGACGGCCGACCGATGCCGAGCTCTTCGAGCTTGCGTACCAGGCTGGCTTCCGAATAGCGCGGCGGCGGCTCGGTGAAATGCTGCGCCGGCGCGACGTTTTCGACCTTCGCGTTTTCGCCGACCGAGACCTTGGGCAGTTTGGAACCGTCCTCGTCGGACTCGTCGTCCTTGCCTTCCTGGTAGAGCGTGAGGAAGCCGTCGAACAGCGTCACCGTGCCGGTGGCGCGCAGCACGATCTTCTTGTCGGCGCTTTCGACGTCGATGGTGGTGCGCTCCAGCTCCGCGCTTTCCATCTGGCTCGCGATGGCGCGCTTCCAGATCAGCTCGTAGAGCCGCGACGCGTCGGCATCGAGATATTTG
>Ga0265325_10002124_pt1 | contig 13523 bp, 11 predicted proteins | sample 41420metaG_FD_202090 | JGI IMG/M metagenome (GOLD analysis project Ga0265325, IMG submission 202090) | Rhizosphere microbial communities from Carex aquatilis grown in University of Washington, Seatle, WA, United States - 4-14-20 metaG | ecosystem: Host-associated > Plants > Roots > Rhizosphere...
GTGCTGGAGCTCGGCATCGGAGGCGCCGCTCTGGAAGACTATATCCATGCCACAAACTAAGCCTCGCTAGACATATTTGGAGGCGGATGTACAGCGAGAAGTGTAACAATCGCGCCTGTGAAAAAAGTAGAAATAAAACTAGTTTGTGTCGGCCACTAGAGCATTGACCAAAACGTCTGCCCGGTAAGTACCGATGCCGGTCACTAAGTCATAGGCCGGTCCGGCATTGCACTGCACTCCACAGGTGCCGTTGCTCCCCATGGTGATGTCGTGAAAGTCGTTGCTGTAGTTTCCGGAATAATAAATCTGGTAGACGTCATAAGAAGCCTGGCTGAGAGGTCCTTTGCCTTGACCCGCGCGCAGCGAATTCACGAGGGTGAAGAAGGCTGCCCAGTCAGGGCTGGATATGCTGGTACCGGATACTGTGACCCATCCACTTCCGTTGCAGGTGCAGTATACCGGTATGTGGTCTGCGACTGATGCGATGTCAGGCACACATCGATTGGTCGTTGACCAGGTTGCACAAGCCGGATTTTGCCATGATGGCTGGCTTTCTCCTTTGCTTATTCCGCCTCCGCTGCCTGCCCATGCGCTTTCAGAGCCATAGTTCAACTGTAGAGGGTTGGCGAGCGGTGCAGCCTGACCTAGAACCAGTTCCGTACCTCCCACGGCAGTAACACAGGGTGAAGTTCCGGGATATTCGGGATTGTGCCCGGCGTCGCCGGAGGAGGCTACGAACGTCACTGGCTGCCCGTTGCCGTTAACGACATTACAGAAATAGCTGTCGTACTGCTGCTCTCCGATGAAGTCCTGGGAACCAAAGCTCATCGATATAACAGTGGCATTATTGGGCGAGGAAGATGCAACCTGCACTGCGGTAAGAAGATCGATCGCGCTCTGGCTCTCGGCTTCCACCAGAATGATATTGGCCTGCGGCGCCAGGGCACATACCTGCTCAACGTCAAGCGATGTCTCCAGATCCCAGCCCCCATGCATCGGATTACCAACCTTCACCTTGTGGAGATTGCACGGACCAAGGCGGAACTGAGCCCGGTAAACCTCCAGGTCAGATTCAATGTTTGGATCATCGTAAGCGTCAATCACGGCAATGGTCTGGCCCTGGCCTTGATTGGGGATCCGATTGAATCCATAGGCAGCCTTGAATTGCGCCGGCAGGATCCCGCTTGGGACTGCCGGGTCTTGCGGTAGATTCGATATGTGAATTGGAGGATAAAAGTAGATGTGCGTGCCGTCGGGAGCTTGTGCCATCAGCGGAGCTATGGCGAGAACGAGAGCAACCATGGCGATCAATAATACCGAGAAGTTTCTCATTAAATTGTCCTTTCGGTCTTAGCCGGGATTTCCGTTTTGATCTCAAGAACAGGCCATGGTACACCCCGTCTCGCGCTTCGCGACGCCGTAAAAACGATTTGCCATCAGCAGCATTCCGCCGATCTGCCGTCCGCACCCATACAGCCCAAAATTGCTCCATTCGTCCCCTACTGTTGCCCTCCTTTGCGCCGTCAAACCGCATGAATACCGGTGTTGGCCCGATGATGCGGCGGTTTAGGCCAACTTCAAAAAGGAAATGTGGGCTTAACGGTTGAATGCTGAGTGCTGATTGCTAAGTGCTGCTTCTGTTATATTGGCCTTTCATCCCAGAGCAGGCACGGTAGGCAGGAGAGGCATTTATGGCAAGCGTCAACAAGGTCATTTTGATTGGCAATCTCGGCAAAGATCCCGAAATGAAGTACACCCCCAGCGGCACTCCCATCGCGCGCTTCAGCCTCGCGACCAACGAGCGCACCAAAGACAAAGAAGGCAACTGGACGGACCGCACCGAGTGGCACAACATCGTCGCCTTCCAGCGCACTGCGGAAATCGCCGGCGAATACCTCAAGAAGGGACGCACGGTCTATGTCGAAGGCCGCATCCACACCGACACCTGGGACGACAAGGAAACCGGCCAGAAGCGCTACAAGACCGAGATCTATGTCAACAACCTGGTGATGCTGGGCGGTCCGCGCGACGGCGGAGGCGAAGGCGGCAGCGCGGGCGGACGTGGTAAGTCCAACTTCGACCAGCGCACTCCCGAGCCCGAAGCCTCGCAGGCGCCACCTACCGGCGAGATCACGGACGAAGATATTCCGTTCTGAGGTTCTTGCTCAGCTAGTTGCTGTTCGAACTCCCGGAGGCTTCCGGGAGTTATTTTTTGACCGTCACGCTCTCGGTTTTGTTTCGCCTTTGGATTATTACGACATTCCGTTGCCGCTTCCACAGTCCCCTGCTACCGGGCGTGCGATGCCGCGTCTTCGATCAGAGCTGCAACCTCTTTCGGCCGGGAGACGTAGACCGCGTGACTGGCGCCTGCGACCTCAACCGTGTGGCTCTTGGCTCGCGCGGCATACCACCGTTCGAGGTCGGGGTTGATGGTTCTGTCTTTTGTCGCGACCAGCATCCAGCTCGGTTTGCTTCTCCATGCAGCCGTCGTGATGACTGCTTTGAAATTGTCAGCCAGGTTGAGCACTTGCGATCGCGCCATGAAAGCGGCCTGCTCGGCAGACAGGTCGGCTGCGAAGTATTCATGAAACTGCGCGGGGTCAAGATAGGTGAAACCGTCAGGTGTCTTCTTTATCGCAGTAGACTTGCTGAGGTCACTTGGGAAGCGCTTGCCGTCGTCAGCCTCGCTTTCACCGGCATCCGGCATGTGGGCTGCGACGTACACTAATCCCACAACTGACGGATCCGTCCCGGCTTCAGTAATTACAGCTCCCCCATAGCTGTGGGCGACAAGAATGCACGGTCCATCTTGTAGGGCAAGGATGCGCTTCGTAGCCGCAACATCCTCCTGGAAGGACGTCTCCGGCTCCTGAACGATACTGACCTTGTATCCATCCTTGACCAGAATGTCATAAACGCCCTTCCACCCAGAACCATCTGCCCAGGCGCCATGAACCAGAACAATATTCCGAACACGATGCTCCTGGTTCTGCGCTGAGAGTGTGCAGCAGGTCAAAAGTAATAATATGAAGCGGAGAGAATGAGACATTTCTCGAACTCCTTGCATGGCTTCGGTGAGCAATTCATTTTGTCGCACCTACCCTGCGAATGATGCACGAAGGCTATCTGAAGACTCGGGCGTTCTATTTCTTGACGGTCACGCTGTCGGCAATCTTGTTGTATTCCTCGCGCGAGATGATGCGCCGGTCCAGCAGTTCGTGTTCGCTCGTGTAGGGCCGTCCGGCAATGATGCGGTCAGCGGCATCGTCGGTGATTCCCGGCAGGCTAGTGAGCTGGCTCTTGGTCGCAGAATTCAAATCAAGCGGGTGATCGCTGCTCGGCCGCGTCAACCCCTCCTTAACTCCCTGCGCTACCGCTTTGGCATTTTCCTTGATCTCAGAGGTGGCTTCCGCGGTCTTCTGCCGCACCTCGTCGGGAGTTGGGGACTTGGTATTGCAACCTATGCATCCGGTGAGAAACAGGATGCAGGAACACAGAACAACCGCCAACAAAACCTTCGCGGGCATGCTCGTGAGATGCAAAATCGACGCCACGGGATTGATTTTCATAGCTTTGAATGTCCTCGGGGCTTACGGGTTTTTCGGTCTGACGCGGGCGTAGCGTTCCATCTCAGCCGTCCACTTCAAGAAGCGCAGGAGTTCCTTGCGTTCGCGCCAGCTGAATCCGCAGAACTCCAGAAACCCGATGCTCTGCATCTTGATACCGGTGTAGGTTTCAATGCGCCAGCGCAAATAGGGGCTGCGCCACGGCGCAAGGCGATGGCCGCGCGTAGCATTCCATAGAAAATGCAGGATCTTGCGCATGTACTATCAGTATAAGGGCGGCGCGAAGCCGTCGCTTCGCCCGTGCTAGACTCAGCCCAGAACCCCGGCCAGCCCGCAATGACCGAACCGGCACGACAATCCGCGGAAGACCATTACTACGCCGCGCTCGACTTCTACGCCGAGGGGCATCACCAGGAAGCCATCGAGCAATACCAAGCCGCGATCGCGGCCGATCCATCGTTTCTCGACGCAATGCACGGTTTAGCGCGCGTCTACCAGGACACCGAGCAGTTCGACCAGGCCATCGCCGTGGCCAGCCGGATCGTCGAACTCGATCCCGACGACGTTCTGGCACACACCAGCCTCTCGATCTTGTACCAGCGCAAGGGCATGGTCCCGGAGGCGGAAGCCGAGGCCAGCAAGGCCCGCATTCTCGGCTGGAAACAGCAACTGAAGCAAGGCAAACAGTCGTCCGAGTGAAGCCCGCAAAAGCCAGGACGCCGGAAGCTACGGTGCGCGCGATCTATCGCAAGCTGTCGCGCACTTGGGGACGCCAGCATTGGTGGCCAGCGGAAACCCCGTTCGAGGTCATCGCCGGCGCCATCCTCACCCAAAACACCTCGTGGACGAACGTGGAGCGCGCCCTTTCCAGCCTGAAGGCTGAAGGCAAACTCAGCATCGAAGGCATCCGCGAGCTGCCCTTGCCGGAGCTGGAAAAACTCGTTCGCTCCTCCGGCTACTTCCGGCGGAAAGCGCAGCGGCTGAAGAACTTCGTCTGCTTTCTCGATGCGCGCTATGCCGGCTCGCTGGAGCAAATGTACGCCGCTCCCACCCAAGAGCTGCGCGCCGAACTGCTGTCCCTGAATGGTATTGGTCCCGAGACTGCCGACTCCATCCTGCTCTACGGTGGCAGCCATGAAACCTTCGTGGTAGATGCCTACACCCGCCGAGTCCTCGAACGCCATGAATCGATAAGTGTCGCGGCGAAATACGATGCGATTCGCGGACTGGTTGAACGCGCGCTGCGGCGCGAACTAGCATCGCCTCCAGCAACCGCGCGCACGCCCGATCCAGGGAGGCCGCCGATTCATTCACCTTCCGCCATGAGCACGGCGCCACGCAGCCCGATGGCCCAGATCTACAACGAAATGCACGGGTTACTGGTGCAGGTGGGGAAGCACTACTGTGTCAAGCAAGAGCCCAAGTGCAACCTTTGCCCGCTGGGCCCGCTGTTGCCGTCGCCAAGGCCTCATCCAGACATGGTTGGTCGGAAGACCAGGAACCAGGGTGGCCGCTAATTTCTTGCTCGAAAGTGCCCCCCCCGCACTACTGCCGAAGTAGCAGGGCTCGACCGCTGAACTGTGTCGTAGATCACTGAAATACAGGGGCACGGCGGGTAATAATGTAAACAAGTGTAAACCTCGCTCCTGGCGCGCTGTTTTGCATCGTTCAGGAAAATGCGGCGCGGGGCGAGAGCTCGCCACGATTTGGGATCTGGCCCCCGAATCCTTTCCGTGCGCGAGACGACCCTCGAATTCGTTGTACCGAAGTGCCCGAACGTGCTGAGGCAGTTCCGCACGGTGTAGTAGCTGCGATGCGGTATCTGAATCGGCGCGGAAGAAAGCTCCCCAGGAGTAATCCAGGGAGCTGCATCACCGTTGGTGCGGGTTCTGGCCGGATGCCGCTCTTCGTCATAGTCGCGCTGCTACTGGTGATTGGGACGCTGGTGGCCCTGCTGCGTCGAGCTGCCGTCCAGCGCCGGGAATTGTTGCAGGTCAATCGCCAGCTGGCAGCTGAAGCCCAACGGGTGCGCGACTCGCATGAGCGCAACCTGCTGGCGTTCTCCAACAACCCCTGTCCCATGTGGGTCTATGACTGCGACACCCTGCGTTTCCTCGATGTGAACGATACCGCGATTTCAACCTATGGGTATGCACGGCAAGAGTTCTTGCAGATGACGCTTCGGGATATCCGTCCCTCCGAGGAGATGGCAGCGTTTGAGAATGCCGTCAAGCAACCGGTTCACGGCTTCAACAATGCCGGCATCTGGCGCCATCGGCGGAAAGATGGCAGCCTTATCTTCGTCGAAATCAGGGCCTTCGGCTTCCTGCTGGACGGGCACTCGCGGGAACTGGTGCTGGCCACAGATGTCACCGAGCGCATCCACATGGAGGAGGCCCTCCGTCAGTCTCGGGCCTCGCTGCAGTCGCTGGTGGATAACGCGCCTCTCGGCATATGCCGAGCTACCCTAGAAGGAGACCGTTGCGAAGCCCTGAACCTGACCCTGCGGGAGATCCTGGGCGGTTACAGCCTGGAGGAGGGGCTGCAGCTGAAGCTCTCGGAACAGGTATTTGCGAATCCCGCGGACCAGGGCCAGATGGTCGAAATCCTGCGCCGGAACTTAACTGTTCGCGGCTACGAGACGACCTTTCTGCGGCGCGACGGGAGCAAGGTGCCGGTGCGCATCTCCGGTGCACTGGTCCGCGACGCGCAGCGCAAGGGCCATTTTGAGGGCTACGTTGAGGACATGACCCAGCAAAGCGCCTTGGAGCAGCAATTCCGCCAGGTGCAAAAGTTAGAAGCCGTGGGCAGGCTGGCCGGTGGCATCGCCCACGATTTCAATAACATCTTGCTGGTGATCAAGCTCTCCACCGAGATGATGCTGGCCCAAGTCACTCCCGAGAACCCGCTCAGCAAGCCGCTGCTGCAGGTCTCCAATGCGGCCGACCGGGCTACCGCCCTCACCCGCCAGATGCTGGCGTTTGGGCGGCAGCAGATCATGCAAGCCCGCATCATCAACCTAAACGCCATCGTACTCGAGACGTCCCAGATGTTGCGCCGGATCATCGGAGAGGACATTCAACTGGTTACCCAGCTCTCTGACTCGGTCGAGAACTCGCGGCTCGATCCTGACCAAGTGACCCAGGTGATCCTGAACCTGGCCGTCAATGCCCGCGACGCCATGCCCAAAGGGGGTGCGCTGCATCTAGAGACCGCCTCCGTGGACCTGGACGATGCCTATACCAAGACCCACCCTCCGGTACAGCCAGGACGTTATGTCATGCTGGCGGTCAGCGACACCGGAACGGGTATCGACAAGTCGATCATGCCCCACATCTTCGATCCTTTCTTCACCACCAAAGAAGTGGGCAAAGGCACGGGTCTGGGACTGTCCATTGTCTACGGCATCGTAAAGCAGATCGGCGGCTACATCTGGGTTTACAGCGAGCCCGGGCAGGGCACGACTTTCAAATTGTACTTTCCGGCTACTACCGAGCCCTTGGAAAGCCCCGCCCCGCGAAGCGATATCTCGGCCGAACCGGGTGGACAGACCGTCCTGCTGGTCGAAGATGAGGCCATAGCCCGCAGTAACATCCGCCTCTGCTTGGAGCAGTTGGGATACCGGGTCCTGGAAGCCCAGAATGGCCAGGATGCCCTGCAAAGCTGCGCCGAGCATCCTGGCGCCATCAACCTCGTGCTTACCGACCTGGTAATGCCAGATATGGGCGGACACGAACTGTCCACTCAGATGAGCCTGCTCCACCCGGACATAAGCGTGGTCTTCATGTCCGGGTACACGGAAGATAGCGCCGCACGCCGCCAAATCCTGATCGAGGGAGGGGCATTTCTGCAAAAGCCTTTTAGCGTTGCCGACCTGTCGAATACCGTCCGCTCGGTCCTGGCAGCGCAGGCCCTCAAACGGTAGCGTGTTGGCTCAGAAACACCGAAGGTCAGAGTCGCGAAAACTGTTGCTCACCTGCTCTCGTGTCTCAGCGGCCCGCTAGGCTGGTCCACCGGGTCAACGCCAGGTTACCGGCGGAGCGGAAACATCTTCTGCAGTACTGCGTACATGCTGGACTGAGGATTCAAGTACTTGAAGAGTTCCGCATTATAGGATGCACAGTACGGGACATCGGGCACCGTCCCATAAATAATAGTCGGATCTTTATAGGGGGTTGCTGCGGATGGAACACCCTGTGGCCGAGTCGGATCGCTGGTGTCCACAGAAACGACACCATCGGGCAAAGGCATAACCGAGGTATTGGAGCTATTGGGGATTAAGTCGTTTTGAACTATCTGTTGCGTGGCAATTGCGTAAGCGCGCGATTTTGCCGCCGGTGTCCCTTCTGCGACCGCCGGATCTACGTTGGTCACAGCGATTGAAATCGAATAATCGCTGTTGAGATAGACCTCGAACGTCCGAAACTGCTGAGGAAAATCCCTTAACGATGAAGTTTCAACCTGCCAGAAGCCGTTTTCAGGACCACGACTGGCGGGTGGCAGAAATGCTTTCACCGTGTTGAGATGACGGTGCCCGGCGATCCACATGAGGAGATTGGGAGTGTTTTGAAGGACTGTAACGAGTCCAGTCAAGGACACGGCATTCCTTTGTGTAGCGTTGGGATCGTTGGCCGCCTCCCACCATTCGACTTCAGAACCAATATTTGCAACCGCGATTGGCACATGCGCTGCAATGATCATGAGCTGATTGGCCGCCTGACCAGCGGCCAGTTCAGCTTGCAGCCAATTCCACCGTGCCGCGTCGAGAAAACCATGTCCATGGATATCGTGAGAGCCGTCGCTCTCCGATTGGGTATCGTCGAGCACAATAACCTTGAGCGGTATGTCCGACTTTGGCACGAAGTTATAACAGGCGAAGCCACTTTCCCAGTTCGGGTCGTTATGGTTAACCAGGTTGAAGCCATGGCCGACTGGATTGGTGGCCGTCTTGAAGAATTCCTGGATCCATTCTGTTCGCAACAGCGAGCGACGATTGGGATCGGCCGTAACCGCCGGGGGGGCAGAGAACTCAGCGACCGGGCCTGCATCTTTAAGGTTGCCGTTGACCGTCGAGCCGTCGAGTACGCCCATATAAAAAGAACGTTCTCGCAACCCGGGGGATACGTCGAATGAGCACGGAAAAGTCGTCTTAGACACGCTCGGGCGGAGAATGTCTCCTACGGCCCAGACTTTGCCGCTGATATACGACTGTCGAATGCCAAGACCAGGATCGGCGTCTACGGGAACTGAACCGAGCCAGAAATGATCATGGTTGCCGAGCACTTGATACCAAGGGATCGAGGTATCGAGTCCAGCCGCTTTGTAAGGTCTCTGATAATCGACCGTATCGGCTCCCAGATGCGCACCGGAGCTGGGGGAGACTATCTTGCCGTCAATGACATCGAGATACCACCTTAGCTCATTAAACTGGGTGCTGTTGCAGGTGTCGCCCAGCGAGATGCCGAAGTCGAATGGATTTTGCTGATGAAGGGCGTTTACCGTCTGCACGGCGGCGTCGAGGACATGGGTCGTATACAACATGACCGGCGAGCAGATCGATGTCTGGTGCCCGGCGTGGGCAACATCCTCCTGTTGGAGATAAATCAACTGATTTGGCGCTTCCTTGTCGGTGATATGGATGTCGCTTATGGCAAAGAAATTAAGGAAAGTGCGAATCCTGGTGAGCGATGCTGCGGTGGCTGAATAACCGGCCGGCATGATATCGAATCGCTGGACTGACGGCAGCCCTCCGCCGAACTTATAAACACCGTAGCCATATTTACTGTACTCCGAAATATGCATGAGTTCAGAGAGACAAAGGCCCGTACCTGAATTAGGCCCTGCAGGTTTCGCCGGGAGAGGGAATGAAAGCGTCCTCTGCAGGGTGGTGGCGACATGGGGCCCAATCGGGTATTTCGTGAAAGGGGGGTTGCCGCTGTTCGCGCGGGATCCAGGGATGAATGCCCCGAAATAAATGCCTGCCACTGTCCCGGCTGAGCAGGTTACAAAATCTCGGCGGGTGATGTCACGGACCATTGGTTGCCATCCTTTGTTTGGGGGTCAGGTTGTAAATGGGCTGCCAGCCGTCGCTTCCTCCGGGGAAGGGACGGGGGAGAAGCAGACTCGTAGGTCTTGTCTCTCGCCGCGCGGGCGCGATACCGGTGGTGGAAGACCGCGAGGGTCTTCGCCTCAGGTACCTCTCAGGATTTCACGCCCAGGGCGGGCGTTTGTCTGTGACCTCTGCCACAGCCGGAAGTGACACCGGGGATACCGAGGGGAGCACGGCGAGGTCACTTCTTTGGGCAGTCGCGGATTTTTCGTCACTCCCACCCGCACTCCGCACAACCAGCGTGCCATGGAACCGGCGGCGCGGGCTGAGTCGAGGTCAAGGCTCAATGGTAAAAACAGCCTTGATATAATCCCAGCCTAATTCAGCATCGCGCTAAACTTGGCGCGCTGCCAAAGCTCAAGGCTTGGTTGCAGGGGGAATGCCGTGATCGTCTACCGAAGAAGTCATTGTTGGCCCGCCGTATACGCGTTGGTGACGGTTTGCATTCTGGCAGCGTTACCTGCGGTCGCGCAGATCTCCGGCCAAGCAGGGAGCTCGCCGCAAGACGTGTTGACCTATCATGCTGACAACTTCCGCACGGGATGGTTTTCCGCGGAGACCCAGTTGACAGTGGCTAATGTAACTCCACAAACCTTTGGTCTGCTGCACACCGTCGCCCTCGATGGACGGGTCGATGCCGAGCCTCTCATCGTGACCGGGCAGGCCATCCAGGGCAAAGGAGTGCACGACGTGGTGTACGTAGCGACCGAAGGCAACAGTGTCTATGCCATCGATGCCGGCGACGGTTCGGTGCTGTGGCAAAATCACTTTGGAATTGCCGTCCCCTATCAATACAAGAGCTACGATGACAACGTATTTCCCTGGATGGGGATCCTGGGGACGCCGGTGATTGATCGCACACGTGGCAATATGTATTTCGTGGCCGACAGCATTAGCGGCGGCGGCGATGTCTTCCGCCTGCATGCCATCTCGTTGAGTACCGGGCGGGACGTCATGAACCCGGTGGCGATTCAGTTTTCGCAAACCCTGGCCGACGGAAGCAAGTGGACGTTCAATCCGAAATATCACCTGCAGCGGGCGGCGCTGCTGGAAGTCAACGGCAGCATCTACGTGTCCTTTGGCAGCAATGGCGATATCAATCCCGACCAATCGCGCGGCTCCATCGTGCGCTATGACGCGGCGGCGCCCATCACGCTGAAGGGCCAAATTACCAATAAACTGCGCACCAGCTTCGCTCCCTACTACCTCTCCTCGATCTGGCAGTCAGGCTACGGGCCGGCCGCGGACCAGAATGGCGACATATTCTTCGCCACCGGCAACAGCGATCCCAATCGGCCAAGCTATTCGCAAGCCTACAATCGCCCGGACAGCATGGTGCGGTTCTCGGGAGACTTGAGTACGCTGAAGGACAGCTTCACCACCTACAACTACTATCAGCTCGACAAAATCGACTTCGACATAGGGTCCGGAGGCATGCTGCTACTGCCCGATCAGGCAGGCTCCATACCCCATCTTGCGATTGCTGGGGGCAAAGACGGGCGTGCCTTCCTGCTTAACCGGGACAACATGGGCGGCTATACCCAGGGCGGCCCTGACAATGTGGTACAGACAATCGGTATGGGCGGATGCTGGTGCGGTCCCGCGTATTTTGTTGGAGCGGATGGTGCGCCCCGCGTCCTTACGGCAGGCGGTAATGGCGTCATCAGCTGGAGGCTGCAAACCACCCCGACGGTCCAGTTGATACAAGAGACGTCCACCGGTCCCGATCCGGTGAGCGGTCTGCCGGACAACGGCGGCGTGGTCCCAGTCATCTCGTCGAACGGCACCACCGCCGGCACCGGGATCGTTTGGTTTGTGCAGAAGCCGGCCACCTCTTCCGATCAGGACCCCGGCACACCGGTGACCCTGATGGCCTTCGACGCCTCCAACCTCGGGCAGCAGCTGGTGTCGATTCCCGCCGGGACGTGGACCCATGCCGTGAACAGCAACGCGAACCTTATTCCCACTGTGTCTAAGGGCAAGGTCTACGTAGCCAGCAACCGGCAACTGCAGATCTTTGGACTGCTCGGAGGACGGCTTGGACAACCACGTGCTGGCAACTCGGCGGTGCCGTCCGAACTTGCTCCCTCCGCGCCTGCGGTCATTGCATGCCCGGCAGACAGCGATCCTCCGGTTGCGGTCGACAGCAAAATACACGAATTCTACGGAACGATTTGTCAGGCCGGCGAAAACGAGATGCGGCTTGCCCTGCGCAGCGACCGCGCTCTTCTGGTGGACACCGCCCAGGCCTTCACGCAGCATCGGCCGCTACTGCTTACACCCGGCAGGGCGGTGCATGTGCGCGCGACTATCGATGAGGACGGGGTCGCTCACGCGCAGCAAATTTCCCCATCGCACGTAATTTCACACCTCACTCCTCCTGATCGATAAGCCGGGGCGCGCCGCTTCCCTAGCGCCGGTTGTCGGTCTGGGGCTCGGGATGGATGAGGATCTTGAACAGCTCGGGGACCTGCTGGCGGAAGCCGCCTTCCATTGCGGTTTGGACATCGTGTACCCGCCACAGCGGCAGGTCGTCCTGCATGGTGCAGTGTAGCGACAGATACAGCCGGCCTCCGACGCGCTTGAACGTCAGGTCGTGCATGTCGACGACTTCGGGGAAATTCCGCACCACGGTTTGCAGGCGCTCCTCCAGACCGGGGGCGACCACCGGGCCGTCGATGGTCTCGATGGTCGCCGGTTCGCTCTCGATGTGGGTGAGGATGCTGGCGATCTCGGGGATGTCCTGCTTCATCTCCAATTCCAGCTGGGTGACCCGCTCGTGCGCATCCTTCAGGCTGAGGTGTTCGTCGAGCTCGACGTGCTGTTCGACGTGGCGGCTGCCGCCCGTGTCCTGCACGCTGATGTCGTGCACGTAGAGGTTGTTGCGCGTGGCCACAGCGCGAATCTTATCGAACAGGCTTTCGTGACGGCCGGCGCGGGACACGGCGTTGACCACCACATCGGCCGCCGGCAACACGGCGCGGACGCGCGCCGCCACCTCGTTGGAAACCTGCTCGGAGCGCTGAAAAGTCACGTTGCGCGAGATGGCCGCGGAAACATCGGCGAAGTAGCCACTGCCGGCGCGGCGGATGCGCACCCGGTCGACTTCCAGCACGCCTTCCACCCGGTACACTTCTTCGATGATTCTGGAGCGGACGCCGCGCGGTGCAGCATCGAGTAGCACGTCGATGGTCTGGCGCGCCAGCCGCCAGCTTACATACACCACGATGCAGGCCACCACCAGCGCGGCGATGGGGTCGGCCTTGCTCATCCAAGGCAGCGAATAGCGGCGTCCCACCATCACCAGGGCCAGTCCCAGGATGACCACCGAACTGGACCAGATGTCGGTGCTGAAGTGCAGCGCGTCGGCGTGCAGCGCCTGGCTGTCGTACTTGTCGGCGACGTGCCGCAGCCGCCGCGAGCGCCAGAAATCCACCGCGATGGAGATGCCCATGACCACGAAGGCCCAGAGCGTCGGCTCAATCTCAACTTTGTGGAAGAACATGCGCCGGAAGGCCTCGTAGACAATCCAGACGCAGGTCAGCAGCAGCAGGCCGGTTTCCAGGAAAGCGGAAAAGCTCTCGAATTTACCATGGCCGTATTGATGGTCCGCGTCGGCTGGCTTGTCGGAAACCAGGACGGAGAAGTACGTCAGCGCAGCTGCCACCAGGTCAAGCCCGGAGTGCGCTGCCTCAGAGAGAATGCCCAAGCTGCCGGTGCTGAGGCCGACGATGACCTTCAGCAGCGTAATGCCCACCGCGGCCACAATGGAGTTCAGCGCAACCGCCTTCTTCTCCCGTCGCATACTGCCTAGGCTGGTGGGCTCGGCCATAGCCTCGATTATTCAC
>Ga0265325_10002130_pt1 | contig 13503 bp, 12 predicted proteins | sample 41420metaG_FD_202090 | JGI IMG/M metagenome (GOLD analysis project Ga0265325, IMG submission 202090) | Rhizosphere microbial communities from Carex aquatilis grown in University of Washington, Seatle, WA, United States - 4-14-20 metaG | ecosystem: Host-associated > Plants > Roots > Rhizosphere...
TACGTGTTCCCGGCGAGCTGTGCGGTTTCAACCGGCACGAGTAGCATCCCCATCAGGAGCAGCGGAGATGCGTCCAATGCCGTCTGGTTCGCGCCGACCGGAACGACGAGCTTCGCGGCGGGCGGCACCATGACCAAATCTGCGGGAGATGCGACATCCATTGCCGCCCCGACGACCGCTGGAAGCTACAAGCTATTCGTCGTGGATTCCCAGGGCAAGTCTCTTGGCGAATCGGCTTCCCTGTTGAGGGTAAATTGAAACATCGATAGTAGGCCGTGTGACTTTGCGGCCGGGTTATCACCCTCACCACTGGCGATGAGGACTAGGCATAACAGTTCCAAGGGGCAATGGCGGCCAGTCGGAACGGATCGGTAGGTTTGCCGAGCGGCAGTGCGGAATACGCCGGCTGGTTGCGAATAGCGCGCACCGATACATAGGCGAAACGTGCACGCCTGAACTGTGACGGCCTCCAGATTGGAGCCACAATCCCGGATTCCGAGCAAGATGAGACGTCTCGGTGTCGGTGGCATGATGCTTGCTGTCAGGTTTTGCGGGCTGGCGGTTAGCAGGAGAAAGCGAGGTACGATGACCATGATCGTCAGGGTGACCGCGGAGTGGCTGAAGGTCGTTGGCGTAGTTGTGCCCCTCGCTGCCGTTGCGACTGCCCTTCTTGGGGGCTGTTCTCCTAGCCGACCCCTCCTCGAGATACCAACTACGGGACTGACGCTGGTTCGGGGTACACGCCGCCTGATACTTCTGTCGTCGCTGCCGCTGACGCCGCCCATGTCGATGGCGCGACCAGCGTCGACGGCGGGGTTGCCGGGGATTCCTCTGGCGCCAACAGGGACGCTCGCCCTACATCCGACTTGGGAACGCCGTCGCTGGACGGTGGATCCGCGCAGGGCGTTCGGGGTCCTGACGGTGGAGGTGCCTTGGACGGCGACGGTAGTCTAGGGCTGCCTTGCAGCCCGACATGCTCAGGCGTGGCGTGCGGCAGCTCTGATGGGTGTGGCGGGATCTGCAGCAGTGGCTGCGTCTGCGTACCGAGTTGCGTGGGCATGGTGTGCGGCGGTTCAGATGGATGTGGCGGGTTTTGCAACTGGGGCTGCGTCTGCATTCCCAGCTGCGGCCCACTAGACTGCAACACCTTTGACGGGTGCGGTGGAGCTTGTACGTCAGGATGCTACTGCACACCGAGCTGTGGGGCTTTTGATTGCGGGACGCCCGACGGGTGCGGAGGAACGTGCAACGAAGGTTGCTATTGCATTCCGAGCTGCGGGAGTGACGACTGCGGCACACCCGACGGATGCGGTGGCACTTGCGACGACGGCTGCTTCTGCAGCCCGAGCTGTGGAGCCTTCGACTGCGGTGCCTCCGATGGGTGCGGAGGACCGTGCAACGACGGCTGCTGGGATTCGGATCACTGACCGACAGGGGCGGTGGCTCTTCCCGTGGCGTGGCTTGCCTGGGGCGCGGGCGGCTTGCGCACAAACTTCTCCGATGAAATTGCCGATATCACGGGGATGCGCGTTGGCCGCATCTTGCCGAGGCTCGGCTCGGCGCGCTCGTCGGCGCGTGGTAGACTCCGTCGGTGAAGACGCTCTCACTGCGACTCCTCGAACATGCCAATGCGCTCGCCCAGGAGATCGACGCGAAAGCGATCGTGATCTATGCCGACGCACTGGAGGGGGGAAGCGACCTGCGGGACGCGCTCTCGACCGTCAAACTCCCAACCATCCTGTTTTCGCGCGCCCGCGAGGCACCAGCGCCATCCCAAACTGGTGGGCCGACATGGATTCGGGTCGAAGGCGTCCACACGACGCGCACCGGACAGGCACGTCTTGCCTTGCTCATTTGTGTCGCACGCGGGGTGCTCCGTCGCGGCGACCGCGTTGTGTGCCTAACTGGACCCGATGGATCGAACCGGATCGACACCGCTATGGTGCTCGATCTGGGCACTGAGTCTGAACTTTTCCCTTCCTTGGGCGACCTAAATCTCGGCGGCGACTTTTCGGCGGAAGTCTTCGAGCGCGTGTTGTGGATAGCTTCCCGCATCGCGGCCGAAGGCCGTGAGGGCCGTCCGATTGGCACTATCTTCGTCCTCGGTGACTCACTTGAGGTGCTCGCCCAGGCCCGCCAGCTGGTCCTGAACCCATTGCAGGGACATCCAGAGTCCGGGCGAAACGTTCTTTCTTTGGAGCTAGAGGAGACCATCAAGGAGTTTGCGACCATTGATGGAGCATTCATCGTTCGGGGCGACGGTGTCGTGCTCGCGGCCGGAGTTCAACTGCAAGCGAAGCCGAGTCATCCACTCGACCTTCCCGCCGGACTGGGCACGCGTCACGCAGCCGCCGCAGCCATCACGGGCTCGACGGGCGCCGTCGCATTCGCGATTTCGCAGTCCACAAGGACCGTCACGGTGTTCAAGTCCGGACGCATCCTCACCCAGATACAGCATTCAGAGGGGCACCGCGAAAAGCGCGCGCCTTAGAGCCGGCGGTCATAACCGGTTCGGTCGCCAGGCCGGCTGCGGGGCCCGTCCGCTGCGTTGCTCGTCGTCGCAATACCATCGGGTATTCCTCCTCCTCGCGCGTCGCGGCCGGGCATCCTCGCTCGGCCGGGCTCGGTCACAGGTTGTGACCGCCGGCTCTTAGGTGGTCGGGGCGGGCAGGGGTTGTGCGGTTTCAGATCGTTCGACCACGCATCTGCGTTCCCGGCCTGCCCGCCTCCTGAAACAGCCTGGCTACGCCAGGCCGTCCCTGGACGCCTACTTGGTCTTCTTTCCAGGGAACAATGCCGACACTGACATTTTCGCCTTAGCGGCCAGTAACTTTTGGTTCCTGTCCGCGATGTCCTGCTTCCTGGATTTGTCCTTCGCCTTCGGTGACTTGTCGCCCATGGTGATCGCCTCCTGCAGTTGAGTAGTGGAATGCTCCCCCCTTTCCTGGGGAAGTCCAAGACAATCGCGGCAGGATCGATGCCGGACTCGGCTATTGTTGCCGGGGTGAGATCGGCGAAAAGCCAGCCATGAGCCTAGGTCTCAGCGTGTACGATAGGCGTCGCTCAACGCCTGAGTCCAGGGAGCGCAACCTTCCAGCCGGCTGTTGATGAAGCCGGGCGCGTAGCGTGACGGCGTCCGCGCACCTTCGTCGATCAGGGCCACTTGTTCCTAACCCGCTGGATTTTCCGACGGTCGCGCTTCGTGGGACGGCCGCCAGTGTCGAAGGTCAGGGTGGACGCGTTCTTCAGTTGAAACGCCAGCATCTCGCGCGCCTGGCGGCTCTCCGAGGTCTCTTCCCAGAGAGTGGCAGCGGCCGTGCCCGATCCCCTTGTGCCGGAAATCCCGCGCACCACCACGGTCTGGGAAAAGGGCGGCCGGCGAATCGTGATGAAATCACCAACAGCCACCGTGCGCGATCGCTTGGCGCGCTCGCCCCCAAGATCCACCTTTCCCCCGTCCACCGCTTCCGCCGCCAGCGATCTCGTCTTGAAGAATCGGGCGGCCCACAACCACTTGTCCAACCTGACGTGGACGTTGGTCGGATCATCTGTATTGGACATGGCGTCGTGCCTTTCGGAGAGTAAGCACCCCAAGCAAGGAAGGATCGTCGTGGCCCACGCCCGCAGCAAGCAGGTCTCGCGTACACCGAGGCAGATGAGCGCTTTCGTCGATGAACTGGGAAATTATCCAGTCGGCAACCAGGGGACGAGTCAGAAGGGCAGGAGCATTTCCGAGACGGCTATTGGCACGTCAAGACAGTGGTGCCATTTTGATTCACCTGAACGCACTTAGTCGCACCTGTGCATGCCTGATAGACTACGGTTCTCCCATTGGAACACTCAAGGAGTGCCCCTAGGTCGGTCGAGCAAACAACCGAACCGGCGCTGAAGGAGCATAGGTCACCAGTGCTGTAGCCGCAGTTCGAGCAAAAGGTGCCAACGCAGCCTGCATTCTCGACATTGGCACAACTCGACGGTGGACAGTGGATACCATCCACCCAGACACCGTTCGTACACAGCTCGACCTTCGTGAGGTCCAAAGAGCAGGCCTTAACCTGTTCCCAAGGACAAAGATTTCCGCTGATCGCGTACAGATTCGGTCCGCAGGCCACTTCGGAATTGTAGAGGCCATCTTGGCACGGTTCCAACTCAGGGCATGCTCCAGCAACTGCATACGTGCCCTTTACGCATGAAAGAATGTTACGAGAACCCGGAGTCTGGTCACAAACGGTGATTCCATCGGTAGAACACATAGCCCCGGGGACTGACGCGGGAGGCTGTCCAGCATCCTGTGCGACCGGGACCACGGTATTGCTACTGCATCCGGCAAATGTGGCCAAGGTGGCAACACTCAACAGCAACTGCAATTCCTGTGGCAAGTGACGAGACTTGAGCGCGGGGTTTGGATGTGTGCGATTGGGAAAGAGTACTTCTGGTTGCATGGCCTGTCCTCGGGGCTGGTTGGTGATAGTGAGAGCGGACCGACATTCTTCAGTTGGCATCTACTTCACGCTCGCAACCAGCTGGCCAACTCCGGAGGTGGTGGCTAAGAGAGGGACCGGGCCGCCGCCGTTCTGACAAGAGATGGGCGCGGTCAAGGCGAGCGCAAGGGGGATGGCTTGACGTAGGCTAGGCACATGTCGACTGTAACACCGCGGCGGGAACACAGCAATTCGGGCACGTGGCATTGTCGGGCAGGTGGCATTCGGGCACGTGGCAAGCTTCTTCACGATCTCATAGCGGCGAGCGTGTGCGCAGCGCCACCGTTGCGACACCCGAGCCCCTGCGTTTGCTGCTCGCGGGCTGACGCGTTGGCGATCGCGCCTTCCGCCACAGCATGTCGCACCGCGGCCCTGTGGCTCAAGCATTGATGCGTCAACGCAGTGTCGCTTTCATCGCGGCTCCTGGTAGCGAGCGTGCGCCGCGCGAAATCGAATCCCAATCGAATCGTCGCAGGTGCAGTCGCCGTCGAGCTCGGACAGCTTCTTGCGCTGCCTGACGGCCTCGATGGCCTTGGCGAGTACAGCCCGGTAGGCGGGCAGCACCAGGCGTTCGATCTTCCGCGCGACTTGCTCGGGCGTCTTGTTGAGCGAGGAGGTGATCTTGGGGTGTCGTCGGCGTGGTAGTGGGGATTCTGGCCGTGCGAATCCTTGAGGTGGTGCAAGTTGCCGGAGATGCTGATTCGACCGTAGGGGCGGCCGACGTGGAGCCCGACGCGCACGTCGTCGCTACGGCCGACAGCCCCGAAAGCACATCATCACCGTTCTCGCGGCCTGGCCGGAGACGGTCTCATGCGTCACGGACGAGGCCAAGTCTCGCAGCTCCGGGCAGGTCTTGCGGGGCGGTCCACTGCCTACGTAGAGATCCCATTCATCGTGAGTCAGATTGCGATTCGCGACACGGCAGGCGTTCCGTCGCCAGTGCTCTGGATTGATCTCCCAGGAGAACACCTGCTTGTCACCATCGCCCGCAATCAGGCGGCCGCCGTCGGGAGTAAAGGCAAACGCGTAGGCGGGCCGTCGGTGGCCGATCAAGGGCAATGGCTCTTCCTGCCGATCACCAGCGGGCCAGAGAAGTAACTCCGCATCCGAACCAGACGAAACCAGTTGATCGGTCCCCGGTACGAAATCGACCATGGTGTGCCCCTTGCCTGCATGCGCTTTGCGCAGCGGCCCCACCAGCGTGAGATCGCCAAGGTTCCAGCGGCCCACTCGCTGATCCTGCCCTCCGGTCGCAAGCAGAGTCCCAGCGCGATTGAAAGCCAGGCCGCTCACGGAACCGTCGTGGCCTTCCTGTGTCGACAGCTCACTTCCCTTCAGGAGGTCGCGCACGAAGAACCCGCGTGTCTCGTACGCGCCACCCAACCGCCGACCATCGAACGAACCCTGGAGCACGCGCGGGAGACAATTGGTATACCCAATCGAAATCGGAATGGCCATCGTCCCACATGATGTCCCCTGACGTGACGGCGATGAACAACCGGTCCGTCCCGTTTGACTTGCGCCACTCGAGAACCTCTTGCGTGCCCCACCTCGAGTCGGCCGCCTCCGGTGAGGCCATCAGAATGAATGCACCCGACTGCGCGACAGCCGAAGCGATTCGCCCCCACAAGTCTGGAGCCGCGCTCAGGTTGCTTTCATCGCGAAATACGCGCAGTGCCCGACGGCGATACCACGGCCTGGCCAACACCTGCAGCGCCTTCTGGACCGCCGCCGCTAAAGCCATGTCTGCAGCGTGACTGTACGAGATGAATGCATCGTACGCTCTACGCATGGTCCGCTGCTCCCCTCGGACGACCGTCGAAATCCCGTCTTCCATGTGGCCAACTCCTGCGGCAACCCGACCAGTTATCGGTCCAGGCACTGGCCTCCGCAAGAAAGATTCCCCTAAGCTCAGCTCGCCCCACAACCTTGCGGCGATCAAAGCGGATGCCGGAGGATGCGGACCGATGTGGCCGCGCCGCCCCGTCGATCACCACGTGGTCCGGCATCACTTTGGAGGCCAAGATCTAAATGGACCCCCTTCCGTCAGGCCGTGGAAGCGGCGATAGTCATCGAGGTGGCGGCCTGGCGGACGAGCTTGGTAGCCAGTACGGCGACGTCCGGTCGCCACGCCCACCATGCCCGCGAAAGGCGCACACCGCGATGGCGTCGAGCGCATGGATGCCAAGCGGAAAATGTCTCTGCACCCGGCACAGCATCCTTGCAAAGATGGTTATGGTGAATGATCATCGGCGCCAGGCCCGCGCCATGCTCGAACGGCAAAGGTCGAAGGAGCACCCGATATGCGTTGCCTTGGAATAGCCCTAGCGATACTTTCGTTTCTGATCATCAGTCCTTGCGCCACTGCAGCCAACCCGGAGTCGAGAGACCGTACCACCACTACGACGAGCCGGGAGGCGAGGGAACGTGCCGCCAGGAAGGCTTGCCTGACAGCCGATACCGCCAAGGGCGTCGAGCTCCTGGCGGACTTGTTCATCGATACGGGGGATTTTACCTACATCTTCAACCAGGGACGCTGTTTCGAACAGAACCGCCGGTATGGGGACGCCATTGGCCGCTTTCGCGAATACCTCGTGAAGGCCGCCAAGCTGTCCGACGAGGACAAGGCGGATGCCGAGAAGCACATTGAGGTCTGTCAATCCTACCTCGGCCAGAGCGAAGTGGCACCCGTGGCGACCCCTGCGCCGACCACGCCTGTACCCCAGCCAAACGCGAAGTTAGAACCGGCTTTTGCCGCCGTCCCGCAGGCACCGGTGGTCTCCGTCGTGCAGGCTCAACCAGTCTCGATCAGTTCCGAGGGCTCGGGGCTACGAATCGCCGGAGTAGTGAGCGCTTCTGTCGGTGCTGCTGCTGTGCTGACCGGCGCTCTACTGAGTCTCAAGGTCAATAGCATGACGAGCGACCTGGAAAAGCCATACAACTACAGTCGCGACACGGATTCCACGCGCAAAGAGTACAAGACACTCGTGTGGGTCGGCTACGGTGCGGGCGCTGCTTGCGTCGCGGGTGGAGCACTGCTGTACTACCTCGGGTGGCGCAAGGCCCATCGCTCGCAAGCCAGTCTCGCGATGGTACCGGTGGTCTCGCCGGGAGCTACCGGCGCTCTTCTTGCGGGGGCATTCTAGTGCGACGTCCTTTCCCAGTGCACGCACCATTCGTCTGGGCGACTCTGCTGGTCATACTGCTCGCGAGCGGCTGTATGCGCGATCCCGACATTGCCAAGATCACCTGTCGCAACAACGACGGCTGTCCGGCTGGTTATGCCTGTGCGGCGACCGGCTTGTGCTGCCAATCGAGAAACGGCCTTTCGTGCGACGGCGCAGATGCCACGCTGGCCGATGGGGCGGGCTCCGTACCGGTGGATTCCACCGTGGCCGACGCCCCGATCCGGCTGGACGGCACAGCCATCGACGACTTCGGGTCTGTCTCCGAAGTCGGGATCCCGGCCGACGGTTCCACGGTCGAGGCAAACGACGCCAGTCGCGATGTCGCTTCGGGCTTGGACAGCGCCGGGGCTGGAGGTACGGCGGGGCTCGATGCGGGGGATCCGCACGCCGATGCACCCATGGGCAGTGGTGATGGCACCGGCGGAGTTGCCGGCACGGGCGGGTCGATCGTCGGCACGAGCGGGGGTGGCGGAGCGGCGGGAGCCGGTGGCGTGACCGGAGCCGGCGGCCCGGACGTGCCGCTGGACGCCCCCATCGGCGGCGGAGATGGCGGCGGCACCACGGCGACCGGCGGAGCAACTTCGACCGGTGGCATCGGCCTCGATGGGGCCACCGTCACTGGTGGCGCGATCGGAGCCGGCGGCCAGGACGCGCCAGGGGACGCCCCCATCGGAGGTGGAAGTGGCGGCGGCACGACGGCGACCGGCGGGGCAATTTCGACCGGTGGCATCGGCCTCGGTGGCACAAGCGTCGCCGGCGGCACGAATGGCACCGGAGGTACGACTGGCACGGGCGGGGCAACGGGCACAGGCGGGACCACGGGCATGGGCGGAGCGAGTGGCACCGGCGGATCCACCCCAAGCGGGTGCACCCCTGCTTGCACCGCGGGCCAGGATTGCATTGGCGGCGCTTGCGTGCCGTCCCCGTGGTATGGCACGCCCTGCACCACGACCCAGGATTGCCCGGCAAATTCGACCTGCAAAGACGGGTCCGACGAGAGTTACGATGGCACGAGGCTGCCTCCGGGTGATGGCACGTACGTCGACAGCCACGGAAGCAGTCAGTACGTCGTCAGCGGCGACCAGCTGAGCGTGACCGATACGATCACCGGCCTGGTCTGGCAGCGCGATAGTCCGGATTCGCCAACAGGCTGTGGCGTCAACGACAATCCAGCGTGGTGCACTTGGGCCGAGGCCCAGGATTACTGCAAGTCGCTCGGGTTGGGTGGCATGTCGGACTGGCGCCTGCCCGCGAGGATGGAGCTGCTCACGATCGCGGACTACACCAACCCGCAGATCGCCATCGACTCGACCGCTTTCCTGAACGCGGTGTATGAAATGAGATGGACGTCCTCGCCGTATGCCCCCTCATCCGCCAGCTTCGCGTGGCTCATCTACTTCGGAGACGGAAGCTCGAGCAGCGACGGGAACCTCTACTCAGGCTCCAGGTTGCGCTGTGTCCGTGGTTCACGCTGCTATCCTACCAATCGCTTCGTGGTGCTGGATGGCGGGCTGGTCCGTGACACGCTTACGAAACTGGTGTGGCAACAGCAGGCCAGCGACAAGACCGTGACTTGGCCGGATGCCCAAACCTTTTGTGCACCCGCGGGGGCGGACTTTCGCTTGCCCACAGTGAAAGAATTGCTCTCGCTGGTTGACTTGAGGGTGACCCCGGGACCGACGGTCAACCAGGCTGCATTCCCGAGCACCCCTCCCGAGCTCTTCTGGACTTCCTCGCCGTCTGCCGGCTCCTCGGGGTCCGCTTGGACCGTCAACTTCAGCGACGGCAACGTCGCCAAGGCGGACCAAGGCAATAGCTATAGGGTGCGTTGCGTCCGGTAAGCGGAGGACCGCAGGCTCAACCTTAGAAGGAGCCCGAAAGCGCACACGTCCCGCCGCCGGCAAGTGGCGCCACGGATAGGTCGAGTGGCCGGTGGCGCGGATCCTTGCGCCAAAGCTCAATGAACTTGTCGGTCGCGCTGGTGGAGAACTGTTCCCGCAGGGTCAACGACAGCAAGGTCCCGGTTACGGCCAGGGCAAAGCCGCGCTCAAGAATGCGCGAATCCTGCGATTGCTTGTTGAATTCGTTCAAGACCACGACTCCGCCGACAAGCCCCGTGACCAGGTAGCCCACGACCAGGCTCCGTACGCGTTTGTGGTGTTCCTCATCCTGGATCTCCTGCAGGCGGGTCTCGATGGCTGCGGCCACGCGTGCTTGGTCGACCTCGGGCCGGGACATGTCCGCGCGAAATTGTTCGTAGGCCCGCTCCCGCTCGGGGATGTGAACGAGCCGATAGAATCCCACCCCCAGGCTCAAGCTGGTCAGGATGATGCCGGTTGCCAGAAAGCTACCCTTCTCGTTGCTGGTGAGGGCGTGTTCGCGCGCCGCCAGCCCGAAATAGGTTCCATAGACAGCGGCCATGCCGAAGCTGATGGTGGCCGCGGACAGGCGCTGCTGGTGCTCGGCAGCCTCGAGCTGTTCGAGCAGCAGCCCCATGCGCTCCGTGTCTTCGCGCGAGATGCCGAAGACCGGCTCGGGCTCGCGCGCTCGCGCTTCGCGGTAGGCGGCCAGGGCGTGTACCCCAAAGGGCCGAACGAAAAGTCCGCGAAAGATCTCCCGCGCGCCACGCGAACCAGTTCGCGCCTCGTCGGGCGAAAGCTGCGCGAGAGACACCGGTTTGCCGCCGTCGTCGGGGAGATTGAAGCGGGCTTCGACCGTGCCCGCCGCGCTGCCATCGACCGTCAACCGTTCCACCTCCAGGTGCCCGGCCAGCGCAGTGGGAAGGCGCAGGTCAAGCACCTGGCCCGCCTCTTTGTGGGCGTCCAGCCAGCGCAGGCCGTCGCGGTCGCGCACCGCCAGTCGCATGCTGGCGTCTTGGTCAATCGTCACGGTCAGCGCATGCGTCCGCGCCACATCGAAGAGTGTACGCTCGTCGTCGCCGTTCGGTCCGCGCGCGAACACCTTGGGGCGGTAGAGCGGGTTCTTGATCTCGGCCGCAGCCGTTGCGACAAAACCGGCTAGCTCTTCGTAGCTCACGCGGCCGTCGTGGTTGGCGTCCGCCGCGCCCATGAGCCCCGAGCGTACGGCGTGGCTGAACACGCCAGACTGTAACTCGGACCATTCGAAAACCTCGGCCTCGGCGCTGGTCGACAAGAACACGCCCACGTTGGGCAGTTGGCGCGCCAACTTCTCGGCCGCGTCTCGGGGCGTGGCGAAGCGTCGGCCACCCGGCTTGCGTGGATTGACGACGAAGAAGGAATTGCAGCTATCGAGAATGACGTGGGACTCGTCGGCGCCGATGCGACGCAAGAGCGCATCGAGATCGTCGGCGGTGAAGGCGCCATCCGCAAGCTCGAGGAAACCGCGCCCCTCGTCCACGTCGCCGTGGCCGGCAAACACGAAGTAGAAGCCTACCCGTTGGCCCAGACGGCGAGCCTGACTCGCCTGCTGCGCGAAACGCTCAACGGCGGCATCGACGTGGGCACGGGTGGGCGTGGCAACAGATTTTGCCAATTGGGGAAAGAGTCTGGCCGTATCGGAATCAAACGCCGTCAGCAGCGTGGTGTTGGCCTCGCCTGCGAGGGAGGCGAAGACTTCGTGGTACTTGGCGCCGTCATCATCGGCATACTGCAAGGGCGGCCGGTCGAGCGCGGGGCCGCGATTACTGGCCACCACCAGAACCAGCGTCCTGGATGGCGCGTCGGGGACGGCCGCCAGCGCTCGGCTGGCCAGCAGGAATGTGGGTAGCAGGACGATCGCTTTCACGGCTTTTCCCTATTTGGCGCGGCCGAAACGGCAACCACCCGCAGGGGCAAGGCCTCGATGTGCGCAGCGGGGAAACGGCCGCGCAGGTTGGCAGCACTTCTTTCCGGCGCTGGCAGGGATTCGATGCGCGAGACGTGCAGGGGTTCGCGCGAGATGACGGTAACCAGCTCCAGCGGTCCTGCTGGAAGATCGTCGAGCATCACCGAATCGGGAAGAACCTTCTTCATCTGTAGCGGTTCCAAGCGAACCGCCCCTGGATCGGTTTGAGGATCCTCGAAGCCCGGATAGGCCCAGTGAATCTCGCCGCGCGCGTCGATGGCAAAGACAAGCAAGTAGGCCGCAGCCGCGTCGATGTTGTGGTAGCTGGCCACGATGGCCGTGGCGGGCGACAGCGCCGAGCCGGCCTCCAACTTGCGTGGCGAGGACTCGATGGCCCAAACTTCGGCGCCCACTTTCTGCGTCCAGGGTACGCGGTGGCCACGGGCGCTGAAGATTCCTTCATGGGTTTCCGTGGCCGGTACAACCAGGAAAGCTGCGGCCGCTGCTACTGCCAGAGCGCCGCCCGCCAAGGTCCAGCTTCGCCAGCCGAAACGGCGCGCGGGGGACTTGGCATGCTCAATCCGGCGCATGACAGCGGCAACCGCATGCGCGGCCACCGGCACCGGGGCCGCGAGGTCGCGCAGGAGATGGCGCTGCCTTTCCAGCTCATGCGCGCACCGCGAACAGCCGCAGGCGTGGGTGCGCAATTCACTAGCTCGGTTCTCCGTGACTTCCCCATCGATAAGGCTCAACCATTCCTGGTGGCTTGGGCAGGTGGTGTTCATGGCGAAACGCCTCCCTCGAGATCGTCGCGCAACCGCTGCATGGCCAGGCGCACGCGCGAACGGGTCGTCGATTCGGAACAGGCCAGGATGCGGGCGACATCCGGGTAGTCGAGCCCCTGATCGAAGCGCAACAGAACCGCCTCGCGCAGCTTGGTGGAAAGCCGGAGGAGCGCCACCTGCAGTCTGCGCTGGCGCTCACGTTCCAAGAGCACGTCGAGCTGGTCGGGGGAACAAGCGCCGGGAAGCGGGCCGTCGAGCTCGGCGTCGCGATCGCGACGGCGGCGGCGGTTGTCGTCGCGCAAGCGATTGAGGCAGCGGTGCCGGGCCAGGGTAAACAGAAAAACCACGAACTTGCCTTGTGGACGGTAGCGCTCGCGCCGCAGCCAAACTTCAAGGAAGATCTCCTGCGCCAGCTCTTCGGCGGTGGCAAGCTGGCCGACGAATTTGGCGCAGTACTGCGTGACCCTCGGCATGTAGCGGCCGACCAGCTCGGCAAAGGCGGACTTCGTTCCGCCTGCTGTCAATGCCATGAGCTGTTCGTCGTCGCCTTGATCGATCAGCTCGGCGCCCGACGACAGGCTACGCAAGGGCACGATGTGAGGTCGCGTTTCGCGCATGGCTCATCTCAAGAACACCACGGAAGCAGCGCTGTTGAGTGGAAAGTGAAGAATGAAAAAGAGCCTAAGCGATTCGATGGGCGTGCTGTCCGGAAAATCGTCGCTGGAATCTTCCGGCGCCGCAGGACGGGCTGGGCACGGTAGCTATGAACACGGGACCAACGCGCTCCGCTTTGGCTCTGGCCCCGGGGGCCGGCCGTAGGTGGATGCTTCCGGGACCCACCTCTACATGACGTGTGGTACGTCCGGGTCCGGCGACGTCGGTGGTGTGGACCATGCGAAACGCCTAACCTGCGAGGGTCGGGCGTGCTGGTTCGCAGGGGGCGTCTGGGTGCGCTGAGGTTCCCGTATATTTTAGGCTGGAAATTCCTTCAGGTCGTTAATGCCGCCGTGGACCACGCTGTCGGCCTCGATGCGCGCAGGGTTGTCCGCGACCGAGTCTTGGTCGGGCGAGAGGTCGCGGGCGCCATGAAAATACTCGGGTTTCGGTTTCGCTCCTTGGTGCGGGTGGCCTTGCGAACGGTCGCTGGTTTCCCTGGCGTAGATGCTGCGAGCTGTCTCCAAGGCATTCTTCCCAGACGCGTGGACGAGCAGGTCGGCCACGCTGACGACACCGGTGAGATGCCCG
>Ga0265325_10002133_pt1 | contig 13497 bp, 8 predicted proteins | sample 41420metaG_FD_202090 | JGI IMG/M metagenome (GOLD analysis project Ga0265325, IMG submission 202090) | Rhizosphere microbial communities from Carex aquatilis grown in University of Washington, Seatle, WA, United States - 4-14-20 metaG | ecosystem: Host-associated > Plants > Roots > Rhizosphere >...
CGCCCGCATCAATTGTCCGGCGGCCAGCAGGCGCGTGTCGGCATCGCCCGGGCGCTGGCCTGCGAGCCCCGCCTGTTGATCCTGGACGAACCGACGGCGCCGCTCGACGTCTCCGTTCAGGCGACGGTCCTGAAGTTAATTGACCGGATCCGACGCAAACGGCGACTAAGCCTGGTGTTTGTTTCGCACGATCTCGATGTCGTACGCCTCATGTGCGACCGGGTCATGGTGCTCTATCTGGGGCGCGTTGCAGAAATCGGTCCCGTCGACGAAGTGCTGAGCGCGCCTCGCCACCCCTACACGCGGGCGCTGATCGCCTCGGCGCCAGGATCGGCGGCGCCGATGCAGCTTCCTGGCGAAGCGACAAGTCCGATCGACCCGCCGACGAACGCCTGCCTGTTCGCCAACCGCTGCGTCAACGCCGCCCCGGAATGCGCTTTGCGGCGGCCCCCACTTGTCGACGTCGGGCCCAACCATTGCGCCGCCTGCCTGCGGCTCTAAGAGCCGTTCGCAGGTTCAGTGCACCTGGGGCGTGTTCACCCAGACAATGCGCGCGGTTTCCGTCCCGGTGTTGCGATAGCTGTTGGGCAGGTGCGCCTTGAAGAAGAAGGAGTAGCCCGCCTTCAATGGATAAGTGACGCCGTCGATCGTCAGCTCGATCTCTCCCGAAATCAGCAACCCGACCGCTTCGCCCTGATGCGTTATCGCGTCGAACTTCTCGCCGCCCGGCTCGATGACATGAATGTTCGCCTCCAGAAGGTTGCCCGCCGCGAGCGGCACTAGCCGTTCGTAGGAAACCCCCTTGCCCGGACGCAGGGCGTCGGCGCCGACGACCATGCGATCCTCGGGACGCTGAACCAGTTTATGGGTGTCGATCTCCAGGCCGAAAAACGAACCGAGGTCGCGATTCAGCGCGGTCACGATCTTGTTGAGCATGATTAGCGATGGGGTGACCTTGCCGGCTTCGATCTTGGAAATCATGCTCTCGTTGCAGCCGACGGCGTCGGCAAGGTCGCGCATCCGCATCCCGTTCAAGATACGTGCATGACGGACGCGCGCCCCCACCTGCAAGGAGTCGATCGCGCGTTCATCCGATTTTTCGTCCATGCTCGTCTTCCGAAATGCAGCCTATTCGTCGCGGGTTACACGATTTTCAGGGAACTTGCCAGTTTCGAACCTGCTGCAAGTCACATGAATTCCGGGCCGACGCTGTGGCGCAGGACTGCCGTGGCGATGGTTTGTGGCGCGCGGCTGCCCGGCCCGCCGTTCGAGTCTCCCTGGTCTGCACGCCTTGAAATGGTCCATCCCTTATTTTGGCCTGAGGACCATCTTGGATCGTTGGCGCGAACGCGGCCGGCGAATTCTGCGTTGAACCGCTCGAGGACGAGATCCATCCGCTCGCGCTCGGCCTGCACGTCGCCGGGCGAAGAGGCGAAGAGATGGAGAACCGCCTCTTCTGTCATCCGCGCTGGCCGCAATCGCTCGGTTGCTTGCTGCGACGATAGCGGGAGGCGGGGAGGGCGGCGGGGAAGGCCAATTGCGCGCCGCGCCTCGCGCGAGGGTCAAGTGGGGAATTTCGTCGCCCTCTCTAGCCTGTCACCGTTTAGCGGCAAGCCGGCGATCGATCGGCGCGTTGACCGGCGCGAGCTTTGCTCAAGACCACCGATGCAGCGGCGAACGAATTCAAATCGCTTCTGTCGGCTCAGAGGTTTCGCGATCCGATTCCGCATCGAATATGACCGCTATGCCGCCGGCGAAGTGTCGGGAAACATGGGCGCGTCGTTCGCCGATGGTCACAGCCTCGCCGATCGGCGGCGCGGCGTCGACTTCAAGCGCGGCCCCGCCGGTCGATATGTCGACGACTGTGGCCGCAAACGCGCGGCCGTCCGCCAACAGCAATGTAGTGGGCTCTTGATCGAGGTCTTCGCGCGCGTAACCGCGCCGCTCGGGCGCGCCCTTCACGCGCCGCCGTGTCAGCTCGTCAATTCTGATCGCCAGTCTTTGCAGTCGGCTCGAGGGAACTTGCAACTCGATGGCGAACCAGTCGGCGGCGCTGCGCACGACAACCCCCTCGATCCGTCCGAGCTCTTGGAAATAGGCGACGATATGTTCGCCCAAAAGTCCCGGTAGCGGTCCACGAATGGCGACGCCAGCGGGGGAGACGTCGATGATTTGGCACTCGAGTTCCTGCCCATCCGACAGCATGTAGCGGCCCGGCAGTTTTAGCGCCACACGGCCGTATCGGCGCCGCTCGGACTCGGACTTTCTAGGCGACATCGTGCCCGCCCCTGGGGCTTTCAATCCGACGGCAGCCGACATGCGCGTTGAGTCGTACCGACGATCTCGTCTCAAGCCAGTGAGCGGAAGCGACGGCCGTCACTGGGGCGCGACGAACGGAAAGATCGATTACGCGCGCCGCAGCCATTCAATTCCATTGGTCCGCCTACGGTCGCTGCAACAGACGAACAGATCGCGCCTGTGTCAACGGGCGTCCCCGCGCGCCATGGATGATCCGTTATAAAGTGGTCGCAAGCGTAACGCTTGGTCGGCAAGGCCTGAGGGCGGGCTTGCCCGATCTGGCGGCAATGCCCTTTGACGCCTCTCCCGACTTATGGAAGCGTGCGAGGGGCGCCGTGGCCGGTCGGTGATCGCGCTCGCGGCGCCCCGGGCTTTCCAAACGCCGCCAAACGCCGCACGCTGGTTTCGAGCAGGGCCAACTGGAGACGATAGGCCGGCGGTCGGCGTCGGGGTTGGATCGCAGCTCAAACGAGGCCGCCTTGAGGAGATCGCAATGGTCGACAAGATCGATCGGATCGTCGAACGGGCAATCGCGCATACGCGGACGATCCTGACCACGTCGCAACAAACGCGGATCGTTGCGCGCGATGGGATCGAGAAGATCTTCAAGGATCTCGACCTCCGTTCGCCCGGCCACCCTGGCTTGGCGCGACTGAAGGCCTTCATGGCGGAGCTTGATCGACCTATTGCCGAGCATTGACGCGACGGGGCGGCGTCGATGAACTGTGTTCGAGCGCCGATCGTCGTGGTCGTTTGATCGAATCCACGCGTTTGCGACAAGCAATTCGTCAAGGCGAAGGTCGCCAAGCCTGCGCTGGTCGCCGGAACGATCGGCGCTACGGCTTGACGAGAGAACCCGCATATCCGACGCCGCTCGCGACCCCGGGCGGCGGATTGCGACGGCGAACGCAATGGATCGGGCAAGGGGTCAGGCCGGGCGCTCAATCTTTGGCGCCGGCGATCGCACCGCGACGCGAGGCGTTCGGCGGCCGATCGAGGCGGGGAGATAGGCCCATCGATCGCGAGAACGATCCGCCGGGCGTCAAGCGGTCGCGCCGCTGTCGGCGGCACGGCGGGAGCGTCCGCTAGCGCTGGACCTCTTTCTTGGTCGTCGCGAAAGCGCGAGGAGCGTTACAGGCAGCGTTACAAATTCCTCCGATCGTCGCTCCCGGCTTGGCGATCGGCGCGGGTTTGTTATGACTCAGACGCTGGGAATCCACGGCTAATGGTGGCGTCGGACGAAACTGCGACAGTCGAAGGCGATGTTAACAACGTCGTCCTCCTGGGGTCTGCGCGCGACAGCGAATTGTCGGGCGACGCGAGGCTGCCGCGTCCAGCGCTGGCGTTGCTCGCCTACCTGCTGCTTGAGGGTCGCGGCGAGCGCGCTTCGCGCGAGGAGGCGGGGGCCTTCCTCTGGGAGAGCGTCGATCGCGCCACGCGGTCCGGCAATCTCCGCCAATTGTTGTTTCGCATTCGCGCCGCCGAAGCCGCCGCCGAGATGCGCCTGTTGGAGACAACCCCGAGAGAGATCGTCCTCAGCCCGTGCAACGTGTCGATCGATTTGCGCGACTTTCAGGCGGCGATCCGCTTGGCCGGCGGCGCGAACGCTGCGGCCGCCGCCAGCGAAGCCTATGGCGGCGAACTGCTCGCCGGGTTGACGGCGCCGGGCGAAGGACTCAAGGGCTGGCTGGCGGCCGAGCGGGCGAAGCTGCGCGCCGATTTCCTCGGCGCATTGACCCCCTATGTCGAAGCGCAGGCGAACGGCCCGGTCGAAGACGCGGCGATCGTCGCCGCCTCGCGCATTCTGGAGATCGATTCCCGTCATGAAACCGCCTATCGCGTATTGATCCAGGCCTATCGGGAACGCGGCGACGAGGCGCGCGCCGACCAATATCGAAACCAATGCGACCGCATTCAGGAGATCCGCAGCGAGCGGCGGTTGACGCGGGCCATTGTCGCCCAATCCGAACCGGCCTTGGCGAAAAGCGCGTCCGCCAAGGGCGCGACGAATTGGGTGCTGACCGCCTCGCGTCAGCGTCAGAGCGACGAAGGGCCGCCGCGGGTGGTGGTTTCGACCCATGCGCCAAGCTACGCGCCCGCGGCCGGGCGCGAGCGGGTCGTGGCGATGGGCGCTGACCTCGCCACGCGTCTGGCGCAGGTCCGGGCGTTGACCGTGGTTGCGGTCGAAACGCCAGCCGAGCAAAAGGCGATCACGGCGGCAGACTACTTTGTCGAGGTCCGCCTTGCCGAAGGTCAGGTCGACGCCGTCCAGTTGCGTCTGCTCACAGCGCCCGACCATGAGATTCTTTGGGCCGCCTCGTTCGCCGACAGCAGCCCGTATTTCAAGCGCGCGCCGGTCACGGTGAATTCGATTCTGCGCCATATCGAGGATCGCGAGATCGCGCAGCGGGACGGCGCCGAAGGGACGCGCCTCGCCTATCGGTTCACTCTTGAGGCGCAGAGGCTGCTCAACGCCATCGACATGGCCTCGATTCGGCGCGCGCGCAGCCTGTTGAAGTCGGCGCAATCCGTCGCGCCGGACTTCGTGCCGACGATCGCCACGCTGGCGCGATCGCACGTCATGGAATGGCTGGTTCGCGCGTCCCACGATGTCGCGCCGCTGGAGAACGCCGAGCAATTCGCCAAACAGGCGATCGCTATCAGCCCCGACGACCACCGCGGCTATCATGAGCTTGGTCTGGTGCGGGTCTACCGCCGGCGGCTCGACGACGGCATCGAGTGCCTCTATCGCGCGGCGAGCCTGTGCCCGGAAGACAAGAGCGTGAGCGCCGATCTCGCCGACGCGTTGGTGTTCAACGGCCAGTCGGGCGAAGCGCTCGCCCTGCTCGATGACCTGGTGCGCGCGTTCGATCCTGGCGGCGACTATATTCGCTGGGTGTCGGCCGGCGCCCATTTCGCCCGTGAGGACTACGCAGCGGCGCTCGCGCAGGTCAGGCAGATGAACAAACCGGCGGCGGCGTTCCGCATCTCCGCCGCGTCGCGCTCGCTGATGGGCGACGTCGTCGGGGCGCGGCGCGTGATGAAGGCGTCGATGAACTTCAATCCCAACTTCAATTTGCGCGCGTGGCTGGCGATCGCGCCTTGCCGCAACGCAGACTTCGTTCAGCGCTACACGGAAGGCTTGAGGATTGCGGGCTTTAGCTAATCAGCAGATGGGCCGTGAAGTCCCGCCGAAGCAGGACCAATCGCGACGCGCCAATCCGCCAGCGGCGAACGCAGCGGCGCCTGTTGACGTCGCTTATCCCAACATCGTCAAGAGGTCGGATCGTCGTTCTTGGGTTGTTGGCCGGCTCGATTTTGTTATGACGAATTCGCTGGGAATCGACTGTTGATGTTGGTGGCGGACGAAACGGCGATCGCGAGGGGAGACGTTAACCGCGTCGTCCTCCTTGGGCCTGTGCGCGGCCATGAAAAGTCGGGCGAGACGGCGGCGTTGCCGCGTCTGGCGCACGTGCTGCTCGCCTACTTGCTGCTCGAACATTCTGGCGGGCGCGCTTCCCGTGAGGAGGCCGGCGCCTTCCTTTGGGAAAAAGTCGATCGCGCCCACCAGGCCGGCAACCTCCGCCAATTGCTGTTTCGCATCAGCGCCGCCGAAGTCGCCGCCGGCATACGATTATTGGAGACGACCGCCGCGGAAATTGTCTTCAATCCGCGCAACGTAACGATCGATCTGCGTCGCTTTCAGGCGGCGACGCGTTCGACCCACGACGTCGACGTCGCCGCCGCCTCCGAGGCGTATGGCGGCGACTTGCTCGCCGGAGTCAAGGCCCACGGCGAAGCGCTCGAAGGCTGGCAGGCGCGCCAACGCGCGGCGCTGCGCGCTGAATTCCTCGGCGCGTTGACGCCCTACGTCGAGTCGCACGCCAGCGGCCCGGTCGATGACGCGGTCATGGTCGCGGCCTCACGCATCCTGGAAATTGACCCGCGCCATGACATCGCCTGTCGCGCGCTGATCCAGGCCTATCTGGAACGCGGCGACGTCGCGCGCGCCGAGCAATATCGGCGTCAGCGTGACGACGTCCGCGAAATCCTTGTCGAGCGGCGGTCGGAGCCTGACGCGGTCCCACCAGGTGGACCCCCTTTGAGGTGGGACGCGCCCGCCGAGGCGACGGGATGGGCGCACAAAGCGGCGCTTCTTGGCGTGCACGACGAACTGCCGCGCGCGATCGTTTTGCCGTACGCGCCAAGCTACGCGCCCCCGGCCGGGCGCGAACTGGTGGCGGAATTGGGCGCCGACATCGCCACCCGCCTGGCGCAAACCCGCGCGCTGACGGTGCTCGCGGTCGAAGCGCCAGTCGACCCGAAGGCGCATCGCGACGCCGACTATCTCGTCGAAGTCCGGCTCGCCCGGGGCCGGATCAACGCCATCCAGCTTCGCTTGCTCTCGCTGCCGGAGCATCAGATTCTCTGGGCCGCGTCGTTCGCCGACAGCAGCCAGTATTTCGCCCGCGCGCCGATCACATTATTCGCGATCCTGCGTCATATTGAGGATCGCGAGATCTCGCTGCGGGAGCGTGGCGAGAGTGTCCGCGCCGCCTATCGGTTCACCCTCGAGGCGCAGCGACTGCTCAAGGCGATCGACCTGCCGTCGATCCGGCGCGCCCGTCGGCTGCTGAAGCTGGCGCAATCCTTCGCGCCTGACTTCGTGCCGACCATCGCCGCGCTGGCGCGATCCCATGTCCTGGAATGGCTGGTGCGCGCGCCGTTCGAGCTCGCGCCGCTGGAGTTCGCCGAGCAGTTCGCCAAGCAGGCGATCGCCATCAGTCCCGACGATCACCGCGGCTATCATGAACTCGGTCTGGTGCATGTCTATCGTCGGCGGCTCGACGAGGGCATCGAATGTCTCAACCGTGCGGTCAGTCTCTGTCCCGAAGACAGGGGCGCGCGCGCCGATCTCGCCGACGCGTTGGTATTCAATGGCCAACCGCGCGAGGCGATCGCCATGCTCGACGAGCTCGCCAATTCCTTCGATCCTGACGACAGCTACTTTCGCTGGGTGCTCGCCGGGGCGCATTTCGCCCGCGAGGACTATGGAGCGACGTTGGAGCAGGTCAGGCAAATGAGCAATCCGGGGCCGGCGTTGCGCATCTCCGCGGCCGCGCGCGCGTTGATCGGCGACCTTTCCGGGGCGCGACGTGTGATGAAAGCCGCCATGGACTTCAATCCCAACTTCGATCTCCGCTCCTGGATGGCGATTGCCCCTTGCCGCCACAAAGACTTCCTCCAGCGTTACACCGAGGGCCTGCGGATCGCCGGCTTCAAGTGACCGTCTGTCGGGCGGCCATAGCCGAGGCGTTTCGCCCGACGTGGCGATCGGGCGCCCGGCTTAGCAAGGCCATTGCCGTTACGCGGTGACGGTCGAGGCGTCACGGGCGAAATTGACGCTTTCCTGGGCGGCGGCGCGGCGCGACGGCGCGCTGACGAAGACGGGCGGGGGCATGGGTCAGTCAGGGGAGCGCTTGGCGCCTCTCAGCGGCGCTTGTGCCGATGGACTCGAACGTCGCCGGCGATTGGCGTGGCGGAGGCGAACCTCGAGCGGCCGTTGAGAGCGGCGAGGGCGCAATAGGCGCGGTCGCGCTGAAGGCCGTTATCGCGCGTCGCCGCCGCTATGGCCTGCAAGGAACCCGCAGCAAGGCTTGCGACAGCGTTCGGGCGAAGCCAAGCGCAACACGTCAAGGCGCGACGAAACCAACGGTCTATCGCGCCGATCGGCGCTGAGACCCCGCCCAATTCACACGTTCGCCGCCGGTCGTCGCTCCGCCGGCAATCTGCCCAGAGAAGCGGGCCTCCGCGGCCGAGTTTACGGGGCCGGCGGTCGCGTCTCGCAGTCAAGCCGCGGCCTGACCACTTTCATGCTCAATGGCGAGAGCGGCCAGCTGTCCGCCGACATGCATCAGCTTCAATTCGACCTCGTTTGGCTCCCGGGCCGAATGGGAAAAAATTGCCAGCGCCCCGAGCGGCCTTCCCGATCGCGATGAAATGGGCGTCGCCCAACAAGCCCGAAGACCATGAGCCGAAAAGAACGCCCAATGGTCAAGCCATGATTGATCCGCGCCGATGTCGGAGACAACCACGAGCCCGCCGTCGCAAATGACTTGACGCAACGGACCTTCAAATAGCTCTGCGCGACGCCCCAGGATCTCACGCCGAATAGTGGCCTCAGTGCGCGGCTGGCCGGCGTCGTCGGAGAGCAGCATGACCAAGGCGACGGAGCCGTTCGATTGCGATTCGACGAGGTGGACGAGTTCCTCAAGGACGCCTTGGGCCGAAGCGCCGCCGGCGATCAAATCCAATATTCCCGATTGCCCCTCGCGCAGCGCGTCGGCGCGGCGGCGGCGGGTGATATCGCGCGAGACTCCGATGATGCCGGCGACTTCGCCGCGATCGTTGCGGAATGGGACTTTCGTCGTTGCGATCCAAAGCTTCTCGCCGTCCGCGTCGAGGATGTATTCTTCGCTGTCAATCATCGGTCGACCGGTCTCAATGATGTCGCGCTCGTCCGCCAGATACTTCTGCGCCGTCTCCTGCGGGCAAAGCTCGCGATCGGACTTCCCGATTAGCTCCCGCGGCGTCGCGTGACCCATCCGAAACGCGGTCGCGCGGTTGGCGATGACAAATCGGCTCTCGGCGTCCTTGACCCAGAGGTTGTCTGGCACGATGTCGATCAGCGACTGAAGTGAAACCCGCTCTTCGATCAGCAGCCGCCGTCCACGCCCGTCAGTGACGTCCTCGTGCGTCGACATCCAACCGCCGTCGGCCATTGGTCGGTAGCAGACGCGAATGACGCGGTCGTCGCTGAGCGTGACGCTCCAGTCTCGATCTTCGCGCGTCGCGTCGACCGACAGCATGAGAGCGACATAGTCGTCGACCGCCATCGGACAGGTTCCGGCGGCGGCGCGGAGCTCGACCATTTGGCGCAGCGTCGTGCCGGGAGGTAGCTGATCGAGCGCGAGGCGGTAGATCTCGGCATAGCGACGATTGCCCAAGATCAACCGATGATCGGCGTCGAAGAAAGCGACGCCTTCTGAAATGGCGTCGAAGGCCGCTTGATAGCGCTGCGCCTGCGCCTCAAGCGCTGGGACGCGAGCATCCAAATCGGCAGTGTTTGGTCTCGTTTGCGCCATGGAACTCCTCCCTCACGCCGACGGGGGACGATCAGAACGAGCAGGCCGCGAATCACGTCAGCTCTATTCGGCGTACACGATTTGGGACGAAGCGATTTGCGCTAGAGCACGATTTCTTGGACGAGCGATGCAGCCGGTCCGCTGCAACGATTTCAAGCTGCGAGCCCGGGCGGCTCGCCACCGTGCTCGGCCCACCAGCGAAAATACGTCGCCTCGGTTACGGCGATGGTCTTGACCGCTTCCGCAATTGCCGCGCCGTGATCCATCAGGGCTTCAGCCTGCCGCAGCTTGAGGACGATCTCTTCGGACTTGTGGCGCTTCCTCGCGATGGCTCAACCGATCCAAATTGATCTTCAGGCCAATCAAAGGGATGGCTCATTTCAAAGGGCAAACCAGGGGCTGCGTTGATCGGATTTGATCCGCTAGGAACTCGCCCCACGACCCTGTCTCAACGAAACCGAGGTCGGCCGCCGACTGTCGCCGTGTGCATCTGTGCAATCGATTGTTAGGATCGGCGTTGTACAAGAAAATCGGGTTCGAATGTTTGCGCCCGTCGGAGCGCGCCACGCGGCCGCCGACCGCCGCATGTAAGCGGTTCTAAATGTTCACGATCTGGGACCGCGGTCGAAATGCTTGCCCGAACGAAGCGCGACAACGATGAATTGCCGCTCGACGAACGCCCGCCGAAACTGACGAAAACCGTCGAGCTTGCGCCGGCGCCGATCGTTGACCTGAAAACGACCGCGAGCGACCGGTCGAGCGAGCGAGAACGACGACGCGAAGCGCGCACGCTTCTTTCGCAGCAAGGGCGATACATGCTGGCCGACCGCAGCGAATATCCTTGCCTCACCGCCGACGTGTCGCCGGTCGGAATCGCGATCAGCGGGCCCCGCGCCGGCGCTCTCGGCGAGCGCGTCATCGCGTATTTTCGCGATCTGGGCCGCATTGAAGGTGTGATCGTCCGGCGCAGGCCGTTTTGGTTTGCTCTCGACCTGACGGCTTCCCTGCTTCGAAAACAAAGGATCGCCGAGCGGATCGAGTGGACGCTTAAACACAATCGCGGCGAACTGCGCGAACGTCGCGCGCGTGCGCGCGTCGAGCCCGCCGCCGGCGTTTCCGTCTCGCTGCTCGTCGGCGAGGAGCGCCTCACCGCTCAGATAATTGACGAAAGTGATCTCGCCATCGCGCTGGCGGTCGAGGCGAGCGTCGACGTTGGCGCGCGTGTGACGGTCGACGGTTGGCCGTTCCGCGTCGTGCGCCGTTTTGACGGCGGCTTAGCCGTTCATTGGGGTGACTGAGGCTCTGCTTAGACGCGTCGTCTGAGGCGCCAGTCGGCGTTCCACGCGCTGACTTTGACAGGTGAATGGGTCAGACTTGAACGTGCATCGATAGATGAAACTTAGCGCTGAAGCCCAAGTCTGAAACGACGCACCGACCTATGCGGGCCGAACTTCGGCGCGCACAAGACCGGCGGCGTGAGGTGGGGATCTCTTCTTCGACTGGACCGCCAAATCGGACGACAGCGACAAGAAGTCTTCTCCAATCCTTAACTACGAAGTCCGGTTCGATGCAGACCTACATTGGCTTCATGGATCGTTAGTGCGCAGAGACTAAGACGATTCAATTCTGAGCCCCTGCCGATCCAAACGGCTTGCCATGCTTGCCGAGGCGGAGAAACAGTCATTGCGCGCAATTCGTGTCACGCGAGCGGCAGAGGCGTCCGACGCGAACAGCCTCGCCAGACTGGCAAGGCTGGCGACCGGCTCGTTTGACCGGGTCGAGCGTGTACTCGGGGCCAAGATCGCGCAGTTGCAGGCGCAGATGGAGCGCTATCTGGTCGCCTTCAATGGCATTGCGCAGGGCTTTTGCATATTCGATTCCGACAATCGCGTAATCCTGAGCAATCGCCGCTACGCTGAAATCTACCGACTTAAGCCCGAGCAGATTCTGCCGGGGATAACGTTGGGTGAGATCGTCGAACTTCGCGTCGCGGCCGGAACCTGCGCGACAGCCAACGCCGAAGCCTATCTCTCGTTTTTGGCGTCGAACAACGCCGACAAGGCAGGCATGTTTTGGAGCGTCGCGCTGCGGGACGGCCGGACTGTTCAAGTCCGCCACCAGCCGCTGCCCAACGGCGACTGGGTCTCCACGCACGAGGATGTCACTGAGCTTAGCGAAGCGCGTGCTTCGGCGAACCAGCGGTTGTCGCAACAAGCGCTCATCGACTGGGTGCCAGATTACCTCTGGGTGAAGGACACTCAGAGCCGCTTTGTCGTTGTAAACAAGGCGCTGGCCACCGATAGCGGCCGTGCGACCACAAGCGATATGATCGGACTGACGGATTTCGATCTCCACGCTCCAGAAGCCGCACAGGGGTTTCGCGCGATTGAGCAGGCGCTCATCGCCAGTGGCAAACCGCTAATCAACTGGGAAGAGCTCGTTGTCGATCGGTCTGGCGCAAAGCGCTGGCTATCTTCGACGAAAGTGCCGGTTCGCAATGAACGGGACGAAACCGTCGGACTGGTCGGCATCGCCCGAGATATTACTGCGCACAAACTGGCGGAGGCGTTGCGCGATGGACAGGCGCAAATCCTCGAGATGATCGCAAAGAGCGTCCCCCTGGAAGGCGTGCTCGAGCGCCTCGTTCTTCTTGTGGAATCCCAATTCGACGGGATTGTCGGGTCCGTTCTGCTGCTCGACGAAACCGGGACCCAGTTGCGATCTATCGCCGCGCCAAACCTGCCGGCCGACTACGCTAAAGCGATCGACGGCGTGCGCGTCGGTCCGAACGGCGCCTCAAGCGGCACGGCCGCCTATCGGCGAGAGACGGTCGTTGTCGCCGATGTCATGATCGACCCACTATGGCAGGACTACAAGTCTCACGCCGTCGAACTCGGGTTTCGCTCATGCTGGTCGACGCCGATTCAATCACATGACGGCGCCGTTGTCGGCATATTCGCAATGCATGCAAAGGAGTCGCGCAAACCCACCGACGCCGAGATGGGCCTCATCGACGCCGCGACCCGCATTGCCGGCATCGCGATCGAACGCAAGCTCGCCGAAGATCGCATTCAATTCATGGCCAACCATGATGCTCTGACCGGGCTGCCGAACCGGACTTTGCTTGGCGATCGTCTCTCGCAAGCGATGTTGCGCGCACGGCGATATGATCATTGGGTCACGGTGCTGTTCGTCGATCTCGACAACTTCAAATTGGTCAACGACAGCCTCGGCCACAATGCCGGCGACGAACTGCTGAAGACCGTCGCCGGACGCATGGTCCGGTGCGTGAGAGCGACCGATACGGTCGTACGGTTGGGCGGCGACGAGTTCGTCGTCTTGCTCTGCGATCAGCCAAAGAGCGCTGACGCCGTCTCCGGAATTGTGCAAAAGATCCAATCGGCGATCGCTGAGCCCGTTCGCTTGGAAGGCCACGATCTGAGAGTGACGATCAGCGTTGGGATTGCAAATTACCCTGACGACGGCGTCGACACCGTCACGTTGATGGCCAACGCCGACGCGGCGATGTACCGCGCCAAAGAGGTCGGTCGCGACAATTTCCAATTCTATACGCCCGAGCTGAACACCAAAGTCCAAGAGAAATTCCTGCTTCAGGAGGAGTTGCGAAACGCCGTCGCCCGATCCGAGTTTGTCCTCCATTACCAGCCACAGGTCGACTTGCGCACTGGGCGCGTCTTCGCTCTCGAGGCGTTGGTCCGATGGAACCATCCTCTTCTCGGCGTGATCGCGCCGATGAATTTCATACCTCTGGCCGAGGAGACTGGACTGATCGTGACGATCGGCGATTGGGTGCTGCGCGAAGCGTGTCGGCAGAACAAGGCGTGGCAAAACGCCGACTTGCTGCCGATGGTGGTGAGCGTCAACGTGTCGGCGCGGCAGTTCCGGGAGAGGGACCTGGTCGGCCGCGTCGCCGGCGCGTTGCAGGAGAGCGGACTGGAGGCAAAATATCTCGAGCTCGAGCTGACCGAAAGCCTGATCATGCAGGACGTCGAGCTTGCCGTTGCGACAATGAAGGAACTGAAGGGCCTGGGCG
>Ga0265325_10002135_pt1 | contig 13493 bp, 8 predicted proteins | sample 41420metaG_FD_202090 | JGI IMG/M metagenome (GOLD analysis project Ga0265325, IMG submission 202090) | Rhizosphere microbial communities from Carex aquatilis grown in University of Washington, Seatle, WA, United States - 4-14-20 metaG | ecosystem: Host-associated > Plants > Roots > Rhizosphere >...
AAGTTGCAGACCGAACTGGTGGACCGCAACCGCAAAGATTCCCTGCAATTGCTGAGAATCCAGAATGATCTCAACCTGCTCGCCGTCGCCATGCGCGATATGGTCAGCAGCGATGAACCTTATCCTCTGACCGCATGGTCCGCGCAGTTCCAACGGATTCGGGCCGATCTCGATGATGCGATGCGTCTGGAAGCCGGCTTTGCCGCGGCCAGCCGAACTCCGGAGCAGAGCACTTTTCTCTCCGGATCGTTTACTCAGTTCTGGGATGCCGTCGACCGAATTTTCGCGCTTGCGGACGATGGCAAGGAAAAAGAGGCGCGCGAACAAATTCAGCTGTCCCTCCAGGAACGGCAGGCTGCTCTGAGCACCGCCGTTGCTCGCTTGCTGGTGCAGAACAGCGAGAATGAGGAGCAGGCCGGACAACGAATCGTCCAGATCTACGGTCGTGTGCAGCGGCAGGTTTACGTGTTTCTGGCCGCGACCCTGCTGGCAATTCTACTCAACGGCCTTTCGGTAATCCGTTGGAACCGGCGCCTGTTCGCGCGTCTGGCGGAGGTCTCCGAGCGGCGCAGCGAACTGGCGCAGAAGTTGATCGCCACGCAGGAATCCACGCTGCGTTACATTTCACGCGAACTGCACGACGAATTCGGCCAGATTCTGACTGCTGTCGGGTCGATGCTGCGCCGCGCGGGAACGCATGCGCCCGAGGGTTCGTCTCTGAGAGCCGATTTGCAGGAAGTACTCCAGACTGTGCAGACTACATTGGAGAGCGTTCGCAGCCTTTCGCAGGCGCTGCATCCCGTCATGTTGGACGAGGCTGGACTCGAGAGCACCATGGACTGGTACATTCCTACGATAGAACGACAAACCGGAATTGCCATATCCTATGAGAAGCAGGGGGCCGCGTTCCCGGTCGACGGCGGCGCTGGGGTTCATATTTACCGCGTGTTGCAGGAAGCGCTGAACAATGTAGCGAGACATTCCGGCGCCAAGGCGGCGTGGGTGCGGCTGCGTTTCCTGGCCGAAACGCTTGAGTTGGAAGTGGAAGATCATGGGGTGGGGTTCCAGGAGCGACCGAACAAGCGTGGAATTGGTTTAGTCGCGATGCGCGAGCGTTCCGAGTTGATGGGCGGGCAAATCATTTTTTCACGTCCCGCGGAAGGTGGAACCCGGGTGCATCTGGCCGTTCCCAGGGAGAAAGCGGAATTGTATGGAAAAGAAGATCACAGTATTGCTGGTGGATGATCACAGCCTGGTCCGCCGCGGTTTCCGGCGCATGTTGGAAGATGAATCCGACATGGAAGTCGTCGGCGAAGCAGGCAATGGCGAGGATTCCATCAAACTGGCGAAAGAACTTCATCCCCAGGTGGTGGTGATGGACTGCGCTCTTCCGGGCATGAACGGGCTGCAGGCCACACGGCAGATTATCGAAGACTCCCCGCACACCGCGGTTCTCATGCTCAGCATGCACACCGAGGGCACTTGGGTGCGCCAGGCGATTGAAGCGGGGGCCAAGGGATACGTCCTCAAGAACGCGATGGACCTGGAACTCGGCGCCGCCATCCGCAAGGTTGCAGCGGGAGAAACGGTTTTCGATCCGCAAGTCGAGCAGCGAACGGTGTTGAAGGGCGAGCGCAGCGCCGCCCTCACACAGCGGGAACTCGAAGTATTGCAGATGATCGTCGACGGCAAGTCGAACAAGGAGATTGCAGTGGCGCTTGATCTCAGCGCTAATACCATCGCTGTGCACCGCGCGAATATCATGAACTCGCTGGGAATTCATAAGACCGCGGAACTGGTGGTCTACGCGATTCGCGCCGGGCTGGTGAACGTTCCGTGAATCGCAGGTCTTTCCTTGGGGGAATGGCAGGGCTCGCGGCGTGGTCTCAGGCTCCTCTCTTGCAGGGCCTGACGGCGCAGGCGGGTGCCACTTCTCCGGGCTTTCGACTCACCGACGTGACCACTCCGGCGGGACTTCAGTTTCAGCACAACAGTGGAGCCTTCGGCGGCAAGTTTCTGCCCGAGACTCTCGGCTCCGGCTGCGCCTTCCTGGACTACGATCGCGATGGATGGCAGGACATTCTGCTGATCAACGGCACCGACTGGCCAGGCCACAAGAAGCGCCGCTCCACGCTTCGTCTCTATCACAACAACGGCAACGGCACTTTCACCGATGTGACGGCGCGCGCGGGACTCGACGTCGAAATGTACGGCATGGGCGTCGCCGTGGGCGATTACAACAATGACGGCTTCCCTGACATCCTGGTCACTTGTGTGGGCCAGAACCGCCTGTTCCGTAATACCGGCAAGGGGACCTTTATCGATGTGACCAGTCACAGTGGGCTGGGAAAGCGCGAGGGATTCAGCACGTCAGCCTTGTGGTTCGACTATGACCGCGACGGCCGGCTTGACCTCTTCGTTTGCAACTACGTGAAGTGGTCGCCGGAGCACGACGTCTTCTGCAGCCTCGACGGGAAACACAAGTCGTACTGCACTCCTGAAGCCTACCGGGGCGCCACGTGCTGGCTCTTTCACAATCGAGGCGATGGGACCTTCGAAGATGTCACTGCAGCGAGCGGAATTTTCGACAGCAGTTCCAAGTCACTGGGCGTTGCGCTGTTTGACCGCAACCAGGATGGCTGGCCCGACTTGCTCGTAGCCAATGACACCCAGCCCAACAAGCTCTATCGCAACTTGCACAACGGTAAGTTCAAAGATTCGGCTGTCGAGGCCGGACTCGCTTTCAGCAGTGAAGGCAAGGCCCGCGCGGGCATGGGCGTCGACGTCGCCGATTTCGACAACTCGGGCACACCCGGAGTCGCCATCACAAACTTCGACAATGAGATGATTGGACTCTACCGGATGAGCGGCAAGAGTTTCGAAGATATCGCACCGCAATCCGGGGTAGGAATCGCATCCAGAAATAGCTTGGGCTTTGGCTGCGCCTTTCTCGACGTCAACCTCGATGGCTGGCTGGACTTCGTCGTGGCCAACGGCCATATCGACGAGACCGTGCGCAACATTCGCGGTAACGTGGGCTACGCGCAACCACCACAGCTCTTTGTGAATGGGGGCAAGGGAATTTTTCGTGAGGTCGCAGCCGACGTTGGCGGGGACTTCTACCAGCCCAAAGTCGGACGCGGCCTAGCTTATGGAGACTTCGATCGCGACGGCGATCTCGACCTTCTGCTCACCACCAACAACGGGCCCGCGTATCTCTATCGCAACGATCAACTCACTGGAAACCGCAGTATCCGCTTTCGTCTGGTGGGAACAAAGTCAAATCGCGATGGAATCGGCGCAATGGTACGTGTCTTTGCCGGCGGCCTGACCCAATCTCGACTGGTGAAAGGCGGCTCCAGCTACCTGTCACAGTCTGAACTTCCAGTAACTTTTGGATTGGAAAAACGGAATCGCATCGAACGCGTGGTGATCGATTGGCCGAGCGGGCGCACGGAAGAGTACAAGAATCTTTTGGCCGGCCGCTGTTATGAATGCACCGAAGGAAAAGGAATCATCCCGCAAGATGGCTACTGAGTCGAACTGGCGGTAGCCCGTTTTGCCACATTCCCTGCCGCCACCAGATCAATCTCTACCGAATCATTCACTCGCAGGAACAAAGTGCTGGGATTCTTCATTCCCCATTTCTCATAAGGAATGGTGAAATGAACGGTGGCCGTCCAATGGTCTCCAGACATTTCCACGTCAGCTGGAACCGTAATTTCGCGGTCCACGCCGTGAATATTAAACATGCCGTGAACTTTGACGGACGACTTTCCCTGCCCCGCGACAGTGCCTTCAACTCGGTCAGGACGGAAAGCGATCTCCGGGAAGCGGTCGCTCTCCAGAACTTCCTTGTGCATTTTGCGGTCCCGCATGCCGCTGCCACTCTCGCCGCTCTTGGCATCGACCACAATCTGCCCTGAGATTTTTCCTGAGGCTGGCTCGAACTGCAACGCTCCGCTCTTCAATTGAAAAGTGCCGTGCACGGTATGGAGCACGTCGCCGAGCGTGAACTTCACGGCTGTTTGCGCGGGATCGAGTTGGAACTTCGTGTCTTGGGCAGCCACCGCTGTCGAGGAAACCATGGCAACCAGCAGAGACAGGATTGCCCCTCCCCACCAGTGCCACGCACTCCGCTCGTGAGCTTTTGGCCGCATGTTCATTCGGCTAGGCAGTTAACAGCCCCCATCCAAGAGTTAGTCCATCCAACGCGAGGTGCAAGGGCGACAGAACGCCCACATGCAACTCCAATAATCGCTGGAAAACAGCCGGGCGCTTGCGCAAGGCCTGCAGGGTGCGCCGTTGCAAGCGAGGGCGTCCATCCAGGGTAAGCATTAATCGGGACATGAGCAGCGGCCGTAGCGCAAGCCGGCGATGCTCTTGCTCATAGCGCGCCAGATCTCCTGTCCGCAAGCAATCGGCCAGCACCATCGCCTGGCTGAAGGAAAGGCAGAGTCCTTCGCCCGTGATGGCATCAACCGTGCCCGAAGCATCTCCGATCAGCGCAACGTTTCTGCGGCTCACGCGCTTCAGTTTGCAGGTGGCTGTCAGCGCGCCTTTTTCCACGGATGAAGTTTCCGCCCCTTCGAGCCGTTCTCGCAATTCCGGGAACGAATGCAGCGCCTCCGTCAAACGCAACTTGGAATCGCGAGAAATCAGCGCGACGCACACTTGATCTTTCGAAACCGGCGTAACGTAGATCTCGCCCCGCCGGCCCCAGTGCAATTCCATGCGGTCGGTCCAGGGTGACACCCGATAGTGTTGCCTAAACGCGTACCGGCAATCCCTTCTTCGAAAAGCATCGAGGCCAGCCCAGCGCCGCACCCGTGAACCACCACCGTCGGCGCCGATGATCCATCGAGCGCCCACCTTGCGGCTTCCCAGGTGAACGCTGTCCTCTGAAATCCCTGTCACTGGGGTCTGCCACAAGAATTCGATTCCCAGACTGGCGGCGCGATCCGCCATGAGCCTGTGCAACACCGTTCGTCGCACTCCCATTCCCGACGCCCCGTGCGGAAAGGATGCGTCAATTGCGAGGCCGGCCGCGAGAAAGCGGATGCCACGGAAGGAACAGGAATCCTCCCGCTCAACGGATACCCCGAGTTTTTCGAGCGCAGCCACTCCGTCGGGCATGAGCCCTTCGCCGCAAGGCTTATCAATCGGCATTTGCGCACCGTCAGCGACGACTACGCGAAATCCTTGTTGCCGTGCCGCAATGGCTGCTGCCAGCCCTGCGGGACCACCACCAATTACGAATACGTCAGTCGAATTCAGCAACTGCTACCCTCACCACTTCAGAAGTACGAGCTCAGAGCAAAATCCCGGCCCCATGGCCGCAAGTATGCCCAGTGTGCCCGGCTCTGGACGCCGGTTCTTTATGACATCTTCCAGCACCACCAAAACGGAGGCAGACGAAAGATTCCCAACTCTCTTCAGGCAATCCCACGATGCGTCCAGTTGCCCGTTGTGCAGGTCGAGCGCGGCGGCTGTCGCCTCCAGCACCTTCGGGCCTCCCGTGTGCAGCACCCAGCTTCCGATATCGCCACGCTTGTGGCCTTGGTCAGCGAGGAACGCGTCCACGTCGTGTCCCAGGTGTTCACGAATCAGCACCGGTACTTCCGGCGAAAGAGTGATGCGGAAGCCTTTTTCGGTCACCTTCCATCCCATCATCTCTTCCGTGTTGGGATAGAAGACGGATCTGGTTGCGACAATCTCAGGCCCATTCGCATGCAAAGCGTCGCCGGTAACTATCACCGCAGCCGAGCCATCCGCGAATAGCCCCGAGGAAATTAAATTGGCGACGGAGAGATCGTCCCGCTGAATGGTCAACGAGCAAAGTTCGACGGAGACCAGTGCCGCCGCTTGCGATGGATATGCGCGCACATAGTCCGCGGCGCGCGCAATGCCTGCCGCTCCCGCTACGCACCCCAAGCCAAAAATTGGTACGCGCTTAATATTGGCCGGCAGCTTCATACGGTTGATGAGCAGCGCATCAATCGAGGGACTGCAAATGCCGGTGACAGATGTAAAGAACAACGCGCCCAGTGCGCTCGACTCAATTCCAGCATGGTGCAGCGCGCGGCAGAGCGCCTGTTCCCCGAGTTCCTGCGCGCACCGAATCCAGACGTCATTTGCCTGCCCCCAGGTTGTCATCACGTAATAGTCTTCAGGCGGCATGACCAGGTGACGGCCTTCCACGGCTACGTTCTTATGGAGCCGCGCGAGCATCGCGGGGTTCCTCAACTGGTCGCCCCAGTATTCCTGGAGCTTTTCCAGAAGGACTTTCTGGGAATAGTAATGTTTCGGAAAGGCGCTTGCTGCGCTGGCGATTTTCATTATTCGGAGTCCGGTCCCGGCACGGAGCCAGCGCCATCACCTGCCGGACATCTTGGCTTAAAGCTTAGATGATCGGGCGCTGTTTGCGGTTGTACCCGCGTATGGCGTGCCGTCTAGAGTATTGTCCAGTGCCCCTGGGACAGTATTGTCACCCGTTTGTTAATTCAGGCTGCGGGTCTATAGGTTGAAAGCTTACCCGCGGAAGGCGCGTCGCGCCAGTCCCAAAGCCTCGGACCAGAATGCTCCGGGCGAATGGGCCAGTTCCACTACGTTTCGAACAGCCAGCACGAACGCATCGAGCTGCGCGTCGGTCACCACCAGAGGTGGCGCAACTTTCAGAACTGTGAAATTGTTCCCGCAGATTTGCGTCAGAAATCCTGAGTCTCGAAATAGGCGCATCACAATGATTTGGCCAAACACTGCGGGATGAATGGCGGCAAATGCCTGGTACGGAATGCGCAGTCGAAGCTGGCGCGGAGCCTGGAACTCAATCCCCATGAGCAATCCCGCGCCGCGGATTTCCTTCACCATTTCGAAATCACGGAGCGCGTCACTTAATCGCTCTTGCAGATACCTACCCGCTTCGATCGAACGCGGACCGAGTTGTTCGCTCTCCAGAACCTCGAGCGTAGCCAGCGCCGCCCGCATGGCCAGACTGTTTTCGCTGAAGGTGGATGTATGTACAAATGCCCGCGGCAGGGAGGAATATACCGAGTGGCAAACTTCATCCGACATCAGCACAGCGCCGCAGGGCACCAGTCCTCCGCTCATAGCCTTGGCAAGAATCACCATGTCGGGATCAACTCCGAATTGGTGTGCCGCGAGAAAAGGTCCGGTGCGATACATCCCCGTCTGCACTTCATCGAGCACAAACAAGGTGCCATAGCGCCGGCACAGAGACTCTGCCGTCCGCAGGTAGTCCGCGTGGGGAACGCACACGCCGGCTTCCGACTGTATTGGCTCGACAATGAATGCCGCAAATCGCTTGCTCTTCAGTTCCCGTTCCAGCGCTTGGAGATCGTCGAACGGCACGGCGGCCGTTTCCGGAAGCAGCGGCCCAAATCCCTCACTCCAGAACTTGTCGCTCATCAGAGACAGAGCACCGCAGGTGAGTCCGTGGAACGCATGTTCCGCCGAAAGGATGCCAGCGCGCTTTGTATGCGCGCGCGCGAACTTGATCGCCGCTTCTACGCCCTCGCTGCCCGAAGATGCGAAGAAGGCTTTCTTTAAACGCCCACCCGCCCGCTCGCACAACTTTTCCGCCAGTACTCCGGCAAGATCCGCAACGTGCGTCTGAATCATCGCCGGACCGCACCGCTCCAGTTCACTGTGCAATGCCCGCACGACATCGGGATGATTATGGCCGACGTTGTGAACGCAATATCCTGACAGGAAGTCAAGAATCCGCTTGCCGTCGTCGGTAAACAATTCGACCCCGACGCACCGCTCATAGCGGACATTCATCTGAAGAAGGTCGAGAAGCCGTACCCATTCCGGGTTCACCCGTTGGGCGTAGCGCTCCGACGCATGTATGGAAGGTTCGAGTTGTAGGGTCGTATTCGTCAAATATAACTAGGGCGTGATCGCGATGGAAGTCGGGTTCCCCGGCAGCGAGTACGTGGCGACTTCGGTTAGCGTTCCGGTGCTGGAGTCCAGACCGAACGACTCGATCGCCGCGCCGGACCCGGGTTGGTTACCCACAAACAGATATTTACCGCTAGCGTCGCTGGCGATCACACTGGGGTTCGTCCCAGTGCCAAACGGCGAATTCGTCAACAGCGTGAGCGTTCCATCGGAACCGATTGTGTATGCCGCGAGATTCGTAGAAGCTTGATTGGCGACGTACAGATATTTGCCGGACTTGTCGATCGAAAGCGCAAGCGGTCCCGCGAACTGCTCCCCGATTGGCGAACCCGACAGCGCCGTGAGAGATCCGTCTGCATTGATCGCAAATTCCGAGATGGAATTGTCCAGCTTGTTTGCGGTGTAAAGAAAGCTGCCACTCGATGCGATGACCAGTCCATCCGGATTCGTTCCCGTCGGGAATGGCGAGTTCGGAACCGGAGTCGCAACTCCCTGATTGACCGCAAAGGCTTCGATGAATCCGGTGCCAGGCAGTCCTCCGCCACCCGTGACGTAGAGAATATTTCCGGATGGCGCCACCTGCATGTTGAGCGGATTCGTCCCAATCGGAAAGGCGTTGCCCACCTGTGTCAGAGCGCCTGTGCCCGAGTCAATCGAGAAAACCGAGATGTTGTTCGAGCCCGCATTGCCGACGTAAAGAAAGGCTCCAGCCGTATCCATCGCAAGCAGCGTAGGAGCCGTGCCCTGAGGCGTGATGCTGGTGCGAGGCGTGACTTCCGTGAGGATGCCCGTCGTCGAAATCGTGAACAACGAAATATCGCCCTCGCCGGAGTTCGCCGCGTACAGGAACTTCTTGGAAGGATGGATCACGAGGGCCTGCACTGCCTGTCCCGCCGTGATTGGACTTCCGGCCAGTTGCGTGAGTACGCCAGAGTTGGGATCCTCGCGATAAGCAACAATCTCGTTGGACCCCGGAATGGAAGCATACACATAACGGCTGCTGGTCGAACCACAACTCACCCATGTGGCCACGCTTGCGCAAACAAGAAACAGAGCCGCTGCTTTCTTTAGCATCCGTAACTCCTGAAGGAATTTGACGAAAACGAAAATCGGAACGTCGCCGGCGCCCGGCATCGTTCGGGACGTATATCTCTTTCAAGCAGTATTACAGGTAACTCCTATCATACGGGACAAGCTATTCCTTGCGCAGCACGCGGACCCGATAGCTCCTGCGATGCCGCGTTTCTCGGGCGGGGTTGCACGAAGCTCCCAGTCTAGACGATTTGCTCCTTGAGAATGAAGGCCTTGTCGATTTTAAGAGCTCAGTGCGCGGGACTCGGACGCGGACTCCCGGGAGATGCCGGTTCGGGCCGAACCTTCTCCTCGTCGCCGCCCCCCAACGCCAGTCTTAGCCGGTCCATGTACACGTAAACCACCGGTGTCGTGAACAGCGTCAGCATTTGGCTCACGATCAGGCCGCCAACGATCGTGATACCCAACGGCCGGTGCAGTTCGGAACCAGTTCCCGTGGCCAAGGCCAGCGGCAGGCCGCCCAGCAGTGCCGCCATGGTGGTCATCATGATCGGACGAAAGCGCAAGATACATGCATCGTAAATTGCTTCCACTGGCTTTTTTCCCTCGGAGCGTTCCACCTCGAGAGCCACGTCGATCATCATGATCGCGTTCTTCTTCACCAAGCCGATCAGCAGAATGATGCCGATCATTCCAATCACGTTGAGCTCGTTGTGCGTCAACAGCAACGCCAAAAGTGCGCCTACACCTGCCGACGGGATCGTCGAGAGAATCGTGATGGGATGAATATAGCTTTCATAAAGCATGCCCAGCACGATATAGACCGTGAACAGGGCAGTGATAACCAGGATCCACTGGCTCGACAAGGAATCCTGAAATGCCGCCGCCGTTCCCTGGAAACTGGCCCCAATTGTGGGCGGAAAGCCGATCGTCCGCTCGGCATCCTCAATCGCTTGTGTCGCTTCGCCCAGCGACACACCCGGCGCCAGGTTGAACGAGATCGTCACCGACGGCACCTGCCCCTGGTGATTCACTGCCAGCGGAGTGTTTGACGCCTCGTAATGGGTGAACGCTGCCAGCGGAACCGGCGCTCCGGTGGTCGAGCGCAGGTAAATGTTTTGCAAGGCCTCCGGAGTCTGTTGGAACTGAGGCGCAACTTCCATTACGACGTGATACTGATTCAGCGGCCGGTACATCGTCGATACCTGGCGCTGTCCAAACGCGTCATAGAGAGCGTTATCCAGAGTCTGCGGAGTGATGCCCATGCGGCTGGCCGTATCGCGATCGATGACCAGCTTGGCCTGCAATCCTTTATCCTGCTGGTCCGAATTCTGGTCGCGCAATTGCGGCAGAGTCTTTAGCTTCTGCAGCAAACGCGGCGCCCAGTTGTTCAGGTCGTCCAGGTTCGCGCTCTGCAGGGTGTACTGGTACTGCGCGTTGCCATAGCGCCCGCCTATGGTAAGATCTTGCGCCGATTGCAAAATCAGCGTGGCGCCCGGCACCACGGCCAGTTTTCCGCGCAGACGATTGATAACACCATCTGCCGTCACCACTGGGCAACTCTGCCAGAAATGCTTCGGATGGCAAATATTGCGATCCTCCAGCGATTTCAACATGACGAAGAACCGGCCCTGGTTCTGTGCCGTGTTTCCCCCCGCAAATCCCACTACAGAGTCGACCGCAGGGTCCTTCATCACGATATTCACGTAGAGCTGCATCTTTTCGCTCATCGACTGAAACGAGATGTCCTGCGAGGCCATCACGCCACCCATGATGCGCCCCGTATCCTGCTGCGGGAAGAAACCCTTGGGAACCTTGAAATACAGAAAGACGCTGAGGCATGCCACCAGAATGGTGACCACTAGGGTCACGGGCTGGTTCGCCAGCACCCATTTCAGCGCATGCGTGTAGGTGCTCAGAAGTTTGTCGAAGAACCACTCGCTCCAGCGGTAGAAAAAGTTCCGCTTTTCCTGCTTGGGTGGCCGCAGGAACTTCGCACACATCGTAGGCGTAGTAGTCAAAGAAACCACCAGAGAAACGCCGATCGCGATGCTCAAGGTCACCGCGAACTCGCGGAACAGCCGCCCCACGATTCCGCCCATCATCAGCAGCGGGATGAACACCGCAACCAGCGACGTGCTCATCGAGACCACCGTAAATCCAATTTCCGACGCCCCCTTGAAGGCCGCCTGCACTGCGTCCATGCCGTGCTCGACGTAGCGCGTAATGTTCTCCAGCACAACGATCGCGTCATCCACTACGAAGCCCGTCGAGATCGCAAGCGCCATGAGCGAGAGATTGTCGAGGCTGTATCCCAGCAAATACATTCCGCCGAAGGTTCCGACCAGCGAAAGCGGCACGGCAATGCTGGGAATGATCGTCGCCCGTACCGTCCGCAGAAATGCGAAGACCACCAGGATCACGAGAATGACCGAAATGATCAGCGTGGTCTCGATGTCCTTGACCGAAGCCCGCACTGTCACCGTACGATCCATGGCAATCGTCAAAGCGATCGCCGGAGAAATCGAGGACTGCAGAAACGGCATCAGAGCCCGCACCCGGTCCACGGTCTCAATAATGTTGGCGCCCGGCTGCCGGAACACGATGATCAGAACACTCGGCTTTCCGTTGGCCAGTCCGATGTTCCGCCGGTCCGAGACGGAATCCGTTACTTCAGCCACATCTCCAAGCCGCACCGCGGATCCGTTGTTGTAGGAAACAATTAGCGGGCGGTACTCGTCCGCGGTAAAAAGTTGATCCGTATCAGTGAAGGAGTACGAGGTCGTGCTGCTCGAAACCTGGCCCTTGGGCCGGTTCGCATTGGCCGCATTCAGCGCGTTCCGAACCGTGTCGAGCCCAATGCCCAACTTGTTCAGAAGGGTCGGATTCACTTCCGCGCGTACGGCGGGCTGCGCTGCGCCCCCCACGAAGACCTGGCCCACGCCGTCCACCTGCGCGAGCTTCTGCGCCAGAATCGAATCCGCGGCGTCGTACATCTGCGGCACCGTCATAGTGTCTGACGTCAGCGCCAGAATCAGGACGGGTGCATCCGCCGGGTTCGCTTTGCGGTAGCTTGGATTGCTCGGTAAGTTAGCGGGAAGTTGGCTGCGCGCCGCATTGATAGAGGCTTGCACGTCGCGAGCGGCGGCATCGATATTTCGGTTGAGATCAAACTGCAGCGTGATGCTGGTGGAGCCCAGCTGACTCGATGAGGTCATCTGGTTCACACCCGAGATCCGCCCGAACTGCCGCTCCAGCGGCGTCGCCACTGCCGATGCCATCGTCTGCGGATCCGCGCCCGGCAGGCCCGCGCCTACGCCGATCACAGGAAAATCCACCCTCGGCAGCGATGCCACCGGAAGAAAATTGAAGGCGAGAATGCCCGACATTAGCAGGGCCGCCGCCAACAGTGACGTGCCGATCGGGCGCCGAATAAATGGAGCCGAGATACTCATTCGTGAATTACTACGTCCAGTCCGGCCTGCCTAGTCGGCCGACATCGGCTCCGGCGGAATCGGATTGCCGATTTTGTAGCGCGAAAATCTTTGTGCCAGCCGGTCAAACCACAAATAAACCACCGGCGTCGTATACAGCGTCAACAACTGGCTCAGGAGCAATCCGCCGACAATCGTGATACCCAGGGGCCGGCGAAGTTCCGCGCCCGTTCCCGACCCGAGTGCCAGCGGCAATCCTCCCAGCAGCGCGGCCATCGTGGTCATCATGATGGGCCGGAACCGCAGCAGGCATGCCTGGTAAATCGCTTCCTCCGGCGGCTTATGTTCTTCACGCTCCGCCTCCAGCGCGAAGTCAATCATCATAATGGCGTTCTTCTTCACAATGCCGATCAAAAGGATGATGCCGATCAGAGCCACCACCGTCAGATCATTCCCCGTGACCATCAGCGCCAGAATCGCGCCCACGCCCGCGGAAGGCAGCGTCGAGAGAATTGTTATCGGATGAATGTAGCTCTCGTACAAAACGCCGAGCACAATGTAGACCGTGATCACGGCAGCCAGAATCAGGTACGGCTCGGACGCGAGCGAGTTCTGAAACGCAGCGGCTGTCCCCTGAAACGCCGCGTGGATGCTGGGAGGCAGCTGAATGTCCTTCTCCGCCTGCTGAATTGCCTTGGTTGCGTCTCCCAGCGACGATCCTGGCGCAAGATTGAATGACAGCGTCACCACAGGGAATTGCCCCTGGTGATTCACCGCCAGAGAAGCATTGCTCGACTTCATTCGCGTGAAAGTCGAGATCGGAACTGGCGCGCCGCTCGTGGTCACGGCCGCCCCGTTAGCGCTGGGCGCTCCGGAATTCGCTGTTACCGTGCTTGGGCGGATATAAATATCCTTCAGCGCTTCCGGAGTTTGCGCGAAATTCGGCAGGACTTCCAGGATCACGTGATACTGGTTCAACTGCGTGAAGATGGTCGAAACCTGCCGTTGTCCGAAGGCGTCGTACAGAGTGTTGTCAATCGCCTGCGGAAAAATTCCCAGCCGCGATGCCGTGTCCCGGTCAATCGTGACGTTCGTCTTGAGCCC
>Ga0265325_10002136_pt1 | contig 13488 bp, 7 predicted proteins | sample 41420metaG_FD_202090 | JGI IMG/M metagenome (GOLD analysis project Ga0265325, IMG submission 202090) | Rhizosphere microbial communities from Carex aquatilis grown in University of Washington, Seatle, WA, United States - 4-14-20 metaG | ecosystem: Host-associated > Plants > Roots > Rhizosphere >...
CCCGCGCGACGGCGGGCCCCAGAAGCGCGACTGCCAGAATGGTCGCGCCGAGCGCTTTTCGCCTCATTCACGTCCCCCGAACTCGTCCGACGTCGGCGCCGTTCGCGTGCTGAGTCGCAGCGCGGAAGGCGACGGCACTTCCGGAGCGGAAGGGACAGTCGAGGCCGCCGGCGGGGCGGCAGAAGACGCGGGCGCAGGCATCTTCGAATCACTCACCGGTGACGCAATGACGACGCGCGGCTTCGTATAGGCGGGCCGCACCGGGGCTCGGTTGGTGATCGCGACGGGCTTTGGCGCGGTTACCGGCGGAGTCGAGGCACTCTCGAAAGCGGTTGGCACCGGCGCTGGCGCCGCCACCACAGCCACCGGTGGCGGGGGCGCCGTGGCAGCGGGAGCCGCTGCAACGGGAAGGCTCGCCGCCGCTCCGGTTCCGTCACCGCCACGAACCGGAAGGCCCGACCGGAAAAGGAGAATGACCAGGACGCCGGCAGCCGACGCCGCAAAGGTCACCGCGGCCATCGAAGTGAGCCGGAGGGGCGCTCGGCGCGCGATCGAGGCCTTGGACGGGCCGGGTGCGATCGACGCGGTCGTCGGGGCTACGCTGGCACCCACCGCCACGCGGGGCTGGGCGGGCGGCTCGGAACGGGGTTCGCTGTTCGCAATCGTCCGCGCCTCGACCACAGCCGGCTCGGTCGATCGCCCCGGTGAACGGTTCGGAAGCGGTGGGACCGACCCTCTCCGCGGATGCATGGCGCGCTCGGGGGCCACGCGCGTCACCGTCGCGTCCTCGTCGATGATTGCCTCGTCGCCGACGGCGGACGACCCGGACTCGAGCGCGAGTCGAGTTTCGGCGTGGCGCCGGACCGCGGTGGCGTACAGGCCGTGCAAAATGGCAGGTCGGTCTTGGACGAGCGCGGAGTATTCGTCGCGAGACAGAAACAGGGCCGCGCTGGGTCGCACGGCGACCGCATCGGCATAGGCCTGCCGGCAGAGCACGAGCTCCACTTCGCCGACCGTTTCTCCCGCTCCGAGCGTCGCCAGGAGAACTCGCTCGCTCCACTCGCGCGCCACGACGGCGACCTCGCCGGAGACAATCAGGTGTAGCCCTTTGGGCTCTTCCCGATCTCGGACCAGCTTCTCGCCCCTCTCGAAAACGCGCATTTCCAGCCGCTCGACCAGAGTTTCGGAGTCCTCGGTACGGAGCGACGCGATGACGGGCGACGTCCATCCGAGATTGGAGAGCGACGTCCGGCGGCAGTGCGCCGCGAGTTGCGAAGCCACTTCCGGGCGCCTGGCCGCGAGGGTCACCAGTGCGTCGCGCCTCCCCACGAGCAAAATCGTCGGGCGCGTCGCGGTCGCGGACGTCGCGTTGGGAAGCCGCGAGAGAAGCGCCATCTCGCCGAAAAACCCGCCACTCCCGAGCCGACCGACCGTCAGCCGAGGCTTGTTGTCGCCGTGCGCGGCGCGCCGGGACAACTCCACCTCGCCGTACGCCACGATGTACGCGGCAGTGCCTTCTTCGCTCTCCCGACAAATCGGGTGACCGGCCGGGACGGTGATCATCTGAAACGTGGAAAGGAGCTCTCTCAGCGACTCCCAGGAGAGTGCGCTGAACATCGGCACCGAGGCGAGGGCCGGAAGCTGCGATCCAATCGCTTCGTCGTGGGCTTGCTTGGCCGCCAGAAGAATCTGGGTCGCCCGCGAGGCCAGCGGCGGACCGCTCAGAAATGGGCTGAGGGGCTCGACGAAGTCACCGAATCGAGGGGGGGGTAGTGGCGGGCTTCCCTGCTGTAGGCGCGGTGAGCCCCGACAAAACGCGTTCGCGGCCTGGTCGAGCTGGTCCCCCGCGTCGGCACCCAAGATGCGGAGGTCGTCCATCGCGGCGACGGCGAGCGGCAGATCGCCCATCTCGATCGCCCGCTGCGAGGCGAGCCGAAGCCCGTCGGTCGCCGCCCTCGTTCGACCCATCTGGTCCAAGAGGCGCGAGGTGATGATGAGGGCAACCGGCGAGAGGGGCTCACGCTCGAGCGCGGCCGCGCTCCATCGCAGCGCCGCCTCGGTTTCGTCGGCCAGGAGCAATGTCAGGGCGTGATCGATCGGCGAAGCACCGGGGCGGTGGCCGATTGCGTTCCGAGGGGAAGAGCGCGTGGTGAGGAAGGTGGACATCATTGCGTTCCCGTCAGGCCTTGGCGAATCGCTACCCGAGGCGCGTACTCGAGAACCTGGAGGCCCGAGTAAGCGCACCTAATGGCTGAAATCATCGTCCTCTGCAACGCTCGCGAAGGTTTCGGCCAAACAAGTTGCGCTCTATTAACATTGCCGACACAAAAGCGGCAACGGCGTACGAACCCCGATGCCGCGCCGAAGGCGCGAGCCGCCGAGCGTCCGGTCGCTCCAAAGCTAATCGCGCGCTTCAGATAGTCAATTCAAAGTGCGGGGGTCCTCGCCCCCCTCACTGCGTGCCGGCGCAGGCGTGCACCGTCACGCTGGCGGGCAAGTACTGGCACACTGGGACCGAATAGGTGAACGACACGGTGCTGTTACTACTGCCCGTAGCGGGGCAAGCCGGTGCAGAGGCGCTGCTCAGGAGCTGCGGGCTGGCACCGGCGATGGCGGGCACCAAAACGGACCCGATGGGACTCAACGATCCGCCAGCCGGTTGGATCGTGAAGCCGACGGTCACCGCCTCCGAGCCGCTATTGGAAATTGCCAGCGTGTGGCTGCCGGTGCTGTCGGCCGCGTACGGTCCTGTCCCATTGGGCAGCGAGAGCACGGCGCCGCTAAGGGTCCACGAAATGGGACGCTGGAGGACAATCACCGGCTGCGAGGAAGGCCCCACGACGATGTTGAGGGTATCCAAGTACGGGGCACTCCCCTGGGTCACCGGAGCGCCCGGTGCGGGGACGAGCGGTTTGGGCGTCACGTCGATGGTGGTCTGGCCAAGCGCCGGAAGGGTTCCCGAGCCCGATGCGGTGGCGCCGGCGGTGATGGTGTAATAGTGACCCGAACCCGGACCGAAACTGACGCTCAGCGGATACGTTTGGTTCGTCGCGTTCGTGAGCGTGATCGATTTCTCCGGCGGCGTCATGCCTCCACATTCGGTCGTGCCGAAGTCGAGCGTGCCATCGAACGTGACCGGCGGGTTTCCGTTGCTCGATCCGGTGAGCGCGATCACTGGGTCGGTCCATTGTGCCGGCAGAGGTGAGCAAAGCCCGGCGGCGGTCACCGACAAGATCCCTTCGTCGCTCCACGTGCCGTCCGCCGATGGCGGCGTGAACTGGCCTACGATCGACGTAACCGTGCCGGGGGTCGCAATCGTCGGATTGGGAGGCGCCAAACCGAAGATCGACGGCTGAGAGAGACCGCTGTCGGGGAGTCCTCCGTCCACGGCGCTCGCAAAACTCACCGTCGCCGGCGCGTTGCCGGTGTTCGTGATGGTCACGGGAAACGTGCCGATCGAACCGAAGTTGATCGTACCGAAGCTCCACGTGGTCGGCAGCGGCGTGCTGGCGATGATCGCCCCGTACGCCTGCATCGTGAGTTGAACGGCGTGCGGCGTGTCGTTGATCGCGTCGGTCGTGACCGTGAGCGTGTCGGAGAAGGCCGTCGGATCACCGGGATTGGCCACGACGCTCGGAATGGCTTTCGGCGTGACGGTGACCGTCACGGAGGCGCCCGCGTCGACCACCGCAGGATACGTCGTTACGGCGCCGCCCCCGCTGGTGACCGACGCCGTGAACCAGGTTCCCGCCGCCGCCGTGGTGCTCGTGAACGTCGGCGCGCCGGTGAGGTTGAACGGCTGGGTGCCGGCGTTGGTCACCGTGAACGTCTGCGTCGGCCCCGTGGCCCCGCAGTTCACGAAACCGTCCTTCCCGTCTGTCCCGAAGTAGAGCACGCTCGTCGACAGCGCGACTTGACCGGCCGTCGCCGTGCCGAACAGCTGAATCGGCGCCGGCAGCGAAGACGTACACAACGAATCCGTCGTGCTGATGGCCACCGTCGCGACTTGGGCGCCCGGCTGGCTCGGGACCGCGGGGGCGAAGGCGACGGACTCGGTCAGCGATTCGCCGGGGGCGAGGCTCAGCGAGGTCCCCTGGGACGCTGGCCATGATGTCGGCGTGTACGCGCTCTGGCCCGTTCCCTGCACCGCGAGCGTGAACTGCGCGGGCGCCGAGCCGGCGTTCGCGTAGTTCGTGACCGTGAACGTCTGCGGGAGCGTCGGCGCAGGACTCGAAGCCAGCGGCACGTAGCCGAAACCGAGAGTCGGGGGCCAGAACGCCAACTGATCGCCGATCGGAATCTCTTGAAGCGAGATGACGTGGGGCGAATCGTAGGGAACGTCGGTCTCCACCGTGAACTGCGCGTTCAGCTGCGTGGGACTGGTCACGCCGCCGGGGAGCGGTTTGGCCGACACATAGAGCGTCTCGGTCATGCCCGGAGCGAGAACCATCGCCTCGGCCGGCCCCGCGTCGACGATCGGCGCACCGGTCGGCGTCGTCGAAACGGTGTACTGCGCCGCGCCGAGACCGGTGATGCTCCCGGAGATCCACCAGTTCATGCTGACCGTTCCGGTATTCGTCAGAACGATCGTTTGCTGGGCCGGGGGGGCCGGGGAGCCGCAACTCGCGTTGAACGTGAGGGACGTCGGCGAAATGTTCGGGCTGCCGCCGATGCCCGTTCCGGCGAGCGAGAGGGAAGAAGGTAGAGGGGCGCAGAGATACGTCTGCGCGCCCGCGTCCGCTCCGGCGTCCAGTCCGGGAGGCGCAACCATCACACCCAGAGAGCCCGTGTTGCCTCCCGCGACCACGGGAGCAAAAACGACGGTGTCGGTGGCCTCGGTCTGTGGGGCCGGCGGCACGGTCAGAGGCGACAAACCCACCGTGAACGGCGCCGGCGGGGTGCCGGCGACGGCCTCACCGTCGGCACTGGCATCGACAGGCCCGGCGTCGGTCGCCGCCGCGACGTTGGTCGAGGCGAACAGCGCAACGGTCGCGGGGGCATTGCCCGTGTTGGTCACCCCGAACTTCTGGGACTGGGGCTGGCCGAGGAGAGGAGACGCGCCGAAGCTCCCGAACGTCGTGGCCGCCGGCAATCCCGTGGTCGTGTCCGCGGTGTCGAATTTAAGGATCGCTCCGGTCGGCTCTTCTCGGAGCGTCACGGACGTCCCCGTCGAAGTCTGGTCGGCGTCGGTGTTGATCACGAGCGTGGTCGTGATCGGAGTGACATTGCCTGGGGCCGATACCGGCGGAGCCGTGACCGTGACCGAGAGTCCGCCGTCGGGCGCGATCGACTCTCCCGCCTGGAGATTCGTCGAGAAGCCCGCTCCGCCGTCGCCGGCGAACGTGACCCCGGTGATGGTCGCGCCGACCGGACCGCTGTTGGTGAGTGTAAACGACTTCGGAGCCGGCGCCGTACCCCCACAATTCGCCGCGCCGAAGTCGATACCGTTCACGGGCCATCCGTTGATGACGCCCACGGACCCCGCGCCGGCATACGAGATCGTTGACGGGCTCGCCCCGCAAATCGTGCCGTTGACGCTGATGCTCGACGAGGCCTTCGCCGTCGTGGTCCCGGTCGGGGTGAATTCCGCGGTGCCCAGCCACCCAGAATGGGCGCCAAGCATCAGCGACACGCCCGCGTCGGGGGCGACGCCGTTCAAGGAGAACTGGCCCCCTGGAGAGGTCAACGTAGGGGGCCCGACCATCACCGTAGCCGGCGCATTGCCCACGTTTACGAGCTGAAACGATACCGGGGTCGCGGGCGTATTCACTCGAGCAGACCCGAAGCCGATCGTGGAGAGGGGCTGCTCGCTCTGGTCGGCGAGCTCGATGGTCGCGCCTGTCGGCGTGGCGCTCAGGCCAAAGGCGATGCTCGTGCTCGTCTGATCGTTGGTAAAGATCGTGAGCGATCCGGCGAGCGGAGCGCCGGCCTTCGAAGTGCTGGGGACGCCCACCGAGACGACGAGCGACGACGACGAGCCGGCGGGGACGGAAAGACTGGTCGGAGCGATTGAGAATCCCGTCCCGACAACCGTCGCCTGCACGGCCAAAGCCGCGGTGCCCTCATTGGCGATCGTCAACGTTTGCGACCCGGTCGCGCCGCAATTGACCGCGCCGAAATCGAACCCGCTCGTCGCACTGACTCGAATCTTCGCGAACCCACCGTCCCCGCTCGGCGAAGAAGTGGCGTCGGCGCCCATGCCGGATCCGTCCGAGGACGCGTCCACGGTCGAATCGGTGACTCCACCGTCTTTGGCGCCATCGCTGGTGCCAGCGCCCGCCTCGGACGGCTTCGTGGCGACGGCCGTCGAATCGGCCGAAGCATCTCCGGCTCGGCCGTCGGCTGCCGCGTCGCTTGCAGGGGCCGCGGGGGCGGCGGTGTCGTCCCCGCCCCCGACCGAGCACGCCGGTGCCGCGGCCGTGCAAGCCGCGGCCATGGCGAGACGAAGGAGCGCGAACCCTAGGCGATCTCCGGTACCCACCAATCGTCGGGTCATGTCCTAGGCGCTCCGCTTCCGTCTAGCTTGCCGCTTGTAGATAGATCCGCAGCGGGCGCACTCATGGCCCAAACCCGCGGCCACAGCAATGCCGCTCGCAGCGCGGCCCCAACATGTCACGAACCCTTAACGCGCTCGCCATGAAGCCACGCGTGTCAGGAAGCCTGCGATGCGGGAGCCGGAAGCGCCTCCGCACGACGGCGCCTCGTCGTGACCACAACGAGGCCCAACCCGACCAGCAGGAGCAGCGCCCCTCCCCCGATCAGCACCTGCTTTCTGCGATGTCGCGCCTGGTCCAGCTCCGTTTCGCGTTCCATGGCCTCGAGCCCGACCGGTTTCATCGACGTCGCCTTGACTTGCTCGATGATTTTCCGGGCCTCGTCGTATCGACCCTGCACCAGGGCCAGCGCCCACTCGTACGTGAGCGTCTTCGGGTCTTTCCGCTTGGCCGCGGCAAGCGCCGTCGTGCACTTCTGCAATTTCGCCGCGTCCCGCATCTTCACGGCGATGTCGCACTCGAGTCCCACCGCCTCGGCGTCGCCGCCGTTCGGATCGTCGCGTATGTGCTGCACGACGTCGTCCAAGGCTTTGATCTCATCCTTGTTCAGCGCGTCCGGCTTCTGCAGGATGACGTGCACGAACCGGGTGTAGTCGGCCATGAGGACACCGCTTTTGCTCAGCGCGGTCGAACAATAGAAGATCGCTTCGTTCCGCTTCTCGAGTGCCGCATATTCGGCACAAAGCTTGCTGAACGCAATCGCCCGGTCGGGCACGGCCTTGGCCAGAGCCTTGAAGTACTTGATGGCCGCCTCGTGGTCACCGTCCTTCGAGGCTTTGAGGCCACGGGCGGTGACGTCCTGAAGCCAATACCCAAATTCCAGAGGGTTGCGATTGCGAGCGGCTTCACCGGGAATGTTGCTGTCCGGAAATTCTTCGTTGACTTTCCATTCGCTGCCCAAGTCGTCCGGGTTCTTGCGCGGCACGTCGGCGGCGGCCGTCGATGCCGAGGCCGCAGCCGCCGCGGATGCGCCGTCGGCGAGCGCCGGTTTCGCGGACAGCGCCCAGGCCACGACGATGAGCCCCACCACGGCCGCCTGCGTCGCGCGCCGCCGCGGCCGGCGCACGGCGTGCCACAGCGCATGGACGAGCGTGGCGAGCGCAGAAAGGGCGATCACGAGCCATCCCGCCCCAACCCACCACCGTGGACGGAGCTCCGCGAGAACGCGGCGCGCGGTCGGGTCGTTCGGGGCCATTTTGAGAAGTTCTTCGGAGCAGTGAATCAACATCGCTTCATCTCCCAGGCGCTCGCCGACATCGCAAAGCGCCTCGTATCCCCAAGGCTCGCCCGCGCGCTGGCGGCGCTCCATGCCGCCCAGTTGCATCGCCTGGGCGAGGTTCATCGCGGAAGGCGCACCCGGCCCCGACAGAAGGGCATGCACCGTGGCGCGGACGTTCAACGGCGTCGACGAGAGCTGCATCGCGCCGCGGCACGCCTTGACCGCCTCGTCGCGCTTCCCGAGAACCGTCAAGACTTCGCATTGCCGGCGAGCGACCAATGCGCTGTACGCATACTCGTCGGAGGCTTGTTTGAACATGGCCAAGGCTTGCGTCAGGTTGCCGGCGACCGCATCGGCTTCGCCGCGCTCGAGCAACTCCACGAGGTGCGGGTATTTCGGCCTGAGCTTGTCGATCTCGAGTTGGTCGGCCGGGTTGCGAGTCAGCGCGGGACGGGCGCCGGCGCCCCCGTGGTCCTGCGCGAAGGCCCACCCTGCCCCGCCGACAAGCGCGGCGATGCACGCAGCGAATTGCGCGCCGCGATGCGAGATTGTCTTAGGGGCTCTGGAGAACTTCGACATCGAACGTGTACTCCGCAATTGTTCGGTCCATCGTCGCCGTGCGGGGGCCGCCGAACACAGGTCCAATCAGTGAACGAAGCAAGTAGGGCATGTGGCCGCGGCCGGCGACATCGCGGGCGCGGTCAGGGCGCAGTTCAAAATGGCCAGGCCGACGCCCCCTGCGCTGTAGGTGGTGTCCGTGAACTTACTCAAGGCAGTCGTCGGGTCGGTCGTGCCGAGGTCGGTGGCGATGCTCGACGCGCACACGCCGATCGCCGACGCCGGTGACGCGAGACAGGCGGAGCCGGTATTCGCGCCGCAGTAGCAATTGCTGACGCTGTGCGGCAACTGGCTTTTGGAGCAGTTCGGGCTAGTTCCGTTGCTGTTGAGGGCGCAGCTGAGCGCGTCGAGGCATCGCTGCGTCGCCGCCATGCTAGCGCCGGACACATTGGGGTTGTCGAACGGCGGATTCACGCCCGCTCCGTTGGGATCTCCGCATTCGGAGTTCGTGACGTCCCCGGAGCCGTTGCCCGTCGGACCCGGACCGCTCGCGCCGGAGCCGTCGATGCAGGCGTTCACGACCATGCACGTGTAGCAGCTCGTCGTGAGGTTCTCGCCCGGCCCCTGCCCATTGTACGCGATGTCGTAGCTGACGATCAGCGCCTCGGTCGGCGTGCAAACTCCGTTCGCGCTCGCCGCGCAGTGCACGCTGTTCGCGCCGCTCGCGGCGCAGGGAGCCGTGGTGCAGGGTGTGGGGGAGCCACCCGAATCCGGGCTCGTGCCGGCATCGATACCGGAGTCGTGCCCCGCCTCGCTGCCCGCCTCCGGAGTCCCAGTGTCCTCGCCCGAATCCACCGCGCCGGTATCGGGCGTTCCCGTGTCCGGGGTCTCGGCATCCACGCCCGTGTCGGCAACCGTGGCATCGGGCCCACCCGCGTCTTGGAGGCCCGCGTCCGTCGTCTCCGGACCGGTCTCCGCACGAGCATCCGGGGTCCCAGGGTTCGTCGTTCCGGTGTCCGGCGCCGAGGCTTCCGGTTGCGGAGACGGCGAGCCGCTCCCCATGGCCGGAGGGGGTCCGCCTGTCTCGGGCATCGTCGTCGGGGAACCAGAATCCATCGTCGCGGATACAGTCGAATCGGGGTGCGACGAATCCGCTCCACCGCTGTCCGATACGGTGGAGCCAACTTCGGGAGCTCCCGTATCCGCCGCATTCGCCGGTGCTGCTTCCGAAGCGGCTTCCACGGTGCCCTGGTTCGGAACGCCACTTTCGGCGGCCGGCGTACCTGCGGTCGCGTCGTCGCCGCCCGCTCCCGGCACGGCGGAGCTGTCGCCCACGTCACTGCAGCCGACGATGGAGCTGCTCCACAGGACGAGGACCGCGGCCCATCCCCAGGCTCTATTGCGTTTCATGATGCGTACTCAATTAAGAATCGGTGAAGACTCGACATCTCGGATCACCCGCCGTCGGCGCTGGCGCGCGGAAAACACATGGGACAGTTGGGGCGGTTCGGGGGTAGTGCATCATTAAAGACTGTCATGATTTCGGCGGCTGCATAGCTGCTCTGCCTGCTCGTGTCGGTCAGGTGCTCCAGGATCGTCGTTGCGGTCGTGGTGGGGTCCGCTTGAAAGGCGTCCTCGATCTGTTGACGACAAGCTCCGTTCGGAGCGCCAGGGTTCAGACAGGCAGATCCCGTATTGGTGCCGCAATAGCAATTGGACACGTTCGCCGGGACCTGACTGTTGGCGCAGTTCGAGTTCTCGACGCACTCGAACAGCTTTGCGCAAAGCTCGAAAAGTGGATGCTGTGCTCCGTTTCCCGCCTGCGCCGTTCCCGCTTCTCGTAAATCGCTGCAGGGGGGGACGATGCCCGTTCCTCCACCCCCGAGCGCCAAACTGGCGGCGCCTATGCCGTACGCGTTGGCCCTCAAGCAGTCATCGCAACTCATCGCTGCGGCGTCCGCGGCGCCCGAGTTGGCCGTGCTCGAATAGGTCTGGAACCACGGATAGGTTGCGCAGGATCCCGAGTCGTAGACGTGCGTGTCGGGAGCCTCCCCCACAAGGTTCCCGCCGTCGTCGAGGAGGGGTACGTCGGGACCGCACGGGGGCCACAGGTCCCAGGGGTTGGGAGCCGCGTCGGAACCCGCATCGCCCGTTGGGTTGGAATTCGGAATGTACACGTCCAGTCGCGCCGCGTCGGCGTACACGATCACCGCGTCGAACCCACCGTCGCTCGAACTCGGCGGTGCCGTCGTCCCGTCGGGTGCGCCGGCGTCGCCGTTTGACAACGTCGAGTCCAGCCCGAGGCTTGTCGCCCCAACGTCGGACGATCCCCCGTCGGCCGCCGTCGGCCCTGCGCCTGCGCTGCTGTCGCTTGTGCTCGCGTCCGTCGAGGGCTGCGGCAGTCCCTCCATGCCGTTGGTGCCGCCGCACGCGACGAACGCGCTCGCGAGCGGACCGACGAGCACGAGCGCCGCCCAAAGCCCACGCCGACTTCGCCGTAAGGCTTGCTCGCAAGACGACTCGGTCATCCTTGGCTCCGGCGCGTGTTCATAGCCGACTCCCCTACCCGCCGATTGTGACGGTTGCACGACAAGTCGAAGACAAGTGCCGGCCCGGGTCGCGGGGCTCGACGCGCTTCGTCCGTCGTTCATTTGCCATACTTCTTGCCTGGCGCGCGGTCTTCCGTACGCGCCTCCAACCCGAGCTCGCGCAACCGGCGGAGCAACGTGGAACGATGAACGCCGAGCGCGCGCGCGGCGCGGCCGGAGCAAGCCTTGCCGATCCCGGTGAGCGCCGGTGAACGCGCCGCGCACGTGCCCGAAGAACTCGCCGTCGAACATGTCCGGCGGCGTCAGCGCGCAGTTGTGCGGGACGAAGCTGCCCGACCCCTGCCGCGAGAGGCGATGGATCGCGCGCGCGACCAGCTCTTTGCCGGTGCCCGTCTCGCCGGCGATGAAGACGTTGACGTCGCTCCTCGACGCAAGCGCCACCAAGTGCCTGACCCGAAGAATGGCCGCGCTCGCGCCGACGATGTCGTGCGCCGTGTCGTCCTGCGCTCCGCTCGGCGGCAGGGAACGGCGCGCGAGCGCCTTCTCCGCGGCAGCGAGGAGAACTGCCGGAGCGACAGGCTTGATCAAGTAGTTCACCGCGCCGCGCTGCACCGCGACGACCACGGTGGCCACGTCTTCCTCGACCGTCACGAGCATCACCGACAGAGAGCGCCGGTCGCCAAGAGCGGACCGGCTGAATTCTACGGCAACGTGTTCCATGCGGCCCTTCCTTCGATTCTCGGAACGATGCACACGAAAACCGGAGGCGCCCGAGAAAGTTGCGCGTGGGGCGACCACGGGGGAGGACGCGGGCGAACGATCGCCCGCGCGCGCGCGACGCCACGCTGCTAGGCTCGACTCCTCCTTCGACAACGTGACGGACGCGGGGTGGTGATGTTCGGCAAACTGCGACAATTCATTTCGCATGAAAGCGGCCGTCCTCAGGTGCGCTTCGTCGTCGTGTTTCTCGCGATTTCCGTCTTTCTCTTTTCCGTATACTCATTTCCGTATCCCGAAGGCAGCTGGGCGCGGCACTGGAGCGACGCCTACCTTCGCGCGTATGCCCACTTGGCGGGCTGTGTGCTCTCCATCTTCGAGCGGGGCATCGTCTTGTCCGGGCAAAACATCGTCGGACGGTACTCTCTGCGCATCATCCGGGGATGCGACGCCGTCGACGCGCAGATCCTCCTCGTGGCCGCCGTCCTCGCGTCTCCCTTGCACTCATGGCGCTGGCGCATCGGAGGCGCGATCGCCGGCGCTCTGCTCGTCCTCGTCGCGAACGTAGCCCGCATCTGTTCGCTCTATTACATCGGCCTCTTTCTGCCCTCGTACTTCGACCTCTTTCACCACGAAGTCTGGCCGCTCGTCCTCATCGCGTTCGCCGGCGGGGTCTTCGTCCTCTGGTCACGGATGGCGCAGGGCCACGGTGAGGTCGGGCGTGCGGCAGCCTAGCGGTCCGTGGTCGGCGTTTCTCTGGCGGTTCGTCCCGCTGCTCGTCGCGGTCTTGTGCCCCTGGCCCGGGCTCGCTCGCGGCTTCTCGGGCGCGTTCGCCGGCGTGTGCAACGCCTTCGCGGGGGTCGACCTGGGCTGGGACGCGGAGGTTCGGTTCGTGCCGCACGCCAGCGCGGAGCACCCCTGGTGGGTCCTGCTGAGCGTGACGAACGTGCTGACGGGACAGCATTTCAGCATTCCCGTGGACACGAGGACCGCGGCGTACATCCGCCTCGCCGTGTTCGTGGCTCTCGCCGTGGCGCTGCCGATCTGGAAGACCCGCCGAGGGCTCCAGGCGGTAGGCGTAGGTTTCGCCATCCTCGTCGCCGTGTGCGCGCTGACCGTCGCGATGCCCCTCCTCCAGATACTCGGGATGGTGCACGTGCTTGCGCTGGGCGTCCGCACCCAGTCCGCGCTCTCCATCGGAATTCTGACGTTACTCTCCTACCCGAGCATGGCCTTCGCCATTCCCGGACTCGTGTGGCTGCTCACGATGCGCCTGGCCGCCGCCCCCGGCGTTGCGTGACAAAAAGAAAGAAGGCGCACCCCTCGCGGGATGCGCCCTCTCCTTCAAACGTCGCCTTGGCTATGCGCTCGGTCGACTTCTCCGATGCATGGGCTCAGGCGATTCGGGTCACGGAACGCAGCTCGGGAGCCCCGTCGCCGGGAGCACGTAGCAGCGGCCGGCCGTGCCGTCGGTCCGCACGCAGGCGGTGCCGGCGGGGGTCGCCAGGGCGCAGGGCAGAGTGCCCGGATCGATCGAGGGAGCGGCGCCGGTCCAGCGGCAGGTCGTCGAACAGGGCGTCGACGCGGTGCCGTGGCCGTTGCCGCCATTGAGCGGCGAGTAAGTGTTGGGCGCGCCGGTGGCACCGGTGGTGCCGTCGTCGCAGTCCTCATACGCCTCGAGGACGCCGTTGCCGCAGATCGTGCCGGTGTTCGGGATCGGGGCGACGTTGCCCGTGTACGCGACGACGTTGGCGGTCGTGGCGGCGGGGGCCTGGGTCGTGCAGATCATCGGCTCGTTGAAGTCTTCCGCGAAGGGGCTGCCGTTGTTCGGTGCGGAGCCGGCCGCGAAGTTGACGAAGTTGTTCGCCGTCATGATCGGTCCGATGAACGC
>Ga0265325_10002140_pt1 | contig 13474 bp, 10 predicted proteins | sample 41420metaG_FD_202090 | JGI IMG/M metagenome (GOLD analysis project Ga0265325, IMG submission 202090) | Rhizosphere microbial communities from Carex aquatilis grown in University of Washington, Seatle, WA, United States - 4-14-20 metaG | ecosystem: Host-associated > Plants > Roots > Rhizosphere...
TTTGGCGGATCGTCGTCCCGTAGCACCGGTAGACCGCGAGAACGTGGGCGCCGTCAGCCGGTTTCGGCGACGAATCCCTTCCAGTTGCGCATCCTGCCGGCGAACGCTTCGCTCAGCCCGAGACCCTGCAGCTCGGCAATCGTCAGCGGCGGCCGCCGCGGACTCCACGCGGGGTCTGCGACCCCCGCCGCCCAGTCGGGGTTCGCGATCCCCGCGAGCCCCACGGCAATTGCGCTCGCGCCCTTCTCGAGGATCGCCTCGGCCTCGGCGCGCGTCCAAATGCCGCCCGCGACGACGACGGCTACTTCGCGCGGGAGCGCACGGCGAAAGAGAGGAACGGCGTGTTCCTCGGGTCGCTTTTTCGTGTTCTTCGTCGAGTCCCAGAGCGACAAGTGAATGAAGTCGACCCCGTCGTCGCCGAGCCAGCGCGCCACCTGAATCGACTCGTCGAGATCGAGTCCGACCGCATTGCCGCGATCCTCCGGCGAGAGGCGCACACCGACGGCGAAGCTCTTCGGCACCGATCTCCGCACCGCGCGCGTGGCTTCGCGGACCAATCGCGCGCGGTTCTCGAGCGAACCGCCCCACTGGTCCGTCCGCGTGTTGAGGGTCGCGCTCAGGAACTGGCTCAAGAGATAGCCATGCGCCCCGTGCAGCTCCACGCCCGAGAAACCCGCCTTGTGTGCCCGCACGGCGGCTTGCTCGAAGTCGCCCAGGACGCGCGCGATGTCCGCCTCGGTAGCCGCACGCGCGAGCTCGACGCCCGGCCCCTCGTACGCCGACGCGCTCCACGGCTGCTTTCCCGTGAGCGACGACGGCGAGCGCAAGCCGCCATGAAAGATCTGCACGATTCCCGCGGCGCCGCGCGACGCGATGGCCGAGGCCAGCCTGCCGAGGCCCGGGAGAAGCTCGTCCGCGTAGACGCCGAGTTCTCCCGCCCACCCCTGACCGTCCAGCGAGACATGCGCGGCGCACGTCTCGATGACGCCGAACCCACCATCGGCGCGCCGCTCGAGCCAGCGTAGCTCGTCGTCGCCCAGCGATCCGTCGGCGTGGCTCTGACCGTTGGTCATCGGAGCCAACCACGCGCGGTTGCGCGTGCGCAATCCACATCGGAAAACGAGAGGTTCGAAGAGCATCGGGTACACACCTACCTGTGGAAGCGGGGTCAGACTCCGTGATCGCGTAGCCAAGCCCGAAGGCGCTCCCAGGCGTCCTGGGCCGCATCCTTGCGGTAGCTCGGTCGGTAGTCCGCGAAGAAGGCGTGGGGTGCATCCGGGTACACGTGGATGGTCGACGCGCTCGACGCGCTCCTCAGCGCTTCGCGAAACCGTTCGACGGAGTCGAGTGGAATTCCTTGGTCCTGGCCACCATAGAGTCCGAGGACGGGCGCTTTCAGGTCCTTGACGACGTCAATCGGAAACTTCGGCGTGAGCGGCGTCGGCGGGCCGAGAAGGCGGCCGTACCAGGCCACCGCCGCCTTCAGGTTCGGTTGATGGGCAGCGTAGAGCCACGTGATACGTCCGCCCCAACAGAAGCCGGTGACCGCGAGGCGCGACGTGTCGCCGTCGTGGCGCCCGGCCCACGCGACCGCCGCATCGAGGTCGGACAGAGCTTGCGCGTCGGGCACGCGGGCAACGATGCCGCGAATCTCGTCGATGGCCGTCAGCTTCGAGACATCTCCTTGCCGCGCGTAGAGCTCCGGAGCGATGGCCAGGTAGCCGAGCTTGGCGAGACGGCGAGTGACATCCTTGATGTGTTCGTGCACTCCAAAGATCTCTTGCACGACGAGGACGACCGGGAGCTTGCTGCCGTTCTTCGGGGCGGCGCGATACCCAGGAATGGACCCATCGGCGGTAAGGATTTGGATGTCGCCCGCGACGAGGCCCTCGGAGTCGGTGACGATGACGGTGCTGTCGGCGATCGGCTGCGTGGCGGCGGCGAAGCCATTCTTGGTCCCGAAGCGCGTGCGGAGGTCCTTCTCCTCCTCGGGCGTAAGCGTCTCGATGATGCTCATGGGTGCTTCGGCAAGGGCGATAGCACGGGCCCGATGCACGTGTCTTATGAGTATTCGTGGTCATGCTGTTTGGCCGTGCATATCCACGTCCCATGAGCCGCCCTCAAGCTTGGCGCGACCATTTCTTGTTGGATCGGAGCTGCATCGCGCGGCTACTCCGTGGGTGTCGAACCGCCGGCTGGCGAGTCGACGTCTAACGACAGGACGCCATCATGACCAATCCCACCGACGAGCTAGAGATCCTTGGCCTCATCTCCACGCAATACGCGTCCGAGACGCACGCCGCGTCGGGCCCGGTGATCGACAAGTCGTACGTCGGCGCGCTTGCCCTGGCGCAGGAAGCCGGCGGCTTCGACCGCGTGCTGATCGGTTACAACAGCGCTTCTCCGGACGGCTTCCAGGTCGCCGCGTACGCCGCGTCGAAGACGACCCGGCTGAAGTTCCTCCTCGCGCACCGACCTGGCTTCGTGGCTCCGACCCTGGCTGCTCGCCAGCTGGCCACGCTCGACCATTTCAGCGATGGCCGCCTGGGAGTTCACATCATCACCGGAGGCTCGGACGCCGAGCAGCAGCGGGATGGCGATTTCCTCACGAAGGACGATCGGTACGCGCGGACGGATGAGTACATCGAGCTCTTGAAGAAGACATGGACGAGCGCGACGCCGTTCGACCATCGCGGCGCGTACTACCACGTCGTCGACAACTTCTCGGCTGTGAAGCCGCTCCAGCAGCCGCATATCCCGGTGTTCTTCGGCGGGTCGTCCGACGCGGCGATCCGCGTCGCCGGTCGACACGCGAATGTCTATGCCCTGTTCGGCGAAACCGTCGACGGGGTCCGCGAAACGCTCGACAAGGTGAGGGCAGCGGCCGCGGCCAACGGGCGAGCGGGCGCGATCCGTTTCAGCCTGTCGCTCCGGCCCATCCTCGGTCGTACGGAGGAAGACGCGTGGGCCCGCGCTCATCGGATCCTCGAAGAGGCCAAGGCGCTTCGGGAGCGGGGCGCGACGGGCGCCTTCCGTCGGGCGAGGGGAGAGTCGACGGGATCCCAGCGCCTCCTCGAAACGGCTCGGGGCGGCGCCGTGCGCGACAAGCGTCTCTGGACGGAGATCGCGCAGCTGACCGGCGCCCAGGGCAACTCGACCTCGCTCGTCGGGACGCCGGAGCAGGTGGTCGACGCCCTGCTCGACTACTACGACCTCGGGATTACCAAGTTCCTGTTCCGTGGCTTCGATCCGCTCGAGGATGCGATTGACTACGGGCGTAACCTTCTCGGGCCGCTTCGCGATGCGGTCGCGCGGCGCCGGGCCCAAGCCTCGGCAGCGGAGTAAAGACCATGGCGGCTCGCGATCAATTGAGACTCGGCGCCGTGCTCGGCGGCGTCGGCATGACTGCAACCGGCTGGCGTCACCCCGATCTCCCCGGGGACGCGAGCATCAACATTGACTGGTACAGAGCGGCGGCCCGCACGGCGGAAGCCGCGAAGTTCGACTTCGTCTTCATCGTCGATAGCCCGTACATCACGCCGGACTCCGCGCCCCACTTTTTGAACCGGCTGGAGCCGCTCACCCTTCTGTCGGCGATTGCCGGCTTCACGTCGCATATCGGGCTCGTGGCGACCTTGACGACCTCGTACAACGAGCCGTTCAACGTCGCTCGGGCGTTCGCCTCGCTCGACCTCATCAGCAATGGACGGGCGGGCTGGAATGTGGTCACTACGGGACTCGAGGGAGCCGCCGGCAACTACGGGCGCGACGAGCATTTCCCGCACGCCCTCCGTTACCGGCGAGCCGCCGAACACCTGGCGGTGGTGCGTGGCTTGTGGGACTCGTATGAAGATGACGCCTTTCCGCGTGACAAGGCGCGCGGAGTTTTTCTGGACAAGAGCAAGCAGCACAAGCTCGGCCACAAGGGCGAGTTCTTCTCCGTTGCCGGCCCGCTCAACATCTCGCGATCACGACAGGGCCAGCCGGTCATCTTTCAGGCCGGCGGATCGGACGACGGCCGTAGCTTTGCGGCTGCCAGCGCCGACGCCATCTTCACGCAAAGCGAGACCTTCGAGGAGGCTCAGGACTTCTACCGGGACATCAAGCGGCGCACGCGGGCGGCGGGCCGGAACGAAGACGATATCCTCGTGTTCCCGGGCATCGCGCCCCTCATCGCGGAGACCGACGAGCAGGCGCTCGCGATCCAGAAGGAGAGGGAGGCGGGGATCGACGTCGCCAAGGCGGTCGTGCAGCTCGGTCGGCCGTTCAACTATCACGACTTCTCGAAGTATCCGCTCGACGGCCCCTTCCCGGATCTGGGCGACCTGGGCGCAAACGGCTATCGCAGCGCGGCCGAACGAATCAAGCGAATCGCGCGCGACGAGCGCCTCACATTACGACAAGCGGCCCTGCGGTTCGCGCACCGCCGCTCGCCGTTCGTCGGCTCGCCACGCACGGTCGCAGACGAGATCGAGCGATGGTTCCGTGACGGAGCCTTCGACGGGTTCATCGCGGGCGCGGCCGAACCGACCGACCTCGAGGAGCTCATCGTCCATGTGCTGCCGATCCTGCGATCGCGCGGTCTCGTTCGGAGCGAGTACACGGCAGACACCCTGCGTGGCAACTTGGGTTTGCCATTTCCGCGCAACCGTCATGCCGCCCCGGTAGAAGCCCCGAGAGCAGTGGCGCAACCCAGAAGCGCCGAGGCCGGCGCCGTGGCGGAGCAGTGAAATCCATGCACACCCGGTTCGGTTCCATCGTCCTCCTATCCGCGCTCTTGGTCGCATGCGGCGGCTCGGAACCGTCTGCCGCGGTGCCGCAGCCGCCGCCGCCGCTCGAGGCGGGTGCGGCGCCGGAAGTCTCGCCGAGCGACGCTGGGATCGCACGCACGGAGCCCGCGCCGCCTTCGCCGGAGGAGAAAAAGAAGGCCGACGAACAGGCGAAGCTGGCGGACGCACGCGTCAAGTGGAAGCGGGCAAACGAAGCCGAGCTGGCGCGCTGGACCCCGGAGCTGCATGCCGCCGCGAAAGCGCTGGCGGCCAATCCCTATCCGACGTTCCACGCGGCGCTCCTCGCGGCGACGGCCGCAGAGCACCGGAAGCCCGGAAACGCGGATCGTGACAAGTACCGTCACCCCATCGAGACACTGGAGCTTTTCGGTCTCAAGCCAACCCAAACGGTTCTCGAGATCGATCCGGGCGACGGGTGGTACACGGAGCTTCTCGCCCCCGCGCTCTCAGCGAAGGGAAAGCTGATCGACACGATCGCAGCTCCGACCGGTGCGCATGGCGATCAGGCCGCGTTTGGTGCCGAGCGATTCCGCGCGTTCCTCGCGAAGGCGCCCGAGCTCTACGGAAAGGTCGAGACCGTCGTCGTCGACAACGCGGCCCCGAAGCTCGACCTGGATGGCAAGGTCGACGCGGTGCTTCTCCTGCGTGTCGTCCATGGGCTCGTGGGCGGCGAGGGGAACCTCGATACCTGGCTTGCCGAGATTCACAGGGCGCTCAAGCCCGGCGGGGTTTTGGGGATCGAAGACCACCGAGCCAAGCCCGACGCGAATCCGGTGGAGAGCGCAAAGCTCGGCTATCTGCCGGAGAAGTGGGTCATCGCCCGGGTGGAGGCGGCGGGCTTCAAACTGGTGGGACGGTCCGAGGTCAACGCCAACCCCAAGGATACGAAGGACTACTCGATTGGAGTCTGGGCCCTACCGCCCACTTTGCGGCTCGGCGATCAGGACCGCGACAAGTACTTGGCCATTGGCGAGAGCGACCGGATGACGCTCAAGTTCGTCCGGGCTCCTGACGCCGCAGCCGGTCCGAAGAGGTAAAAGCCAATCCCTCGTTCGCGTTTCGGGCGACAGTAGCCGCCCGAAACGCGCTACGGCATCGCCTACAGGTCACTCCAGAGTCGTTCGTCCGCGATGAGCACGCGTTCGAGCACGCGAGGATAGTCGCCGTAGTTGCGCACGGCGTAGTGCACGGCGGCGCGATTGTCCCAGAAGGCGACCGACCCGGGGCGCCAGGAAAACCGAACCTGGTTTTCCGGTCGAGCATACTGATCGGCGATGAGCTTCAGGAGCTCCTGTCCTTCAGCCAAATTCAGCCCGATGATGTGTGGTTTCTTGCCGAAGTCGACCCAAAGAATCTTTTGCCCCGTTTCGCGATGCGTCCGCACGATGGGGTGAGCGACGATCGGATAATCGTTGCCAGTCTTCAGGAGCTCTTCGCGGAAGTCGACGGTCGCAAAGAGGCCTTCCAACCGAGCCTTCACGTCGTCGGGCAGCCCAGTGTAGGCTAGCCCGGCGTCGACCCAGATGGTGTCGCCCCCGACCGGCGGTAGATCCACGGCGCGAAGGACCGCGCCCCAGCTCGGCACCAAGCGCCAGTTCGTGTCGCTGTGAAACCCCCTCCAGTACTCGTTCTTCTGGGCCGCCAGGCGATCGCTCAGCTCCTTCGTCACGGCAATGAGATGCAGACCCGGGGCGCCATTGATTGGCTTCGCGGCGGCATAAGGCGGCGTGTAGATGGGGCCGAACTGCTGCGCGAAAGCGATTTGCTGCTCTCGGTTGATATTCTGATTGCGGAAGAAGATGACCTTATAATTGAGTAGCGCGGTTTTTATTTGATCGCGGAGCTCCTTCGAGAGGGGCGAGGCGAGGTCGATCCCAGAAATCTCGGCGCCAATGGTCGGCTGAAGAGGCTGGATCGTCAATGAATCGAACCTCGGCTGCTCGAGTTGCGTGACTGCGCTCATGGCTTTCTCCTCGTGGGTGACAAGGTTCAGCCGAGACGGCTGAACCCTTGGTTGCGCAAGCATGGTCAGGCGCGCGCAGCCATACAATCCAGTAATTCAAATATTCGCGCGAACGAACCTCATATTCGTGCGGCTCAGACTCGGCGATGAGCGCCGCTCATCAATTCTGCAGTTCTCGAGTCAGACGCGCTCAGTCCTACGTGCTTGCTCGTGGCCGACGCCTCGCTGTCCTGGTAAAAAGACTGAAACGATGAGATCGAGCACGGACGGGAGCTCATCCCGCGGGCCCGCGAGGCAGCGGCGAAGCGCGCGGCGGCGCGCATCGCCTGACGCGTCTTGAGCAGCGCCCGGGGCGCGGCCGCCGCCAGGCCCGAGCGCGGCTCCCTAGGCCCGTCTGCGGGCGCTGTGGAGCGCGTCGAATGGTGGGCTGCGTTTGCCCATGCGGACTTCCGGCGGTTTCAGGGGGCGCGCCTCGTCTTCTCTCTCGGCGCTCAAATGCAGGGCGTCACCATCGGCTGGCAGGTCTACGCCATTACCGGCCGGCCCGTTGACCTCGCCTGGGTGGGACTCGCTCTCTTCCTTCCGGCCGCGTGTTTTTCGCTTGTCACCGGGCATGCCGCCGACCGCTTCGAGCGCCGCCGAATTCTCATGGCCTGTTACGGGGCGATGGCCGCGCTATCGATCGCGTTGTGGGCGCTCGCGCGAGCCGACCGGCCACACCTGGGGGCTATCTACGCAGTCTTAGCCGGCATCGGTCTCGCCCGCGCGTTTCACGGGCCGGCGAACCAGTCGATTCTGCCGACCTTGGTGCCCGCGCGCGACTTCGGCAATGCCATCGCGTGGGCGTCCTCGTCCTGGCAGGTCGCCACCATGGGGGGCCCCATGCTTGGCGGTCTGATGATTGCGGCCGCGGGCGGAGCCCAGGTCGTCTATCTCACGGCTGCGGGCTGTTCGGCAGGCGCCCTGATGCTCGTCGCCGGCCTCCGGAAGACGGCACGCCCGGGGGGTCGGGCGACCGCGTCGTTGCGGTCGGTCTTCGATGGCGTTCGCTATGTGCGGAAAAACCAGATTTTGCTCGGGGCGATCTCGCTCGACCTATTCGCCGTGTTGCTCGGCGGCGCGACGGCGCTCCTGCCTGCCTACGCGCGCGATATCCTAAAGCTCGGGCCCTGGGCGCTCGGAGCGTTGCGCAGCGCGCCGGCGGTCGGTGCGGCCGTCGCCGGCGTAGGCCTCGCGCTGCGGCCCATCGACCAGCACGCGGGGGCGAAGATGCTGGCGTCCGTCGGCCTGTTCGGGATCGCGACCGTCGTCTTTGCTCTCTCGCGCAACTTCGCTCTTTCGCTCGCGGCCCTCGCCGTCGCCGGCGCGGCAGACATGGTCAGTGTCGTCGTAAGGTCCGCGCTCGTACAGCTGGCGACACCCGACGAGATGCGCGGGCGCGTCAGCGCCGTCAACATGGTCTTCATCGGTGCAAGCAACGAGCTCGGTGAATTCGAGTCGGGATTGACGGCGCAGTGGTTCGGTGTCGTACCGGCCGCTGTTCTCGGAGGACTCGGAACGGTGCTCGTGGTCGCGCTGTGGGCCTGGCGCTTTCCGGCGCTCGGTAAGGTCAATCGCCTCGGTGATGTCTCCGCGGGCGAGCCTGACGAGACGCAGTCCGCCGCGTGAGAGTTGCCGGCGCAATATCCAATGGATCAGACGCGGAGCAAGCTCGTGAGATCGGTCGTGGAGGGGAGAGTCGCGATCCCGAACGCAGCCGTCAGCACGGCATCGACGCGCGCATCGGACAGCGGGGCCCCGACGAACGCATTGCAGTCGCGGAGCTTTTCGGCCGTTTGTTCGCGCGAAACGGGGTTTGCCGGATTCCCGAGGAGAGGCCCCGCCGTCCTCTCCTCGTGCGCTGCACCACCCTCGTACCGAAAGACAATCCGGTCCTCTCGGAGCGCTCCCTCGTGGGGCTGCAGCTTGACGCGTGCGAACAGCGCTTTCACGTCCTCCGGCACGTTCCCAGGTGCGTCGAAATCGGCGAGTGGCGTGCGGCCCGACCCGGTGCTGAGCGCCACGGCGAACGGGATATTGAACTGCGCGGCCACGACGTGCTCCGGCCAGGTCTGCGAGGCTCGCGCGAACGACTTGGCGTCTAGGTACACATCGATCCGCTCGATTGTTCGACCGGCGTGCACGATCCGAGCGCGCGCGCTGGCGTCGAGCCAGCCGTGGAGGTTGCGTCCGCAAGGGTACGGCTTGAGAGAGATGCGGTTCGAGAGAAGGCGCTCGCCGAGCGCGTTTGTCACACGCTCTCTCTCGTACTCGCCGCGCTGGTAGAGCGGGAAAAACCCGTCGACCCCTTCGAACACGCGCGCCGCGCCCGTGACGCCGGCCTTCGCGAGCTGTACGGCGAGGATAGCGTCGCGCGCGGCAAACCCTGGCTGGAGGCGCTTGGACAGAGCTCCGTCCGCGACGCACTGGCGGTTTCCGCTCGCCTGAGAATAGGCGATCCCGAACGCGTTCACGAACTGCGTCTGGTCCAGACCGAGCAGGCGGCCAACTGCGCCGACCGCTCCGAAGATGCCGAAGGCCGAGGTGCGATGCCAGCCGAAGTCGCGGGTCGGAGCGAGCGCAAGCCGTACCGCGATATCGAGGCCGACGGCCACGGCGGCGACGAAGACCTCGCCACGGACGCCGCCGAGCTCGTCTGCAACGGCCAGCGCCGCGCTGTGGACGAGCGCACCCGCGTGCATGCCGCCGCCTTCGTCGAGAGTGTCGTCATAGTCCAACGCGTGTCCTGCCGTCGCATTCAGCTGCGCCGCCACGATGGCCGGGTAGCGGTCGTGGCTCGCCACGCGCTGGGCTGCGCCGGACGTCGATTGGGCCGACAGGACCGCCGCGAGCTCACTCACGCCTTGGGCACGCGTCCCGCCGATGATCGCGGCGAGCCCGTCGACCAGATCCAGCGCGAGGTGCTCGCGAACGCTGGCGTCGACACGGTGGGCTGGGAAATGGGCTGCGTGCGCCGCGAGGGGTTGGGCCAAGTCGGTCATGTGCACCCTTCAACGCCCGGAGGCGTTGCCTGAGCGGCGGCGGCGGCGGAGCCACGCCATTCCGACCAGCGGCACCGCCAGGGCACCCGGCCAACCGCGGCCCCAACCGCCGCCGCCGACCGCCTGGCACGAGGGGCCGTAGCTGTCGTTGCCCGTCCCGCGGGGGAACGTCAGGACGGCCGAGGCCTCGACCTGCCCGGAGTCGACGGAGCCGTCAGCGGCGGCTGCCTTCGAGGCGTCGTCTGCCGAAGCATCGGCCGCCGCATCGGGCACGGCTTCCAAGGTGGAATCCTGTGCCGCGGCGTCCTCCGCGGCTGCCTCCACTTCCACGGCGACCTCGGCTTCGGACCCTGCGTCGGCGACCGGAGCCGCGTCGAGCGCCGAATCTCCCTCGTCCGACGAAGCCTCGGCCGCCGCATCCGGCACGGCTGCCAAGGTGGAATCGCCCTCCGCGGCTGCCTCCACATCCACGGAGACCTCCGCTTCGGACCCCGCGTCGGCGACCGGAGCCGCGTCGAGCGCGGAATCCCCCGCGGCGTCCACGTCGCCGGCGTCGTCTGCGTGAGCCGGCCGCGCACCCCCGACGAGCGCCATCGCGACCAGTGCGCCGGCCATCCAGCGCGCGAGGGGGATCCATGCAGCGCCCCATACAATCGGGCTATTCCATTTCCGATGAAACCGCGTCATGAGAATGAAGCTCCTGGGTCTCAAAAGTGAGCTTCCGCTCTTGCGTAGTAGAAGCCGCCAGTGAATCCAAATGGTGAAAATGCGCCGTAGCGTCCGGACCCGTCCGTCGGCACGATGAACCCCTTCGCGTCAGGATAGACGTTGAAGAGGTTGTAGGCACCGGCCGCGATCGTGACGTTGTCGGTCAATTCGTACGCCAGGTCGAGGTCGGTAATCGCCTTGGCGCCGAACGTCACGTCGAAGCCGGCCGTGGTGCTGGCCTCGACGTACGAGTCATAGCGAGAAACCCGCAGGTTGCTGTGAACCCGACCGATCTTCCAGTCGAGGTCGAGGACGAGTTTGTCCTTCGGGACGCCTTGAACGAGGTCGATCTGCCCCTGCCGTCCGAACGGAACGACACCAAGAGCAGCCAGCTGAGGAGGCGTGGCGATTACATGGGTGATTTGGCTCGACGCATACGCGAGCGCCGCGTTTGGTTTGAAGGTCCCGAAGTGCTCCGTTCGAATGGTCGCCTCGGCGACGATGTCGGCGCCCCACGTCTCGGTGTTGATCGCGTTCGTGAAGTACTGAGCGCTGTTGACGCCGAGGACGTTGTAGTTGGCGAGCAGCGCGGCAATCGCTGCTCCCCCGTTGTTGGAGGTTCCGATGGGGTCCGTCTTGACGATGCGGTCGTCGATCTGAATTCGATACCCGTCCACCGTGAAGCGGAGGACATGCGACGGTTCGTAGGTGATGCCCGCCGTGGCATCGAGCGACTTCTCCGGCTTGAGAGGTCTAGCGCCGAGCGCGATGGCGGCTGGGCTGCCAACGGGCAGGAACTTGGCCGTAATGGGGACGTCGACGTTCTTGATGATGCTCGCCGTGTACTGCGTCGTCGAGAACCCCTCCTCCGCCAGCGAGGGAGCGCGAAACCCGTTGTTGATGCCGCCGCGAATCGCAAGCCCTGGGAGCAGCTCATAGCGGGTCGAGACTTTGCCTGCGACCGTATTTCCGGCGCTGTCCGTGTAGTGCTCGGCACGACCCGCCAGCCCCACCTCCCACGCCTTCGTGATTTTGGTATCGAGATCGACGTACCCCGCGATGTTGTTTCGGTTGAGACTGGTCGCATCGAACGGGGTAGTGCCTGAGAACGACGCGAGACCCGGGGAGGGCGCCAAGCCCCCGAATCCGCCCACGCCTTTGGGCAGAGGTACCTGGTTGAACGGATTCGGGCACGTCGCGGCCGTGCCTCCGCAGGGCAGAATGGGAATGATGTACCCGCCGTTGGAATAGCTGTCCGGCTCTCCCGCCTGGTTCTGAAACTGCTCCCAGCGATGCTCGACGCCGTAGGACACCTGAATCGGCTCGGCCAATCCGCTTTTGATTGGCTTGCTGATGTCGAGGTTTTCGACCAAGAGATCCTGGATCTGTCGGCCCATGAAGAACGTGGTGGGGCTGTTGGGGCCGAGCGATGGGTTGAGCGTGTTTTCGGCGCCAAGCTTCGCGTTGTCCCGCCCGTAGCTCGCGCTGAGGTCCCACTTCCAGGCATCGAGATCACCCTTCAGGCCGGCGGTCGCCTGACCGTCGAACTCCCAAATACGGCGGTACGCCTGGAATCCGTCCGGATAGATCTGGGGAAGCGAATAAATGTAGTTGGCCGGGAAGGCGCCGCGAGCGTCTTTGATGTCGCGGTACGAGAACGTCGAAAAGCTATAGAAGCGGAGCTGGTCTCGGAGCGGGATCTCCGTATTGTACGGCGAGTTGATGATGATATCGCGGTTCGAGCGACCGTAGCCCCCGGCGAAGACGCGGCCTTGCGCTTGCGGCTCGCGCACGTTGGGAACACCCTGAAGGATCCCCTGGTTTGTTTATCGCATAGTACAAGTTAGTCTTTTAATGGCGAAGCGCCTCGGTTAAACGGCGTGCGCATGAACAAGCGCGCTCCCAAGCAGCAATCCGAGTCGGCGCGGATCATTGCGCCCGAAGACGTCCGCAAGATGGTGTCAGACCTATTTGCCCAGGACATGCACGCTCTTCGCGTTCTGTCGTTGGCCAACGGAGTGATCGGAGCGGTGTACGCCGTAGCGCTGTCGATCCACGCCATCGGACAGGGTTTGGCCATGGCGACAGGGGTAACAGCCAAGGCGGCGATCAAACAGGTCGACCGGCTTCTGAGCAACAGCAAGCTGGTGCTGTGGGAGGTCTTCGAGCCGTGGGTTCGGTTCGTCGTCGGCGAGCGAACGGAGATCGTCTGCGCGCTCGACTGGACCGAGTTCGACAACGACGACCACGCTACGATTGCGTTGCACGTCATCACGTCGCATGGGCGAGCCACGCCGCTGATGTGGAAGACGCATCCGAAGTCGTCGCTCGCCAAGCGACGCAACCTGTATGAGGACGAGTTGCTCAAGCGATTCCGCGAGATCCTCCCCCGCGAGGTGCGCGCCATCATCCTGGCCGACCGAGGATTCGGCGACCAAGCTCTCTACCAATCCCTCGCCGGAGCCCATCTCGACTTTGTTATCCGTTTCCGCGGCAACATCCTCGTCGAAAGCTCCGATGGGGAGAGTCGGACAGGCGCGGAGTGGGTGCCCTCGAACGGCCAAGCCCGCAAGCTCGAGGACGCTCGAGTCACCTCCGACAAGACACCCGTTGGCGCAGTCGTCTGCACCAAGGCTAGAGGAATGAAAGATGCGTGGTGTTTGGCTACGTCGCTGCGGGACCGAACGGGCACCGAGATCGTCACCCTTTACGGACATCGCTTCTCCATTGAGGAGAACTTCCGGGACACCAAAGACTTGCGCTTCGGCATGGGCCTCTCGGCCACCCACATCGGTCGCTGCGATCGACGCGACCGCCTGCTGCTCATCGCGGCTCTGGCCCAAGCGCTGCTCACCCTCCTTGGCGCTGCCGCCGAAGACTGCGGCCTCGACCGCACCATGAAGGCCAACACCGTCAAACGACGAACCCACTCCCTCTTTCGCCAAGGGTGCTTCTGGTACGCATCCATCCCC
>Ga0265325_10002142_pt1 | contig 13472 bp, 6 predicted proteins | sample 41420metaG_FD_202090 | JGI IMG/M metagenome (GOLD analysis project Ga0265325, IMG submission 202090) | Rhizosphere microbial communities from Carex aquatilis grown in University of Washington, Seatle, WA, United States - 4-14-20 metaG | ecosystem: Host-associated > Plants > Roots > Rhizosphere >...
CGATAATGGTCCGGGGCTTTGGGCCCGCCTCAACGGTGTCCGACATCGGAACTCGATATCGCGCAGCTATTCGACGTCAAATCGCTACGCCACAATCGCGTCGCCGTACACCCCGATTCCGCTGTGTGCTGCCGGAATTTCGTCGAGGCCATCGCAGTGCCTCGGCGGCTGGCGCTGCGCGCCGCCTAGTCCTTGTCCTTCGTGGGGCCAGACTTGCTCGAAGCGCGATGGCTCCAAAGCGCGCCAATACGGCGGCGGAACGCTTTCGGCTTCTCCGCGAATAGCCGCCCGGTGAGTCGCTCGGCTGTCTTTAGATGGGAGCCGCGGCGCGTGGCGATTGCAGGCGTGAGCCGTGAACGCCAAGGCGCCAAGGCTTGATGCGGCGCGGTCAGCCGCTCGAGCACGGCGAGATCCTGGCAGGCGCCGAGACGGTCGCGCAGGCGTTGCGCTTCTTCGGCCCAGACTTGCCCGAGACGCGGCCACAGATGCTCGACCAATTCCATCTGATGGCGATGCTCGACCACGCGACGGCGTAACGTATGCAGCTGCTCGGCATCAGCCTCGGTCCAATTTTCAGGGATGAGCTGACGCGTGCGCCGGTATGTCGCAGTCAAACCGTCGGCAACGGTACCGAAATCGATTTCGTTGAGTGGCCAGCGCTCCAGCGACAACGTGGCGTAGTCGAGATAGCTGTTGAGCCGCTCGAGCATGGCCGGCGTCACTGATTTTAGCTCGGCCGCATCCCTCATCGTCGCCAGGCGGTCGCGGACCGTCTTCACCGATGTCGCCGAGAGTGTAGGCTCGGTCTTGCGCAGATCATGCAACGCGTCGAGAGCAGACTGGGCATCGCGTGCGCCGGCGAGCGAACGCATCAGATCGCGCGCCTCGCTGCGCATCTGGTCCGCCGGTTCGCCGAGCGGGCGCGTCAAAAGGCGCAGCAGGGCGCGCCAGCGCTTGAGTGCCTTTCGCACCTCGTGAACGGCTTCGGCTTGCGTAAGTTCGGAATCTGCGAGGCCGCGACGAGCATCGCCAATGATTACGCGCGCGATAGTGACCAGCGCATCGCCAAATAGGCCTGGTGCCCCGCCAGGTTCCACAGTCATTTCGCGCTTTTGACGCACTTTTGTGACGGCCCCATGAAAAGATGTCGATTGCGCTCTTCCCATAGGCATGAACCGTTGCTAGATAGCGGTCGCGCGGGGTGATCCCGCGCTTCGCATTTTGAGACTTTGCGGTCCCGGCAATCGGACGGCTTCGGCCGAGATTGGGACGCAGACCGTTTATCGCGGGGTGGAGCAGCCCGGTAGCTCGTCAGGCTCATAACCTGAAGGTCGTAGGTTCAAATCCTACCCCCGCAACCAGCTTGAACGCACGACCTGGTCCGGGCTCTGGGAGAGAGCCGGGACCAGGTCGCCGCCACGTGGCAGTTATTCACCATAACCACACCTTTCGTTCCGGCGCTCGGACCGCTTTTTCTGCGCGCTGTTTTCCACACATGAATGTCTAATGGCGTTTTTTAGGCGTAAAACGTCCAGCGAACGACGTGCGATTTGGGCTTCCGCCATCGCGTTGACCATTGTCGTTTGTAGGTGTTTGGAACCGCCAGATGAACATTATTATGCCGTCAATTAAGGGTTGGCTTTTTCTAGAACCCTCGATTAGTTGGTTGTTTGCGCGGTCCTTTTCAGCCTAAGATACGATAAAACAACAAGATCATTGATTTGGGCTGGACGCGCCTTGGTGGGGCAAACGGCGGGGCAATAGTGGGGCGTCTGGTGCAATGACGGCGTTTGTCCATCAGCTACGTGACGACATTGCTGTCGTCGGGTGGTCCTGTCGCCTTCCGGGCGCAAATTCCATTGACGAATTGTGGTCCCTGATGCTCGAGGGCCGCTGCGCCATAACCCGCGTTCCCGAGGATCGCTTTTCGCTCGATCGGTACGGCCATCCGCGCAAACAGGAGCGTGGCAAGAGTTACACTTGGGCCGCCGGTATCGTCGAGGATATCTGGGGGTTTGATCCGGCCGTATTCGGCATCTCGCCGCGTGAAGCAACGCAGATCGACCCGCAACAGCGAATTTTGCTGCAACTGACATGGGAAGCGCTTGAAGACGCCGGCATTCGCCCGTCGTCGATCGCCAATTCCGATGTGGGTGTGTTCGTCGGTGCTTCGCAGGCCGATTACGGTCACGCGTTTTTTGGTGACCCAGCAGTTGCAGACGCGCACTTCTCGACCGGGACCGCGATCTCAATTCTCGCGAACCGCATCTCCTACATTTACGGCCTGCACGGGCCGAGCCTCACGATCGACACGGCGTGCTCTTCGTCTCTCGTCGCTCTGCATCAGGCCGTCGAGGCATTGCGCTCCGGCCGCATCGATACCGCAATTGTCGGAGGCACCAATTTACTTGCCGGGCCGTCGTCCTTCGTCGCCTTCTCGCAGGCCAATATGCTGTCGCAGAAAGGGCTGTGCCAGGCTTTCGCTGCCGGCGCCGACGGTTTCGTGCGGGCTGAAGGCGCGGTCATCATGGTGCTGCGCAAGGCTGCTCATGCCTACGCCCAGAAAAATCCAATTCACGGGCTGGTCCTCGCGAGCGACGTCAATTCGGACGGACGGACCAACGGCATTTCGATGCCGAGCATGGATGCACAAGAGGCGCTATTGCGCCGCGTTTATGCCCGCAACGACATCGATTTTGATCGTCTCGCCTTCGTCGAGGCGCACGGCACCGGCACGGCGGTCGGCGATCCAATCGAGGCGACGGCGCTTGGCCGCAGCATCGGCCATCATCGCACGACATCGCTGCCGATCGGCTCGATCAAGACCAATATTGGGCATCTTGAGCCCGCCTCGGGCCTCGCCGGCGTACTCAAGGCAATCCTCTCGCTCAACCATGGAATTCTGCCGCCGTCGCTGCATTTTGACGAGCCCAACCCGAACATCGATTTTGAGGCTCTCAACCTCAATGTCTGCACGCAGCCGCTGCTGTTGCCGAATTCGACCGATCAGATCGCCGGCATCAATTCGTTTGGCTTCGGCGGCACCAATGCGCATACGGTCGTGGCAGCCGGACGCAAGCCACCGGAGCCGCTCAGCGACGCCTCCAGGAGCGAGCCTGGCCTGTTCGCCTTGTCGGCCAATAGCAGTGCCTCGCTTGTCGAGCTCGCACGGCAATATTCCGAGCGGGTAACTCAGCTTTCCGACCAGGAAACCGCGACGCTCGGCAGCGCGGTCATGCACCGGCGGGAACGTCAATCGAACCGGCTCGTTGTTTCGAGTTCGCGCAATGAAGAGGTCGTCCGCGCTCTCAACGCATTCATCTCAGGCGTCGAAGATCCAAAGCTGACCGCTGGCACCGCGGTCGGCGACGAAATGCCCGTTGCCTTTGTCTATTCCGGCAATGGCAGCCAATGGGTTGGCATGGGGATTACCGCCTATCGCAACAACGCGCATTTTCGCGCGCGGTTCGATCAGGTCGACGGCTATTTCAAGCAGATCGGCGGCTGGTCGCTCAAGGACGCGATGTTCAGCGAGACGCTGCTCGAGCGGCTATCATTGACCAGCATCGCGCAACCACTGATCTTTGGCATCCAGGCTGCGGCGACCGCTGCGTTGCGTGCCGCCGGCCTGCGCCCGGCCGCTGTACTCGGCCATAGCGTCGGTGAAGTGGCGGCTGCGGAAGCGGCTGGAATTCTCGACCTTCGCACGGCCGTCAAGGTCATTTACTATCGCAGCACACACCAGGAGATGACCCAAGGCGCGGGCCGCATGGCCGCGGTATTCTCTGCCGCCGAAGCGCTCGAATCGATCGTCGAAGATATCGAGGGTCTCAGCATCGCGGCGATCAACAGTCCGCGCACGGTGACCGTCGCGGGCTCGGGCGAGGCGTTAGCGACATTCAAGCGCGTTGCGGTCGAGCGGGGCATCGCCTTCCTCGACCTCGATCTCGATTATCCGTTCCACACTAAATTCATGGCGCCGATCGAGAAAAAGCTGCGTGAGGATCTTCGCGACATCGCCCCGCGCGACGCCGACGTGCCGTTTGTGTCGACCGTTACCGGTGCCGTTGTTCCGGGGTCGCGACTCGACGGCAATTACTGGTGGCGCAATGTGCGCGAGCCGGTGCTGTTCAGTTCCGCGGTGCGTGCAGCGGCCGAGCTTGGCGTTCGTTATTTCGTTGAAATCGGTGCTCGCCCGACATTGCAAAAGCATATCGCCGATAGTTTGCGAGGCGAAGTCAATGGTTTTGCGACACTAGCGATCCTCGACCGTTCGGATGAAAATGTCGACCCATTCGAAAAAGCCCGCGCCAAGGCAATCGTGAATGGCGCGCGCATCGATGCCGACAAGATCTTCGGACCGGATCCAGGTCCGGGCATCCAGCTGCCGCGCTATCCGTGGCAACAAAGCCATTATCGCTTCAAGCCTACCGTCGAGGCGATCGGGCACGATGCCGAGCCGCATCCATTTGCCGGCGCGCGTTACACGCCCGATGCACTGGTCTGGCGCTCGAATATCGACACGTCGCTTTATCCGCAACTCGCCGATCATAAAGTGGGCGGCCAAGCGATCTTGCCGGGCACTGCGTTTTTGGAGATCGCGCTCGCCGTCGCGCGGCAATGGATTCGCGCGGAAAGCATCATCATCTCCGAACTCGAGATTCTGGCGCCGCTCGATATTACCAATGGCGAAACGCGCGAAGTCATGACGCGCATCTCGGCGGGCTCCGGCACTTTCGAAATCTTTAGTCGGGCGAGATTATCGCAGGCAGGCTGGCTGCTGCATTGCCGCGGGAAGATCCAAAATGGCAATTCGGCCCATACGCCGTTCGCGCCAGACGTACCGGCGACCGGCCGTATCCTCGAAAAGTCCGAAATTTATGACCTCGCGCGCGGCAGCGGTTTGCATTATGGGCCGGCATTCCAGCTCGCGCAGCGCGTCATCATCCACAACGACAGCCTCATCAGCGTTCAACTCACCCCGGCCAACAACGAATCGGAATTCTTGCTCGATCCGATGCGGGTCGATTGCTGTGGGCATGGCTTGTTCGCCTTGTTGCCTGAGCTTCGCGCCATGGAGCGTGGAGTTACCTATATTCCGGTGCGGCTCGGCGAAAGTACGTTGTTGCGGCCGCATCTCATTCCCGAGCGCGCGGTCATCGAGATCGTCAGTAAGTCGGAGCGCTCGGTCGTCACCAATTGCTATATCTACACCGCCAAAAACGAACTTATCGCAGTACTGCGCGAGGTGCGTGGGCAGGCGGTCTCGACCCGGCGTACCGGTGTGCTCGACAACGTTTCGTTCGTCGAATTGCCGCGCCTGATTGACGGCACGATCTCCGGGCAGGCCGGCGTTGCTGGCGTTGCCGGTGACTTGGTTACGGCGGCACGAACACTCGGCCTAGCGCAGGACGGCAATGCCGCCTCGAGCGATGCGGATATTCTGATCGAAGGCTGGGCGACGGCGGCCGCATATGAGATCGCATCGGGCCTCGCCGATCGTGGCGTGGTCGATGTCGATGGGTTGATTGCGGCGGAGCGTCTGCCTGAACACTTGCGGCTTTGGCTGCTTAATATCTTGAGCAGCCTAGAGGCGGCCGATCTGGCCAAGAGAGAGTTGACGACGTGGCGTTTGGTTGAGGATTCCTCGCTGCCTAGCTCCACTTCCGTGGTGAAAGCGCTTGCAACCGAGCAACAGTCGCATGCCAGCGCACTGCTGCTGGCGGCGGCGTTGTCCGGATTTGCCAAGCAGGTCGCCAAAAATGGCGCGGTGAGCGCCTCCTCCGATCCGATTATCTCGCGCTCCGCCCTCGATTTCTACAACAGCACTTCGATCGCGCTGCGCGAGAGGAGCAGCACACTCTACCGGCTGCTGCTGGAGAGCAAGCGCTTTTGGCCGAAGAATCGGGCCCTGCGCGTTCTTCAGATCGGCTTCGCACCGCTGGCGCAATTGCTGCTTTCGCCGGACCATAGTGGCGTCATTCTTTTGACGGTGTACGAACCAGACCGACGCCGGTTCGAAAGTGCCGAGCTCGCGCTATCCAAGAACAAGGACATTCGATTGGTCGATGCCGATCATGTCAAAGATCTCGGCCAGTTCGATGTCGTCGTTTCGGCTGGCGGATTGCACCGTCTGCCGGCGGGTCAAAGCTTGGCGGACATCAATCGCCTGCTCGCCACGGACGGCGTGCTGGCTGCGATCGAGCCACGCAGTTCGCTGTTCAGGGACTTGGTGTTCGGTCTCGACCCGGCCTGGTTTTCCGTCGGGCCGCCGGACCATCCGGTTTCGCCGTTGCGTCCCGTGGGCCATTGGCCGGCCGTGCTTGAGGAAGCCGGATTCCGTAATTCGGCCGCCATCAGTCTGAACTGCGGTTCCGGCGTTGCGTGCCTGATCGCCGCCGATGCGCAGGCGCGCACAATTACCGAACAGGCGGCCGCGATTGTCCCTCCACTCATTGCGCCTGCCAAAGCAAAGACCGCTCTGCTGGTCGCGCCGACCCAAGTCCCAGCGCTAGCGGTTAAATTACAGGAAGCCTTGGCGGCGAACGGCGTGGTCGCCTCGATCATTACGGGTTCTGCGGAATTTCCTGACGCCAGTCCCGACGTGGTGGTTCTGGTGCCGGACAGCGCTGCCGATCCGGCCGATCCGGTGGCGGTGCTTACCCGCCGCTGCCTCGAAATCAAAGCCTGCGCCGAAAAGATCGGCACGGCTTCCGCCACCCTGTGGCTCGTGTTCTCCGGGGCGCTGACCGCCGAATCCTCGCTCGTTCGGCCGGTCGAAAGCGGTGCTTGGGCATTTTCCCGCACGCTCGCCAATGAATTTCCAAAGCTCGACGTCCGCCGCATCGATCTTGCCACCGATCTCTCGGTCGAGGCCGCCGCCAAGGAAATCCAGCGAATTATGGCGTCGGGCACCGGCGAGACCGAATTGCAGGTCGGCCGGCGCGCCATTCGCGCGGTGCGCGTAACCGGTCTGCGTCAGGCGCTCGATTCCAAACCAGCGCCGCAGCAAGCGGCGGCGGTGCTGCGGCGGCGTTCGCCTTCGGGTCAGCGTCTGTCCTGGCAGCCGATGGAGCGCAAGCGGCCGAGCGCCGACGAGATCGAAATCGAGGTCGAGGCGGCAGGTCTCAATTTCCGCGATCTGATGTGGAGTCTCTCGCTGCTGCCGGAAGACATGCTGGAAAATGGCTTCAGCGGCGCCACGCTCGGACTCGAATGCGCCGGTCGCGTCGTGCGCGTCGGATCGGCGGTCCGCAATCTCAAGGTTGATGACCGCATTCTGGCGTTCGCGGGCTCCGCCTTTGCGACGCACGTCACAATAAAGGGAAGCCAGGCGGTGAAGTTGCCGCCAAACCTGTCTTGCGAAGCGGCGGCGACGATCCCGGTGGCGTTCTTTACCGCGTATTATTCGTTGATTACGCAGGCCCGGCTATCGCGGCGTGAATGGGTTCTGATCCATGGCGGCGCCGGCGCGGTCGGCATGGCAGCCGTCCAGATCGCCCAGTCGCGTGGTGCTCGCATCATCATATCGGCTGGCTCGCCAGCCAAGCGAAACCTCATGCGCGCGCTTGGAGTCGATCATGTTCTCGACTCGCGATCGACGACCTTCGTCGATGACGTGCGCAAGATCACCGACGGTGGCGTCGATGTGGTGCTAAACAGCCTCGCCGGCGAAGCAATGGAGCGATCGATCTCGTGTCTGCGGCCGTTCGGCCGTTTCATCGAACTGGGCAAGCGGGACTACGTCACCAACACTCACATCGGGTTGCGGCCATTCCGCCGCAATCTGAGCTATTTCGGCGTCGACGTCGATCAGGTGATCGGCGCACGCCGGGTCTTCGGCGAGCGTACCTTCGCCAAGATCATGAAGCAGTTCGAGAATGGGACGTTCGTCCCGCTGCCCTACAGCGTGTTCGACGCAGCCGGCGTTTCCGACGCGTTCCATCTGATGCAGCAGTCGAGCCATGTCGGCAAGATCGTGGTGCGCCCGCAAGATGCCCGCGCCGCGAGTTTCGTTACCAAGCCGTTCGAGGTTAAGGCGGAGGCCACACACATCATCACCGGCGCATTCGGCGGCTTCGGATTGGAAACCGCGAAGTGGTTGGTTGAGAAGGGCGCGCGCTATCTCGTTATGATCGGTCGACATGGTGCAGCCTCGCCTGAGGCACAGGAGGCGGTCGAGAATTTTTCCGCACGTGGCGTCACCGTGATCGCGGAACCCTGCGACGTCACCGATCGGGCCGCGCTCGGGCAATTATTCGAAACGCTGCGTACGACGATGCCGCCGATCGCGGGCATCATGCACGCTGCGATGGTGCTTGACGATGCGATCCTTGCCAATCTCGACGAGGAGCGCTTCCACCGCGTGCTGGCGCCGAAAGTGTCAGGTGCCGAGAACCTCGATCATTTCGTGCGCGGCATGAGCCTCGACTATTTCGTGATGTTCTCCTCGGTAACGACGCTGATCGGCAATCCGGGACAGGCCAACTACGTCGCGGCCAACGCCTATATGGAAGGCCTCGCCCGCCGCCGCCGCCAGCGCGGCCTTGCGGCCCTCGCCATCGGCTGGGGTCCGATCAGCGACGTTGGCGTGGTTGCCCGCAATGCACGGCTGCAAAGTGGCTTGCAGAAGCTGACCGGCATGAGTGGCATGCCGGCCCGTGAAGCGCTCGAATTAATGGTGCAGGCAATCGAGCAATCGGCCGGCACGATCGAAAGCGCAGTCATCACGATTTCGCCAAATGACGGCAACTTCGGCGGCGATCGCCTGGTGACGCTGCGATCACCGACCTATGCAAGCTTCGTCAGTCGCGGTCAAAAGCTCGGCGAGAGCGATGCCGAGAATATCGATCTACAGGCGCTCGCCGCGAGCGCCGGCATCGAGGCGGCGCGTCGCAAGGTGGCAGATGTCATCAGTATGCAACTTTCGCACGTCCTCCACATCCGCGAGGAAGACATCAGCCAAGTGCGCCCGCTCGGCGAAATCGGCCTTGACTCGCTAATGGCGGTCGAACTCGTGATGAATCTCGAAGAATGCTTCGGCATTCAAATTCCGCTCGGCGGCTCTTCGGGCAGCAAGACGATCGGCGAGATCGCCGATGAGGTCATTGCCCATATCGGGCTGGATAGCGACCGCGAGGATGTCAAGGCTGCCACGGTCGGCGAGCAACATGTCGTCGCGCTTGACGCCGGCCAGCGTGAGGTTCTTAAAGACATCATGACCGACGAAGCGCGCGCTCCGAAAAGGCTGTTGTCTTGACCAAAGAAACTGCGTTGACCGGCAGGGCGCGGGAACACTTGTTTTCGCGGGTGGCCTCGATGCGCAACATCGAGAATGCCGCGCCCCGCGTCGAGGCGACCGACGCCAAGGGGCCGCAAAGCCGGTTCACGGACTTTACGACCTTGCCCGGCTACGACGAGTTGCGGCTACAGCGCACTGTTGCGGAGAAAATGGGGCTCGAAAACCCTTTTTTTCGCTCGCACGATGCCCGTATCGGCGCGCGCACCCAGATGGACGGGCGCACGCTGATCAATTTCTCCGGCTACGATTACCTCGGCCTGAACGCCCATCCTGAAGTGGCGGCGGCGGCGAAAAGCGCGATCGATCGGTACGGGATTTCCGCTTCGGCGAGTCGCGTCGTCGCCGGCGAGCGTCCGGTGCATCGCGACCTTGAGCGCGCACTTGCGACCCATTATGGCTGCGAAGAGTCGGTGGTGTTCGTCAGTGGCTACTCGACCAATGTCAGCGTGATCGGGCAGCTCGTCAGCGCCAAGGACCTCGTGATCTACGACGCCGCCATCCACAATAGTGTTGTCGTCGGCAGCGTGCTTTCGGGCGCGCCGCGCCGCAGTTTCCTGCACAACGATCTCGACAACCTCGAGCGAATTCTGGGCAGTGTCCGTAACAAGTTCGAGCGTGTCCTGATCGTGGTCGAAGGCATTTACAGCATGGACGGGGATTTTCCCGACCTGCCGCGCCTGATCGAACTCAAGAAGCGCTACAATGCCTGGCTCATGGTCGACGAAGCCCATGCGCTCGGCGTGCTCGGCCGCCGCGGTTACGGGCTGTTCGAGCATTTTGGCACCGATCCGCGCGATGTCGACATCTGGATGGGAACGCTGTCGAAGACATTGGCCGGCTGCGGCGGCTATATCGCCGGTTCGGCGACCTTGGTCGATTATCTGCGCTGCATGGCGGGCGGGTTTGTCTACAGCGTCGGCATGCCGCCGCCGATCGCGGCGAGCGTCCTCAAGGCGCTCGAAATCATGCATCGCGAGCCGGAGCGTGTCACCGCTCTGCAAAAGAACGGCGCCTATTTCCTCAATTATGCCAAGTCGAAAAATCTAGATACCGGTTCGGGAGGCGGCACCGCGGTGACGCCGATTGTCGTCGGCGATTCGATCGCGGCGGTGATTCTCTCGCAAGAACTCAATCATCGCGGCATCAACGTCCAGCCGGTGATCTACCCAGCGGTGCCGCCAAAATCGGCGCGCCTGCGCTTCTTCATCACCACTGCGCACAGTCGGCAGGACATAGAAATCGCCGTCGATACGATGGTGGAAGAAATTGCGAAACTGCCCGAGCGCGTCCAGGCAATGAAGACGCTCGTCTAGGCGCCAGCCGCGTCGCGTTGCGATCGATCTCACGGCCCACTGACCGGAAATCCGGACTGATGCCGCGCACCGTCGTTATCACTGGTGCATCGAGTGGGCTCGGCGAAGCGCTGGCCCTGCGCTATGCCCGGGGCGGCGCCCGGCTTGGCCTGATCGGCCGCAACGGCTCTCGGCTAGATGACGTGGCCGCTCGGGCTCGCGCCGCCGGCGCCAGCCAGATCGAAGTCGCCACAATTGACGTTCGCGCGAAGGTTGAGCTTGCGGCTTGGATCGAGGCTTTTGATCGATATGCCCCAATCGACCTGATGATCGCCAACGCCGGTGTCGTCGGAGGCACAACCATGGCGGGCATGGTGGAAAGCGTCGAGGATAGCCAGGCGATTTTCTCGGTCAATGTGCTCGGAGCGTTGAACACGATCCACGCCGTTCTGCCCCATATGATGGGTCGCCAATCCGGCCAGATCGCAGTGATGAGCTCGCTTGCCGGCTTCATCCGCATTCCCGATCTACCGAGCTACAGCGCGAGCAAAGCCGCCATCATGAGCTATGCGCTCAGCCTGCGCGACGCATTGCGGGCGCATGGCGTGCGCGTCAATGTCGTCTGCCCGGGCTATGTCGACACGCCGATGGCGCGGCAGTTACGCGGGACCAAAGCCTTCATGGTGACGCCATCAACGGCGGCTCAGGCGATCGAGCGCGGCTTGGCGCGCGACAAGCGGCTTATCGCGTTTCCATTTCTGCTGGCGTCGATCACGCGCACCGCAACAATACTGCCGGCGGCGTTGGTGCGTCCTTTCGCGCCTAAATTCCGGGTCAGCACGCGCGAAGCTGACTGAGCATGTCAGATTGCCCGGGCGCGCAAAATGTCCGCTGCGAACGTCGATAAATCGCCGCCCTCGAACAAATAACCAACGATGCCGGCGGCTTTTGCCGCTTCGAGGTCGGACGGCCTGTTGCCGATGAGAACGCTTCTCGCCGCGTCGACCGGCCAGGTGCGCATCAGGTCGAGGATCATGCCGGGCGCGGGCTTGCGCCAATCGGAAACCCTGCGATAGGCGGCCACTGCCGCTTCCGGATGAAACGGACAATAACGGATGTCGTCGATGCGCGCGCCCTGGGCTGCGAGCTCGGCCGCCATCCATGTGTTGAGCTGCGCGACGTCCTCTTCGCTGAACAGGCCGCGCGCCACTCCGGACTGGTTTGACACCACAAAAACGAGATAGCCTGCCGCATTGAAGTGATGGATCGCGGCCGCAGCGCCCGTGATCCAGTGAAAGCGTTCGCGTGTGCCGACATACCCGTCATCGCGATTGATGACGCCGTCGCGGTCGAGGAACACCGCGGGTCTAGGCTGCGCGGTCATGGCGTGTTCGTTGGCCACAGCCGGTTGGCTTCGGCGATGGCGCTGAAGACATGATAAAATGCCGTTGCCGGCATTTGCGCGGTCAAAGCACGCCCGGACTGGTCGAAGCGATCGGTCCAGCCGCCGGGGCAGGGACGATCGAGATAATGTGTGGCGAGGGCGCACAGAATGGCGGCGGCGTTCTGGTCGGCGTCCGCAACGCCGAGTTCGGCTTCCGCCGTCCAGGCTTTGGCTAATTCAGCTTGCGGCCAGATGCGCCGCGAAGGGCGCAAGACCGCCCCGTTGCGGTCAGCCTCGTCGATCAGGAAGCCGTTCTGTGGATCGCACCAGCGCCGCGCCGTCTGCAACAGCATGGTTGGCAAGGGGCCAGCCGCCGCACCGCGCAAGCGGTCATATTTGCGCAGCAGCCACGCCCATTCTGCGTGGTGGCCGGGCTCGATAAGACTGCCTTGCGCCACCCAGTCGTCGTTGAAGTATTCGCCGATCGTCTGCGTTTGGGGGTCGAGAAACTTGTCAGTCAAGATCGCCGCAAATATCGCGGCCCTTGGGAGCGCCTGCGCGTGACTCAAGGTTTCTTGCAGCGCAAGCATCGCCTCGAACGCGTGCATGTGCGGATTTTGACGGCGCGGCTGGCTCGCCGGCAGACCTTCGAGCAGGCTGCCGTCACGCGCGGTGAGCCGTTCGTCAAAAAACGCCAGCAGATCGTCGAGTCGCGCGCGAATCTGAGCATCGCCGCTGATCTTGGCCACCCAGCCGAGTGCCAGCAGCACGAAGCTATGGCCGTAGGTGTCGCGGCGCGCGTCTGCCACGGAATTGTCAGGCGCGAGCGAAAACACATAGCCGCCGTCGGCGCTTCGATATTTTTCTAGAAGAAAGGCCGCGCCGTCGAGCGCAAGCCGACCGGCGTCGGGATACCATCCGAGTGCGGCGGCGTGGGCATAAACGTAGGTCTGCCGGGCCTGCACCAGCAAGCGGCGTGGCGCGGTGAGGTCAGGCGAACCGTCCGGATTGAGACGCTCCTGGAAACCACCGCGCTTCGCATCGAAGCCAAGGCTCGACCAAAGCGGCAAAGCTCGTCCGATAGCCCAGCGGCGCAGCTCGTCGGAGATCCGCGCGGGCGCGGCGCTGTCGCGCGATGCCGTCAAATAATCGACTTGCGCTTGAGTTCGACGAGCACTTGCTCGGCGAGCGCTTCGGGCGACTTGGCGCCGGCGGTGAGTACGAGTTCGGCATGCTCTGGCGGCTCGTAGGCGCTGCCTATGCCGGTCATGTTGGGCAACTTGCCGGAGCGGGCGAGTTTGTAGAGGCCCTTCGGGTCGCGCGCCTCGCAGACCGCGAGCGGCGTATCGACGTAGACCTCAAAAAATTCGCCGTCCTCCATCATGTCGCGCGCCATCCGCCTCTCACTGCGGAACGGCGATATGAAGCTGACCAGCACGATCAAGCCGGCCTGCACCATCAGCTTGGCGACTTCGGCGACGCGGCGGATGTTCTC
>Ga0265325_10002144_pt1 | contig 13457 bp, 13 predicted proteins | sample 41420metaG_FD_202090 | JGI IMG/M metagenome (GOLD analysis project Ga0265325, IMG submission 202090) | Rhizosphere microbial communities from Carex aquatilis grown in University of Washington, Seatle, WA, United States - 4-14-20 metaG | ecosystem: Host-associated > Plants > Roots > Rhizosphere...
ACCGAGCAACCTGCATGTGCCCGAGGATTGCCGGGCGGTCAGCGAAGTGCTGTCCCGGGTCGGCGACAAGTGGACCATCCTCGTGGTGGGCGAGCTCGGCAACGGGCCCAGACGTTTCAACGAAATACGACGTGCGCTGGGCAGCATCTCGCAGCGCATGCTGACGCTGACTCTGCGGGCGCTGGAGCGCGACGGTCTCGTCACGCGAACCGTATTCCCGACGATCCCGCCGCGTGTGGACTACGAGCTCACGAAGCTCGGACGTTCGCTGCTTGAACCGGTCAATGGTATCGGCTTATGGGCAAGACAGAACCGCGCAACGATCCAGGAGGCGCGGCGCCGCTTCGACAGCGCCGGAAGCTCCACAACGTGAGCCTCCGCGCCGAGTTGGCACGGCTGGGAATCCGGCTCGTCTTCAAATCGCGCGACGAAGGCCCGCCTGACATCGATAAGATGCGGCGCAAGATCGACCGGCTGTCGCGTTGGATAATCAATCCACCACGCACCACGAAGACCGCGCATTTTAGCGCCGGCAGCGTCTCGGCAGTCCGTGTGACAACGCCGCAGTCACGATCCGACCATCATGTGCTGTACGTCCACGGCGGCGGATACAACTACGGCACACCAGCACTCTACCGGGATCTGACCTGGCGCATCGCCGACGTCGCGAGAACCACGGTGACGCTGCCGGTCTACCGGCTGGCGCCGGAGCATCCGTTTCCAGCCGCATTGGATGACGTTGTCACGTCCTATCTCTTTCTGTTGAGTGAAGACATTGATCCACGCCGCCTCGCCCTGATCGGTGATTCGGCCGGTGGTGGGCTGGTGTTTGCAACGTTGCTGCGTCTGCGGGATGCCGGCAAACCGCTACCAGCAGCAACGGTGGCGATCTCGCCGTGGGTCGACCTCTCCTTGCAAAGCGAGTCGAGCATCTCGTTCGGCCGGACCGACCCTATGCTCAGCCTGACGGAGGCGCGCCATCTCGCCGCCAATTATCTCGGCAGCGCAGCACCGAACCACCCGTATGCGTCACCGATATTCGGTGACGTCAGCGGCGTGCCGCCATCCTTGATCCAGGTCGGCGATGACGAAATGCTGCGCGATGATGCCGTCATCATGGCACAGCGGCTACGTGCTGCCGGCTGCGAGGTCGAACTCGAACTGTGGCCGCGCATGCCCCACGTCTGGCACACGCTCGCCCGCCTCGTACCCGAGGGGCACCGGGCAATCGAACGGATCGGCGCCTTCCTGCACAAGACCTGGGCGCAAGCCGGTATGTGACAGCCGCCGGGCGCGCTTGCTTTGCCGCGCGCAGTCCTTACATTGACCAACCATGACTTACGTTGAAGCCGCGGCAGCCCCGCTGCGCAAAACCGGCCAGATCAAACTGCACGGCAAGGAAGGGTTCGAAGGCATGCGCAAGGCAGGCCGGCTGGTCGCCGAATGCCTCGACATGCTGACCGAGCACGTCAAACCAGGTGTCAACACCGACAAGCTGGACCGACTGGTTTCTGAATTCGGCTTCGATCATGGCGCGCTGCCGGCGACCCTGATGTACCGCGGCTACAAGAAATCGACCTGCACGTCGATCAATCATGTGGTCTGCCACGGCATCCCAGGTGATAAGCCACTGAAGGAGGGCGACATCGTCAATATCGATGTGACGCTCATCCTCAACGGCTGGCATGGCGATTCCAGCCGGATGTATGCGGTTGGCGAAATTCCGCGGCGCGCCGAACGTTTGATCGAGGTGACCTACGACGCGATGATGCGCGGCATCGCCGTCATCCGTCCGGGCGCCACCACCGGCGACATCGGCCACGCGATCCAGACCTTCGTCGAAGCCCAGCATATGAGCGTGGTCCGCGATTTCTGCGGTCATGGCCTTGGCCGGCTGTTCCATGATGAGCCCAACATTGTCCACGTCGGCCGGCCCGGCGAAGGTATCGTGCTCAAGCCCGGGATGTTTTTCACGGTCGAGCCGATGATCAATCTCGGACGGCCGCATGTGAAGGTGCTGTCCGACGGCTGGACGGCTGTGACGCGCGACCGCTCGCTCTCGGCGCAGTTCGAGCACAGCATTGGGGTGACGCCGGGCGGCGTGGAAATCTTCACGACCTCCTCCAAAGGCCTCGATAAGCCGCCATACCTGACCTGACACAATCAACGATTGCAAAGACGTCTGACACCCAGCATGCTTGCGGATGTTCATCCGTGCGCGTCAGTGAAATGCCTGCGAAACCACGCAATGTGGACGACAAAAGCGGCCTCGCCGAAGGCGTGCCGCATTACCTCGGCCATCGCGAGCGTTTGCGGGCGCGCTTTCGGCAGTCTGGGGCTGACGCTGTCACTGACTACGAATTGCTGGAGCTGGTGCTGTTCCGTGCCATCCCGCAGCGCGACATCAAGCCTCTCGCCAAGGAAATGATTGCCAAGTTCGGTTCCTTCGCCGAGGTGGTGGCGGCGCCGCCGCAACGCCTCGCTGAAATCAGGGGAATCGGCGAGGCAGCCATCACCGACCTCAAAATCGTCCAGGCCGCAGCGAGTCGCTTGGCCCGCGGCCAGGTCAAAAAACGCCCGGTGCTGTCGTCGTGGTCGGCGGTGCTCGACTATTGTCGGACCGCGATGGCGTTTGCCGACAAGGAACAATTTCGCGTGCTGTTCCTGGATAAGCGCAATCAGGTGATCGCCGACGAGGTGCAGCAGACCGGCACGGTCGACCACACCCCGGTCTATCCGCGTGAGGTGGTCAAGCGCGCGCTGGAACTCTCGGCCACGGCCGTCATCCTGGTGCACAATCATCCCAGCGGCGACCCGACGCCATCGCGCGCCGACATCCAGATGACGCAGTCAATCGTCGAGATCGCAAAGCCCTTGGGCATCGCCGTTCACGACCACATCATCGTAGGCAAAGAAGGCCACGCAAGCTTCAAGGGATTGAAATTGATCTGACGAGTTAACGAGGCTTGCGACGGCAAGCCTCGTTAACGCCTCGCCCGCGACCGGCGAAGTGCCGCAAATCCACGCGGACTTTTCAAAAGCCGATGTGATCGCGCAATAGCCGACCGTAGCCGGCGATGCTTCCGGCAACCTTCAGAAGGCGTAGGCCGGCCCAAAGGCTAACCGCATTGTTGACCAGCACTGGCTTGCCGAGGTCCGCTTCCAGCCTTTCGACGATGGGCATCGACGCCCAGTTGCCGCCCGGCATGACGATCGCGTCGACCTGCGGCCGGTCAGCGCGACGGCCGAGATCGTAGGCGGTCTCCGGTCCGACGCGGCCAAGCTCGATGGAGGCAACAAAACCCACGACTTCGCTATGCACGACTTCGAAGCCGCTGGCCTGCATGAAGTCCACCATGGGCTTGTCCATGGTCTTGCTCCACGGCGCGCCAATCGAAATTTTCCTGGCACCCAACAGATTCAAGGCATCGACGAACGCCGTCGCCGCCGTTGTGGCGGGCCGGCCCGAAGCGTCCTCCATCCGCCTGATCAATTCGCGGTCATAGCCTTTGCCCTTGGCCAGCGTCGGCGCCGTGGCCGCGAATACGATCACACCGACCTCGGCGTCGGCGAGCTTGCGGCTTTCCTGCTCAAGTTCGAGAACGCAGCGATCCTGCTCTTGCGGTGTGATGTCCCGATAGGCAACGCGACCGGTGTGTAGTGAAACGCTCGGTGGCAATGCCGCGGAGAACTCCGGTTCCTGGGTCGTGTTGGATGACGGCGTCAGCAGTCCGAACCGGTGGGTCTTACGGATGTACGACATTCCTCACTGCGAGCCTTCGAGGCCGGCTGCCTTGATGACGGGATGGAATTTGTCCATCTCCGCCTTGATGTAGGCTTTGAAGTCTTCGGGTGATTTGCTGGCCACAGGCTCCGAGCCCTGCTTAAGAATGGCGTCCTTGACGTCCGGCATCGCCAGCGCCCGCGCCATTCCGGCATAGAGCTTGTCGATGATGGGCTTCGGCGTGCCGGCGGGCGCCAGGATTCCGGCCCAGCCAACGACGACCACGCTTGGATAACCGGCCTCGGTTGGCGTCGGTGTGTCGGGAAACAGTTCATCGCGCTGGGCGCCGAACGTGGCGAGCAGCTTGAGCTTGCCGCTCGCCACCAAATCGGTGACGCCTGCGGTGGTCGTGAAACCTACTGGAATCTGTCCGGCGAGGATGTCGGTGATTTCCGGCGTCTGTCCTCGATAAGGCACGTGCGTCATCTGGATGTCGGCGGCGAGGGACAACAACACGCCCTGAAGGTGCGTCATGTTGCCGATGCCGAACGAGCCATAGTTGATCTTGCCGGGATTGGCCTTGGCCTGCGCGACCAGATCCTTGACCGAATCGATTCCCGAGTTGGGGTTGGCGATCAAGCCGAGCGGATTGGCGACAGTCTGTGTGATCGGCGCGAAGTCGCGCAGTGGATCGTAGGGCAGCTTCTTGTAGATGAAGGCGTTGGTGGTGATCGAGCTGATGGGGGCGTAAACCAGGGTGTAGCCGTCAGGTGCGGCCTTCGCGACCGCATCTGTGCCGATGATGGCGTTGGCGCCGGGACGATTTTCGATGACGCCCTGTTGACCCCACATCTCTCCCATTTTCTGTGCCAGCACACGCGCCTGCAGATCGATGCCCGAACCGGCGGCTTGCGGCACGATGATGCGAATCGGATGGTTGGGGAAATCGCCGGCGCTCTGCGCTTGAGCACAAGACATATACACGAGCGTCGCGATGCCCGTGACAACGGCCAATAGCGAATGCCTATTCATAGATGTCCTCCCTGACTTGTTGCGTCACGATGCGCGCGACCCGCACCCGCGTTTGCAGCGAGCCTAGTCAAGCCCAAACGGAGCAGCAAACGCTATTTCAGGGCTGCGGCACTTCGATGCTGGCGAGCAGCCGATCCACGGTGTCATGAAAGCTCTGCCATGGCGCCTCGCGATCGTTCTGATTGCGCACCACAATCGCGCTGCCGGCGTAGAATTTTTCATACAGCATGTGCCGACCGGCAAACTCGCTGCCGACGATGTCCCATGCGAGCTTGTAAAGCTTGTACCGCTCGGCCGCTTCGATCGAAGGCGTCTTCCACCATCGCTCGAATGTCTCGCGCAAGCCGCGGTCAGTCAGCACATCGATCGACGCAGGCATCACCATCGGATATCCGCCGAGCAACGTTCGAAGGATGTCGATGATTTCGGTGTGGTGTTCCTGGCACCAGTTCAGTGCCGCATACATGATGCGGCGGTTCGGCGTGGCGAACCCGTCCGGCCAGGCCTCCCAGGCATCGAGTTGGCCGTGCACCAAGCCGCCGATCAATGCTTCGAGGGCGGCGAGCCGACCGAGCTGCTCGCGCAAGCCCGGAATTTTGTCGGTGCCGTTGGCCTGGCAGATTCGGCTCGCCAGCCCGACGATAAGCTGCATCTTGGCCCAGAACCGAACGTTCGACTGGTGGTTCTGGTAGCAGTTTGCTGGCGTCTCAATGTAGATGCGCCGCGACATCACCGCATCGTTGTGCAGAAACACCCGCTCCCACGGAATCTTCACGCGATCGCAGACCAGCACGCTGTCCGTTTCGTCATACCGGTACGACATCGGATAATCGGCCTGATGATGGGCGGCGAGCGCATAGGGCTGCCGTGACCACAACGAGACGCCGGGCGCATTGAGCGGCAGCGCCCCGGTGATCGCTTCGGCTTTGAGCTTCTCGTCGATCGGCGTGAGATTGCCGATCAGAATCTCGTCGGCATAGACCGCCGATGTTGCCAGCATCTTCATGCCCGACACGGTGACGCCGACATCGTCTTCGGCCACCACCTGGAGATTCGGGTCGTCGCGTTGCTGACCTGGAAACAGATCGGCGCTCTTGCGCCCGCTTGCCGGCGTCACGGCAAAGCTGAGATAGAGATCGTTCTTTCGGGCGTAATCGTAATACTTCAGGAGATTCTGCCCAAAGCCCGTGTGGAGCGTGTCGAGCAGGGCGGCGTTCATCGCAAGCCCCGTTATCAGCCCCGATACCTGATCGGGTGAGCGTCCGACAAACCCAAAGCTGAATTCGGCGATCGCTTTGCAGCAGTGCATCCGTCGTGTGAGATCATCGCGACTGCGGCAACGCAGCCAATAGAGACTGATGGTCTCGCCATCCTCTTCAAACGAGAACAATTCTCGTTTCGCGGGATCGGCCTTGAGGTCGTAGATGCCGGCAACGGTTTTGGCGCCTTCGCGAAACGCTGGATGCCCAGTGACGTCATCGACGCGCTCGGCGCCGATATAGACCACGCGGCCATCCCGCATCCGCTCAAGCTTGCGCTCACCGGAAATCAGCACGTGTTACTTTCGCGTCAGGAACAGCGGATTGGCGGTTGCGGGAACGCGTTGCCAGCGCCCGCCTTCGGCTTCTTCGAACCGCCACGTCTGGCCGTTGGCCGAATGAAGTATGATCTCCCCGCGGTCCATCATCCAGGTCGACGGAGCAAACCGCACCACCAAGGGATCGCATCCCGGCTGCACGTTGACGGCGAACTCCTCGCCTGAGGCGACGTTCGACAGCGTCATCTGGCAAATGGGCCGGCCGGTGCGACGGACCACCGACCACTCGCCGGTCACTTGGGCGGCCGTCTTTGGTGCAGGACCCAAGTCGGTCGGATTTTGAATGAACAGGATGCCTTCACCGGGCTTGGGCGCTTCGAAAATTCCGCTCTCGACTTCGCTGAACTCCAGGATCGAATTTCCCTGCGCATCGAGCAGACGGAGGAAATCATTGTCGTTCAGTTGCCATCCGACAATCTCGCGAACGAATGGGAAATTTTCGGGACAGCCGGCATCGAACTCGACGCGCTTGCCGATCTTCGCAGACTCGTTGCGCAACGTGATGGTGCAAATCTTCTCGCGGTCGGCGTTGGAGAACTCCCAGGTCCCTACCATGGTGCGCGGGGCCGGTGGAGGCGCCTGCTCGGCAGGCGCCTCAGGCGCGCGCATTTGCGCCGCAAGCGGTGCGGCGAACGCGATCGACAGGACGAAGGCCGGAACAATGCCGCGCATGATGCCGGCAAAGTATCACGCCCGCCTCTTTGGCGGCCAGGGTGTCTCAGGCACCGGCGTCAGCGGCGGCTTGCCGGCCGCCCACGCCAGCAGATTGTCGACAACAAGCTGCTCCATCGCCCGGCGCGTCGCCACGGTGGCCGAGCCAAGGTGCGGAAACAGCACGACATGATCCATGGCCAGCAACTCTTGAGGAACGTTCGGCTCGCTGGCGTAGACATCGAGCCCGGCCGTCATGATCCTCTTGTCTTGCAGCGCCTTGATCAACACAGCCTCATCGACGACCGACCCGCGCGCCATGTTGATGAAGATCCCGTCGGGCCCAAGCGCGTCCAGCACCTCCGCCGTGATGATATGACGGGTCCCCTGCCCGCCAGGAACGATGACGAGAAGGATGTCAACGTCTCGCGCCATCTCAACCAGATCGGGATAGTGGCGATAGGAAACGCCCTGCTGAGGCCGGCGGCTGTGATAGACGACTGGCACCTTGAAACCATCAAGCCGCATGGCGATGGCTCGTCCGATGCGGCCCATGCCGACCAGGCCGACGGTGCGATCGCGTAGCGTAGCCGGCGTCAGCCTGTAGTCACGCTCCAACCATTTGCCGGCGCGCAGATAGCGTTCGGCTTGCGGCAACTCGCGGACGGTGCAGAGGAGAAGACCGAGCGCGGTGTCGGCCACCTCCTCGGTCAGGACATCCGGCGTGTTGGTGACGACGACGCCGTGCTCGCTCGCCCATTTCGCGTCGATGTGATCGTAGCCGACGGCGAAGGTTGAAACGATCTCAAGCTTCGGCAATCGCGCCATCAGCGCCCCATCGACGCGTTCGGTCGAAACGCTCACCGCGATGCCGCGCAGCCGCGGCGCAAGCTCTAAGACCGTTGCGTTGGGGTCCTTGGCATCGGCCAGGATGTGTAGGTTGAACGCAGCCTTCAGCCCATCGACGATGACCGGCTTCTTTGCCCCGATTAGCAATACCTCGGCCTTGTCGGTCATTGCGTCTGCTCCGTCGCCGCGACCATCATCGCTTATAAGACGCCGTTGCCCGGCACAAGACGGATCGCGCGTATCGTCTGCGTTGCGGTTGCGCGCTGGGCCGTGCTAGCAGATCGCCCATATCGGCGTCGCAGGAGAAATCGCATGGCAACAAGCGCACAACGGATTGGATGGATCGGAATGGGCCGGATGGGCTATCCGATGGCCGAGCGGCTTCTCAAGGCGGGCTACGACGTCTCGATCTGGAACCGGACCAAATCCAAAGCCGAGCCGCTCGCCAAGGCCGGCGGCAAGGTAGTCGACAAGCTGTCCGAACTCTCCGACGTGGACGTGGTGTTTTCGATTGTCGCCGAAGGCAAGGATGTCGACGCCGTCTATTTCGGCAAGGATGGCGTTCTTTCGACCAACAAAACGCCGCCGATCTTTGTCGATTGCTCGACGATTGCCGTCGAAGAATCGGTCGAAATCCGCAACAAGCTCAAGGCGCGCGGTGCCGACTTCATCTGCGCGCCGGTCAGCGGCAACGCCAAGGTCATCAAGGCGGGCAAGCTGTCTTCGGTCTGCTCGGGCCCAGAGGCGTCCTTCAAGAAGGTCGCCGACATGATCAAGGTCTATGCCCCAAAAGGCGTTTCCTACGTGGGCGATGGCGAACTCGCTCGCGTCTGCAAGATCGCACATAACGTCATGCTCGGCGTCGTGATCCAGAACCTGATCGAGATCACGCTTTTGGTGAACAAGATGGGCGTGCCGCGTCACGCTTTCCTCGCCTTCCTCAACAACGGCGTCATGGGCTCAATGTTCACCGCCTACAAGTCGCCGGCGTTGGTCAATCTCGACTGGACCACGACGTTCACGCCGGAGCTGCTGCGCAAGGACCTCGACCTGGGCTTAGCGCTTGCCGACGGGATAGACGTACCAATGCCGGTGACGGCGGCGACCCGCCAGATCCTGCAGATGCACATGGGCAATGCGACGACGCAGAAAAATCCCGAGGAGTATCTGGGCAAGGACTTCACCACCCTGATGGAGACCATGGCGCTGGCATCCGGAATGAAGCTCGAAAGCGAGAACAAGCAAGTCCCGACGGGATTGGAATAGTCGTTTTGCCGTCACTTCTTTGAAGGCGGTATTGTCCTCTGGTCCAATAGGTTTACCCTCTAGGGGCGCGCTAGATTTTGCCGCTGCTAAACCGTCGGGGGACTCATCATGTTGCGTTTTGCGATCACGCTTGTCGTTGCATTCGCCGCTCTCACGCTCGCGGCCGAGGATACTCCGGCTCAAGCCGCAAGCGGCCGGCTGAAGGCGATTGCCAGCACCAAGACGATCAAAATCGCTCACCGCACCGATGCCGTGCCTTTTTCCTATGCCGAGCAGGACAAAGGCGTGGTCGGCTACACCGTCGACATCTGCAAGGCCGTCGTCGCGTCCCTGCAGCGGCAACTGAAGGTGCCCACACTCAAGGTCCAATGGGTACCGGTCACATCGCAGTCGCGCTTCGAAGCCGTCGCAAGCGGCAAGGCCGATCTTGAGTGCGGAGCAAGCACGGTCACGCTCGCCCGTATGAAGCAAGTGGATTTCTCCAACTATATTTTCGTCGAAAGCACCGGGATGGTGGCGCGTTCCGGTACGGGCGTAAGCAACTTGCAGGACCTCGCGGGCAAGAAGATCGCGGTGATCGGCGGGACCAGCAACGAGAAGGCCGTTTCGGCCAAGAACGAGATGCTCAAGGCTACCCTGGTGCAGGTCAAGGATCGCGACGAGGCCATCGCGGCTTTGGAGAGCGGCCGGGTCGATGCGTTTGCCAGCGACAAACTGTTGCTGGCTGGAACGCAATTCAAGAACCCTCAATCTTTAACGATGCTTCCCGACAACCTCTCCGTCGAACCCTATGCCATCGTATTACCGCGAGGCGACTGGGAGCTTCGGCTCGCGGTGAACACAGCTTTGGCGGAAATCTATCGAAACGGGGACGTCGACAAGATTTTCAGGCAATGGTTTGGTCAATATGGATTGACGCCCGGCTTGCTGAACAGCGCCGCCTATATGCTGGGTGCGCTGCCCGAGTAACCCGATTGACGGCAGCGCGATTCTCGTCACTCTATCGACACACGATTGTTCTCATCAAAACGAGGAAACGCCATGCGTAGCAAGCCAGCGCTCACCGCCGACGACTGCCACAAGATGATGGCCGTCTGCAAAGCCGAGGCTCAGAAGAACAAATGGAATGTCGCGATAGCCATCGTCGATGACAGCGGTGCGGCCTTGCTGCTGGAGCGGCTGGACGGCACCGGCGCGATCGCTTCGGAAGTGGCGATAGGCAAGGCGCGGACGGCGGCGCTGACAAAGCGGCCGACCAAGTTCTTCGAAGATCGGGTCAAGGAACGCCCAGCCTTCGTCACATTCCCGACGCCCGGCGTGATGTTCCAGGGCGGCCTGCCGATCATCCATCAGGGCGAATGCGTCGGCGCCATCGGCGTTTCGGGCGTCCAGTCGCACGAAGACGAGCAGATCGCTCAGGCCGGCATCAGCGCACTGGGTTGAACGGGCGCTTGGTGCCTGCTCGATTGGGGTGGCCGGGGCCGCGCGGTCCCGGCCATTTTCATTGGAGCGGTGATGCCCCTGTGACCTACACCTTGAAGCTCTTCTGCACCTGTGGCGGAAAGAGTTCTTCCGGCTGGACCCGGCGGTGGCAGACACCCTGCTCGAAGGCATATTGCAGGAACGCATCGAGCGTGACGCGGTTGGCGTCGAGGCCGTAAGGCATTAGCTCCTTGCCGACCACGTCCTGCATCTTCTTGGCAAACTCGTAGCACCACGGCAGCGGCAGCGTTGAACTCGTGCAGTTGAGCGCGCGCTCGACACTTCTCCGCCGCGCTTCGTCGAACGCCTTGAACAGGTTCGCCGCCACCCAGGGATTGCGGTCGACGATGTCGCGCTTGATCGCGATGGTGTGCATGATCGGATAGATGCCGGTGTCCTTGACGTATTTCATCTCGACATCGAGGTAGTCCTCGAACATCCGCATGACGTTGGGATGACCCTGCTCGTAGCAGGCGGGCGGATGCGCCGACAGCGCAGCGTCGATCTCACCCGACACCAGCATGCCGCTGAGGCTCTTGTCGGGCGCCGCCGCATAGTTGAGGCCTTTGGGCAAGTTGAGCTTGACCTTCTCGGCGCGGCCCGGCTGATCGACACCGGCCTGTACCCATTGGATCGAAGTGATATCCACGCCGTACTGATGCTGAAGCAAGCCGCGCGAATAGACCGAAGCGGTCTGTGCCCATTCGGGAATGCCGACCCGTTTGCCCTTGAGGTCGGACGGCTGCTTCACCGAGCCGTCGCGGCGGACGTAGATGGACGAATGCCGCGCCACCCGCGAAGGGAACACCGGAATCGCCACCAGCGGTGAGTTGCCTTGCGAGACCAGGGAGCAGTACTTGCCCATCGAGACTTCGGAGGCGTCGAAGTCACCGTAGTTGAACTGCCGGAAGAATATCTCCTCGATCTGCAGCGTGAGGAAAGTCAGAGCCACACCCTCAACCGGGACGCGGCCGTTGGCGAGATCGGTGACATGATCGTAGTGGCTGCTGGCCAGCGTCAGTGGCAGTAAACTCACGATACCATTCCTTGTCGTTCAGACCGCGCCAGTCGCGGTCGTGCCGCTTTGCGGGCGGTGGCGTTTCACCGCCTCGGGATTGGTCGAGTCCGTGCCCATATAGACGCCGCGCTCCCATGTCCGTTTCAAAGGATCGCGAACCTTCAGACTCATCTTGCCGATGTTTTGGATTTCGATGTCGACGGTTTCGCCATCTTGCAGAAACCCCAATCCTTCGTGATTGGTGCCGCAGGCGATCAGGTCGCCCGAGTTCAGGGTCATCACCGTGGTCGCCCATTCGACCAGTTCGGGAACGCGGTGCTCCATGTCGTCGGTGTTGTAGTTGTGGCGGAGCTGGCCGTCATTCCAGAACCGCACGATCAGATCATTTGGGTCTTTGACCTCGTCGGCGGTGGCGATGCACGGGCCGATCGGCGCGAAGGTGTCGAACGACTTGCCGAGCCAGCTCGTCAGAGGGATTGCCGGCCAGGTGCGACGGCCAAGCTCGCGGGCCGAGACATCAATCAACGTGGTGTAGCCGAAGACGGCTTTCTTCCAGTCGGCGGCCTTGACCATTTTGGCCGGTCCCTTGATGACCAGCGCAAGCTCGGCCTCATGCATGAAGGCCCATGGCACGGTGTACTCCGGCAGCGCGATTGTATCGCCCGGGCCAACCACGGCGTCCGGGTTCTTCATGAACATGTTCAGCGGTCGTGCCTCGCGCTGGGCATGTTCCCAATAGTTGGCGATGCAGCACAGAATTTTTCCGGGGCGCGGCAGCGGAGGCTTGAGCAGGACCTGGTCGGCGGGCTTGGCCGAACCGCTGGCGGCCAGTTGCTCCAGCGCGGGCCGCAGACGCTCGAAGTCATCGATAATGCCCTGCATGGTGAGTTGCGGCGTGTAGCTCTTCTTCACCGCGCTGGAGATGTCGACGACACCGCGGTCCGTCATCAGGCCTGGCAGAACCTCACCGTTTGGAGCCGATTGAAACAGAACAAGTTTCACGAATTCCTCCCCTCAGACTCTCGGCCGGGAATACAGCACATCCCCCGGACCCCGGCCAGCAGCACCAAGGCGACGCGCATATCAGGTCTGACAAGGCATGGCGAAATTGCCTCGCCGGACCACCTGCGATAGTGTCCGCCCAGGCGGGGCCGAGCGCCCCTGATCCCTGGGTGAGGAAACAAATGTCCGTTATCAAAGTCACAGATATCGCTTACGCGCGTCTGCGCTCCCCCGATCTCGATCTGCAGGCGGAATTCCTGGAGAATTTCGGGCTGGTGCAAAGCGCCAAATCGAACAACGCGATCTACTATCGCGGCACTGATCCGGTTCATCATCTGCACATCACCGAAAAAGGCGACCCGAAGTTCGTCGGCATCGCTTATCACGCCGCGAGCGAGGACGACCTCAAGGCCTTCGCCAAGGTTCCCGGCGCCTCCGGCATCGAGAACCTCGATGAACCGGGCGGCGGCAAACGCGTCCGCGTCACCGAGCCGAACGGCTACCAGATCGAGGTGGTCTGGGGCATGGAAAAGGTCAAGGAAATCCCGGCGCCGCGTCAGTTGCTCAATTCGGGCTACGCGCCGCTGGCCCGCGCCGGCGACCTGATGCGCATTCAGAAGGGCTCGTCCCGTGTGAAGCGCATCGCGCACGCGGTGCTCGGCACGCCGAAGGTGAAGGAGACCGTGAACTGGTTCCGTCACCATCTCGGCTTCATCTGCTCGGACGACGTCTATGCCGGGCAGAAGGACAACCTGATCGGCTCTTTCAACCGCATCGACAATGGCGAGACCTTCGTCGATCACCACGTGTTCTTCGCCATCAACCACAGCCACGCC
>Ga0265325_10002145_pt1 | contig 13452 bp, 15 predicted proteins | sample 41420metaG_FD_202090 | JGI IMG/M metagenome (GOLD analysis project Ga0265325, IMG submission 202090) | Rhizosphere microbial communities from Carex aquatilis grown in University of Washington, Seatle, WA, United States - 4-14-20 metaG | ecosystem: Host-associated > Plants > Roots > Rhizosphere...
TCCGCGCAACGTCTTGTGGGTCGTGAGCGTCACCACGTCGGCGTGGGGAACCGGCGACGGGTGCGCGCCACCCGCGACGAGACCGGCGATGTGCGCGGCATCCACGAGGAGCAGCGCGCCCACCTCGTCGGCGATGGCGCGGAAGGCCTCGAAGTCGATCGTGCGCGGGTACGCGGTCGCTCCCGCGATGATCATGCGCGGCCGCTCGCGTACCGCGAGATCACGGATCTCGTCGTAGTCGAGCACTTCGGTGGTGTCGTCGACGCCGTACGCGACGAAGTCGTACATGCGGCCGCTGAAGTTCACCGGCGAGCCGTGCGTGAGGTGGCCGCCCTGATCGAGGCGCATCCCCATCACCTTGTCGCCCGGCTCGAGCAGCGCCATGAACGCGGCCTGGTTCGCGTTGGCGCCGGAGTGCGGTTGCACGTTGACGTGCTCGGCGCCGAACAGCGCGCGCGCCCGCTCGCGCGCGAGGTTCTCCGCCTCGTCGACGATGAGGTTGCCGCCGTAGTAGCGCTTGGCCGGATAGCCCTCGGAGTACTTGTTGGTGAGCACCGATCCCTGCGCCTCGAGCACCGCCGGCGACGTGAAGTTCTCGGACGCGATGAGCTGGATCGTCGTGTTCTGCCGCTCGCGCTCGCGCTCGATGATTCCCGCAATTTCGGGGTCGGTCTTCTCCAGTGGACTCGTCACTGCAACTCCGTGTTCATTGTTGGATCTCGATCTTCGCGATCTCGTCGATCCGCCGTTGGTGGCGGCCGCCTTCGAACTCCGTGTCGAGGAAGATCCGCGTGATCTCCTCGGCCAGCTCCTCGGCCACGATGCGCGCGCCGATCGAGAGCACGTTGGCGTTGTTGTGCTGGCGGGCCATGCGCGCGGTGTACAGGTCGTTGCAGAGCGCGGCTCGGACGCCGCGCACCTTGTTGGCCGAGATCTGCTCGCCCTGGCCGCTGCCGCCGAGCACGATGCCGACGTCGGCATCGCCGTTCACGACGGTGCGCGCCACCGACGCGCAGATCGGCGGGTAGTCGACCGGCTCGGTGCTGTCGGTACCCAGATCGTCGACCGCGTGACCCCATCCCCGCAGGACCCCGACGAGGTGCTCCTTGAGCGGATACCCCGCGTGGTCGCCGCCGATCGCAATGCGCATGTGTCTCCACTCTTGGCGCTGCGCGCCGCGCCGATGGGCCCGCTCACTGGATCAAACCCGGCGACGCCCTCCTCGGGGACGCTCGCCCGGGCGAGTGTACCGACGACCCCGTGCCCACCCGGGGCCTTCCCGGTGTCGTCGCAGGTGACGGATACCGTGCCCGACGTGGACGCCGAACCCGAGGTCCCGCGCGTCACACCGTCGATGCTGCGCCGGGCCGACGCCATGTGCCGCCGGCGGCTCGCACGCGAGTACGCGGGCGGGAAGCGCAACGCCAACAAGGCGGCCGACGCCCGGTTCGCGGTCTCGAACCGCGTCTACGAGGACGCCCGGCTCGCGCAGGCCGAGTCGGGTCCGCCCCGCCCGGAGGCCTTCGTCGACCCGACCGACCTCGAACCCGAGCAACGCTTCCTGTACCGCGCCGCGGCCCGCGGATACCTCGAGACCTTCGGCGATCGTCCCGGGCGGGCGACCGACCTCGGTTGGCGTACGCACCTCGACGACCTCGGCGTCGACCTCATCGCCGACGTCGGGATCGCGATCGAGCTCCCCGGCGGCGGACGCGAGCTGCGGGCGCTGCACTTCGGGAGCCGGCACCCCAACGCGCCGCTCCTCGACGACGCGCAGTTGCGATTCGCGCTGGTGCGCACCGAGGAATGGGCGCCCGACCAGCTGACCATCGTCGCGGCCGACGTCATCGAACGCGAGGTCGAGCACCACTCCCCCGACCTCGCGTCGGCGCGCTCCGACGCGCGCGAGTGGATCGCCGAACGCGTCGAGCTGGTGCAACGACTCGCAGCCGACGGTCGGTCCCGAGCCGGCGCCGACTGCTCGGGCTGCCCGTTCATCGCCGGCTGCGACCAGTTCCCGTCATGAAACGGCGACTGCTCCACGACATCGTCTCGATCACACCGTCGAACTACGACGACTTCGCGCAGTGCGAGCGGCGGTTCCTGAACCGCCACCTCTTGGGTCTGCCGGCCAGCGATCCCAGTGCCGCGAACGAGACCGGCCTGCTCGTGCACGACATGTTGCGCATCATCCACGACCGGGGAACGTGCCGCGACATCGCGCACGTCACCGACGTGTTATCGGGCCACGGCGCCGACACCGATCACGTACGCCAGCTCGTGGCGCGTCACGCGAACCGGTGCCCGTCGGCCGAGATCACGAGCGCCGCGCACGAGCAGACCCTCACCCGGTTCCACCGGCTCCCCCCGCCGATGTTCATGGCCACCGCCCGGATCGACGCGGTGTGGGTGCACGACGGCCTGCTCGACGCCCGCGACTACAAGACGGGGCGCCTCCGCGACGAGCGGCTCGCCGACGATCCCGCGGCGCGGGTGCAGGCGTACGTGCTCGACGCCGCGGCCCGCCAACGCGGTCTCCGACTCCGGCTCCGGTACGAGTACCTGAGCGCCGACGTCGCCGACGACCCCGACGCGTGGGAGCCCGACCCCGACGACCTCGCCGCCATCGAAGAGGAGCTGCGCGCGGCGGTGGAGCGCATGCGCACCAACGACGACTGGCGCGGCGTCGCCGACGAGCTGTGCACGCGTTGCGCCTACCGGTCGATCTGTCGCGACAGCGCGGCGCCGGGAGAGCCGTCGTGGCCCGTGCTCGTCACCGTCGACGACGCCGACGCCCGGTAGCCGGCCAGGCGCAGATCCGCAGGCCCGGGCCGTTCACGCGAGTGACACCGGCGAGAGAGGCCGGAGGTCGTAGCCGAGGAGATGGAGATCTAGCTAGCTTCCCGTTCATGGTCGATCCTCGGTTGCCGGTCGTCGTCGGAGTCGGACAGGTCTCCCAGCGGGTCGCGCCGGCCGAAGCCCGCGCGCCGATCGATCTCCTGGCGGACGCGTGCCGTCTCGCCGACGTCGACGCGAAGGCGACTCGCTCCCTGCTCGAGCAGTCCGGCGTCGTGGCGGTCGTGCAAATCGGCTCGTGGCGCTACGCCGACCCGGGTGCGCTCCTTGCCCGCCGCCTCGGGATCGAGCCGCGCACCACTGCGGTCTCGACCGTCGGCGGCAACAGTCCCCTGCTTCTCGTCAACGAGATGGGCGCCCGCATCCAGCGCAACGAGCTCGACGTCGCGCTCATAGGCGGCGCGGAGTCGATGCACACCCGTTGGCGCGCACGACGCGAGCCGCGTGTCGAGCTCACGTGGGACACCGGCGACGACGCACCGTGTGCGTGGGTGATCGGCGACAGCCGCCCCGGCGCGAGCGATTACGAATCGGCGCACTCCGCGCTCGCACCCCCGATGGTGTACCCGCTCTTCGAGACCGCGCTGCGCGCCGCCGCCGGCCGCACCGTCGAAGACCACCAATGCCACGTCAGCGAGCTGTGGTCACGGTTCGCGGCGGTCGCGGCCGGCAATCCGGCCGCATGGTCGCGCGAGGCCTACTCGCCGGAGCAGATCCGCGCCGTCACGCCCGACAACCGCATGGTGTGCTTCCCGTACCCGAAGCGCATGTGCGCCAACATCGACGTCGACCAGGCCGCGGCGCTGTTGCTCTGCTCGTACGAAGCCGCGCACGCGGCCGGCGTACCCGACGACCGGATGGTCTTCCTGCACGCGGCCGCCGAAGTGCACGACCACTATTTCTTCACCGAACGGTGGTCGCTCGCCGACTCGCCGGGCATCGCGACCGCGGTCGGCGACGCGCTCGGCGCAGCCGGCATCACGACCGACGACGTTTCCCGATTCGATCTCTACTCCTGCTTTCCGTCGGCCGTGCAGGTCGCGACGCGCGCGCTCGGCATCGGCCCCGACGATCCGCGGCCGCTCACCGTCACGGGCGGGCTCGGCTTCGCCGGTGGGCCGGTCAACAACTACCCGACCCACGCGGTCGCGCGCATGGTGGAGTTGCTCCGCGCCGATCCCGCGGCGTTCGGGTGCACGACCGCGCTCGGCTGGTACATCTCGAAGCACGCGGCTGCGGTGTGGTCGGCGACTCCGCCCGCGCGCGGCTACCGGCGCGTCGATCCCGACGCCAGTCAGGCCCAGGTCGACGCGACGCCCCGCAGGGAACCGGCCGGGCTGCTGGAAGGCCCGGTGACGCTCGAAGCGACGTCGGTCGCGTTCGAACGCGACGGCACACCGTCGCTGGGCATCGTCACCGCGCTGACCGGCGACGGGCGCCGGGCGATGGCGAACATCCGCGATGCCGACGCGCTCCGATCGCTCACGACCGACGCCCACGAGGGCCGCACCGTGCGCCTCACGAACGACGGAACGACGAACACCGCGAGTCTCGAGTAGCACGCGCCCGCCGAACTGTCGGTACGGTGGAGCGATGCAACCCTCGCGCGCTCGGATGATGGGGCGAGGCGCGACCCTGCGATGCGCTCGCTGCGGGAGTCGTCACCTCTTCCGCCACTGGTTCTCGATGGTCGCCGACTGCCCTCGCTGCGGCCTGCACTTCGAGCGCGAAGCGGGCTACTGGACCGGCGCGCTCGCGATCAACACGATCCTCGTCGGGGGCGCGTTCGCGATCACCTTCGTGATCGCGCTCGTGCTCACCATCCCGAACATCCCCGTCGTGCCGCTCCTGTTGATCCTCGTCCCCATCGTCGGGCTCGGTCCGCTGGTCACCTACCCGTTCTCGAAAACGCTCTGGGTCGCGATCGACCGTGCGTTCCTCCAGCGACTCGACCCCGCCGAACGCCCCGACGAGCAAGTCCGGCACTACTGAGCGGCTGCGACCTCCGGCCCTATTTCGGGCGGAGGTCGACGGTGAGGGTCAGGATGCCGTCGGTGAACGTCCACGTCGCGTCGCCGACGATCGCGAAATCCTGGAAGTCGAGCTGGGCCTGCTCGATGAACCGCATCCGCTCCTCACCGGCCACCGGCGGGAGCGGTCGGTTCTGCACCGCGGCCGCACGCGTGCGAAACCGCTCGATCATCGCGTCCACATCGAGCTGATCGTCGCTCACTCTTCCGCTCCTCGCGACCTCGGCGCCGACGGAGACGCTACCCAGCCCGCGCCACGAGCACCCGCGCCCGGCCCGCGAGATCGGTGCGCACGAACGCCTCGACGTAGTCGAGCTCCCGCGCCCGCTCGATCATCACGTGCGCCTGGTGCGGGGCCAGCTCGCATACGAGCGAGCCCTCCGGTACGAGCCAGTCGCGAGCGTGCTCGAGCAGGTACTCGAGTGCCTCCCGACCCGTCGGCCCCGAAACGAGCGCGGCGCGGGGCTCGAAGTCGGACACCTCGCCCGGCAGATCGCCCACTTCGCTCTCGGCGACGTACGGCGGGTTCGACACGACGAGCTCGAACCCACCCCGCAGCGCATCCGGCAGCGCGTCGAACCACGATCCCACCGACGTACGGACCCGCGTCGCCGCGCAGCCGGCGATGTTGGCGCGGGCGACGTCGAGCGCATCGGGGCTCACGTCGGTCGCCCACACCGAGACGTCGGGAAGCTCCGCTTCGAGGGCGAGCGCGATCGCCCCCGAGCCGGTGCCGATGTCGGCGACGGCCGCCGCCGGCTCGGCGTCGACCAGCGTCAAGTGCCGGCGCCGGACCCGGCGCAAGCCGCGCCGTTGCGCCTCTTCCAGCGCGACCTCCACGACCTGCTCGGTCTCCGGGCGCGGGATCAACACGCGCCGGTCGACCATCAGGTCGAGCCCCCGGAACGACCAGGAGCCGAGCACGTACTGCAACGGCTCACCGCCGACCCGGCGGTCGACCATGGGCCAGAGCCGGGCGCAGGCGCGCGCGGTGGGGGCTTCCTCGGCGACGTTGGGCCAGTCGGCCGCGGTGTGGCCCGAGACCTCCTCGATCAAGAATCGAGCCTCTGCCTCCGCGGTCACGATGCCGGCGGCCGCGAGCCGCCGCACGACTTCCGCCCGGGTCGCACGCCAGGACGACTGACTGTTCATCGGTATGTCTGTTCACTCCCCACCGAGTTGACGCTCGCGCTCGTCGGTCGCCAGCGAATCGATGATCTCGTCGAGGTCGCCGGCGAGCACGCGGTCGAGGGCGTGGAGCGTGAGCCCGATCCGGTGATCCGTGACCCGGTTGTCCTTGAAGTTATAGGTGCGGATCTTCTCGGATCGCCCGCCGCCCTTCACCTGCTCGCGCCGCGCCGCGCTCACCTCGGCGTGCTGGCGCTCCTGCTCCGCCTGCAGCAGTCGCGAACGGAGGATCCGCATCGCCTTGTCCTTGTTCTGGAGTTGGCTCTTCTCGTCCTGGCACGAAACGACGAGGCCGGTCGGCACGTGCTTGATCCGTACGGCCGAGTCGGTGGTGTTGACCGACTGGCCGCCGGGCCCGGTCGATCGGTACACGTCGATCTCGAGATCGTTCGGGTCGACCTCGACGTCGACGTCGTCGGCTTCGGGCAGGATCGCGACCGTCGCCGCGCTCGTGTGCACCCGTCCCTGGCTCTCGGTCTCCGGTACGCGCTGCACCCGGTGCGGGCCGCCTTCGTACTTGAGCCGGCTCCACGCCTCGGAACCCTTCACGAGGAACGTCACGTCGCGGAAGCCTCCGTGATCGGAGGGCTGGCTCGAAAGCACCTCGGTCTTGAGGCCGCGCCGTTCGGCGTAGTGCTGGTACATGCGGTAGAGGTCGCCGGCCCAGAGGTTCGCCTCCTCGCCGCCCTCGGCGCCTTGGATCTCGACGATCACGTTGCGGCCCTCGTTGGGGTCGCGTGGCAACAGCAGCTCCTTGATCCGGGCCTCGAGCTCGTCGACCTCGTGCTCCTTGGCCACGATCTCGGCCCGCAGGTACTCACGCATCTCTTCGTCGGTCTCGGCGGCCAGCAACTCGCGTGCCTCCGCGAGGTCTTCGCCCGCACCCGTCCAGGCCCGCCAGGCATCGACCACCGGCTTCAGCTCGGCGTAGCGGCGGCCCGCGTCGCGAGACGCGCGCCGGTCTCCCGACGCCTGGATTCCCGGGAGCTCGGCCTCGAGTCGATCCAGCTCCGTGGCAAGCTCACCGAGCTGCTCGAACATGGCGGTCAGGGTAACGGGCGCCCCACCGGCGACTCGTCGATACGGGCGCGCATCCAGGGCGTAGATCGCCCTCAAGCGGCGTCCGGGCGGGGCCGATACGAGTCTCAGGGTGGGGTTGAGAGGCTCGATGCCAGGGATGGCACGAGTATGGACGTCAGGATCGACCAACTTGCGCGCGGGATCGTGCACGCGATTCCACGGCCGGGCCGCGGACAGCCGCCGGTGTCGCGCGCGCCCTCGACGAGCGACGCTCCGCCTCCTACCGAGCTGTTCGACGCGAACGGCGACGGTGTGATCGAGAACTGGAGCATCGCGCACGGCGGCGACTCCTTCGCGAACTTCGACCCGCCTCCGAGCGGCACGACCGGCTCGGACACCAAGCCGCGTCCCCGGGCCGCGGCCGACGCCGCGCCCGCACGCGTGCGCGGCGATCACTCGGCCGAACGATCGACGCCCGCCGCGGTGCATCACGCGCACGACGCGTACCAACGCGACGGCTTGGGCAGCAGCCCGCCCGCACCCGCCCCGGCGTTGGCCTCCCCCGCACCGGGCGCCGCGGCGGCGCCGCCGGAACCGGCGGTGACGCAGCCGGCGGCCGCGCCCGCCCTACGATCCACCGCGTTGTAGATCCAGCACACCCGCGGGTCGTACTGGAACCGAGTCGGGAACGGTGCGATGCGGGTTCGGGGCGCGATCGGCGGGGCACTCGTGGTGTTCGTCCTCCTCGCGGCGACCGCGTGCGGGAGCAGCGCCGGCCACGGGGCATCGCCGGCGACATCGCCTCCCCCCACGACCGCACATCCCCCAGCGACGCCGACCACGCGTCACGCGCCGCCGCTCACCACCCCGCCGAACCCGGTGACCGCCGATCATCTGGCGCAGTTCGTCCTCACGACCGCGCTCAACGCCGCCAAGTCGATCTACGACCGCACCTACGACTTCACCGCGGTAACACCCGCAAGCCTCGCGCCACTCGTACCGAACGTGAAGTTCGTCGCGCTCGATCAGGCGAGCGCGGCCGCCGTCGGCCTGCTCGCCCAGGACCGGCACGACGTGTTCTTCGTGGCCCGCAGCGCGAGCGGGCGCTGGTTCTGCATCACCGACAACGACACCGACGGCGTGTCGTACGGAGCCGGCGCGTCGCGCTCGGCCGTCGACAGCAACGGCGAGTGCCAACAACCCGCCTGGTGACGTAACTACTCGGCTACGAGCTCCGGCCCTCCATCACCGGCCGGCTCCCCAACACCGTCCGGGCCTCCGCTCTGCGCCTGGCCGGGCCCGTTACCGGCTGCCGATGAGTCCTTCGATGCCGCCGGGACCGACCGCGGTCTGGCGGGCGAAGTCGTCGAGCATCTTCTGGAAGTCGTCGTTCCCGGCCCGATCGGCCATCGCTCGCGGCATGGCCGGGAAGGCATAGTCGGGCGTCGGCAGCGGCGGGTGATCGGCGGTCGGCTTGCGCGCGAGCACCGCGTCGATCACCGGCGCGAGCCGCTGCTCCTTGTCGCGCTGCAGCTTCTCGTCGCGCTCCGCGAACTCCGGCAGCACCTCGCGTCCGAACAGCTCGAGCGCCTCCATGATGTGCTCGTGCCGGTTCTTGCCCGCCTGGAAGCAGAAGATCACCTGGTCGACACCGCACTCCTCGTAACGCGCGAGGTAGTCGCGGATTTGGTCGGGCGTGCCGACCGCGCCGCGCAGCCCGCCCACGCCCTGCTCGACGACCTTCGCGCCGAGGCGATCCGAGTTGTCGGCCGCGGCCTGCACCGCCTCGGGATCGAAGCCCTGCTCGGCGCGGCACGCCTGGAACTCGTCCCACACGCTCGTTCGCGCGGGCTGGTGCCGGCCGAACACGTAATAGTGCGCGAGGGAGTAGCCGAAGAAGTTCGCGCCCTCGATCCCGCGGCGGAGCGCTTCGTCTTCGTCGTCGTGACACATGAAGGTGGTGACGCACGCGAGGTTGGCGTTCACCGCGTCGCCGATGGGCACGCCGTCGCGCGCGAGCGTCTCGTAGTAGTCGTCGGCCCAGTACTTCGCCTCTTCGGGGTCGACGAACGCGAACGCGAGCGCGCCGATCCCGTGCTGGGCGGCCATGTGAATCGTGTCGCGGCGACTGCACGCGACCCACAGCGGCGGGTGCGGCTTCTGGCGCGGCTTGGGCACGACGTTGCGCGGCGGCATCGTCACGTGCGCGCCCGAGAACCCCGTGAACGGCTCCTCGGTCATGCAGCGCACCGCGACGCGGAGGCCCTCTTCCCACATCGCGCGCTTCTCCGCCGGGTCGACCATGAACCCGCCGAGCTCCGCCTCCGACGACGACTCACCGGTGCCGAAGTCGACCCGACCGTTCGACACGAGGTCGAGCATCGAGATGCGCTCCGCGATCCGCGCCGGATGGTTGAACGCCGGAGGCGTCTGCACGATGCCGTGCCCGAGGCGGATGCGCTGCGTGCGCTGCGACGCGGCGGCGAGGAACACTTCGGGGGCGCTCGAGTGCGAGTACTCCTCCAAGAAGTGGTGCTCCACCTCCCACGCGTAGTCGAACCCGACGCGATCCGCGTACTCGATCTGCTCCAACGCGTTCTGGATCAGGTCGTACTCGGAGTCGGCGTGCCAGGGCCGCGGCAGCTGGTGCTCGTAGAAGATCCCGAACTTCATGCGGCTGCGACCTCCGGCCCTCTCTCGCCCGCGCACTGCGGCGTCACCGCCCGGGCCTCCGGATCTGCGCCTGGCTTTTCATGCGGCGGATCCCAGCGCGTAGAAGCCCTCCAGCACCTCGGCGCGCCGGGGGTGGTTCGCGAGCGCGTGCTCGACCTCCGCGGCCTGGGTGCGTACGAAGTTCTTGCGGTTCTCGCCGAGTGACTGCTCGAGCGCGGCGTCCCACAGCGTGCCGATCACCTCGACGCCGGAGATCTTGCGGCCCGATTCGCCGACGAACGTGCGGTCGCGCATCTCGGTGAGCGCGGTGCGCAGATAGTCGACGTGCGGGGTCTCGTCGGCGCGGATGTAGCTCACGAGCGCCGCGGCGGCGCCGGCGCCCGCGACGAGGTCGCGGTCCGACAGCACCTCTTCGGCCCACGCGAACGTATGGAACGCCGACACCTCGATGAAGAGCAGCCCCACCATGCGGCGCAGCATCATCTCGAGCGAGAGGTCGAGATCGGGGAACCGACGCAAGGCCTCGGCCGCGCGCCGCATCTCCTGCGGCGTGGGCGGTTTGCCGCCGGGCGCGGCGATGCCCATGCGCTCCAACATGAGCTGCGTCATGTCGTCACTCACGGGATGTTCGAACGCGACGTCGCGCGCCGCGAACCACATCTGCTTGTGGCCACCTTCGTCTTCCCACCCGGCCTCGTCGCGCGCGTGCGCCTCGAAGAGCCCGCCCTGCAGGTGCGCGATGGCGGTGCCCGCGATCGGCTCGTCGAAGTGCGACTGGAGGCGCTCGACCTTCACCGAGCGGATCATCGACCCGAACCCCTCGACCGTGCCGATGCGCGTCAGCGCGGAGATCGTGGGCTCGCGCACGCCTTCGCGCAGCAGGTACTTCGACTGCGCGACGTTGGGGAACACCTCGGGCCACAGCTCGAGCGGCGCGTCGAGGATCTCGGTGCCGAACTCGCCGCGATGAGATCGCTGCCACGCCTCGATCGCGGCGAGACGGTGCCGGGTTCGGGGCGACACGTACTCGCCCCGCTCGTCGAAACCGCCGTGGCAGCGCACGCCCCCGGCGATCAGCGGCTCCGCGATGTCGTGCTCGGCGAGGAGCTCCGACTCCGTCCACGAGAGCTGGATATCAACCATCGCGTGAGTGTAGAAGCTGCCGGGCGGGAAGCGCCCCGGAGGTCAGAACGCGGGCGCGACCGCAGGAACCCGGCGCCCGGCGCGCGACTCGACCTCGGTTCGCTGCTCGGCCGTGAGCACGGCGCGGAGTGACGCGATCGCGACCTCGATCTGGTCGAGGTCGGGCTCACGCGTCGTGAGCCGCTGCAGCAAGAGGCCGGGTCGCACGAGCACCCGGACCCACCGGCGCTGCATGTTCTTCGCGGCGTAGCGGATCACCTCGTAGCTCAGGCCCGCGATCACCGGCGTCAGCACGATGCGCGAGCCGATCACGAACCACAGGTTCGGACGCGGGATGACCGAGTACACAAAGACCGCGACGACCATCACGGTCAGCAGGAAGTTGGTTCCGCAGCGCACATGCGCGGTGCTGAACTGCTGCGCGACCTCCGGAGTGAGCTCGACGTCGTTCTCGTAGGCGGCGATCGTCTTGTGCTCCGCGCCGTGGTACTCGAACACGCGCCGGATGTCCTTGAAGCACCCGACACCGAGGAGGTAGCCGACGAACAGCGCGAGCCGCACGAGTCCCTCGACCACAGGGAACGAGCCGTGGAACAAGTGCGACAGACCCTTGCCCGCGAACGCGGGGATCACGATGAACACCGCGCTGAAGAAGAGGGCGACCGGGATCACGGCCCAACCCAGCGCGCGCTCGGAGATCTGGTCGGCTTCGGGCACCTGCTGGTTCGCCGACCACGTGAGCGCGCGGTAGCCGAGCCCGAGCGACTCGCCCAGACCCATCACACCGCGCAGCAGCGGCACCTTCGCGTAACGATCCGACCAGCCGGGCACGTCGCGCACGTCGACGGCGATCTCTCCGTCGGGCCGGCGCACCGCGATCGCCCAGGTGGACGCGCCGCGCATCATCACACCCTCGAGCACCGCCTGGCCCCCCATGTAACGGGGCTCGGCCGTTGCGGTGGGCTCGGCCACGACGCGTTATTGCGACGGCGCCGGCGACTTCGGAGGGGTCGGCTTCTTCTTCGCGTACCTGCGCTCGAACCGCTCGACGCGGCCACCGGTGTCGACCAGCTTCTGCTTGCCCGTGTAAAAGGGGTGGCACTCGGAGCACAGCTCGACCCGCAACGTCGACGACGTCGAGCGGGTCGTGAACTCGTTTCCGCACGAGCAGTGAACCTGGCACGCGACGTATTCGGGGTGGATCTCGGTCTGCATAGTGACTCCAGTGTAACGAAGGCCCGCAGGCCCGGACCTCGCGGAACGCCGCGAGTCAGCCGGCCATTCCCGCCGGGGCCTTGGCGATCTCGTTGAGGAACTCGGCGTTCGTCTTGGTGGACCGCAGCTTGTCGATCAGGAGCTCCAAGCCGGCGCCGCCTTCGAGCGCGTTCAGCACCCGGCGCAGCTTCCAGGTCTGCTGGAGGTCGCGGCGGTCGAACAGGAGCTCTTCGTGACGGGTGCTCGACTGCTCCACGTCGATCGCGGGATAGATGCGCCGGTCGGCGACCCGCCGGTCGAGACGCAACTCCATGTTGCCGGTGCCCTTGAACTCCTCGAAGATCACTTCGTCCATCTTCGAACCCGTGTCGATCAGCGCGGTCGCGAGGATCGTGAGGGAGCCGCCTTCTTCGACGTTGCGGGCGGAGCCGAAGAACTTCTTCGGCGGGTAGAGGGCCGACGAGTCGACACCGCCCGACATGATCCTTCCCGAAGCCGGCGCCGCGAGGTTGTAGGCACGCGCGAGACGGGTGATGCCGTCGAGGATGATCACGACGTCGGTGCCCATCTCCACGAGGCGGCGGGCCCGCTCGATCGCGAGCTCCGCGACGTGACAGTGCTCGTCGGAGGGGCGATCGAACGTGGACGCGATCACCTCGGCCCGCTGCACGTGGCGCCGCATGTCGGTGACCTCTTCGGGGCGCTCGTCGACGAGCAACACCATGACGTGCGTCTCGGGATTGTTGCGCTCGATCGAGTACACGATCTGCTTGATGATCGTGGTCTTGCCCGCCTTGGGCGGTGACACGATGAGGCCGCGCTGGCCCTTCCCGATCGGGGAGATGAGGTCGATGATGCGGCCGGTGATCTCGCCGGGATCGTCGGCGAGCTCGAGGCGGAGCCTCGAGTCCGGGAACAGCGGGGTGAGATCCTCGAAACGCACGCGCGACCGGGCCTCTTCGGGTGTCATGTCGTTGATGAGGTCGACGCGCACGAGTGCCGGGTACTTCTCGGTGCTGGCCGGCGGCCGGATCGCACCCTTCACGTAGTCGCCCTTGCGCAACCCGAATCGGCGAACCTGCGACGCCGACACGTACGCGTCGTTGCGGCCGGCGAGGTAGCCGCTGGTGCGCAAGAAGCCGTAGCCCTCGTCGCGCAGGTCGAGCAGTCCCTCGAGCTCGATCAGATCGCCGCTGAAGTCATCGCGCGGTTCGCGCGGCTCGGTCCGCTCGGGACTCACGGCGCCTACTCCCGGTCGGTCACGGTCGCGCCCTCGGCGCCGCCGCCGGCGGGTGCGGTTGCCCTGCCCGTCGTCGTCACGGGTCTG
>Ga0265325_10002146_pt1 | contig 13452 bp, 12 predicted proteins | sample 41420metaG_FD_202090 | JGI IMG/M metagenome (GOLD analysis project Ga0265325, IMG submission 202090) | Rhizosphere microbial communities from Carex aquatilis grown in University of Washington, Seatle, WA, United States - 4-14-20 metaG | ecosystem: Host-associated > Plants > Roots > Rhizosphere...
CAGAAGCCTGGTGTCGAGGATCCCATTCCGCCGGTGGCCCACGCCATCGCCGAACAGGCGCGGCTGCTGTGCTTCGACGAATTCCAGGTGACGGATGTCGCCGACGCGATGCTGCTGGGCCGGCTGTTCGACCAGTTCTTCGCCGCCGGTGTGGTCATCGTGGCGACCAGCAACACGGAGCCTGACCGGCTTTACGAGGGCGGACTCAACCGCCAGCTTTTCCTGCCCTTCATCGCCGAGATCAAGCAGCGCATGGACATTCTGGAACTGAGCGGCGCCACCGATTACCGCTTAAGGCTGATGTCGAGCCTCAATGCCTATCAGACCCCGCTGGGCGCCGCCGCCGACGCGGCGATGGACGCGGCGTGGCGGCGGCTCACCGATACGCCAAAGGGCAAACCGGCGGTGCTGACGGTGCTGGGCCGCAAGCTGGCGGTGCCGCAGGCGGCGCGCGGCATGGCGCGCTTTACGTTCGACGCATTGTGCGCCCAGCCCCTGGCGGCGGCGGATTATCTCGCCCTGGCGCGGGAATATCACACCATCCTGATCGACCATATTCCGCTGCTGTCGCCGGAGAAGGACAACGAAGCGCGGCGCTTCATTTTGCTGATCGATACTTTGTACGATGAGGGCGTCAAGCTGATCTGCTCCGCCGCCGCCGCGCCGGAAGCGCTTTACACCGAAGGCGCCCACAGCGACGGAAAAGTCGCCGGAGCGTTCCACCGCACCGCCTCCCGGCTTGTCGAAATGCAGAGCGAGGATTATCTGCGCAAGGGACATGGTTTGCGTTCCGGGGAAGGGACAGCATGACTGACCTGCTTTGGGCCTGCGCGGGCATCATGGTTTGCCTGCTGATGGTGCGTTTCCGCGACCGCATCCTGGGCGCGCTGAAGCGGTTCGACGAGCAGAATGTCGCGCGCGCCGCCCGCCAGCGGCAGGATTTGAAAGACCCGTCCGCCCATATCCGCCACACCCTGGAAATGGCCGACGAACAGGTCGAGCCGGTGGAGGAGATCACCGTGCCCGACCGGCGCACCGGCCAGCCGGTGGCCCATTACCTGTTCCAGGCGCAGGTCTTCGCCACCCGCGAGGAAGCCGAGGAGATGCGGGCGCGGCGCGTCGAAGTGGTGGCGCGGCGCTTCTATCAGGAACTGCCCACCGCGCTGTCGGCCAAGAGCGAACCGCGCAGCAAATTATCCGCCCGCGAACGCGCGGCGCAGCGCTGGCGGCGGACATTGCACTAGGCCGCTTCACCCTTCATCAACCGCGGCAACTTTCCGACGTCTCCACCGGCATGACGCATGAAGAAGCGGCGCGCCGGGGCGATCGCATCGACCAGGCCCAGACCCATATCGCGGATCGCACGCAAAGGCGCGATGTCGTTGGAGAACAGCCGGTTCAGCGCGTCGGTGCTCGCGGCCAGGGCGAAGGAATCGAACCGCCGCCAGCGCTCATAGCGCCGCAGCACATCCGCCGTGCCGATATCCTGGCCCAGCCGCGCTGCATCCAGCACCACCTCCGCCAGCGCCGCGGCGTCTTTTAAACCCAGATTGAGTCCCTGCCCGGCGATGGGATGGATGCCATGGGCGCAATCGCCCGCCAGCGCCAGGCGCGCGGCGACGAAATTGCGCGCCAGATGGAAGGCCAGCGGATAGGACCAGCGCGGCCCTGCCGCTTTCGTCGCGCCCAGATGAACGCCGAAGCGGCGCGCGATCTCGGCGTTGAATCCGGCTTCGTCCAGCGCCAGCATGGCGGGCGCCTTGTCCTTGGCCTCCGTCCACACCAGCGATGAGCGGTTGCCGGTCATGGGCAGGATCGCGAACGGTCCCGATGGCAGGAAATGCTCATAGGCGACGCCATTGTGCGGCTTCTCATGCTCCACCGTGGCGACGATGCCGGTCTGCGGATACGACCAGCCGATGGTCGAAATCCCGGCTTGCGCCCGCAGCGGTGAATCACGGCCGTCGGCGGCGATGGCGAGCGCGGCCTTGATCGTCTCCCCGCCTTCCAGCCGCGCCACCACGCCATTATTTTCGACCGTCACGCCGCGGACCGCAGCCGGCGCGATCAATTCCAGATTTGGCGCCGCCGCCACCGCACGATACAGCGCGGCGCGGATGTGGCGGTTTTCGGCGATATGGCCAAGGCTGTCCGCGCCCACCTCCGCGGCATCGAAATGCAGCGAGAAGGGCGACGCGGCCGCGTCCGCCTTGCCATCGGTGACCAGGATTTCGCCGATCGGTTGGGCGTCCCTGACAAGTCCCTGCCACACCCCCAGCGCGCTCAGCATCCGCACCGAAGCAAAGGCAAGGGCGCTGACCCTTCCGTCGAAGCCGGGATCGAGAACCGCGGACGGTCTGGCAGCGTCGGCGATCACCGTCCTGAGCCCGCCCTGGGCCAGCGCCAGCCCCAAGGTGAGGCCCACCATTCCCCCGCCGCAAACGATAATGTCAGCCTTTTTCATCTCGTCATTGCCGGCTCAAAAAATATGCAAAACGCCGATTTTGCATAAATTGTGTGCATTATGCCCCTGCCTGTTTTTGAGTCACCCACAGCCAAATTCTGGGCATTTCCGTTCTATTCCAACGCCTTACCGGTTCCGGCCGAAACCGGCACGGTTCTTGATAATTCGTTAAGGCCGGACCCTCCGTCCGGTGACTAGAGCCATAACACGGAAGGACGGCAGATGAAGCTTATTACGGCGATCATCAAACCCTTCAAGCTCGACGAAGTGCGCGAACAGCTTTCCGCGCTCGGCGTCCAGGGCATGACGGTGACTGAGGTCAAAGGCTATGGACGGCAAAAGGGGCATACCGAAATCTATCGCGGCGCGGAATATGCCGTGAGCTTCCTGCCCAAGCTGAAAATCGAAGTGGCGGTGAAAAGCGAGATGGTGGAGGCGGTGATCGACGCCATTACCGCCAAGGCCAAGACCGGCCAGATCGGCGACGGAAAGATTTTCGTCACGCCGCTCGAACAGGTGGTGCGCATCCGCACTGGCGAAACGGACGGTGACGCGCTTTGAGGCGCTTCACGGGCAAACCTATGAGTAAAGGGGACTTGAGATGACGATTAAGCGACTTAGAAAATTGGGGCTTGGGGCGCTCGCCGGCTTGTCGGCGCTGACGCTTTCCGCCGGCGGCGCGTTGGCGGCGGCGCCCAAGATCGACTCGGGCGATACCGCCTGGATGCTCACCTCCAGCGCCCTGGTGCTGATGATGACCATTCCGGGGCTTGGCCTGTTCTATGCCGGCATGGTGCGCAAGAAGAACATGCTGGCGACCATGGCGCAGAGCTTCGCCGCCACCGCCCTGATCGCCGTATTGTGGATGATCATCGGCTACTCGATTGCGTTCACCACCAATCCCGACGCCAACATCAACAAGTATGTCGGCGGCTTCGCCTATCTGTTCCTCAAGCCGATGACGCTCAACGCGACGAGTTCGCTGGCGCCGACCATCCCTGAGTCGGTGTACATGTTCTTCCAGATGACCTTCGCGATCATCACGCCCGCACTGATCGCGGGCGCGCTGGCGGACCGCATGAAATTCTCCGCCTTCCTGTGGTTCATGGGGCTGTGGCTGCTGCTGGTCTATTGCCCGATCGCCCACTGGGTGTGGGGCGGCGGTTTCCTGGGTGCGATGGGCGCGCTGGACTATGCCGGCGGCACGGTGGTGCATCTCAATGCCGGTACCGCGGGCCTTGTCACCTGTCTGGTGCTGGGCAAGCGCATCGGCCTGGGTACCGAGAACATGGCGCCACATAACGTGCTGTTCAGCGTGATCGGCGCTTCGCTGTTGTGGGTCGGCTGGTTCGGCTTCAATGCCGGTTCGGCGGTCACCTCCAACGTCAATGCCGGCATGGCGGCGGCGGCGACCCAGATCGCCACTGCGGCGGCCTCGCTGTCCTGGATGTTCTCGGAATGGCTCATCTCCAAGAAGCCGAGCGTGCTGGGCATGATCTCGGGTGCGGTGGCGGGCCTTGTCGCCATCACCCCGGCCTCGGGCTTTGTCGATCCGACCGGCGCGCTTATCATCGGCCTGGCGGTGGGCGTGGTCTGCTACATCTCCGCGGTGTGGGTGAAGAAGTGGATCGGCTATGACGACGCGCTGGACGCCTGGGGCGTGCATGGCGTGGGCGGAGCGCTTGGTGCCATGATGACCGGCATGTTCGCCTCCAATGCGATCAACAGCGCCAGCAAGGGCTGGCTGATCGACGGCAATGTCGGACAGATGTGGATCCAGTTCCTGGATGTCGCATTCGTGTTCCTCTATTGCGCCATCGGGACCTTCATCATCCTAAAGGTGATCGACATCATCGTCGGCCTGCGCGTCTCGCCGGAAGTCGAAGTCGAAGGCCTGGACATCAACCTGCATGGCGAAACCATCCACGGCTGATCTCTAAAAGGGTGTCTTTTGGACAGGGGCGGGTCGCAAGACCCGCCCCTTTCTTTTGCTCTCCTGTCATCCCGGCCGAGCGATGCCTTGGCATCGCGCAGGGCCGGGACCCATTGCACAAGCGGCACAATGGGTCCCGGACAGCCGCTTCGCGGCTTCCGGGATGACAAGATGGGTGCATTCGACAGTGAAAAGACTCTACATTCCCGCCGCTTCACAGGGAATTCCGCTTGTCTTCGCTGCCCCGCATCGCCGCCCTGCCCCAAGGGCCCTTTGCCCGCCTTGCCGCGCTGCTGGACGGTATCCAGCCCGGCAAGCCGCCGATCAGCCTGGCGCTGGGCGATCCTTCCGGCACCGTGCCGCAATTCGTCCAGGACGCGCTGGATGCCAGCGTCGACAGCTTCGGCAATTATCCCGCCATCGCCGGCACGCCTGACTGGCGGCAGGCGGCGGCGGACTGGCTGAACCGGCGCTTCGCGCTGGATGGCGCCATCGATCCTGACACCAATGTACTGCCGCTGAACGGCACCCGCGAAGGTCTGTTCCTCGCCTTGCCGCCTTTTCTGCCCGAAACCAAGGCGGGCGCGCGCCCCATCGTGGCGATGCCCAATCCCTTCTATCAGGTCTATGCCGCGGCCGGTCTGGTGGCAGGTGCTGAGCTTCTGTATTTGCCCGCCTGTAAAAACTGGGGCTTTCTGCCCAATTTTCGGGAGCTACCGGAAGCGACGTTGGAAAGACTTGCGGCGGTCTACATCTGCTCGCCCTCTAATCCTGAAGGCGGGGTGGCAGATGAGCCCTATTGGTTCGAGCTTTTTCGGTTGGCGGAAAAATACGACTTCATTGTGCTGGCGGACGAATGTTACGCCGACATCTATTACACGCACAAAATCCTTGGGAATATCGTTCCGGTTTCCCCAATGGGAGCTTTGGAAGCAAGCAACATCGGATGGGATGGATTCCCGCGGCTGCTTTCTTTTCATTCCCTCTCCAAGCGCTCCGGTTTGCCCGGCCTGCGTTCCGGCATGGTGGCGGGTGATGCAGACCTGATCGCCAGGCTGCGCGCCTTCCGCAATGTGGCGGGGCCGCAGGTGCCGGGTCCGATCCTTGCCGCGTCTGCCGCGCTATGGCGCGATGAAGCCCATGTCGAGGCAAACCGCGCCGCCTATCAAGCGCGGATGGATGCGGCGGAGCAGATCCTAGGCAACCGCATGCGGCGCCCGGACGGTGGTTTTTTCCTCTGGCTGGATGTCGGCAATGGCGAGGATTTCGCCTTGCGTCTTTGGCGCGAATACGGCGTGAAAGTGCTGCCTGGGGCCTACATGGGCCGGGACACGGAGCCGGGAAAAAGCCAGTCAAACCCTGGCTTTTCCTATGTCCGGATCGCGCTTGTTAGCGATTTGGTAACCATCAAGGCCGCTCTTGAGCGGGTGGCGGAATTGCTGGGCCGAACATGAACACGCGCGGGACAAGGTCCAAGACGATCAGCGGAGTTTATCACCCCCGCGCCCGCGGCGCGGCGATGAGCGACGCCCTGGCCGATGCGCGCAGGGCGCTGGCGCGGCTGACCGGACTGGCTGCGCTGCGTGGCGCCGGGCTGCTGTTGCTGGCATGCGCCTTTGCCGCCCTGCTGGCGCTGGCGACCTATTCCTCCGACGATGCCAGCCTCAACAACGCCAATATCCGCGACGTGTCCAACTGGCTGGGGCCGCTGGGAGCCACAGCGGCGGACCTGCTGCTGCAGATTTTCGGCATCGCGGCCCTTTGCGCCATTGCGCCGCTGTTCACCTGGGGCGCCTGGGCGCTGACCGGACGCACCTTGAAACATGCCCTGTGGCGGGGCGTGGCCTGGCCGCTGGGCACTGCCACGGTGGCGGCGGGGCTGGGTATCCTGCCAGCGCCTCACGCCCTGCCCGCCGGCACTGGCGGCTGGATCGGCATTGCGGCGGCGAACCTGTCGGCCCATGTCGGTGAGGTCACGGACAAGCCCTGGATCGGCATCGCGCTGCCGCTGGGCCTGTTGCTGGCAGGCCTGCCGCTGGCCTTCATCGCCACCGGCCTGCGCTTCCGGCCCCTGGCGCGCGCCCTGGCCAATGTGCCGGCTGGACTGTTGTGGCTGGGCGGAAAGTTGAAGCTGCCCCATTTCGCCCATCCCCTTCCGCCGGACGATGACGAAATCACTCTGGACCGCGAAGACGATGCCGAGGACGGCTATCATCTCGACATCGCCCCGGAGCCCCTGACCACAAGTTCAAGTCAGACGAGGGCCGATACGATCCTGGCCGAGCGCCGCGAAAGCCGTGTCAAGCGCGAGGCGGCGCGCAAATCACCGCCCGAGAAACGCGGCAAGCAGACCGCGCTCAATCTCGGCTCCGGCGAATACCAGCTTCCGGCCTTGGACCTCTTGGCCGAGCCACCGCCCAGCAAAAGCAATCACGGCCTCACCGACGATGCGCTGGAAGAAAATGCCCGCATGCTGGAGGCGGTGCTGGCCGACTTCGGGGTCAAGGGCCGCATCACCGCGGTGCGCCCCGGCCCGGTGGTGACGCTCTACGAGTTCGAGCCGGCGGCGGGGGTGAAATCCAGTCGGGTGGTTTCGCTGTCCGACGATGTGGCGCGTTCCATGTCGGCGGTGGCGGCGCGCATCGCCACCATTTCCGGGCGCAATGTGATCGGCATCGAGCTGCCCAACCAGGTGCGCGAGACCGTGTTCCTGCGCGAGATGTTCGCCAGCGGCGACTATGAAAAGGCCCGCGCGCCGTTGACGCTGGCCCTGGGCAAGACCATCGGCGGCGAGCCGGTGATGGCCGATCTCGCCAAGATGCCGCATCTCTTGGTGGCGGGCACCACCGGCTCGGGCAAGTCGGTCGGGCTCAACACGATGATCCTGTCGCTGCTCTACCGCATGTCGCCGCAGCAATGCCGGCTCATCATGATCGATCCCAAGATGCTGGAATTGTCGGTCTATGATGGCATTCCCCATCTGCTGTCGCCGGTGGTGACCGATCCGCGCAAGGCCATCGTCGCCCTGAAATGGGCGGTGCGCGAAATGGAAGACCGCTACCGCAAAATGTCCAAGATGGGCGTGCGCGGGGTGGAGGCGTTCAACGAGCGGGTGCGCCGCGCCAAGGACAAGGGCGAAGTGCTCAAGCGCACTGTGCAGACCGGCTTCGACCGCGAAACCGGCAAGCCGCTCTATGAGGACGAAAACCTGGAATTCGAGGCGCTGCCCTATATCGTGGTGGTGGTGGACGAAGTCGCCGACCTGATGATGGTTTCGGGCAAGGAGATCGAAGGCGCGGTGCAGCGTCTGGCCCAGATGGCGCGCGCCGCGGGCATCCATCTCATTGCCGCGACCCAGCGGCCCTCGGTGGATGTCATCACCGGCACCATCAAGGCCAACTTTCCCACCCGCATTTCCTTCCAGGTCACCAGCAAGATCGACAGCCGCACCATCCTGGGCGAGCAGGGCGCCGAGCAACTGCTGGGCCAGGGCGACATGCTCTACATGGCGGCGGGCGGGCGCATCCGCCGCGTTCACGGGCCTTTCGTCGCCGACCATGAGGTGGAAGACGTTGTGCGGTTCCTCAAATCGCAAGGCTCGCCCGACTATCTCGACGCGGTGACCGAAGAACCGGACGAGGACGGCGACGATCCCTATGCCGTGTTCGGCGAAGGCAATGGCGAGTCGGGCGACGATCTTTATGACAAAGCCCTGGCGGTGGTGGCGCGGGACAAGAAGGCGTCCACCAGCTACATTCAGCGCCGGCTGCAGATCGGCTATAACCGCGCCGCCAGCCTGATCGAGCGGATGGAGCAGGAAGGCGTGGTTTCCTCCCCCAATCATAAGGGCGTGCGCGAAGTCTTGCTGCCGGATCACGAACGCTAACCGCCGCGACGCGATGCCATAGATGGCGTCATTGCGCCTTCACCGGGCCCGGCTATGCTGGGGCCGGATGCGGCTGATGGCGAAATACCTTGCCTTGCTGGTGGCGCTGTTTTTCGCCGAGCCGGCGCTGGCGGCGGGACCGGCGCCGCTGCCGACCCCCTTGATCGTCATCTCCATCGACGGTTTTCGCGCCGATTATTTCGACCGTGGCCTGACGCCCACCCTCGCCGCCCTGGCGAAGGACGGGGTGCGGGCGGGCGCGATGCATCCTTCCTTTCCCTCCCTCACCTACCCCAATCATTACACGCTGGTGACCGGCCTTCGCCCCGACCATCACGGCATCATCGAGAATGTGATGCGGGATGCCACGGTCTCGCCAGACCTCTTCACCATGACGTCGAAGAATTCGGAGCTGCCGGACTGGTGGGACGAGGCGACGCCGCTCTGGGTGTCGGCACAGGAACAGGGGCGCATCGTCGCCTCGGGCGGCTGGCCGGCCAGCGAGGCGCTGATCCACAAGCACAGGCCGAACTATCTCGACGCCTGGCGCGATCACCGCAAGCCCGAGGAACAGGCCATGGTATCGCTGTCCTGGGTGGACATGCCGGCGGCGTGGCGGCCTTCGATCCAGTTCCTCTATTTCGACGATGTCGATCATGGCGGCCATGATTTCGGGCCGGAGTCACCGCAGGTCAATGACGCGCTCAGGCAGGTGGACGCCGCGCTTGCGCTTCTGGTGGCGGGCCTGAAGCAGCGCGGCGTGTTCGAAAGCACCAATATCGTCATCGTCTCCGATCACGGCATGGCCGACACTTCCGACCAGCGCACCGTGATTCTTGAAGACCTCCTCCCGAAGGGGATTGCCCTGATACGCAGCGCGGGCGCCTCCACCGGGCTCGATCCCACCCCCGGCCATGACGCCGATCTCGCCGCCTTCCTGCTGAAGCCGCATCCCCATTTCACCTGCTGGCGCAAGGACAGGATTCCCGCCCGGCTGCATTACGGGACCAATCCGCGCATTCCGGAGTTCCTCTGCCTCAGCGAGGCAGGATGGCGCTTCGCCGCGCGCGCCGACAAGGCCTATTGGAAAAAGCCCCATCCCGGCAGCCATGGCTATGACCCGGCCGACCCGGCCATGAATGCATTGTTCCTGGCGCATGGCCCGGCCTTCCGCCGCGGCGTCACCTTGAAGCCGTTCGACAATGTCGATGTCTATCCGCTGCTGGCGGCGATCAGCGGGGTCAGGCCGGAAAAGAATGACGGCACTCTGGCGGACCTTACTCCAGCCTTGAAATAACGGCCTGCCCCCGTCAATCTGGCCTAAATCTGCGGGGGAGAGTCGCATGGCATCCTATATCGACAGATCGCTGGGCGACGGCGAAACCATCATCGCGCGGGCGCGATTCCACTGGCTGTACACATTTGGCGCAATCCTTTGGGCCTGCACCATTATCGGTCTTCTTATTGCGATACCGATGATGATCCGCAAATGGACCACCGAGATCGGGGTCACCAGCCACCGCTTTGTCGAAAAGAGCGGATTGATTACCTTGCGCTCCAACGAGATCGCGTTGCCCAATATCGAGGGCGTGAAGGTCGAACAGGGTGTGCTCGGGCGCATATTCAATTTCGGCACGGTGCGGATCGAAGGCACCGGCGTCGATTCCGTGACGACCCCGACCATTGCCGATCCTGTGGCCTTTGTCCGCGCCATCCAGACCGCCAAGGAGCATGTCGCGGGCCTGGCGACGAAGAACTAGCTCGCCTCGGCCAGCTCTGCCGTTTCAACCCCGGCCGGCGTCCGCGGCAAGGTCACGGTGATGCGGGTGCCCGCGCCCCGCGCGCTCTCGATCGCCATGTTGCCGCCATGCAGATCGACCAGCGCCTTGGTCAGCGGCAACCCCAGCCCGGTGCCTTCGTATTTTCGCTCCAGCCGGTTGTCGACCTGGCCGAAGGGCTGGAAGGCAATCTCGATGTCGGCGCTCGACATGCCGATGCCGGTGTCGCCCACCGTGACCGACACCGCGGCCGACGTCGTGGCGGCGCTGAGCGACACGGTGCCGCCCTTTTCCGTGAACTTGACGGCATTGGAGAGGAGATTGAGGAAGATCTGGCGCAGCTTGGCGGCGTCGCCGACCAGCGGCAGGGCCGGTATCTCCGCCACCGTGAAACAGAGGCCGGCGGCGGCACATTGCTCGCGCATCATGGCGACGCAATCACAAAGCACCTCGGCCATGTCCACCGGCTGGGCATCGAGCTGCATCTTGCCCGATTCGCTCTTGGACAGGTCGAGCACCGAATTGATCACCGCCAGCAGATGCCGGCCGCTGCGCAATATGTCCCGGGAATAGTCGAGATAGCGCACATTGCCGAGGGCGCCGAAAATCTCGCCGGAGATGATTTCCGAAAAGCCGATAATGGCGTTGAGCGGGGTGCGCAGCTCATGGCTCATATTGGCGAGGAAGCGGGACTTCGAGGCGTTGGCGGCTTCCGCCTCGCGCTTGGCGCGCTTGAGGGATTCCTCGCGTTCCTTGATGAGGGTGAAATCGGACAGGAAGATGATCGAGCCGCCTTCCGAAGTGGCGCTCCCGGTCATGCGCAGCCAGCGCCCGTCGGCCAGCTCCAGTTCGGTATGGCCGGAATGGTCGATCTCGCCGCTGATTTTGTGGTCCAGAAGCTGGGTCTGCATCAGCTCCAGCACCGCGGTGAAATCGCCACCCGGAACCAGATCGCCGGCGATGGCGGGGAAGAAATCCTTCAGCCGGCCATTGGCCAGCGCGATGCGCCCGTCCGGCGCCACCAGGATGACGCCTTCACGTGAGGTCTCCAGCGCGTCGGCCAGGCGGTTTTCCGCCGAGCGGCGCAGCATGGTCTCGCGCGTCATCATCTCGCGGATATTGGTCTGCATCACCTTCATGGAAGTGAGCAGGGTGCCGGTTTCGTCGCGCCCGGCTTCGGGGATGGGAGTCTGCAGCTCCCCCTTGGCGATGCGGTCGGCGACCGTGGCGGCGGCGCTGAGCGGGCGGATGATGCGCCGGCGCAGGAACAGGGTGATGCCCCCCGCCAGCAGCAATGCCAGCAGGGTGAAGCCGATGCTGGCATATTTGTAATAGCGGATATTGCTGACCGTCTGGCGGCGGCCGATAAAGCTGTGGTCGGTATTGAGTTCGATCAGGAGGTCGAATTTTTCGTCGATCTTGCGGTCGAGTTGGCCGAGCGTGGCGGCATCGCCGGAGGCCCGCACCGCGCGCCAGCGCCGCACCAGCGGACCGATCTGGTCGATCACCTTGTGTTCGTCCGCCGCCAGCGAGCGCTGGGCGGCGACATCAAGGTCGTCGGAGAAATTGGTGGCGAGTTCGGCGATCTCCGCGACGATGGCCGGGCGCTCGGACGGCGTGGCGTGCTCGAAGCGCAGCTCCGCCATCTGCATTTCGGTGAAGTCGGTATGGGCGGCGCGGGCGTAGGAAATCGCCATCAGCGGACCGTCGAAGGTCGTCACCGCGATATTGCCGGCGGCCGACAACACGCCATAGCCGGCAAGCCCCATCACCCCGATGATGGCGCTCATCGCGACAAAGGCCCCGAAGATCTTGGCGCCAATGGAATATTGGGTGAGCGACATGCCCTGATTCAGCCCCTGTTAGGGTGATTCAGTTTGACAGGTCCGGGGTTTATGGCGGCTTAAGGATGGGGGAACGGGCGTCCTGCCGGGCGCTATCGCACATGCACGATCATCCGCATGGTGGGATGGATGTGGCAGCGCACCTGGAAGGTTCCCGGCTGCGTAAAGGTTTCGTTCAGATTTTCGCCCGGCGCCTTCTCCTCGGAATCGAACAGGCCGCCGACATAGATCTGATGGATGAAGCTGTCATTGTTGGTGAAGGTGAGGCTCTCGCCCCGCGAAATCGTCACCTCCGCGGGATGGAAGGCCCGGCTCTTCTGGACGATGGTATGGGCGTCGTCGGCAAGGGCCGGTCCGGGCGCCAGCAACGCAAGACAAGCCAGGGCCTTCTTCATCGCGTCACCATGTGCCGTCCGCCCGGCCGCCAGGCGGAACCCCGATTCGGGACGGCGAGGCGAGTATCGCATGCGGCCATGGTCTTTTGAAGCTGGGCACTAATTCACGTGCACGGCCAGCTTCATCTTGGGATGGATATGGCAATGCACCTCGAACGTACCCGTCTGGGTGAAGGCCTGGGTCAGGGTCTGGCCGGGAACCCGTTCGTCGGAGTCGAACAATCCGTCGGAATACATCTGGTGGATGAACTCGTCATTGTTGGTGAAGGTCAGGCTATCGCCCTTGCGGATCGTCACTTCGCCGGGATGAAAGCTGCGTCCCTGCTGGACGATCACATGATCCTCGGCAAGGGCGGGCGCCGCCGCCAGCAGCGTGAGGCAGACCAGGACGGCCTTCATCGGCTCACCACCTGATGCTGCATCGGCGCCAGGCGGGCGAGAAAGCGGTTCTGGGTTGCGAAGGCAACGCCACACTTGTCCATTGCCGCCTGAAGATCCTCGACCACGGCATTGAAATCGGCATTGGTCAGGTGCAGCCCCTTGTGGGCCGCTGTCATGTCATGGCCCTTATACGCGCACGGCCCGCCCGCGACCTGGCAGAACTGGACTTTGAACTCGGCGCGCAGGCGCTCCATGTTGGATTCGTCGAAGATCGCCTTGATGCGGGGATCGGCGAGATAATTGTCCACCGAGGCTTCCACGATCCGGTCGATGCCGGGCTGGCCGCCCATGTCGGCGAACAAGGTGTCGTCCTGGGCCAGGGCGGGACCTGCGAGAAGAACGGTGCCGAACGCCGCGATGCACAGAATGGTTTTCATCAAAGACCTGCCTGCAGCGAGACATAGACGCCGCTCTGATGGTTGCGGATCACGATATTGCCCAGGTCGGCATAGGCCGCCGTGAGCGAAAGGTTCTTGTTGAAGAAATAGGCCGCGAAGACGTCCCAGGCGTCCTGCTCCTTGGCGATGGAGAGGTTGCTGGGCTTGGTGCGGAACTCCCCGCCCACCGCGAAATCCTTGGCGAACAGATAGGCCACCGAGCCTTCAAACTGGCTGGAATAATCGCCATGCTTGTCGCCGCCAAAGCCCAGGATGCCGAGCTGGTTGGCCTTGGTTTCCCGCAAGGTGACATCGACCAGCAGGCTTTGCGCCA